>ERZ772924.431-NODE-431-length-20393-cov-7.755040_pt1 | contig 20393 bp, 20 predicted proteins | sample MGYA00512116_ERZ772924 | MGnify/ENA primary metagenome ERZ772924 (study PRJEB29015, sample SAMEA2737920) | human oral metagenome | biome: human oral; feature: human-associated habitat; material: dental | place: China | collected 2134 ...
TACACCAACTCCGGCAAATCGACACTGTTCAACACCCTCACCGAAGCGGACGTGTACGCGCAAGACCAGCTCTTTGCCACCCTCGACCCGACCTGGCGCAAACTCAACCACGCCGGGGCGCAGACCATCCTCATGGCTGACACCGTCGGCTTTGTCAGCGACCTGCCGCACGAACTCGTCGCCGCCTTCTCCGCCACATTGGAAGAAACCGCGCGCGCTGACCTGCTGCTGCACGTCATCGACGTCGCCGACCCGCACCATCTGGAGCGCGAAGAAGTCGTGGAAGACGTGCTGAAAAGCATCAACGCCGCCGACGTCCCTACCCTGCGCGTCTATAACAAAATTGACCTGCGCAGCGAAGCGCCCCGCGTCAAGCTCGGCGCGGATGGCAAGGCCGAAGCCGTCTTCCTCTCGGCGCTGACCGGCGCGGGGGTGGACCTGCTGACAGACGCCATCATTAACCACTTCAAAAGCGACGAAAAAAGCGGCTGGCTGCACCTCGCCCCGCACGAAGGCGCGCTGCGTGCCGCCCTCTACGCCGAACACGCCGTACAGGAAGAACGCACCGCCCCGGACGGCAGCCAATGGCTGCGCCTTGTCCTGCGTGAAAAGCACTACCACCAAATACAATCAAAGTATAATCGCCGCCTTTCCCTGCACACCCAACCAGACCCATCCGAATAAAGGAAACCACAACCCATGTTCACCTTCCTGCTCGGCTACCTCAACCGGCACAAAGCGCAACCGGTTGCGATGGCACAAGACCCCTGGGGCAACAACAACGACAACAAAAACAACGACCAGCCACCCGACCTCGACGAACTCTTCAACAAACTGCTGCGCCGCAACCCGCGCCGCAGCGGTAGCAACAACGGCGGCGACAGCGGCAACCCCGCTCCCTACCGCCTCCCCGGCAAACTCATCCTGCTCGTCCTCGCCGTCGCCTTCATCGGCTGGCTCGGCAGCGGCGTTTACACCGTGCGCGAACGCGAAAACGGCGTCGAAACCTTCCTTGGCCGCTACGCCCGTACCACCAAAGCCGGCCTCAACTGGCACGTTCCCGCGCCCTTCGGCCAAGTCACCAAAGTGGACGTCACCTCCATCTCCTCGATGAAAGTCGGCGAATTCAAAAGCCAAAGCGGCCGCATCAGCACCAGCGACCAGCGCAACGGGCAAATGCTGACCAGCGACGAAAACATCGTCGAAATCGGTGCCGCCGTCCAATACCGCATCCGCGACGCCAAAAACTACCTCTTCCAGGCAAACCAGCCCGAAGAAGTGCTGCGCGACATCGTCATCTCCGCCATCCGCGAAGTCGTCGGCAGCAACACCGTCGATGACATCCTCATCGACAAACGCGGCGAGTGGCCGCAAGAAGCCAAACAAATCATTGACAAAACCCTCGAACAATACAACCTCGGCTTTGAAATCGTCGCCTTTGAACTGCAAGACGCGCGCGCCCCGGTCGAAGTACAAGACGCCTTTGAAGACGCCGTACGCGCCCGCGAAGACGAAGAACGCCTCGGCCTCGAAGCCGAAGCCTACGCACGCGAACGCATCCCGGTCGCCAGAGGCGAAGCCAAACGCCTGCTACAAGCCGCCCAAGCCTACAAAGCCGAAACCCTCGCCCGCGCCGCTGCCGACAGCAGCCGCTTCAACAACCTGCTCGCCGCCTACCGCGAAAACCCCGAAGTCATGCGCGAACGCCTCTACCTTGACACCATGGCTGGCATCTACGCGCACAGCAACAAAGTGCTGGTCGATGCCGACAACGCCCGCCCCATCCTCAACCTCGGCGCTCCGGCCACCACCGCCCTGCCCGCCCTCCAGGACGACAACAGCGCGGCAGACAACAGCACCACTACCGTCCAGCCCGCCGCACCCACAACCGTTCCCGCCCGCACCCCGGCCACCAACAGCCGCAACGAACGCAGCCGCAGCCGCTAACGCCAGGAACCCCGCATGAACCAAAAAACCAACGCCCTCATCGCGGCCATCATGGTCGCCCTCATCGCCCTCACCAGCAGCGCCTACATCATCAACGAACGGCAAATCGCCGTCATCACCCAATTCTCGCGCCTGGTCAGCACCGACGACAAAGCCGGCCTCAAATTCAAAATCCCCTTCGTGCAAAACGTCGAACGCTTTGACGCCCGCATCCAGCGCCTGGACGTTGAACCCGAACGCTTCATGACCAACGAAAAAAAATGGCTCATCGTGGACTACTTCGTCGAATGGCGCATCAAGGACATCCGCACCTTCTACACCAGCGTCCAGGGCAACTTTGACCAGGCAAGCCGCCTCCTGGACAACATGGTCAAAGAAAACCTGCGCGGCGAATTCGTGCAGCGCTCCGTCAAAGAAGCCATCTCGCAAGACCGGGGCACCATCATGGACGCCGCCAGCCGCCGCATCTCCAACCAGGCAGAAAGCCGCTACGGCATCGAAGTCCTCGGCGTGCGCCTGAAACGGGTGGACTTCTCCGACGAAATCCGCGACCGCGTCTTCGACCGGATGCGCGCCGAACGCGAGCGCGTCTCCAAAGACTTCCGCGCGCGCGGACAAGAAAAATCCTCGGTCATCCGCGCCACTGCCGAACGCGAAGCGGCAGAACTGCTGGCCAAAGCACGCGAAGAAGCCGACATCATGCGCGGCGAAGCCGACGCCACCGCCGCCAAACAATACGCGGCCGCCTACGGCGCCGACCTGGATTTCTACCGCTACTGGCGCAGCCTCACCGCCTACCGCGACAGCCTCGGCGGCAGCACCCTCATCGTCAAACCGGACAGCCGCTACTTCCGCTACCTGAACGGCGACGACACCCCGCCGGAAACCGAAGCCGACAACACCCCTGCCGCCCTGCCCGCCCCGGCGCTCAACCCCGTCCCCGACCCGGTCATCCCGCCCGAAGCAGCCACCACCGCCCCGGCAAAAGACCAAGAACCGGTGCTGCCATAAACCCGCCCCCGTCTCGCAACACCATTTACCTACACCTTGAGCGCTCAGGTGTATGTAAATATGGTCATCATCGGACAATGGCAGCGACGGGCGCCCTATAATGCTGCTGTCGCAGCGATGCGACAAATCTGCAATCTTATGGAGAATCCCATGAAAATACGTGCTCCCGGACTGAGTATAGCCACCCTTCTGCTGCTTTCCGCCTGTGGCGGCGGCGGCGATGACAACAGTCCTGCCGACCCGAACAACAACGGCGATAACAACAATACCCCGTCCGTGCCGAAAATTAACACCCCCGCTGCACCGGTCAACAAGGTCAGCGGCACCTATCAGGGCAAGGCATACGTCATTCCGATCAATGGAGGCACAGGCACAGCCGAGAACATTGGCGGTAACAGCATTGCAACGCCAACCATCGGCGGTCAGCAAATCGCTACCGAAATCCCCAATATCAGCGGCGGTGGCATGACCTTTATCAGCAACAGCAACATCTTTGGTAAGAGCTACCGCTTCTTTGTTGCCAGTGGCAGAAATGAACTGCCCAACAGCCGCTTCGGTTACATTAACGAAGGCGACAAGGACTACATTTTCAGCCACGGAGTGCTCACAACCAATATGCCAACCAGTGGTACCGCCAAATATAGCGGCCAAGCCGTTTTGGGTCGTTCAGCATCCGGTACGCTTGGAGCAGCAAATATTACTGCCGATTTCGGTCAGAAAACCCTTGCTGGCAGCATTACGCGGTCAAAAGGCAGCGATATTAACTTCAACCAAATTGATTTCAACGCCACCATCAACGGCAACAGTTTCAGCGGTGACGGTGCGGTCAAGGCCAACGGCAACTTCTACGGCAACAATGCGGCGGAAGTGGGTGGCATCTTCCACGATACCAACCAAAACCTCTTTGGCAGCTTCGGCGCGAAGCGCGACTGATTTTTGCCAGACGCCAAGGGCTGCAACCGCAGCCCTTTTTTCATGCCCGCACCATGCATTGAACAGAAGGTCATGGATTTTCGCCACATCCCCCGCCATAATGCTGCCGTTGTCGCGCTGCGACGACATCCATATTTTTCTGGAGACGACAACATGAAAAAACATACCCTTGGCCTGACCATCGCCGCCCTGTTACTCACCGCCTGCGGTGGCGGCAGCGACGACAGCAACTCCCCGTCAGACCCGAACAAACCCGACAACAACGGCAGCACGCCGATTGCTCCCGGCAAGGATAGCGGTACGCCGTCTGAACCCGGCAATAACAACGGCAAGAAAGCTGATGGCAGCAGCCAGCTCATCCCGCCGCCGGTCGATCAGGGCGACAAGGCTACCGGCCAATACCAGGGCAAAGCCTTCATCGTGCCGCTGGGGCAACAGCCGAAAGGGCTGGCCGACGCCAAAAGCATTGGCAGCGACAAGCTTGGCGTGCTCAATATCAACGGCAAACGGTTGCCGCTGGAATTTTCCAACCTTCGCGCGGGCAACATGATCAACCTGCGGGACAGCACGGTTGACGGCATCAGCTACAAACGGTTCATCGTCAGCGGCACGAATTACCAAAACCAGAAATTCGGCTACATCAACGACGGCACGAACGACTACATCTTCAGCCAGGGGCTGCCGACGGCAAACATGCCGGCCAGCGGCACCGTCAAATACAGCGGTGCGGCAGCCGTGGGACGGGCAGCCGTCGCCGATACTGCCGTCGCCAGCTTCAACGCCAATTTTGGCGAAAAAACGCTCAACGGCACCATCAGCAAAAATGCCAACGGCCAGATTGAATTCAACCCGATCAACCTCGCGGCGACCATCAACGGCAACACCTTCAGTAGCAAGGATGACGCGGCAGTCAAAACCACCGGCAGCTTCTACGGCGACAATGCCCGCGAACTGGGCGGCATCTTCCAGGACAGCACACAAACGCTCTCCGGCAGCTTCGGTGCAATACGCAGCAGCAACTGAATGCAAAAGCCATAACACAAAGGGTCGCCCTGGCGACCCTTTTTTCATAACCGTAATCCGTTGCGCCATAAAAAATTCATGTGGCAGGCCGGATAATGTCGCCGTTGTCGCAGCACAACAACCCTCTTTTGACCGGAGAAAACCCATGAAAAAACAAACCGTCGCTTTTGTCTTCCTCTCTGCCCTGCTGCTCACCGCCTGTGGCGACGATGACAAGGATCGCCTGCCGTCCGACCCGGACCGTCCCGATACCCACCGCCGTAGCGACCGCGATTACAACGCCCGCCGCAGTTACCACGGCGACAGCTACGTCGTCGCCAACAGCCGCAGCCGTACCGACAGCCGCGACCTGCAAAGCGTGGACAGCAACAGTCTCGACACCCTGCATGTGGATGGCAAACGCCTGCCGTCGCGCCAGTTTGGCATCTACACCGGCGGCATCCCGCACACACAGGCGCGCAACGGCACCACCGTGGACGGCGTCAGCTACAAGAACTTCCTCGTCAGCGGCGATGATTACAAAAACAGCCGTTTCGGCTACATCACCCACGGTGGCACCGATTACGTCTTCAGCCAGGGCGCGTTTACCGAAAACATGCCAACCAGCGGTAGCGCCCGCTACAGCGGGGATGCCGCGGTGGGGCGTGATGGCATCGCCGAGGGCGCCAACGCCGATTTCAACGTGAACTTCGGCAACCGCACCGTCTCCGGCCGCATCAGCGCCGACCGCGACAGCGAACTGCGCTTCGACCCGGTGTACATCGACGCACGCATCCGCGGCAACGCCTTCTACAGCGACGGCACCGTCAGCAGCAGCGGCCATTTCTACGGCAAGAACGCGCGCGAAATGGGCGGGGTTTTCAACGACAGCCGCCAGCAGTTGCGCGGCAGTTTCGGCGCGACCCGCGACTAAATTTGCGGCTCACACCAAGGCGGGGATTTTCCCCGCCTTTTTTGTTGCCCGCCACGTTCATTTTCCGCTGGCATCCTCATGAAATTGGCGCTACATTAACATCCATGCACGCCTATCCACACATTCCCGTGCATATCCCCAAAAATCCACACACAAGGCAATCTCATGAAATCTCTGAAACTGAAAACGCTCGCCGTCGCCACCCTCCTCGCCTGCACTGCGGGCAGTGCCTGGGCGGACGGCATTGGCGCCTCGCTCCTGACGCAGCAGCACCCGTTTTACATCGAGCTGGCGGATGCGATGAAGGCCGAGGCGAAGGCGCAGAATGTGCCGCTCGAAGTCGCCATTGCCAACCAGGATTTGAGCAAGCAACTGGCTGATATTGAAGACATGATCGTCAAGGGCGTCAATGTGCTGGTCATCTCGCCGGTCGATAGCAAGGGCGTGCTGCCTGCCATCAAGAAGGCACAGGATGCGGGCATCAAGGTCATCACCGTGGACATTCCCGCCGAGGGCATTGAAGTGCTGTCTTACGTAGGCACCGACAACTACAAGGGCGGCGAGAAAGCAGGCGAGCTGATGGCGAAGGTGCTGAACAACAAGGGCGAGGTCGCCATCATCAATTATCCGACGGTGCAATCGGTCGTCGCGCGGATTGACGGCTTTAAGAAGGCGCTGGCCGCGCATCCTGAGGTGAAAATTGTCGCCGAACAGACCGGCATCACCCGCGCCGAAGCGCTTGCCGCCGCGCAGAATATGCTCCAGGCCAATCCCGATATTGACGGCATCTTCGGCTTTGGCGATGACGCCGCGCTCGCCGCTGCGGTCGCGGTCAAATCCGCCGGGTTGCAGGACAAGGTGAAGGTCATCGGTTTTGACGGAATGAAGGAAGCACGCGATGCGGTCGATAGCGACCCAGTGATGGTCGGCGTTATCCGCCAGTTCCCTGACCAGATGGGCAAACAGGCGGTGGATACGGCGGTTGCCGTCATGAAGGGCGAGAAAGTTCCGGCGCAGCAACCGATTGAACCGGGCGTTTACACCGGCAAAGAGTAAGGCGCATGACTGCCGCGGCTGATGATGCCCTGCTGCAACTGCGCGGCATCGGCAAGACCTTCACCGGCGTCGCCGCCCTGCGCGACATCAACCTCACCGTGCGCGCCGGGCGGGTGCATACCCTGCTCGGCGAGAACGGCGCGGGCAAATCGACGCTGATCAAAATCCTCGCCGGGGTGCATCAGCCCTCCGGCGGCAGCATGATGCTGAGTGGTGCGCCGTATGCCCCGGCCAGCCCGCGCGAAGCGGCGGCACGCGGCATCGCCGTCGTCTTTCAGGAGCTGAGCCTGTGCAACAACCTCACCGTCGCCGAAAACATCCTCGCCACCCGCGAACCGGCACGCTACGGCATCATCTACCGCCGTGCGCTCTACCGCCGCGCGCGGCAACTGGTCGAAGAACTGCAACTGCCGGTGGACGTGGACGCGCGCGTCGCCGACCTCTCCATCGCACAGCGGCAACTGGTGGAAATCGCCAAAGGCATGAGCCACGAAGCGAAAGTTGTCATCCTCGACGAGCCGACCTCCTCGCTCTCCGACGCCGAAGCGGAAATCCTCTTTGCCATCATCGCCCGCCTCAAGGCGGCGGGCAAGGCGGTCATCTACATCTCGCACCGCATGGAAGAAATCATGCGGCTCTCCGACGACATCACCGTCATGCGCGACGGCCAGTACATCGCCACCCTGGCGCGGGCGGACACCACCGTCGCTGAGCTCATCAGCCTGATGGTCGGGCGGCGGATGGAACAAATGTACCCGCCGCGCCTGCCCGAAACCCCGCCGCCGGACGCCGCCCCACCCGCGCTGGAAGTCCGCGCGCTGAGCCATTCCCGCGCCTTCCGCGACGTTTCCTTCGCCGTCCATCCCGGCGAAATCCTTGGCTTCTTCGGCCTCGTCGGCGCCGGACGCTCCGAAGTGATGAACGCCATCTTCGGCATGATGCCCGCGAGCGGCGAAGTCCGCCTCGACGACGAAACCGTGCACATCCGCCATCCCGCCGACGCCATCCATTACGGCATCGGCTTCGTCACCGAAAACCGTAAAGAACAAGGCTTGGTACTTGCCCACAGCGTGCGCCGCAACACCAGCATGGCCGCGCTCAAGCGCTTCGCCGCCCGCCTTGGCTTCCTCCGCTTCGCCGCCGAACGCGAAGCCGCCGCCGCAGACGTCGCCCGCCTCGCGGTACGTACCGCCTCCATCGAAGCCGCGGCAGAAACCCTCTCCGGCGGCAACCAGCAAAAAATCGTGCTGGCCAAATGGCTCGGCACCTACCCGCACGTCCTCATCCTCGATGAACCGACGCGCGGCGTGGACGTCGGCGCCAAATTTGAAATCTACCGCATCATCCGCCAGCTTGCCGCCGAAGGCACCGCCATCCTCCTCGTCTCCTCCGAACTGCCCGAACTGCTCGGCCTCGCCGACCACATCGTCGTCATGCACGAAGGCCGCGTCAGCGCCACCCTCGCCCCCGCCGACTTCCAGCCACAAACCCTCATGGCCGCCGCCACAGGACAACCCCATGCCCACGCCTGACCGCTCCCCCGCCCGCCACCCGCTCCTGCGCCAATACGGCGGCATTGTCATCGCCCTCATCATCCTCTGCACCGTCTTCGCCATCGCCAACAGCCGCTTCCTCTCGCTGGCGAACTTCATGAACATCTTCCAGCAAGTCGCGGTCGTCGCCATCGCCGCCTTCGGCATGACCTGGGTCATCCTCCTCGGCGAAATCGACCTCTCCGTCGGCTCCATCATCGCCGTCGCCGGCATGGTCGGCGCACAAAGCCTCGCCCTCGGCACCGGATTTCCCGCCGCATTGCTCATTACCATCATCGCCGGTGCCATCCTCGGCGCCATTAACGGCCTGCTCACCGCCCGCCTGCTCCTGCCCTCGTTTATCGTTACCGTCGCCACCATGAGCATCTACCGCGGACTGGTCAGCCTGCCGACCGGCGGCGCGCCGCTAATGATCGCCGACCCCCACTGGCAGGCGATCGGCGCCAGCCGCTTCCTCGGCCTGCCGCTCATCATCTGGATCCTGCTCGCCCTCTTCCTGCTCAACCACATCCTCCTCTCGATGACCGTCTTTGGCCGCCAGACCTACCTCACCGGCGGCAACCGCGAAGCCGCGCTGTACTCCGGCATCCGCGTCGATCGCATCAAAATCATCATCTTCACCCTCTCCGGGGTGATGTCCGCCATCGCCGGCATCCTCCTCTCCTCACGCCTCTACTCGGCGCAGACCAACGCCGGACTCAGCTACGAACTCGACGCCATCGCCGCCGCCGTCCTCGGCGGCACCAGCCTCACCGGCGGCGTCGGCACCATGCCCGGCACCCTCATCGGCGCGCTCATCATCGGCGTCCTCAACAACGGCATGAATATGCTCTCCGTCCCCTACTTCTTCCAGCTCATCGTCAAAGGCGCGGTCATCATCATCGCCGTCTGGCTGGACGTGCGCGCCAAACGGCGGAAGGACTAGGGGCTGTTTACAATTCAACCCGCCCTGTGTTGCAGGCTTCGCCCTGCGGTCGCCCGCCGATATGCTCCCTCCCCTGCAGGACGCGCCAGCGTCCGCAGCGGGGGAGGGTCGGGGTGGGGGTAGAGGAATCCATGCCACCGCCGCCATACCTTTCCACACACCACAGGATGCGCGAGGGCAGCACTGCCAAAGCCATTTACATACACCTCCCTCGCTATCGTGTATGTAAACCGAATAACCGCAGCTCGGGCATCAATGCCCGACCTGCAAACTGACATCCCCCCTCCCCCTGTGGGGGAGGGGACGGGGGTGGGGTTACTCGCGACACGCTCACTGCCCGTTCAGCCATAACCGTAGGTCGGCCATTCATGGCCGACAACAAAAACTGACATCCCCCTCCCCTGTGGGGAGGGGGCGGGGCTCCCCCGCATACCACCGATGTCATCAAAGAAAACCCAAAAACCGCAAAGACACCCATGAAAAAAATCCTCACCATCGGCGAAATCCTCGTCGAAATCGTCGCCAGCAGCAAAGGCGACGGCTTCCTCGAAGCCCAACCGCTCACCGGCCCCTACCCCTCCGGTGCGCCCGCCATCTTCATCGACCAGGTCGGCAAACTGGGCGCGCCCTGCGCCATCATCTCGCGCGTCGGCGACGACGACTTCGGCACCCTCAACCTGCGCCGCCTGCAACAAGACGGCGTGGATACCAGCGGCATCACCATCGCCCCCGGCGAAAGCACCGGCAGCGCCTTCGTCCGCTACCGCGAAGACGGCAGCCGCCGCTTCGTCTTCAACATTACCCACAGCGCCTGCGGCCGCCTCGAAGCGACCGCCGCCAGCGACGCCCTCATCGCCAACTGCGACCACCTGCACCTGATGGGCAGCGCACTCGCCGCGCCCGGTATGCGGGCACTCGCCCTGCACGCCTTGCAACACATCAAGGCGCGTGGCGGCAGCGTCTCCTTCGACCCCAACCTGCGCCGTGAACTGCTCGGCGCGCCCGGCCTGCACGAAGCGCTCCAACAAACCCTCGCCGCGACCGACATCTTCCTGCCCTCCGGCGACGAGCTTTATCTTTTCACCACCGCACAACACGAAGCCGACGCCATCGCCGAACTGCTCGCGCGCGGCATCAAAGAAATCCTGCTCAAACGCGGCGAACAAGGTGCCAGCCACTACAGCGCGGACGGCCGCCTTGACGCCGCCCCCATTGCGGTGCACGAAGACGACCCGACCGGCGCGGGCGACAGCTTCGGCGGCGCCTACATCGCCCTACGTCTGAACGGCCACGATGCGGCCAGCGCCCTGCGCTACGCCAACGCTGCCGGCGCCCGCGCCGTCACCCGTATCGGCCCGATGGAAGGCACTTCCACCTTGGCAGAGCTGGATGCGCTGCTCGCCCGCACGGGCGACTGACGCGCCGCAACCATCGCCAGCCGCGCACCGCCCCACAGCAGGAGCGGTTAAGGGACATACCGTTTGGCGGTCATTGCTGCCTCACCCTGCTGCTGGCAATGCCTGTCCCACAGAGACCGGTGCAGCGCACACAGCGGAAGGACGTTCCCTTCCGTTCATTATCAAAACGCAGGGAAAGTCGTTTTTCCAGATTTCAAACGGGTTCTCATGGCAACAGCCCGATGTCGGCAAAGCATTGGCGGTAACTTTCCGCCTTTTTGGCGAGTGCCAGCGGGTAGGCGCGGGAGGACGACGGCAGGCGGTAAAGGCGCAGCGCGCGTCCGCAACAATCCGCGTGGCCGGGCGCGCCGATGGCCGGGGCGACGCTGTCGGCGGGGAGCAGCGTCAGCAGGGTGCGGGTCGCCAGTTCACCGGTGGTGAGGATGGCGTGGCAATATGGCAGACGGGCGAGCAAGGCGGCAAGGTCAAGCGGTTCAAGAATTTGCAGCGCCTTGTCGGCGGCATTGCCTTGCAGGCGGCGGACGCGCTGTGCGGTGTCGCTGATGGCGATGCCTTTTGCCGCGAGAAAGGTGCGGATGTCCGCCTCGCGGTAGCCTTTGCTGTCGGCGCTGACGAAACGGTCGCGGTCATCAAAGAAGACAAGACCGAAGATGCGCCACATGTCGTTCTGGATATTCGGGTAGTAGAAGTTCATTTTCCAGCGCCCGCGCGGCGGCGGGAAGCTGCCGAGCATGAGCAGGCGGGCATTGGCCGGGGCGAAGGGCGGCAGCGGGTGGGTTTCGGTGTCAGGCATGGTTTTTCTTCGGGTATGAAAAACGGCTGCCAAGGCAGCCGTTTTCGTTGGGGTTCAATGGTTATTTTTTGATTTTCCAGTTGTTTTTTCCTTTTCCTTTGGTCAGGCGGATTTTGCCGTCTTTGCTGGCATAGCCGCCCTTGTTGCTGTTGAGGATCACACCGTCCTGCAGGTCGGCGGCGAAGACTTCGGCCTGTTTTTTGTCTGCCGAGAGGATGACGTACACGGCGAGAGTGTCGTTTGCCGGGTCTTGCAGGGTGATGTCGGCGATGTCGAAGATTTGTACGCATTCGTTGCGCAGGTTCGACCAGGTTTGTCCGGCAGAAGGCAGGCAGCCGTGCGCGTCCTGGTCGCCGCCAACGGCTTGTGCCTGTTCGGCAGCCTGTTGTTGTTCGGCGCTCATTTCCGGCGGTGCCGGTGCCGGGTCGGCCGGCGGGGTTTTTTCGCCGCCGCAGGCGGTGAGCAGGGTGGCGAGGCTGGTTGCGATCAGCAGTTTTTTCATGGTTGCTCCTGTTTTCAGGGTTGGTAGGTAAATTCAAGGATGGCGCCGGGGTTGGCCAGCTTGCCGGTGTGCTTGCCGTCCATGCCGACGACGTTTCCTTTGACATCGGTGGCGATGTAGATTTTGTCGCCTTTCGGATTGAGGGCGGCGACGCGGTAACGGTTGGCGCTGTGGAAGTAGGTGCGCACGTCGCCTTGTACGTTGTCTTTGCTGCTGTTGAGCGGGACAACGTACACCGCGCCGTTTTTCAGGGCGGTGATGACGAGGCTGTTGTGCCAGTACGGGTTGGCGCCGTTTTCGGGGTAGTAGGTGACGCTTGCCGGGGCGATGGTCGGCCAGCAGACGTAGGTGAGCTCGCCGCAGGCGTCATCTTTGTAGCGGTAGTCATTGTTGACGGTGTGGAAGATTTTGAGCGGCTCGTTCATCGGCGCCGTCCAGTCGGTTTCTTTTTCGGGTTTGACGTCTGTCGGTTCGCCGTTTTCCGGTCGGGTTTTGGAGAGTGAGTAGTTGGTGTATTCGTAGGCCTGGTTGTCACGGTAGCCCGCAACGTGCGACCAGCCGTAGTTGCCGCCGGGCTGGAGCAGGTTGATTTCGTCGTCGCTGTTGGGGCCGTGTTCGACGGAGTAGGGTTTGTCGTCCACGAAGACGAGTCCTTGCGGGTTGCGGTGGCCGTAGGTGTACACATGGCTGCGCACGCCGTTGATTTGCGGGTTGTCCGCCGGGATGCTGCCGTCGGCTTCAAGTCGCAGGGTTTTGCCGACGTAGGCGCTGTAGTCTTTGGCGTCGAGCTCTTGTTGGCTGGGCAGGCGCTGTGCTTCGATGGGTTCGTAGCGGTGTTTGCCCTGGTTGTGTCCGAGTTCGCCGATGGTGTAGTAGAGTTTGCCGTCCGGGCCGAAGCGCAGGCGCCCGGCGTTGTGGTCGGTGCCTGCGGGCAGTTTGTCGATAATGGTATGGGGGGCGCCTGCGGTGTGGTTGTTGGGGTCGTAAGTCAGGCGGATGATTTTGGTGTGTTCGTGGTTGCCGTCCATGTAGGTGTAGGCGGTGTAGAGGTAGTGGTCTTGGGCGAAGGCGGGCGAGAAGGTGAATCCGAGCAGGCCTTCGTGCTGCGGGCCGGTGTGGACTTCGTCCAGGGTGATGACGGTCTGTTTTTCGCCGTTTTGCGGGTTGACACGGGTGATGCGTTTGCCTTGTCGTTCGGTCAGCCAAAGTTGGTCATCCGCGCCCCATTGCATATCCCACGGGGCGTCCAGTCCTTCGGTGAGGACGCTGCCGGTGAATTGTTCGGTTTTGAGTTCGGCGGCGTGGCTGGCGATGGCGTGGCTGGCGATGGCGAGGCTGGCAAGGGTGGCCGCTATCAGGTGTTTTTTCATGGTCGTTTTTTGGTGTGATTCGGGTTGGGTAAAGCCGCCTTGCGGGCGGCTTTCGCGGTTCAGAGTACGGCTTTGACGGCGTCGGCGAGGCGCTGCACATCGTTTTCGCTTTTCATGCCGGCGATGTTGATGCGGCCTTCGCCGACCATATAGACGGCGTAGTCGTTGCGCAGGCGCTCAACCCGCTCTTTGCCGAGCGGCAGCAGGGTGAACATTCCCCGGTGCGAGCGGGTGATAAAGTTCCAGTCGCCACCGTGGCGGTTGAGGGCGTCGGCCAGTTGTTGGCGGCGCAGGCGGATGTAGGCGCTGACTTCGTCCAGCTCTTTGACCCAGTCGGCACGGAGGCTGCTGTCGCCAAGGATTTCGGCGACGATAGCGGCGCCGTGGTCGGGCGGCATGGAGACCATCGCCCGGCTGGCAACGGCGAGGTGGCTGCGCAGGGCGTCGGCGGTGCGCGCGTCTTTGGCGATGGTGAGCACGATGCCGACGCGCTCGCGGTAGAGGCCGAAGTTTTTGGAGCAGGAGGCGGCGATAAACAGGGTTTCCAGCGTGCTGGCGAGTTTGCGCACGCCGTAGGCGTCCGGCTCAATGCCTTCGCCAAAGCCGAGGTAAGCGAGGTCAACGACGGGGAGGAAGCCGCGACGGGCGGCGATTTCCGCGACTTTGTCCCAGTCGGCCGGGGTGAGGTCAGCGCCGCTGGGGTTGTGGCAGCAGCCGTGCAGCAGCACGATGTCGTCCGGCCCCATTTTTTCCAGCGCGGCGAGGAAGGCGTCCACGTTGACGATGCTTTTTTCGCGGTCGTAGTAGGGGTAGCTGTTCACGCCAAAGCCGCAGGCGCCAAAGATGGCGTGGTGGTTGCCCCAAGTGGGGTCGGGCGTCCAGAAGCGTTTGCCGGGGGCGATGGTGCGCAGTACTTCGGCGATGATGCGCAGCGCGCCCGTGCCGGCCACGGCCTGGTTGGCGCGAATGCGGTTCGCGTCGTAACTTTGGCCGAGGATGAGCGCGGTCATGTAGTCGTTGAAGGTGTCGAGGCCATTGACGCCGACGTATTTTTTCGTGGTCTGCCGCTGCCAGATGCGCTCCTCTGCGGCTTTGACGGCGCGCATTACCGGGGTCTCGCCGCTGGTGTCCTGGAAGATGCCGACGCCAACGTCGATTTTTTCCGGGCGCGGGTCATCGCGGCAGAGTTGGGAGAGTTTGAGGATCGGGTCGTCCGGCAGTTTTTCGACGGTTTCAAACATCTTTCTTTTTCCTTTTTTTCTTGGGGGAAGGGTAAGGGTTGGTCGGCAGCAGGTAGAGCCGTGTGCGCGACAGGCGGTCGTAGAGGGTGCGGCCGTCCTTGTCGAGCGCGCGCCACCATAGCCCGATTCCCGCCGGGGCGCAAGTAATCAGGGCGCAGCACCAGCGCAACAGTGCACGTTTGCCGCCGATGGCATGGCCGTTTTCGTCGGTGACGGCGAGACGCCAGGCGCGCATACCGAGCGTCTGCCCCTGTTTGCTCCAGAAATAGACGTAGAAGCCGATCCATGCCGCCAGCAGGGCAAGGCGCAGCGCCAGCAGTAGCACGCCGCCGGTAATCGCCTGCCCCTTGCTGATGATGAGGAAGATGAAGCCGACGCCAATCCAGCAGGCGGCGAGGAGGAAGCTGTCGTAAAGCATCGCCGCCAGTTGGCGCATGAGTGGTGCGGGGCGGGCATCGGAGACGGTATGCGGCATGAATTTTTTCCGGGCTGAAAACCGTATGCTAACACGGCGCGAACGCCGTCCGGCGCGGCAATTTTTCTGGCACGGCTGGCGCGTTTACCGTTAAAATAGCGCGGTTTTTTCTCCCCGTAATCTCTTTTTCAGGAATCGTTCATGACTTCTTTTTTACGGCACCGCATCGCCATGATTATCGGCCTGTGGCTGCTTAACGGCAGCGCTTTCGCGCAGGAACCCGTTGATGAGGCGCTGTTTGACGAGGCGCCGCCTACCATCGCCGACAATCTGCCAACTGACCCCAATGCGGCCGCCGCCGAACTCGCCGAATCCGAATCGGTCGGCATACTGAAACCACTGCCGCCGGAAGAAACACCGGTACGCCAGCCGACCATCCAGCAGGAAATGCGCCCGTTCAACAGCCGCCGCATTGACCTGGTGGAAGCGTTGGTGCAAGAACCGAAAGAAGTCACCTTCAACGGCAAGGTGTACCCGCTGAAAAACCCCGACCGCGTCCGCCTCTTCTACGAAAACGAACAATACCCGACCATCTGGACGCAGGAAAACAAACTGCTCGACAACTTCGCGCCGCTGCAACGCCTCATCGCCGACGCGCCGCAGGACGCCTTGCCGCCCGCGCGCTACCACGACGCCGTCATCAACAGCCTGCAAGCAGGCGCGGAATACGGCGACATCATCGCCGCCGAACTGTTGCTTTCCGACGCCTACCTGACCCTTGCTGGTGACCTCGCCAACGGCCTCGTCAACCCGCGCAAAACCCAGCCCGAATGGAACGCGGAAAAAGTCAGCGACGAAGCCTTGGGCGAAATGCTCGCGAGCGGCATCGTCTCTGGCGACATCGAAACCGCCGTGCGCAGCATCAATAACAACAACCCGCGTTACCTTGCGCTGAAAAGCCGCTACAACGCGCTCAGCGGCAACAAAACCGCCGCGCCTGCTGCCGCCAACAGCCAGTCGTTGCCCAAAATCACCCTGCAACAGGGCACAAACGACCCCGCCGTCGCCATCCTGCGCGACAAACTGGGCGTACCCGCCGCTGATGGTGACAACAACTACTTTGACGGCGACCTCAGCGAAGCCGTCATCGCCTACCAGCAAAGCCACGGCCTCAAGGCGGACGGCATCGTCAGCGGCAAAACCCGCAACCTGCTCAACGGCACCCCGAAAAACAGCGGCGGCAACGCCAACGCCGACCGGCTGATGATCAACATGGAGCGGTTGCGTTGGATGCCGCAGGACATCGGCGACAGCTACGTCCTCGTCAACATCCCCTCCTACTACGTCAAAATGTACCGCGGCGACAAAGAAATCTACGCCTCCAAAGCTGTGGTCGGCCAGCGCGAACGCCAAACCCCGGCATTCACCGACAAACTGCGCCACATCGTGATGAGCCCGACCTGGACCGTGCCGCCGACCATCATGAAAAAAGACAAAATCAACAAACTGCGCAGCAACCCCGGTGCCTTTGACGGCAACTTTGAAGCCGTCGTCGGCGGGCGCGTCGTCCGCCCCAGCGCGGTGGACTGGAGCGCGCCCGGCGCCACCGGCTACCGCCTGCGGCAAAAACCCGGCCCGCGCAACGCCTTGGGGCGCGTCAAATTCCTCTTCCCCAACAAACACGCCATCTACCTGCACGACACACCGAGCAAAAGCCTGTTTAACCGCCCCAACCGCGCCTTGAGCTCCGGCTGCGTCCGCCTGCAAAAACCCGAAGAATTTGCCAACGTCCTCCTTAAAAACACCAACTGGTCATCCGAACGCATCAAAAAAGCGATGAACCAGGAAAAAGAACAATGGGTCAACACCCCCGAACAGACTCCCATCTACCTGGTGTACTGGACCACCTGGAGCGACCCGGACGGCAACATCCAGAATGCCGACGACATCTACGGCAAAGACAGCGCCCTGCTGCAACAATACAAAAAAGCGCTGAACTAAGGAGGCAACCATGACCAGCACGCATACCCCGCAAAACAGCTACAGCAAAGAAGAACTGCTCGCCTGCGGACGCGGCGAAATCTTCGGCGCGGGCAACGCCCAACTGCCGCTGCCCAATATGCTGATGATGGACCGCATCGTCTGCATCAACGACAACGGCGGCAAATACGGCAAAGGCGAAATCATCGCCGAACTGGACATCCACCCCGACCTCTGGTTCTTCGCCTGCCACTTCCAGGGCGACCCGGTCATGCCCGGCTGCCTCGGCCTGGACGCCATGTGGCAACTGGTCGGCTTCTTCCTCGCCTGGAAAGGCGGGGCGGGACGTGGCCGCGCGCTCGGCTGCGGCGAAGTCAAATTCACCGGACAAGTGCTGCCGACCCATAAAAAAATCACCTACCACATCGACATCAAGCGCACCATCATGCGCCAACTGGTACTCGGCATCGCCGACGGCACCATGTCCGTGGACGGCAACGCCATCTACCACGGCACCGACCTCAAAGTCGGCCTCTTTACCAGCACCGACCAATTCTGAAGCGAGAACCAAACCATGCACGCCATGCGCTACGCAATCACCCTGCCCAGCGATTACAACATGACGATTATCCGCGAACGGGTCGCAAAATCTGGGCATCTCATGGACGGTTTTCAAGACCTGCTGTTCAAGGCCTACCTCATTTCCGAAAAAACGACGGGCGCCTTGCAAAACAGCTACAGCCCGCTCTACGTCTGGAAAGCCGCGGCAGGCATGAACAAATTTATCTTCGACGGCTACTTTGACAACATTCTGCGGGATTTCGGCTGGCAACACATCGAAATAGGTGTTGCCGCCAGCACCGCGCTGACCGATGCATTCAAAAACAGCAAATACCTCACCGAAGAAACCGTTGCGATTAACCCGGCAACCAGCCTGAAAAACCACAAACTCCAGGCACAACTCCAAAATGACGAAACCGGCAAACTGGTCGTTTATAACCCGGACAAATGGCAACAAGCCGTCTTCACCTTCTATCGGGACAAGCCCGAAACCGAAAAAACGTGCTATGAAATACTGCACCTATCCATGTAACCAGGAGAACCCCCAAACATGAAACGCGTCGTCGTCACCGGCATGGGCATCGTCTCCAGTATCGGCAACAACTGCAAAGAAGTACTGGCGTCGCTGCAACAACTCAAATCCGGCATCAAACACAACCCCGTGTACGCCGAAATGGGGCTGCGCTCCCAGGTCGAAGGTAGCATCAACATCGACACCAAAGCGCATATCGACCGCAAAATCCTGCGCTTCATGGGCGATGCCGCCGCCTACTGCTACATCGCCATGAAAGAAGCGATCGAACAGGCGCGCCTGTTGCCCGAACACATCTCCAACATCCGCACCGGCATCGTTGTCGGCACCGGCGGCGCCACACCCTCGGCACAAGTCGAAGCGGCAGACACCCTGCGCACGAGCGGCGTCAAACGCATCGGCCCCTATGCCGTTACCAAAACCATGGCATCGACCACCTCCGCCTGCCTCGCCACCCCCTTCCAAATCAAGGGCGTGAACTACTCCATCAGCTCCGCCTGCTCCACCAGCGCGCACTGCATCGGCCACGCCGCCGAACTCATCCAGATGGGCAAACAGGACATCGTCTTCGCCGGTGGTGGCGAAGAAGTGCACTGGGCGCTGACCAGTATGTTTGACGCGATGGGCGCACTCTCCACCAACTACAACGACACCCCGGCAACCGCCTCGCGCGCCTACGATGCCAACCGCGACGGTTTCGTCATCTCCGGCGGCGGCAGCATCCTCGTCCTCGAAGAATACGAACACGCCAAAGCACGCGGCGCTACCATCATCGCCGAACTCACCGGCTACGGCGCCACCTCCGACGGTTACGACATGGTGCAACCCTCCGGCGAAGGCGCGGTGCGCTGTATGCAAATGGCGCTGGCCGAACACGGCGGCGACGTGGACTACATCAACGCCCACGGCACCTCGACCCCGGTCGGCGACACCCGCGAGCTGGAAGCCATCAAAACGGCATTTGCCGGCAAAACCGTACCGCCGGTCAGCTCCACCAAATCCCTCACCGGACACGCGCTCGGTGCGGCAGGCGCCAACGAAGCCATCTACTCCCTGCTGATGCTACAAAACAGCTTCCTCACCGCCTCGGCGCACATCGAAACTCTCGACGAAAACGCTGCCGGACTGCCCATCCTGCGCGAAAACCGCAACCAGCCGCTCAACGCCGTGATGAGCAACAGCTTCGGCTTCGGCGGCACCAACGCAACCCTCATCTTCAGCCGTGTCCAGGACTAACACCGCCTGCCTGCTCGCGCTCGCCGCCCTCCTCGGCGGCAGCGCACAGGCACAATACGCCAACGGCGAAGAAGCGCCGGTACGTCCCGAACCGCCCGCTGCAGGCAGCATCCACCAGGAACCCGCTGACGACGCGACGCAAGCCAGCGCTGAACCCGCGACGAAAAAAGGCGACAAAAAAGCGGCAAAACCCGCCGCCACGCCCGCCGAAAACCTGCCCACGGGCGACAACATTGACGCCTACACCGCCGCCCAAATCGTTGCCCAGGCACAAGCGGCCAGCGCCGCCAAAGAAGCCGAAGCCGCAGCGACAACTGCTCCCGCGAACCCAGGCGAAGCACCCGCCCACGGCGACAGCGCAACCGAAGCGACTGCCGCAGAAAGCGCCACAACCGCCGCCGCAGACGTACCAACCGACGCACAAACCAGCGGCGACGACAACGTCGCGTTACTGCCCGTCGAAAAACTCAGTCCGCCGCCCGAACCGCCGCCGCCAACCGAAACCGTCGTCGTCGAACAGGCCATCTATCGCTGCCCCAAAGGCAAAAGCTACATCTATGTTGATGGCGAAAAACGCAAAGGCTACAGCCGCTGCACACTTTTCCGCGCCGAAAAAACTGAAGAAGTCCCGGTCGGCAGCGCGCCGGCCAGTGCTGCCCCCGTGAGCGGCAACCCCAACAACTGTAGCGGCACCCTGCAATACAAAGGCAGCACCTACCTCTTTATGGAACACCAGCCCTGCCCCATCCCGGACAGCATCTTCCAGCGCCTCACTCCCGCCGCCACCAGCCACTAGGAGCTGTTTACAATTGAAAAATCCCCCTCCCCTGCGGGGCGAAGCCCGCAGCGGGGGAGGGTTGGGGAGGGGGTGAACGATATTATTGATGAGCCGAAATTCCAATTTTTCAATTGCTTGCTGCCCTCACCCCAACCCCTCTCTCGCTGCGCGAGCTGTCCCAGTCCCAGAGGGAGAGGGGCTTATCC
>ERZ772924.437-NODE-437-length-20253-cov-3.179374_pt1 | contig 20253 bp, 19 predicted proteins | sample MGYA00512116_ERZ772924 | MGnify/ENA primary metagenome ERZ772924 (study PRJEB29015, sample SAMEA2737920) | human oral metagenome | biome: human oral; feature: human-associated habitat; material: dental | place: China | collected 2134 ...
TTGAGATGGAATTCTGCCTAGCAAAACAAGCTACCGACCAGGCTAACTCGGAAGGTGATCGGCTTAGCTACCGGGAACTGGACATCGTCTGCCTTGCTGACGCCAGATCTGCTAGAACCGGAGCTGGAGCTGGACGAGCTTCCGGATGAGCTGGAGCTAGATGAACTCGACGAGCTGGATGAACTGTCAGACTCGGTAGTATCTACATTGATCTGCTCTATGGTTACGCCCGACTTAGACAAGATCTTGTTCTGAAGCGATGAACTCAGCGCCACACTATCGTCCTCGGTCGGCAAGGCGTCGATCACTACCTGAAAGACCGTGCTGTCATCGGCTTTGAGGTTGGGTAGCGACAGAGCAGCGTTAGCCTTAAGGGCGTTGACATTCTTGATCAGCTTGTCGACCGCCTCGACATTATCGTGCATGGTCTGAGCAGTCTTACCCACATCACGGTTAACCTTGTTCTGGTAGTTGATCCGCTGCATCAGATTCCAGCCCACCACCAAGCAAATCACTACCAAAGCTGCCGCTAATGCCACCCAGGTGAATACCTGCTTGCGGGTGTTAGTGATCTGCTGTCGCTTCTTGATACCGGTCAGGGCATTTTCTTCACTCATTGCTCGTCCTTCTTGTCATTAGACTTATCTTTGGCATCAGTATGGAAAGTCTCTTTCGGAGCATTGCGGTCACCATCTGAGGTGGTTTCTTTCGGTACTTCCAGCTTGATATTAGTCGACTTCGGACTGAAGGCGCTGTCGTTAAAGGTGACCGTCAGGGTGAAGCTAACTAGAGCTTCGTTCTGGCTACCACCGGCAGAGAGGCTGCTGTCTTTGACATTGACAGCGGTGACCAAGTTCTCTTTCATCGCCTTCTTCTTGGTAGCAGATTTCTTCTTTTTCTTAGACTGGCTATCGCTATCGGAACTATCGCTATCTGACGAAGTCTCTTTACTGTAGGTACCATCCGAGTTAGCTGAACTTTCGCTATCCGACGAGGTGTCTTCCTCCTCTACCTCGTAGCTGAGCTGCGCCTTGGACAAGGTATTCTTATAGACGTCGAGTGCCGAGAAGTTGGTCGTCTTACCCTCGATCGTCATAGTGATACCGTCAGAAGAGCTACTGCTAGACGAGGTGTCGCCGCTACTACCGGCCGGTGCTTCGATCTTCGCACTGCTGATCTGAACGTTATTCGGCGCAGCCGGATTAAGCTGAGTCAGATAATCCATCAGCCGAGAGTAGACCTGCTGGTCAGACTTGAGCTTGCCGATCTGCTTGAGCTGATTCTGAATAGTGATGTATTTATCAAGCTGCTTCTTCTTTTGAGCCTGCTTGATCGTCTGCTCGTCATTCTTGATGCTATTCTCCATCAGAGCCTTTGCTCCTATCAGTACGCCAAGCGTACCGCTAAGCAGGAGTAGGACACCGATTGAAGCACCAACGACGATAACACTGATCGAGACGACCAGATTGCGCTCTCGCCTGACCCGCAGGAGATCTTTCTTAACGTCCGGCAGAAGGTTTAAGGAAATCATCTTACTCTGCCCTTTCTGCTAGCCCGACCGCTACGGCGAACTGCGAACTTATTGGTGCTAGGGTGGTCTGATCACCCATCGGAACATTGACATGCTGCCAAGGTGTCGCTAACTGAACCGGCAGGTTGGTCTTCTCACTCATGATATCGGTAAAGCCGGTCAAGCTGGCAGTATAACCGCTGACCAGCATGGCACCAATCTGCATATTGTTGTACTTGGTGACGAAGAACTTGAGCGACTTGACCAGCTCGGCATTAAGCTGGTCGACCAGTGTATGTACCGCCCGATAGACCTGTCCGTCCAAGGCATTCTGATCAACACCGAACTTAAGTAGTAGCTGACGAGCTTGCTGGTCGTCGATATTGAGGTTCTGCTTAGCCATCCGTACCATCGAGGTCAGCCCGATCGGGATAGAACGAATCAGACGAGGAGCGTTGCCGATGGTCACGATCACGTCTGTCGACGAGTCCTCCATATTGACCAGGAGTCGTCCATCAGTGATGCCGTCAGGTAAGAGAGCCCGGATCAGGGCGATGCTGTCCGGCTCGATAGCGATGACATTAAGCCCCAGCTCGTTCTCCAGCATATCCAGCCTGGCCTCGGTAAAGGTATTGAGCACACTTGCCACTAATACCTCCGTCTTACCCTGCTCGACCGGTGACGGTCCGATGATTGCCCAGTCAATCTTAGCTTCATCAGGACGCATCGGTACGTAATTCTCAGCCTGGTACTTGATGGTGGCATTCAGCTCCGCCTTAGCCACCGTCGGCACCTCAACGACGCTGGCAAACATCTTGCCCGAAGGGACGCCGATTGCCACGTCTTTAGTCTTAATGCCCGACTGATTAATCACCTCAGTGATCGCCATCCCTAATGCCCGGCGGTCTTTGTCTGCGGTAGACTCGCTAAGGCGGGATGGTATAGCCTTAGTCGCATAGTGCTTTAGATTCCAGCCACTGCCGGAATGTCCCAACTCAACCACCCGGATCGCTGTTGTACCTATGTCCAAGGCGAAGAAGTTGCCCACCGTTTTATTTAACTTCATACTATTTTCATTATACATAACCAATTTGAAAATACAATGCACCTGTACTAACTCAGATTGCATAATCCAGGCCATCCGTCCCCATCTATAGTGGCTTTATGATCCGGTATCCTCTTCCGGTAGACTTCATCTGCCTATGCTATAATCAGCCTATCAATTCAGGGGACTTGGCATGGCAAGGAAAATTACGATCAACATCAACATAGAGACATTGTCTCATCATATTAAACAGTCAGGCGTGCCTCTAGGGCGACTACAAGAAAGTGTCCCGGATTACAATGAGATTGTAGCCGGCAATAAGTCGCCTACATATCAGCAGCTGGAGAAGATTAGTAAGCTCATAAGAGTGCCTCTAGGTCTTCTCGTCATAGAAAGCCCCCTAGATGTAGACACGCCCAGGATATCATTCCGTACTCGCAATTCCCAGGAGATTGTCGATATGAGCTCAGAGCTACGTGAGACTATAATCGAAATGCAAGAGAAGCAGTCTTTCCTACAAAGCCAAATCGACGAAGATGTGGACATTACAGATGATCAGGTCGCCGGTAGTACCGACCATCCGGTAATTGCGAAGTACATCCGCAACAAGCTGGACATCCCGGTAGATTACTTCCACGATACCAAGGAAAACTCTCTTTCATATTTCCGAGATAGAGCATCGTCCATTGGCGTATTCATATTCTTTAATGGGAAGATCAAAGACAACACACATCGACCACTTAACCCGGATGAGTTCCGGGGCTTCTCACTTAAGAGTTCCAGAGCCCCAATTATCTTTATCAACCAGAGAGATAGTCAGAATGCCCAGCTATTTACTTTGGTTCATGAGTTAACACACCTCTTCATAGATAACGAAGGGGTATCTGATAAATATGAGCAGGCTGACTATGATCATGCAGGGACTGAAGCACTGGTAAACCGAGTGACTGCTGAGCTACTCGTCCCCAAGCAGCTGTTTATGGCAGAAAACACTCTCGACATAGAGCAACTGGCAAGCAAATACAGCGTCAGTCGATATGTAATAGCAAGGCGTCTGCTGGATTTCAGTAGGATTAGTAAAGCTAGATACGACAGTATAGTCCGGTCAATGCAGACAGAAAAGCTGCCATATAAACGATCAAGCAGTGGCAACTACATCAATAGCCTAAGATTTCGCACAGATAAAGTTTTCTTCGGTTTCGTCTACAACGCAATCATGCAGGACAGAATCTCGTATACGGAAGCATTTCGCCTCATAGGTACAGGCTACAAGGGATTCAAAGCTCTGGAAGGGAGCCTGAGATAACTCCGTGCGAGAATACCTTCTCGATACAAATATCTACATAGATTCCTACGACAGGTACTATCGCAAGGACTTCTTCCCCACCTACTGGCAGCAACTATCAGGAATCCTTAACAGCCATGTAGTTATCCCGATAATCGTACGAGACGAGATTACAAAGAACGACTGGTTCCTGGAATGGCTAAGACAACATTACCGGAGAGATTACCTGAGTCACAAACGGTATATTGAGCAATGGCAAGGTGTTTTGAATCATATTCAGACGTGCGGTCTCTATAAAGAGAGCGCCTTGACGGCGCAAGTAAGAGGCTGGGCAAACGAAGATATCGCTGACCCATGGATTATAGCGATAGCCAAAGAGCTGGGATTAACTATAGTTACCGAGGAACAGAAAGTGCCGAACCTCGGTCAAGGCAACCCGGTGAAGTCGGCAAAGATACCTGATATATGTGATGATTGGGGTGTTCGCTGTATTTCTCGAAACGACTTCTTTGAAGAGGTAAAGCTAACTGTCTAGATCGCAGTGCTGGTAGCAAAAGCCGTGCGGATAATTAGTGCTAAAATATTAGTGGAATAAGAGAGGAGGCGTTGCTATGCTAAAGATTGCCATCGTCGGTCTGCCCAATGTCGGTAAGTCTACCCTATTTAACGCTCTGACCAATGGCGACGCTTTAGCCGCCAACTATCCCTTCGCCACCATCGACCCCAATACCGGCATCGTTGCCATACCGGATGAGCGACTGGAGGTACTTGCCAAACTATACCGGACGGATAAAATCACTCCGGCGACGATCGAGTTCGTCGACGTGGCCGGGCTGGTCGCCGGTGCTAGTAAGGGTGAAGGGCTAGGTAATAAGTTTCTGGCGCATATCAGGCAGTGCGATGCCATCTGCCATGTGGTGCGAGCTTTTAGCGACGATCGTGTCCAGCGAGCCAACGGTACGGTGACTATCGACCCTAAGTCGGATATCGAGGTGATCAATACCGAACTGGCCTTAGCTGATGTAGCAACGATCGAGAACCATTTACCCAAGCTCCAGAAGGAAGCTAAGGCAAATCCGAAGTTAATGCCTCGAGTAGCCCTACTCCGGTCAGTCCAGTCTCAGCTGCTGGCCGGCAAAGTGCCGACTGAGTTTCACAGCTTCAGCCCCGCCGAGCTTCATCAACAGCTGGACAGCCTGGACTTACTAACTGCTAAGCCCGTCATCTATCTCTTCAATGTCGAAGAGACTGACCTGACCAACCAAGCCCGCCAGGCCGAGCTCCGTCAATTAGCCAGTCAAGCAACTGGACAGCCACTGGACCGGCTCACTGCCGTCTTCGTCTGCGCTGAGCTGGAGAGCGAGATTCGCTCGCTCTCACCGGTTGAAGCGAGTGAGCTGATGGCCGACTATGGCGTGACCGAGTCGAGCTTGGACCAGCTAGCCGGAGTTGCCTATCATACGCTGGGGCTACAGTCTTTTCTGACCGCCGGAGCAAAGGAAGTGCGAGCCTGGACGATCCACCGGGGTTGGACGGCACCTCAGGCCGCCGGCGTCATCCACACCGACTTTGAGCGAGGTTTTATCGCCGCTCAAGTAGTCAGCTACCATGATCTCGCTCGGCTCGGCTCCGAGTCGGCCGCTCGTTCGGCCGGCAAGATTCGAACCGAGGGCAAGACCTATATCATGCAGCCGGATGATGTAGTAGAGTTCCGCTTTAATGTCAGTAAATAATCTAGGCCAGCTTTGTCAGTAGGTAAAACCTCTCCCGATTGCCTCTCGCCCCCGCTACGGCGCTATCGGCTTTGGCTCTCAGTAAAAAGTACCGCTTCACCCACTGCTCGAAATCGTGTAGAATGCGCCGCCGCTCGGTGTCATTTTTGATCACACCGTGGTTCTTCAGTCGGTTACCTGTCTCAAACTGCGGCTTAACCATAGCTACGACTTGAGTCTGCCGAGTCGCCAGCCCGGCCAGATGAGGCAGTACCTCACGTAGCGAGATGAAAGAGACGTCGATCAATATAATATCGACCGACTGATCGGTCGCAAAATCCCTGATATCCGTCTTCTCATGTAGTTCGACCCGTGCGTCACGCCGTAGCTTAGGGTGAAGCTGATCAGTGCCGACATCGACACAAATGACTCGCCGAGCACCCCGACTGAGAGCATAGTCAGTGAAGCCACCTGTCGATGATCCGACGTCCAGGACTATCTTACCCCGAAAGTCTACCACCAGCTTATCGGCTACCGAGGCTAGCTTCAGCCCAGCCCGGCTGACGAACTGCTCGGGCTGATCCAACTCAACTAGGCTCAGATCATGGACGAAGTAGCCCGACTTGGTAATGAGACGACCGGCCACTCTAACCCGCCCCAGACGAATATAAGATTCAGCCTGCGAACGAGTGGTCACTAGACCCAGTTGAACCAGAGCCTTATCCAGACGGACGCCCTGCCCCGCCATACTCGACTAGTCCTTCATTCGTTCAATATAGCTGCCATCCCGAGTGTCAACCTTGATCACATCACCATTCTTGATGAAGGCCGGTACCTTGATAGTGATACCCGTCTCCAGCTTGGCATCTTTCTGGACGCTGGAGGTAGTATTGCCCTTGACGACGTCTTCGGTATACTCGACCTTAAGCGGCGTCGAAGTCGGCAGATCGACAGCGATGACCCGCCCGTCGAAGAATTGGAGCTGGACTTCCGCCCCTTCCCTGAGGTAGCTGGGCACATCGCTCGCTTCGTCCAGCGGTAGCTCAAACTGCTCAAAGGTATCGGGGTTCATGAAATAGACTTTTTCGGCGTCGCTATACAGATACTGCGCTACCTGGTGCGATACTTCCGCTGCCTCAATCTTATCCTGCCCCTTATAGGTCTTAGCCAGCACTGAGCCGTCAATCAAGCTCTTGATCCGGACATTGACGATCGAGCCACCCCGCCCCATCACCTTCTGAGCATAGTCAATCACCTGATACGGCTTGCCATCGACGACGATCACTCGCCCTTTCTTCAGATCAGTTGGTCCATACATCATTCTCTCCTTTCAAAAAGGGCGACAGCCGGAAGCCCACCCGGCTGATTCGCCCTAGTCCTTACCCTAATCTACTAGCTAGCCACAAATGGCAAAAGTGCCAAATGACGAGCTCGCTTGATCGCTACCGCCAGATTGCGTTGCGACTTGGCGCTCAACCCTGTCTTGGAGCGAGGCTCGATCTGCCCGTAGTTGTCAATGTACTTACGCAAGACTTCAACCTCCTTATAGTCAAAGTAGCGTGGTGATGGACGTTTGGTTCTCTTCATAATTCTCTCCTTAGAATGGGATATCACTTAGGTCAATCGGCTCGTCAGCATCTACCTCGGCAGTATCAGCCGGCGGCTGAGAGCTCGCCTTCTGACTACCGCCGGCGGCATTAGCACCGCTACCTCGCCCGTCGTTAACGAAGCTGAACTCTTCGACTATGACATCAATGGCGCTACGGCGCTTGCCCGTCTCTTTGTCTTCCCAGCTCCGCTGTTGCAGACGACCGCTGACCAGCAGCTGCCGCCCCTTGCCGACATACTTAGCGATGGTCTCGCCGGTATTGCCCCAGGCAGTACAGTTGATGAAGCTGGTCTCTTCTCGGCGATTGCCATCGGAGCCCCGAAAGGTACGATTAACCGCTAGCGAGAAGCTGGTGACTGATTGACCGGATGGCGTGGTCCGCACCTCGGGGTCAGCCGTCAGATTTCCCATTAAGATTACTTTGTTAAATGCCATTACACTCCCCCTTACCCTCTAATTATTCTGCCGAGGCACTCTCTCTGGTAGCCTTCGCTTCTTCTCGAGCTTTTTTATTCTCAGCTAGCCAAGCCTCAATCTTAGCATCAACTTTAGTGATCAGATGACGCAAGACGTCGTCGGTGATATTAAGCGTGCTATCGATCTTAGCCGGTGCCGTGCTCGGTAGCTCCAGCTGATACACCCGGTAGACAGCATGTGTCTGCCCGGCGATCTTGTAGGCTAACGACTTACGCCCCCAGTCATCCTCGCTGATTATCTTGCCACCGTTATCTTTGATTAGGTTGGCAATAATCCCGAGCGGCTTATCCATCTGCGCCTCCAGCTCGGGGCGAAACAGTACCACCATCTCATAACGGCCGGTCGCCGTCTGTGACATAGATCCTCCTTTGGTTTATAGCCACGGCTCGCCGGCAGTGGCAGGTTAATGTTACAGTAGTATTATAACACAACTGCACTAAAGCTCTTAATCATGAACCAAGACACTATAGCCGTAGTAGCTAGACACTACATCCCAACCTTATCCCTGGTAGAACAGGTCGGTTCAGAGTGTGCCGTAGATGGCACACTCGCCGTTAAGCTTGCCATCAAGAGAAGCGATTCACCCCATCGTCAGGAAGCAGTCCTAATCCTACTAGGCAATTACACCGACCACGACGATTTGATTATGGAAGTTACCGGTGGCCAAAGAACAGTCGGAATATACCTAGCCGGCGGGCGGATAGCCGACCCGGATAGCACTGAGTCGGATATCTTGCACCGAGCTATTTACAAGTATGGCTATCGGCAGTACTGCCTGTATCAGGTCGTCTAGCTTGGAGTGAACGACAAATTAGTGAAGCTCTTCAATTAGCTCTAGCATGGCAGCTTTCTTCTGCCGGCGCTCCGACTCGGGGCGAATCGGTAATTCCAGGTCTGTCGCTAAGTCCCAGATCTGATTGACCACTTGATTACTCTCGACCAGGTCATCGTTATATGACGCTAAAGCGACGATGGAGTAAGCGATATCGTAATCCAGGAAAAGCTCTTGCTCCAGCTCCCGCTTCTTGAGACAGAAATAATTGGTGACGCCGGCTAGCGTAGCTAACGCCCGGCTAGGCTGAAAAAGCTTAGTGTCACTCTCCCGCACCAGACCATCAAGTCCTACCCCGCCAGCCAGGTCAGCCAGATTACTTTCAGTGAGATCCTGATCGCTAGACGCCCAATTAGCCACTCGGTGCGCCAAATCACCATCCACTTGGCTCAGGTGAAACAAAGCGTCCAGGCATAAATCAGCGAGATCTTCAGCGAATAACGGCAGGTAAATGCTAACAAAGCGTCGCACGTCGTCGTCTGTCTTGATCCGGCTTAGTTTGTCTTGCCAGAACCGAGCCCTGATCTGCCGAATATCCTTGGTCTGAAACATAATGGCATTATTATAATATAATCCAGCCTAGTCCAAGTAATTAAACTGCCGATAAAGCTCATAGGCAACCGCCGAGGCAACAACCGGCAAGGTCAGAAAGTCAACTTTGCGTCTGTCCATTACCTTGTTGCATAACCCAGCCTAATCTTCGGGCTGTTGTACTAAGCGACCGATCTTGCTCATTTTGTTGACATCTCCGGTTGACATGTCAACATTATAGCATGTTTAGTTGACATTAATAAAGAAGATGTCAACCTTTTATTACCATAAAGTTCAAGGATTTACTCCTCGCCCAGCTCATCGAGCGATGAGACGAGGACTTCACGGGGGCGAGAGCCGTTTTGTGGTCCGATGATGCCATTCTGCTCCATCTCATCGATGATCCGTCCGGCTCGGCTAAAGCCGATCCCGAGGCGACGCTGCAGGAATGAGGTGCTTATCTTGCCCGTCTCGACCGCTATCTGAACAGCCTGGCGGTACTTATCGTCACCCGCTCCACCGCCGCCAATCGCTACTCCACCGCCGACCGGAGAATCGTCAGACAGCCTCGCCAGTAGAGTTTCATCGTACTGAGCCGGACTCTGGAGCTTCAGCTCGGTGACCGTCTGACTCACCTCATCGTCATCGACATAAGCTGACTGGACTCGACGAGGCTTCTTCAGCTTGGCGGTAATCATCAGCATATCGCCCTGCCCCATCAGCATCTCCGCCCCCGACTGATTGATAATCTGTTGCGACTCCATCTTACTCCGCACCATGAAGGCAAAACCGGCCGGAATATTAGCCTTAAGTGGACCTTGGATATATTTCGCCCGAGGTGCTTGCATCATGATCACCTCGTGGATACCCGCCGCTCGGCCTTTCTGAGCAATGCGCTGGACGGCACCGGTGACCGCTTCTCGCTCGGAGGATTTTAGTGAGTCAATGATATCAGTGTACTCGTCGATGATTACCACCAGACGAGGCATCTTCTCGCTAGGAAAACGTCGATGAAAGTCCGACAGCTTCTTGATACCGCCCTTATCTCGAAAGACCTGGTAACGTCGATCCATCTCCTCAGTTACCCAAAGCAGAGTCTTGACCAGCTTGTGCATCTCATCACCGGTCGTCCCACTAATGACCGGTGCCACCAGATGAGGCATGTCAACATACGAGGACATCTCGTTACCCTTAGGATCAACTAGGACAAACTTGAGGTCATCCGGAGTGTTACGAAAGAGCATGGACATGATCAGAGCATTCATCATCACCGACTTACCTGAGCCGGTCGTACCGGCGATCAGCAGATGAGGTAAGCTAGCCAGATCCAGCACAATCGGGTCACCGATCACATTTAGCCCTACCGCAAAAGCCAGCTGACTGCGATTCTTCGCCCATTCCTTTGACTCTAGGATGGAACGTAGGCTAACTGAGGCAGGACGCTTGTTCGGTATCTCAATACCCACATAGGGCTGACCGGGAATCGGCGCCTCGATACGCAGACTCTCCACCTGCATATTACGAGCCAGCTCGTCATGCAGGCTGGTTATCTTAGACAGCGGTACACCCCGCTGAGGCTCAAGGCAGTACTGAGTCACCCTGGGTCCGACGTTAGCCTTGCGTACATTGCCACCCACACCGAACTCGGACAGAGTCTCCTCGATCTGCTGCGCCCGCATCTTCATATCACCGGGATCGGCCTCTCGTTTCGACTCAGTCAGTAAGTCGACCGCCGGGAACTGCCAGTTGGAATTATTGATCGCTGCTACGACGTCTCGAGTGTCCGCCTTCTCAATCCCACTAGCCGTCCGCACTTCCAGATTACGCTCCGCCTTAGTAGCAGCATCTTTGTCATCATCCGTCGCCTCGGCTAACTTAGCTCGATGTCGAGCCAGCAGACCTTTCTTACCCGGCTTCTCGACCGGCTCCTTGGCAATCTCGCCTTTACCTAAGCCTCCGACCTTAATCTTATCTTGGTCAGACAGTGCCTTAGCCACCTTGCGATTACTTGCCTCTTCGTCACTCTCCCGCCCGACGAAATCTCGCATAGCATCCAGCACTGCCTTGGGCGAAATAGAGAAAATGAATAGGAATAGGATCAGCATCAGCACTACTGATATCAAGATAGCCAGAGGTACGTTAACAAAACGCAGCATGCCGTCAGCCACTATCCAGCCAACCGTACCGCCACCCCGTCCTGTCTGAGCTACAGCCAACGACTTAGGGTCGCTCAGGCTCAGCTGGAAAGTGCCGGACAGCAAAGCGAAGAAGAGTATCGTCGTCACCCAAATGACCGCCGGCACCCGATCCTCGGGCTGGCGAAACACCTGGATGATCTGCACCGCAAAGATTAGTGGCACAGCAAAGGCCGTCCAACCGACTAGCCAACGAGTCCAGGCCGCTAGCTTGACCGGCAAGACACCGCCGACACCAAACAAGCCAACGGTGATGATGGCAGTTACCACCGCCAGCAGAATCGCCCCCACCTGCGCCCAGAAGTGCTGTGGCACGGTATGCACGGCAGCGGCTGACGGCTTCTTGTTTTTACTTTTTGGCGGACGACCGGGTCCACGCTTTTTAGCGCTCATGGCAGTATAATACAATATTTCACCAGTTAGAGCAATTTCACCGAGATGAGCTACTACTGTTTAGCTTAGTCGAGCTTGGTCGCTGCAGTCGTCTGTAGGAAATCGGTTTAGCCGGAGTCGCCGAGGAGCGCCCGGCTGTAGTGTCGATATTGGGCGACTTAACCGGCGCACCGGGACGACGATGTGGCGTAAAATGAGCCGAAGCAACCGAACCGCCTTTGATCCGAGCAATTTCCTGAGCCGCAAAGTCCCGCTCCCGCTTTGACGGACTCTTGTCTTTGCCCGGCTTGCTTCCGCCAATTTCATTGACCACCGGGATAACGATCGGGGTGCGCCGAGTCTTGTCGTATAGAATCTGAGTTATCTCTTCCCTCAGGTCATGCTTGAAGCCTTCCATGTCAACCCGCCGGCTGGCGTAAACTCGGGCAGTTTTCTGACGGATGTACTGACGAATGGCATTGATCAGATCTTCGCTATCACGCAGATAGATAAAGCCGCGGCTAATGATATCAGGCGAGCTGAGGATTCGCCCCGTCCCCCGCTGAACAGTCAGCACTACGACAAAGATACCCTCAGTAGACATATGGATGCGGTCTTTGAGCACCACTTCACTCACCTCGGTGCCGGCATCGTCGTACATGACCCCGCCGACATGAACCCGACCGACTCGCTGGGCCGTACCGTCATCGTAAAACTCGATCACATCACCATCATCACAGACGAAGATATGATCTCTGGGGATACCACACTCAACCTCCGCCATCTCGGCATTGTGCACTAGCATATGAAACTCACCATGGTTCGGAATGTAATAAGTAGGATGAAGGGCATCAACCAGCTCCAGGTGATCATCGTGTTTGGCATGCCCGGAGATATGTAGTGGGCCGATACCATAGCGAGCTGTCTGATTATTGCGCAGGACATCCGAGCCTTCTCGCATCAAACCATCAATCGTATGTGCCACATGACCTTCGTTGCCGGGGATGGGATTAGAAGCAAAGACGATGACGTCGCTCGGCTTGATCTTGATATAGCGATGCGCCCCGGTTGCCATCCGATTGAGCACGGCACTAAACTCACCCTGAGAGCCGGTACAGACGATACATACCTTACTATCCGGTAATTTAACGATGTCCTCCATGGTGACGACAGTATTCTTAGGGATATTCAGCCGACCGGTCTTCAGCCCGATCTCGACGTTCTGAACCATCGAGAAACCGGCGAAAGCCACCTTGCGTCCATGCGCCGCCGCCGAGGTAACGATGTTTTGCATCCGATGCACCTGGGATGAGAAACAGGACAAGATCACCCGAGAGGTATCGTACTTCTCCATGATCTGGTTAAAGCTCTCCTTGATGTCATTCTCTTCGTAAGGCGTCGCCGTGCCGTCCTGCTCGACGTTAGTTGACTCGTTTAGGAGTAGATGCACTCCCTCCTTAGTGGCGATCTCAGTTAATCGAGCCAGATCAAACTTACGTCCATCGACGGGGTCTTTCTCAAACCGCCAGTCACCCGAGCTGACGATCACGCCGACCGGCGTCCTTAAAACGACTGCCGCCGAGTCGGGGATGGAGTGGTTAACCCGAACCATCTCCATATTGAAATGCTCGCTGACCTGGATCCGCTCATGATTGTCCATATCCACCTCATGATATTCGGGTTCAAAGTCGGTATCTTCCTCTTCCATATTCTTCTTCAGCATACCGATGGTAAAACTGGCCGAGTAGACCGGTGCCGGAATCTTCTGGATCAGATGGTGAAAGGCACCAATATGATCAAGGTGTCCGTGAGTAATGATCACTGCCTTGATCTTATCTTTTCGTTCTTCCAGATAGGTGATATCCGGCACGATGTAGTTAACTCCGGGGTAATCGTCACCCGGAAAGAGGAAGCCCATATCGATAACGATAATCTCGTCACCATACTCGAAAGCGGTCATGTTTTTGCCAATACCCATCTCGCCGTTACCGCCGATCGGGATGACCCGCACTGCCGACTTGTTCTTCGCTTTCTGGACGTGCTGACGAGCCAGTGTCGGAGTGTACTGTTCGCCGGCAAAGCCATTATAGAGCGAGCGGTTGACCGGCCCGTCGATGATATGTTGACTGGCCTGAGCATTGACGTTGTCGCTGATACGACGTTTCGCCCGCTCGACTTCACCTCGTCTGGTGGTAGTGGCGTCAAGTACGGAATTGCCCGTCTTACGTGAGCTGACCTTAGCCGGTCTCTTCGACAGATCGTCTTCTGCGACTTTAGCCAAACGTTGCTGTCCCATGATTACATTCTCCTTTTCTTTAGATAGATGTTCGCCTAGTCTTAGTGACAAGCACTCTGTATGCTTCGTTTTTAAGAATAGTAAGAGTGTGCGCTATCGCAACGGTAACTCTATAGTATCAAAGACTGCATAAAAGTAAAGTGAGTCGGATTAACGCCGGGTCGCTAGCTAGGTGGCAGAGCTAAGACAGCTCGTGAGGTTACCAGTGTTGCATCATATATGCCTGTTGTTGACCGAGAGGAGAAGATGCCGGGGCGAGAACTATAACCGGGGCGCATCTCGCCACCGCCCGCTTCCCCACCATAAGCCGTCCAGCAATAGACTCCATCATCCACATTATTATAATTCGGGAAGATTGAGTCGGCGTCGCCCCAAGATTGATCATTAGCAGAGACTGACATCTTATTCTTAGTCTCGTACAGGGCTTGCCCGCCACATGTCTCCCAAGTGCAGACATCATAGTTATACCAAGTCTCTTTCGTCGCCACCGACCAAGGTCGTCTATAACCCGAGCCCTGATCCAGTTTGCCCCATTGATATGTACGGACGTATGGCTCAACCATGTTTACCTTTATGCTTTCATAGCAGGAATCAACCACGTCAAAACGGGTAGCATTGCCGGCGACACCCTCCTGTGTACCGCCTGCCATATCGTAGATACCATAGACATTACCAGTAGTCGAGGCTAGCTGGCCAAGAGACCCTTGGTAGGCTCGCTGTGGGTTAGTCTTAGAGCAAGCTAACGGCGACTCTATATGACTGGCGGTAAGCGTCTCGCCGTCATCGACGTACGGCGTATCAGGGTCAGTGGCACTGCCCGGTCCGCAGCCGGTTACCCCTTCATTGTCGTCCGGTCTGTCACCGTCGGCATCAGACCAGCTGGTGCTACGGATTCTAGCTCGGTTGGGCTTTACTCCATTCCAGCCGGAACCGTAGATTGAAGCCGTTAGATAGGCGGCGGCGCCCCATTCATCCGGCCTAACCATGCGAGAATTAGCCTTGGCCAAGTTATGTGAGTTTTGGGCTATGCCGGCTATATCGCCACCACCGACATTCTTGGGGTCATTAACCCCAATCTTCTTGCTTATAGCAAAGAACCCAGCTACGCCTTCGGCGACATTAGCAATCTGATTTGGTTTAACTGTCGGCGCAGTCCGCTCGCCGGTTAGCTCAAACTTGCCTATCCAGACACCGTTTAACTCTTTATTGCCGAGGCTGAAGGCAGGATGGGTGGCCCAGGTAGTTTTATTGGCTTTAGCCAAGTCGTTAGTATAGGCCCGGTCGATACCGCAGTCACGCCAGTAAGTCTTCGCCAGTATATTCTGATCGTTGTTGTCCGGTACGCCATCATGCCACATCTGGGCAGCTGTCCGGATATTAGTATTGCAACTGGGAGCCGGACGCTTCTTGGTGTCTGTCGTCTTCTCAAAGTGGATGCTGAAATTGTTCCCTGGTACATAGTGATCAGTAGCGTCTCGACGCTGTACCTCATAGGCATAGCGAGGGATATATACCCAGTAGCCTAGAACATCGTTATTATCAAGCTCCACCGATTTGTTCTTATACTTAGTCAGTTTATCCGGCTTAACGGTGACGGCGTTCGCCCAACGCTTGGCTAGATAGCTGTACCAGCTCCCCTTACTACCGGCGATCTCACCTTTGGTCATAGTCTGCCACTTGGGACTGTCGTTACTGCCGATATAGCGAATCGGGATCATATGATCGTCGATATCTACCTGACAATCACTTCTGGCATCGGCGTTAGTGCAGAGGCTCTGCCTGGTAAAGCGGTAGCCTCGCTCTAACTTGGCAGTGCCACCCTGAGTTACGACGTAGAGATTGTACCGACCAGGCTCAATCGGCGAGTCAACCGAAGCAGAGATTCGGCAAACGATAGCACTATCGGAGAGAATCTCGGTGATCTGACATTCTTCGCCGCTATCACTCCGACCATTACCATTGATATCGACAAAAGCTTGATAGGCCGTGGCTAGATTGGTACCCATTAGAATATTTGGCTGAGACTTATCTGTCTCCCTGTCAATATGGAAGTGATTAGGGGTAGCCTCCCGCAGGGTCGGGGCTGGTGGCAACTTAGCCGTTGCCGTATAAGTCAAGATTACCTTGTATTCCCCGGCCTGAACCTTGGCAAGATCAGGAACATTGACACCGTAGTAGACTATCCTGTCGTCTCCGTTCATGTCTGTCGGTGCTGTCGCTGACATGATAGTGACTCCTTGACCAGCCACCGGTACTCCCATGTATTTGGTAGATCCGAGGGTGGATTGGTCGGTTGACTCATAGTCAGACCGAGTGCTAAAGCCCGTCTCACCCGGCAGGGCTACACCCCAACTATTCGCTGATAAGGTGGTCGGATGAGATAGTGTGGCATGAGTAGCCGGGATAGTACCGCCAAGATCATTGACTAGATCAGTCTTAGTCGTCTTGCCGGACATAGTCACATTATAGCCATTAGCGGCATTAGTTCGAATGTTAATCATCTCTCTGACGGTTGATATGCCACTGGTATTCTTAATAATCGTAGCATTTCCCGTCTGAAGCCCCAGCATAATCACCGGCGGCTTCCCTGGCTGAAAAGGTATAGCTCCAGCCGACCGGCCAGTGGCGAGAATATCGCTAACTAAGATCGACACGGTCACTACCGCTATGAGCAGAAGCCCCAGATTTCTGAATAGCTCCAGATGTCGTTGGTACTTGCGAACGATCCGAAGGTGGCGCTCGACCGAGACCTCTCCGGTGAGCTCTCTTCTTATTCTTTCTCTTTGCTCCACCATTTACCCGTATTATAGCCTAGTTCAACAAGTTATGATAATATCTAGGTAGGATAAATAAAGGAAACCCCTGGAGATAAACACATGCATCAAAATAACCAACGAAAAGTTATGAACGTAGCTCTACCTAAGGTGCTACTCGCCATCAGCCTGCCCATCATCAGCTTATTCACTTCGGTCGCTGCCTTTGCCCAGCCGGCTTATACCACTCAGTCGGATCCGATAGATCAGATGATTCACGTATCGGCACTAAGTATGAGCGGTCGAGGCTCTTATCGACCACATAGTGAACTGGTGAAACCTTGGGAGCAGCAACTACGGCGAGATAGCGAATATGCCGCTACAACAATCGTCCTGACTAAGAGCGGTAAAGTCTACACCTGGGGAAACAATATCTCCGGACATGTAGGCAACGGTACAACCTGTACTCTATCTGACCCCGGTCAATACAATAAAAAGCCACCTTGCTACTATGACCAACCGCAAGACATCACTAAGTACTTCGGTGGCGACAGAGTCGTTAAGCTAACCGGCAAGCTCGGCACGGTAGTCGCTTTTACTGATTCAGGCAAAATGTATTACTGGGGTCACGAGTGGAGTCCGGAATTAGAAAAATATATACATTTTAACCGACCGACGAAACTGGACGCACTGTCGCCTTATCATGTTACCGATTTTAGCGGAAGTCGTGATTATTACGCCCCTTACCTCGATAATGACAACTGGTATGCCTATAATAGTAGTACTATATTCTCTATCGGCAGCCATGCTCCTTTTTCCTTTATTGATGACGCCAAACATATCATTAAGCCCAATCTGAATGGCGCCACCATTAGACAAATTGACCGTGTCAGCCATCAACACGAGCCGAATAAAGATGGTATCTATATTTTGACTTCCAAGAACAAGTTGCTCCGCATCAAGCCTGACGGCACTATAGTTGAAATTACTAACGATAAGATCAAGAGCCGAGGTGGTATTAAACAGATTTATGGCAACTATGCCATTGATCATCAAGGTGGACTATGGTTCTATGGTCACGGTGATGATATTGATCCCATAATACAAGATATGTCGCAAAGATCATCTAAGCCCTTGCCCACCGTACGTGAGATTATCAACAACACCCATGAATACCATACCGCGTCTATAGTTGTACGTAGCAGTACAGACAATCATATCTACAGTATCCAGGATTGGCGGGATTTCTCAGGAGGCAGTCCTGTTATGAAAATCGATACATTCGATTCCACCACTTTAATCGGTCAACAGAGAGTACGGTTATTTAGCGGTATGATTGAGCCGTCAAACCGTGGTTTTAGTCAAGAACTGAACGGATATTATGATTACTCTTTTGTCACAGAAGACGCACCTGACACCGTTTGCACCGGGCTTAGAGGAGTAGCAGATATTGCCGCTGGAGGCGGTGAGACCAATCCCCCGCTAGAGACTACTCAGCTGGTTAACGGTGTTCTCCCGACTACTTGCGTCAAGATGCCGCCAGTCACAGTCCCAGCTCCTGCACCTGCGCTAACGCCGACTCAGCCATCACCCAGTGCTCCTGATTTCACAACCAAGCGCAATAATCTCCGAGCACCTAATACAGCCGGCTAGTCAAAAGGATCCGGAAGTACTCATTCATCTAGTAGCGGCTTGATCTTCTGGAAGTCGTCGAGCAGAGTCTGACGCATCGCCCCGTTATAGAGAGCCGCCGCCGGATGATACAGCGGCAAGACCTGCCACAAGTATGTCCGACTGTCCCGGTGTAAACGAACCCGGCGCAAGTGACCATGATCCTGCGATATCTTTCCCTCCGGTATGAAGCAATTCATGGCATGTCGCCCCAGGGTAACGATGACTCTAGGGTCAATAATGGCTAATTGACGCATCAGATAAGGCCAGAAGACACGTTTCTCCTCGGATAGAGGATCGCGATTACCCGGCGGACGGTATTTAACGATATTGGTGATATAGACTTGGCTTCGCTCCAGCCCGATGCTAGCCAGCATCTCGTCCAGAAACTTGCCTGACGCCCCGACAAAGGGTTTACCCTGCAAATCTTCTTGTTTACCCGGCGCCTCGCCGACAAAAACTATTTGACTACCGGGGTCACCATCACCGATCACTAGCTGAGTCGCTTGACCGGCCAGCTCGGCGCACACCCCATCCGCAATGATCTGCTCGGCTAGCTGATCTATTTGCCGTTTCCGAGATTCCACGGCTTCATTATAACAAAACTACCCCGCCTTAGGGGGGGTAGTTCTGTCGCTTTCTCGCTAGGCTACAGCTAATCTTTCAGGGTCTTCTTATATAGATAGCTGCTCAGACTGGAGAATGAACTCGAGTAGTTAGCATCTCTCAGCGACGACACCATCTTAATCACTGACGATCTGACTGTCGAGTTGGCCTTGGTGAATTTACTGAACGATTTGCTGAAGTCGCTATAGTTGACCTTCTCGCCATTAGCTACCTTCTTATAGTAATCCGCATAAGCCTGGGCTGCCTCAGCCAGTTCTTTTACGCCGTCCGCCAGCTCTTGGTCACCTTTGATCTTAGCATCCTTAGCTATTGAAACTACCTGCTGGTAGCTATTAGAGCGCTCCCTATAGTAAGCATCAGTACCCGTACTCGCCTTGATATTGTAGGGTTTGCGCATAGCGATGTAGATGGGGACTACCTCGTTCATCTTGTCCATCACTTCTTTCGTCTTGCCGGAGTACTTGTCAAATTCGCCCTTAAACTTGTCAAATTTCTCTTTACTATCCTTGTCTTTCTCGATAGCTTTCATCTTGCCCAGCTCGGTGATGGCTTTATCGGCGCTCTTTATCTGACTCTTAGCCTTGTCAACCATCTCGTGATACTTGTCAGCCGTCAGATCAGAGCTACCGGATAACGATATGCCCTTATTATCGTCGATCTTCTCCTTAACATTATTTAGAGCATCATAAGCTTCGCTATAGTCTTTGGTGGTGACTTTATTTAAGTTAATGAAAACGATCACTCCAACTACCACCAGGATCAGCACCACTACCGCTGAAACGATGCCGATGATCAGCTTCTTATTGGACTTACCTGATTTCTTAGGCTCATTACTCGCCTTGCCCTCATCAAACGGTGAGACAGGCTTATCCTTGCCAGCCTTGTCTGACGAAGCTTTGCTCTTGCTCGCTTGGCTGTCAAACGGGTTTACACTCTCGCTCATTAAACTTACCTCCTTTATTTTCTATAATCATCATAGCATAACCAAGTATGACTCGGCGAAGCCACCGTCTTTCTCATAGTTAAGGCTACTTGCCGGCTAGTCGTTAGCCCATAAGTCAGGTTACCCACCTCGTAGATCCATCAATGGTTCCGGCTGGAATGAGAGTTAAATTATACATTACCGAGTCATATCCTCTACTATAAAGCTACTATAAAGTTTTTTAGGGCTAAAACAGACTAGCTCACATCTGTAAAATCAGTCTACTATAAAGCTACTATAAAGTTTTATAGTATAGTATAGTATAGTATAGTATACTAACCCTATGAGTATCCTCTATGAAGACAATCTGCAGTCGGTTCCCTGTGAAAAAAGAGTAGAAATATTGCTTAATCGTC
>ERZ772924.440-NODE-440-length-20182-cov-7.581259_pt1 | contig 20182 bp, 18 predicted proteins | sample MGYA00512116_ERZ772924 | MGnify/ENA primary metagenome ERZ772924 (study PRJEB29015, sample SAMEA2737920) | human oral metagenome | biome: human oral; feature: human-associated habitat; material: dental | place: China | collected 2134 ...
GTACCAGTCTGCAAATGGTAGCTTTGGCTTTCTTGGGAGTCCTGCTACGAAGACTATGAACACGTTCTTACACCTCTCGCCAGATAATAAAAAGCTACGATAATGACCAATCTGATAGCGAACCAAATTACGAAGGCGATTACTATTTCTGTGGTGCTCATGGTGCTGGTCATCAAACGATAAACAGCTTGTGGGTCAAATACATCAACGCTATATGCACGAGCATTTTGTTTTTTGGCTGCTGCTTCTGCTTCCATTTCGGCACGGTAGCCGCCGAGGATGTCATTCTGTATCGCGTATGGACTATTGGTATAAGAAACAGGTTTTTGTTTATGTGAAGATTTCGTTGTTGTAGGTAATGAATATCGTTTCTTTGAGGCATTAAATATAGATACGTTATTTTTTCCTATTCTTTTTTTGGCTTCCATAGCAACCTGAAGCAATTCCTTGTTTGATACTTGTATCATCAAAACATAATTACTTAGTTTATATTCAAAACAATTTAACTCAATAGTTACGTTCCCCTTGTTATAAAAAGAAAGTGTTTCAGTGTTGAGTGATTCTATTAAGCCTGGATTATATCTTTTTTTAAAACTCTTTTCGTATGATTCCTTCCCGTTTATACATCCAGATTTATCTATACCAAAGCTATATTCTAGTCCTGCTATTCTAGCTATTTTGAAGTCATAAGGATTTAAAGTAGCAAGTACGATATCCGCTCTTTTTTTATATTATTTTCTAAGAAGACGGAGAATACTTCATCATCTTCCGTAATTTCATAATCTTGGCGCTGCATATTAAATACCTCGCCAAATCTAAAACCAAATATTCCGTCAATCTCTTCTGCATATACAGCCGTGGATAATGTTGCCGCTACAAGTAACAACAGCTTCTTCATCTTTCCTCCTGATTAGTGATTGCATTGCGGGCTGCCGTGGGCGCTGCCACCTTCGAGGCATTCACACGCCTCGCTGTTGGGCTTTGCTGCGCGGCGGTATTTCCAGTTCGATGTCGGCCACGGTTGGATCGGATGGCGCCAGCATTTCGGCGGCATTGCGCCACTTCCGGGCAGGTTCGGCATTCTCCAGCACATCATGCGGGGTGGGTTCGGCCAGGCGGCGGAAGTCGGCAATACTCATGAGGATGTGCGAGGGTTTGCCCCGGCGGGTGATGATGACGGGCGCGCGTTCGGCGGCCTTCTGTACTTTGCTGGTGTGCTGGTTGAAATAGCGGCTGCTGATGGTGGTCATGGGTGGCTCCTTGTTGGGGGTTTGTAGGGATGTTACTACCACGCGCAGGGGCTATCAATGGCGTTCCAATGCCTGCCGCTTCAGTTCGTCGAGCCAGTCCGCCCACGCTTGCAGCATCGCCCGCCGCTGGTCGAGATAGTCGGCGTGGTTGTAGGTGTCGCGGATGCTGTTCTTGTCGGTGTGGCTTAGCTGCTTTTCGATGTGGTCGCGGTCGTAGCCCCGCCCGTTCATGAGGGTGGAAAAGGTATGGCGCCAGCCGTGTGAGGTGGTGTTGATGCCGTGGCGCTTCATCGCATTGAGCGCGGCGGTGGTGGTGATGGGGCGGCCAGTGGTGGCGTTGTGGAAAACGTGCGCGGTGTGGCCGGTAAGCGGGCGCAGGCTGTCGAGGATGGTTTGCGCCTGCGTCGGAATGGGGCAAAGGTGTTCGCGCCGCATCTTCATCGCCTCCTTGCCCTTGCGGATGGTGTCGCCTTCGATTTCCCGCCATTCCAGCCCTGCCAGTTCATCGGGGCGCAGTACCAGATAGGGGAGCAGGCGCAGGTAGGCGCGCACCAGCGGGAAGGCGGGCAGGCGGTCAATGACGAGCAGGGCGTCGCCGATGTCTTCCGGGGTGAGAAGGTGGCGCATCGGGTTGGCGGCCACGGCGGGAGCGGTCAGTTCACGCGCCACGTTGTACTGAAGCAGCCCGATGGTTACCCCGTGGCGCAGGATTTCCCTGATGAGGGCGAGGGCTTTGCTGGCGGTCTCCCGCCGGGTTTCGGCGATTTGGCGGATGTGATCGCGCACTTCCAGCGCGGTCAGGGTTTCGCTTTGCCGCTGCCCAAAGGCGGGCAGGATGTGGTTTTTCAGAATGAGGCCGTGGCGTTTCAGGGTGGCGGGGGCGCAGTCCTTCTTTTCGTGCAGCCAGTCGGCGGCGAGGTTGGCGAAAATGCGCAGGCTGGTACCGTCGGCCATGCGGGCATCTTCCCTGGCCGCTTCCTTTGCTTCCCGTTTGCTGGCGTTGGGGTCAATGCCCGCCTTTAGCTGTGCCTTGAAAGCGGCATGGGCGAGGCAGGCGTCTTTCAGGGCAACGGCGGGATAGACGCCAAAGGAAGCGGTATTTCTTTTCCCGCCATAACGGTATTCCGCGCGCCAGTATCGCCCCTTGGCGGTAACGTGCAGGTAGAGGCCGCCGCCGTCGTAGTGCTTCCCTTCGCCCGCATTGCGGCATTCCTTGTCGGTGAGTTTGCCCATGTTTTGCCCCTTTACGGTATTTTTTCGCGGGGCATTAAAACATACCGTCAAAAGTACCGTAATTTTTTGCGGTATGCGGTGGTTTTCCCTGATAGCCGCAGAGGGCTGAAAACGGGGCTAACCTGTGGTTATTTCAGGCAAAAAAAAGCGCCTGATAGGCGCTTATAGGTTTGATTGGAGGCTGGGGTCGGAATCGAACCGGCGTCCACGGATTTGCAATCCGCTGCATAACCACTTTGCTACCCAGCCCTTTAGGTATAGAAATTAAAAAAGCCTCGGTTGAGGCTCAAAGGAATTTGGAGCGGGAAACGAGATTCGAACTCGCGACCCCAACCTTGGCAAGGTTGTGCTCTACCACTGAGCTATTCCCGCGTTTGTGTGGCGCGCATTATAGCGGCGTTTTGCAGGTGGTCAAGCAGCTTTTGACGATTTTTTCGTTTTTGTGGGAACTGTTTTCTTAATTTGCTGTTTCTTCGACAGTTTCATTCTTGTATGACGCACATGGATGCTCTGTTATTTCTTGGCATACGTTTTGTCCGCAATTTATAACGATTTTTCAGCCGGGTGGGGCTGCTGTTGTATGTGTCGAAAATCATCAAGAACATCCATGCTGTAATCGAATGTATGCAAACAACATATCAGCTTTTGCGTCTATAATGACAGGGTTTATTCGCGTTTGCAGGTGCCGCCATGACTGATGTCTTTGGAAAACATTACCTTCTTTCCCCGCTGTCGCCGGAAGACCGCCAGCGTCTGACCCGGCACCAGCACCGTCGCCGTTATTCGGCAGGTAGCATGATTTTCTCCAAAAATCAGAAGACTACCGATTTTTTCCTCGTCCTTTCCGGCACGGTGCGCCTTTATTTTTCCGCGCCGGATGGCAAGGAGAAGACGATCAAGCTGTTCAGTCGTGGCCAGAGTTTTGGCGAAGCGCTGATGTTCATGCGTCATGACACCTACCCCGCCAACGCCATCGCCACCGAAGACACCGAGCTGCTGGTCATCAATAACCGCGAGTTCCGCGAGATTCTTTTGAAAAACGCGGAGCTGTGTCTCGCCATCATGGGCGCGTTGTCGGAATATGTGCAGATTTTGAGTACGCAAATCGAGATGCTGAGCGTGTTCGATGCGCGCACCCGCCTTTTGCATTATCTGCGCGACCATATGCAGGGCGAGCGCAAGAACGGCGCGCTGTATCCGCTTGACATCAACAAGAAAGACCTCGCCGAATACCTCGCCATCCGCGCGGAGACGCTGTCGCGCCTGCTCAAGCAACTGGAGCAGGAAGCGGTGCTGACCTGGGATCAGCGCGGGGTGACGGTGCATGACTGGGCGAAGCTGAAGGACGCCTGATTTCGCCGCGACTGTCCCCGTTCGCGATAAAATACCGTTTTTTAATATCGCCCGCGAGGACTGTCCATGCACTGGCTCACCCAGCTATTCACCCAACACGAGAGCGTCGCCTACACCGCCATCATCTACGCCCTCACCATCTTCAGCGGCGCCGCACTTGGCCGCCTGCGCATTTTCGGCATCACCTTCGGCGTGACGCTGGTGCTGTTCACCGGCATCATCCTCTCCTACCTCGGCTTTACCATCAATGAACATATCGCCCATTTCGTCAAAGAGTTTGGGCTGATTCTCTTCGTTTACACCATCGGTTTGCAGGTCGGCCCCGGCTTCTTCGCCTCGTTCCAGCGCGAAGGGCTGAAGCTGAACGCGCTGATGCTCGTCGTGGTGCTGTTTGACGTGCTGATTGTCCTCGCCTTTTACCAGATGGGCAGCGGCGACCTGCCCATCCTCGTCGGCATCATGCAGGGCGCAGTTACCAACACCCCCGGCCTCGGCGCGGCGCAGCAGACGCTGACCAACCTCGTCGGCGATGGCGGCCAGGCGGTGCAAATGGCCGCCGGTTACGCCGCCGCCTATCCGGGCGGGGTGATGGGGCTGATTGCCGCCATCTTCCTCGTCAAATACGGCTTCCGCATCAACGTACAGGCCGAAAAACGCCTGACCCTGCGCCGCCTGCGCGCCGGCACCGCCTCCGTCACCCGCATCGCGCTGCAAGTCGAAAACCCGATGCTGGTGGGCAAAACCGTCGCCGCCGTGCGGCAAATCCTGCCGACCAGCTTTGCCGTCTCGCGCCTCGCCCGCAATGGCGAAATCACCCTCGCCGACGACAGCAAACACATCCAGCAGGGCGACATCATCCTCGTCATCGCCCGCGACGACGAAACCGACCGGCTGATGACCCTCATCGGCGGTCAGGTCAGCACCAGCATCTTCAGCGAAAACCCGCGTACCACCTCGCCCGCCTACATCAACTCGATGCGGGTCAACGTCACCCAAAGCGGCGTTTGCAACAAAAAACTCTCCAGCCTCAACATCCACGAACGCTACGGCGTGAACATCAGCCGCGTCCGCCGCGCCGGGATTGAATTTGTCCCCGACCGCAACACCCGCCTGCAATTCGGCGACAGCATCACCCTCATCGGCGACGGCAGCCACCTTCGCCATGCCGTCAGCGCCTTCGGCAATTCCAAGCGCGACCTGCAAATCCCGCACATCGCCGAACTCTTCCTCGGCATCACCCTCGGCATCGTCTTGGGCGCCATCCCCATCCCGATTCCCGGCGTGCCGGTGCCGGTCAAACTCGGTCTTGCCGGCGGGCCGCTGATTGTCGCCATCCTGATTAGCCGCTACGGCGGACGCTTCTCCGTCACCCACTACGTCTCGCAAAGCGCCAACCTGATGGTGCGCGAACTCGGCCTCGCGCTCTTCCTCGCCAGCGTGGGACTGAGCGTCGGCCCGGCCTTCTTCGCCGCGCTCAAGGACGGCGACGGCCTCTACTGGATGGCACTCGGCATCGCCATCACCACCGTGCCGCTCGTCATCACCGCCATCACCGCCCGCCTCTGGGGCAAACTGACCTTCCCGGAAATCTGCGGCCTGCTCACCGGCTCGCACACCGGCGCGCCCGTCCTGCCGTTTGCGACAGAAATCTCCCAATCCGACCAGACCGCGCTCAAATACGCCGCCGTTTACCCGCTCACCACCTTCATGCGCATCATGGTCGGTCAGGTGCTGATCGTGTTGTTTTACCACGCGCCGGTCGGCTGATACTGCTCCACTTATACATACACGATCCCCGCTACCCTGTATGTAAACCGGAAATAAAATATCGCCCTTCGGGGCGGTTTTTTTGACGGGGTTTGGTGCGCACCGCACAGGAGCGGGAATTTTGCATTGTGAACGGTCAACTGTCGTGCCGGTCAAATCTGCCCACCGCGACCTATTTCTGCACCCGCCGCACGCTGGCGATGTCTTTCACCTGGGAGACGCGGTCGATGACGCGCGAGAGCTGCTCCATGTCGGTGATTTCCAGGCTGAAGCTGCCGTAGATGCGGTTACGGTCGTCCTGTTGCATTTTGACGTCAAGGATGGGAATTTTTTCGTTGGCGAGTATTTGACTGACGTCGCGCAGCAGGTGCGGACGGTCGAAGGCCTCTATCGCGATGTCCACCGCGAACTGCCCGCCCGCGTTTTCGTTCCAGTGCACGTCCATGATGCGCGCCGGGTGCGCTTTGGCGAGGTGTTGCAGGTTGGGGCAGTCGGCGCGGTGGATGTTCACCCCCCGCCCCTGGCTGATGAAGCCGCGTATTGGCACCGGCGGCACCGGCTGGCAGCAGGTGGCGAAGTTCACCAGCAGATTGTCCACCCCGGCGACGTCGATGTTTTGCCGGCTTTGTTTGCGTGGCGCTTTCACCGGGATGCGGGCGAGGCGTTCGTCCAGCGTCGGCTGTTCGGCGTTTTTTTGTTGGCGCAGCGAGAGTTCGTGGATGACACTCAGGACGCCGATGTCGCCGAAGCCGATGCCTGCGTAGAGGTCGGTGATGCTGTGGGTGTTGAAGTGTTGCGCGAGGTCGTTCAGCAGTTTGTTGTCCGGGGTGATGCCGAGGCGGCGGCTTTCGCGCTCCAACATTTCTTGTCCGGCCTGGACGCTTTTTTCTTTTTCCAGTTTTTTGAAGTAGCTGCGTACTTTGGCTTTGGCGCGCGCGCTTTGCAGGTAGCCGAGGTGGTCGTTGAGCCAGTCGCGGCTGGGGTTGGCTTCTTTTTGCGTGAGGATTTCGACGCTGTCGCCGTTTTTCAGCGCGGTGGTAAGCGGCACGATTTGCCCGTTTACTTTGGCGCCGCGGCAGCAGTGACCGAGCTGGGTGTGGATGTGGTAGGCGAAATCAAGCGGCGTCGCGCCTTCGGGCAGGTCAACAACGCGCCCTTGCGGCGAGACGGCGTAAACGCGGTCGCGGAAGGCTTCGTTTTTGAACTGGTCAAAGACGACATCGCCCCGGTTGTGGTCGCCGCTTTCGATCATCCGCCGCAGCCATTCGATTTGTTGCTCGAATTGTTTGCTGTGGCGGATGCCTTTTTCTTTGTAGAGCCAGTGCGCGGCGACGCCCAGCTCGGCGTGCTCGTGCATTTTGCTGGTGCGGATTTGCACTTCGATGACGCGGTTTTCCGGGCCGATGAGCGAGGTGTGCAGCGACTGGTAGCCGTTCGCCTTGGGGTGGGCGATGTAGTCGTCAAATTCTTCGGCGATGGGCTGCCACAGTTCGTTCACCACCGACAGGGTGTGGTAGCAGTCGGCTTCGGTCTCCACTTCGACGCGCACCGCGCGAATGTCGTTCAACTGCTCGAAGCGCAGGCCTTTGCGCTTCATTTTCAGGTAGATGCTGTTGATGTGTTTGACGCGACCATAGAGGCGTTTGACGGTGACGCCCGCGTCGGTGAGGCGGTAGCGCAGGAGGTCGATGATGCGGGCGATGTAGCGCTCGCGATCGACGCGCTTGCCTTCGAGTTCGCCCGATATTTCCTGATAAATGTCCGGCTCAAGGGTACGCAGCGCGCGGTCTTCCAGCTCCCATTTGAGCTGGGCGATGCCGAGACGGTTGGCAAGCGGCGCCAGCAGGTCGCGCGTTTGCAGCGCAAGACGCTGTTGCTCGGCGGCGCTGTACTGGTTCATGTGGCGCATCAGCACGACTTGCAGCGCCAGTTTGAGGATGACGGCGCGCATATCGCTCGCCATCGCCAACAGCATTTTGCGCAGGCGCTCAAGGTCGCTTTGCTCCTGCTCGTGCAGGTGGTCGATGAGGGAGAGGTCGTCCAGCGCTTGTAACAGCGGGGTGACGGCCTTGCAGGGGCTTTCGGCGAGCGCTTCGGCGTCGAGATGCTTTTCCCGCCACGGCGCGACGAGCAGCCCGGCGGCGAGCAGGCTGGCATCGCCGCGCAGGTCGAGCAGGAGGTCGAGCAGCATCTGGCTGCGTTCGTCCGGCGGGGTCGGGGTGCGGGAGGCGAGTTCCCACGCGGCGGCGATCAGCTCGCGCGCGGCGGTGTCGGTGTAGTGTTCCTGGGCGGCGGTGAGCCAGGCGGGACGGGTGGCGGTGTTCATTCGTGGTTTTCCGGGCGATTGGTTTGCTTGCAGAGTAGCGAGTCATATTCAAGGTGTGAAGTATAGCGCTTTCAACGCGCTTGACTGCCCGGTAGTAGCAAGACCAGCGTCTGCACGCCTCGCTGCGTTGGCAGCAGCTCCAGATACAGAAATACGCCATCGTGGAGCATCCCTTTCGGCAAATGCACCGGGTCACGCAGAGCGGCAAAAGCGGCGAGGTAGCGGTTTATGTTCAGGAGGCGCGCCTGGTAGTCGTCCATGGTTGTGAGCCTGCACAATCCGTCGCGTGGTGCGCAGAAATCAAACACGGGATGCCGGGGCGGCACGGCCACTTCGCCGCGTGCGACCGCTGTCAATACTTCCGGCGCGGCATAGCGGGTAAAGCCGCGAATGGAATAGCGGGGCAGATGCCGCAGTACGAAGGAATAGGCGACCGTCATCCAGTCGCCAACCGCTTCTGCTTCGCCCAACATGGCAAAGCGCCATTCGCCATACATCTGCGCCGCCAGCGCCAGTTGCACATTTGCCAGTGGCTGCAATTCGGCGCACGCTGCGGGCAGTGGCGCATCCGCAGGCAGCTCCGCCCGCATCGCCGCCAGCAGGCGCACGTTCTGCTCGATCAGGGCGACGCCCAGCATGGCATCCAGCAGCAGGTTGTCGCTCAGGAGCAAACGCCGCCCGATAACCGCCACATCACACGCCGATTGCAGCGCTGCCTCGCCGTACTGATTTGTACTGCCTTCGGCAGCGCGCCTTGTACAGAATTTTGTGAGTATCGCTATAAAATACGCCTCGCCCGCAACGACTCACAGCGGCGGGAATCCCGACAACGGATACTGCGGCTGCCGCCGAACGGCGCCCTCCCCCCGTGGGAGAGGGTTGGGGAGGGGTGAGCGATCATTGATGAGCCGAAATTCCAATTTTTCAATTGATTGCTGTCCTCACCCCAACCCCTCTCCCAGAGAGACTGGAACAGCTCGCGCAGCGACAAGCATTGCTTGCGAAGCAAGAGAGAGGGGCTTATCCGCCGAATTGCAAACAGCCTCTAACCGGCGAAGCCGTGCAGTCCTTCGATATTGGGGAAGCCGTCGTCTGCGCCGATGTTGAACCAGCCGGTTTTGCCGTCGGCGGTTTTTACCAGAATCCAGGCGGGGATGCGGTCTTCGTAGTCAAGTTCTTCGCCCGCGCGTTCAACGAAACGCTGCCGGGCGAGGACGAGGGTAATTTTGCTGCCGGGCGCGATTTCAGCGACGGTTTTGTCGCCGCCGATGCGGTCGGTGAGCTTCAGCGGTTCGGCGCGGTTTTCCGGCTCTTTTTCGCCGCTTTCGTCCTGGTACCAGCGCCCCTGGTAGGTGGTGTCCGCGCCGAGGTAGTAGTAGGGCTGTTCGATGTTTTCGCGGTCGTTGTCCTTGATGCGCCATTTTTCGCGGGCGCGGAAGTAGCGGTTGCCGTCGTCTGCATCGCTATAGATGTAGCCGTTGCCGGGCAGGGTCAGGTTTTCGGGGAAACCGATGCCGTCTTCGCTTTTCGGCAGGGCTTTCGCCACCGGGATGAGGACGCAGTACGGCCCGCCTTCAACGCCGGGGCTGCAATCAACATTGTAGCGCGCGCCGTCGGGCTTGAGCGCGGTCTCAAGCAGGCGGTGGCGGGGCTCGGTGTAGTCGTCTTCGTCAGTTTTTTTCGGTTTGGGCGTTCCGGCGACGGCGGGATTGTCGTCGCTGTCGTTGCTGTAGTAGTAGCGCTCGTCGCGTTTTTCCGCCAGTTGCGGGTTGTAGTGGACGGTGGCGCTGGCGTCCTTGTCGCTGACAGTTTCCAGCGCGGGGAAGCTCTCGTCGCCCGCGTCCTTGCTCTCGCGCGCCTGCGCCCAGCCGACAATGCCGTATGCGCTGGCGACCAGATGGTTGCCTTTGTCATCGGCGAGCAGCACTTGCACTTTGCCGCCTTGGGGAATGGCGCCGATGTCGTGGCCGCCGTCGGACTTGAAGGTTAGCGTCAAGGCGGTGGCGGCGGTGGTGTCCTTGCCGATGTAGGCGAGCGGCACGCCGTCAGCCTTTTCGGGAACGCTGTCGGCGAAAGACGTCGCGGCGGCGTGGACGCTGCCCGCTGCGAGGGCGACGAGGATGGCGGGGATGTTGCGGTTCATGGAGGTTCCTTGCAGGTTGAAAAAATCGGCGCAAATTATAGATAGAGCGACAGGAGGCGAAAAGCCGCGCGCATCCGGCTATGCCTGCTCCGGCGCCCTGTCCCAGTGACGCGGCAGCTTTTCCATGCGTTGCAGTATTGCTTGTGCGGCGCTGCGGTGTTCTGCCCCGCCGTGGGCGGCGAGATGGCGGGCGGCGGTTTCGAGGTATTTGATGCTGTAGAGTTGCGGGTCGTTGGTGGCGAATTGCCATGTGGGGTCATCGCTGGTGTCTTCTTCCAGTATTTCTTCCCCTTCTTCCAGGAGGCTGGTGAAATCCTGCACGATGGCCCAATAGACGCCTTCCGCCTTGGCGACGTCGCCCAAGCGCTCCTGCCAGGCGGCGTATTGCAGCATCAGCGGCCCCATGGTGGCGGGTTCGTTGGCGGTAGTGAAGACGATATTGCGCCAGCAATGCAGGGCGCGGCTGAATACCGCATCTTCTTCCGGCTGTTGCCAGAGGGCTTCGCTCAGCTCGCGGGCGAGGCCAATCATGACCCCGCTTTCGACAAGGTTGCCGAATGTCCGGCCTTCTTCTTCATACGCTTTGACGATGCGCGCCGTTTCGCTTTCCATCAGGGTAAGCGTTTGTTCGAGGATTTGCGGCTCGCGGTTTTGTTGCCAGGTTTCAAGCAGGGGGTGGAGTTTTGCATCCATGGGGTTTCTCCGGGTTGCGGGTGAAGTGAAAGGCAGCGAGCGCCAGCAGCAGTCCGGCGAGGACGTCCACGCCGTAGTGGTAGCGCAGCCACAGGGTAGCGGCAATGGTACCGGCGGTAACGGGCGCGAGGGCGAGCGCCGTTTTGCGGCAGCCGTCGCGCCAGAAAAAGGCGGTGATGTAAAGGGTGAGTGCGGTGTGCAGGCTGGGGAAGACGTCCATCCCGGTGACGCCGCCTTTGACCAGGGCGATGACTGCCGGGGCGATGATGCCGCCCGCGCCCTGGTCGGGCAGGGTGGTAAAGGCAGGCCCGGCGGCGGGCAGCAGCAGGTAGCCTGCCAGTCCCACCGCGTAAATGCCGATGAGGCCGTTATAAAAACGGGCGGCGGCGGGGGTGTGGCGGCGCAGCGCGTAGTAAATCACGCCGCCCAAAACGATGAAATAAAAGGCGAAGTAGCAGGCGGCGAGCAGGTCGGTCAGCAGCGGCCAGTCTTCATAGCGCAGCGGCAGGCCGCGCCAGAGGTGGCGGTCAAGCGCGGCGAGGAAGGCGTCGGCGCGGGAATGCAGCCAATACTGGTTGATATTCTTCAGCAGCGGGAAGGCAAGCCAGATGAGGGCAAAGAGCAGCGCGCCATTGCAGGCGCTTGCGCGCAGGCGGTACACCACGCCCCAGAGGACGAGGCTGGCGGCGAGCAGCGCCACGCCTTGCGCTTGCGGCGCGGCGATGAGGGCGGCGGCGGCCAGGGCGAGGATGAGGGCGAGCAGGGCGAGGGTGATGTCAACAAGGTGGCGGTTCATGGATTTTCCGGCAGCGGCACGGGAACGGGTTCGGGGTAAAAATACCAGCCTAGGGCGGCGGCAGCGAGCCACAGCAGCCCGACGGCGGGCGTGTAACAGAGGGCGGCGCCCCAAAGCGGGATTTGCAACAGCGCTCCGGCCAGCCCGCCGAGACAGCGGAAGAAGGTGACGTTGTTGCGGCCATCGGCGGCGCGCGCAGCGATGAGCGCTCCTGCGGCGATGAACGGGCAACCGAGGGCAAAGGCAGCCTTGTTTACATACACTTGAGCGCTCGATGTGTATGTAAATGGGGGAGCGGGGGGATGTTTCTGCGCCCGCAGAAACGCCACGCCGTAATCCTCGCCCTGTTGCGCCGCTTGCCACGCCGCCTGTTGGACATGGTTAAACGTTGCCGCGTCGGCGCAATCGGGCGAGACGGCGGCCAGCGCGGCGGCGAGTTCGTCCTGCAACGCGGCAAGGCTTTCGCCCTGCGGCGTAAATGCTTCGCCGAAGACGATGCTGACACGGCTGCGCAAGCCATCCGGTTTGCTGTAATGCGCGGCGGCGGGTTGCACGGCGAAATCCACCCCGGCAGCGCGCAGTTTGGCGGCGATGACCACCATGCCGCGCTGGTACGGCAGCGGGCGGCAGTCCCAGGCGCTGGTGCCTTCGGGATAAAGGGCGAGACTGCCGCCCGCACGCAGTTGGGCAATGGCGGCGTTGATGGGCGACGGCACCGCGTCGGCACGCAGTCCATAGCGTTCGCGGTCGCGGTCGCGCACCACCGGGATGCCGTCAAAGAGCAGGCGCAGCACGCCGCGCAAAAGCTGGACGGAAACCAGCGAAGGCGTACCGCCAAGTGCTTTTTGATAAACGAAGCCGTCTATCGCGCCGTTGCGGTGGCTCAAGAGAAACAGCGTCGGGCGGTCGCGGCAGGGCGTGCCGATAACATCAACGCGGCGGTAATACAACCCGCGCAGCAGGTCGCCAAGCAGGCGCACGCGCCACGGCAGGCGCTTCATGCGACACTGCCGCGCTGAAAGAACAGCTTGCGGTCATGAATGAGGAAATACGCCGCCAGCAGCAGGAACAGCCCGCTCTGGATGATTTTGCTGTCCGGGTGGGTGGCGAAAATCTCATTGGAAAGATTGGCGACCGCGTGAAAAAGCACCGCTATCCACACATTGCGCCCCGCTTTCGCATACAGCCAGTTCATGATGAAGACGAACATGAAAACGCTGACGATGAAATTCACGCCGTACTGCCAGCTCTCGGCGACGAGGTTCGCCTGGTAATAGCCCTTGATGCTGGCGAGCGGCAAATGCCACGCCACCCAGAAAAAGGCGAAAATCACCGAGGCATTAAACAAATTGAAGCGGCGCAGCAGCGTATCGGTGCCGTAAGTGTGCCAGGCGAGCTCTTCCACCAGCGCGGCGAAAACAAGCAAAAACCACGGCGAGAACAAGGCGCTGGTGAAGCTGGGCGAGCCGCTAATCACAAACTGGTCGGTGCTGTGGCCGAAGGCGAGCGAAATCGCCATCGCGGCGATGATGGAAAGCGGCGGAAAAACGAGGGTAAAAGTAACGACGCGCCAGTTCAGCCCGCGCCGGGTGAACAGCCGCGTCTTGAGGTCGGCAAGCAATACCGGGTCGGCGGCAAACAGCCAGGCGGCGACGGCAATCGGCGCGAGCAGCCCTGCGATGCCGAGCGTGCCTTGCAGCCAGGCATAATCCGCCGCCTGCGGCAGACGGCTGATATAACCGGCGAGAAACCAGCAAAACCACGGGATGACAATCGACCAGAAATAGAAGAAAACAGGGCGGTTGTAGCGGGCGAGTATGGGATTCATGAAAACTCCTTGAGATTGAACACATTAAAATGCTCCCGACGACAGGCGCGGGCGGGGCGCACATGATACCCCCCGCAAGGCGGCAAACACGCCAATCAGGCCAACAGCCGCTGCCGTCGCGCCTCAAACAGCATCACGCCGCAGGCGACCGACACGTTGAGGCTTTCCATGCCGTCCGCCATCGGAATCTGCACGAGATAATCGCACTGCTCGCGCAGGCCGTGGCGGATGCCCTCGCCTTCGTTGCCGACGATGACCGCCAGCGGCACGGTCAAATCCGTCGCATAGAGCGATTGCGCCGCGCCGCCCGCGCCGCCGACCACCCAGATGCCCTGACGCTGCATCCGCTCCACCTCGCGCCGCAAATTGCTGACGCGGAACAGCGGCAGGATTTCCGTCGCGCCACAGGCGACCTTCTCCACCACCGGCGTCACATCCGCCGCGCGGCTGTTGGGAATCAGCACCGCGTGCACCCCCGCCGCCGCCGCGCTGCGCAGGCAGGCGCCGAGATTGTGCGGATCCTGGATGCTGTCCAGCAGCAAGAGCAGCGGCTTTTCCACGCCGGCGATGGCGTCTGTCCAGTCTGCCGCCTGCCCGCGCGCCTCGCTGACCGCCGCCACGCCCTGATGACGCACGCCGGGCAGCATCATTTCCAGCTCATAAAGCGCGACCGTCTCCACCGGCACGCCGCGCGCCTGTGCCTCGGCGACCAGCACGGCGAGATTTTTCGATTTTTTGTTGTCGGCGACATAAAGGCGCAATGCCTTGCCGTCTGCCAATAATTGCTGCACGGTGTGAATGCCACCGCTGATTTTTTCGCGTTTCATAAATACTCTGAATGTGTGGGGTGGCTATTTTTGTAACTGGCCGATGCATTGTTGCGGGCGGTTACGCTGCGCTAACCGCCCCTACGGTTTGCGCTTTTGTGTTTTGGTTGCAGTAGTTTTTTTCGCTTTTGTCGATTTGGCTTTAGCCGTTTTGACGGGTTTCGCCGTTTTCTCTGCTTTTTTCGCCGCCTGTTCCCGTTTTTCTGCCTTGGTCGGCGGGGTGGCCGTTTTTTTCACCGTGGTTTTGGTCGCTTTTTTATCTGCCGCTTTTTCTGCCTTGGCGACAACCGCTTTTGCCACTTTTTTCGCTGTCTTTTTGCTTTTGCCGCTTTCGTGCAGCGCCTTGCCTTTATGCGACAACAATTCAAAATCGATTTTGCGGTCGTCAATATCGACTTTCGCTACCTGAATTTCTACCGCATCCATCAGCGCGAAACGGTAGCCACTGCGTTCGCCGTTCAGGGTAAAGGTTTCGGCGTTGTAGTGATAATAATCGTTGGTCAGCGCCGAAACGTGTACCAGTCCGTCAATGTAAATATCGTCCAGCGTAATGAACAAACCAAAATTGGTAATGTTGGCAATGCGCCCGCTGAAGGTTTCGCCAATGCGGTGGCTCATAAATTCGCATTTGAGGAAATCCATCGCATCGCGTGTCGCTTCATCGGCGCGGCGTTCGGTCATCGAGCAATGTTTGCCTTTTTCTACCATGCTTTCCGCGCTATAGCGATAATTGTCGCGGCTGCCGCCGTGTAATTGGTGGCGGATGGCGCGATGCACCAATAAATCGGGATAGCGACGGATAGGCGAGGTGAAATGCGCATAGTGCTCAAGGGCGAGGCCAAAATGCCCCCGGTTTTCCGGGATATAGATTGCCTGACTCATGCTGCGCAAGACCATGATTTCTATTTGTGCGAAATCGGGGCGGTCGCTGCATTGCGCCAATAAGGCGGAAAATTGTTCCGGCGTGGCATTATCCAGCGAACCCTGCCATTTAATGCCGCGCTTGCCGAGAAAATCAATCAGCTTGCCGAGGCGTTCGGCGCTGGGATGATCATGCACGCGGTAAAGCGCTGGCAATTTGTGGCGGCCAATATATTTGGCGGCACAGATATTGGCGACAATCATACATTCTTCAATCAGGCGGTGCGATTCGAGGCGGTCGCGCGCCTTGATGGTTTCAATCTTGCCTTCGCTGTCGTAAATAAATTCCGGCTCGCTCGCATGGAAATCAATGACGCTGCGCGACAAGCGTGCCGTCCGCAAAATACGGTAAACGGCTTGCAGATTGTCCAGTGGGCGCTGTAAATGGGAAAAAGATTCGCGCAACAGGGTATTGTCGCGGAACAATATTTCTTCGACGGTTTCATAAGTCAGGCGCGCGTGTGAATGAATAACGGCATCGTGAAAGGCGCTGCGCTTGATGCTGCCATCCGCCGCCAAAGTCATTTCGCAAACCATCGCCAGACGGTCAACATCGGGATTGAGCGAGCATAAACCGTTCGATAATTTTTCCGGCAACATCGGAATGACGCGGTCGGGGAAATAAACCGAAGTGCCGCGATTGTAAGCCTCAATATCGAGCGGGCTGTCCGGCTGCACATAATGGGCGACATCGGCAATGGCGACATAAAGGCGGTAATTCTCGCCGCGCTTTTCCGCATAAACGGCATCATCGAAATCGCGCGCGGTAATGCCGTCAATAGTGACAAAAGGCAAATGGCGCAAATCGAGCCGCCCTTCGTAATCGCTGTCGCGCAGGGCATCGGGAATCGTCTCGCATTGCGTGCGCACCGCTTCGGGAAATTCCGCCGGGATATTGTGGTTTTCAATGGCAATATCGACTTCCATTCCCGCCGCCATCGCCTCGCCCAATACCGCGACCACCTTGCCAATCGGCTGCTGGTAGCGCGACGGATAGGCGGTAATTTCGCCAATGACGACCTGCCCCGCCTTGCCACCGCCGAGTGCGCCCGCCGGAATAATCAGACGGTGGGTCAGGCGGCGGTTATCGGGAATAAGCGACCACACGCCCTGCTGCACCGTCAATTTACCGACAATGCGCTTTTGCGCCCGCTCCAGAATTTCCACCGGCGCATAATCCTTGCGCCCGCGTTCATCGACATCCTTGACGCGGGCGAGGATTTTGTCACCGTGCATCAATTCCGCCATATATTTGGGCGGAATAAAGCCATCCGCTTCGCCATTCTCCGGGCTAAAGAAACCATAGCCTTCCTGATGGGCAACGACGAATCCAGCCTCCAAATCCATTTTGCGGGCGACGCCAAACCGTCCCTGACGGTTGCACATGAGTTGCCCCGCGCCCAGCATCGCCTTCAGGCGGAATTGCAGCTTTTCGCCTTCGGCCTTGTCCATGCCAAAGGCACGGGCAATCTGCGCAAACGTCAGTAATTTGCCCTGCGCTTCCAGCCAGTTCAAAATAAATTCGCGGCTGGGCAGGGGATTGTCGCCATATTTTTGTTGTTCGCGCGCGTAGAAAGGATCAAGGGCGCGCCATTGTTTGGCATCAGACATAAATAAACTCCTTCAATAAAGTGGCGCGTCAATGGCGACGCGCCCGGATAATTTCAATAATGGCGGGAAGGATGGAAATGACAATAATGGCGAGCAGAATCAGTGTCAGGTTCTCTTTGACAACTGGCTGCTGGCCAAACCAGAATCCCGCATAAGAAAACAGCGCCACCCAGGCGATACCGCCGATGACGTTAAAACGGAAAAAGCGGCCATAACGCATATGCCCCATGCCCGCGACAAAGGGGGCAAAAGTGCGGACGATGGGAACGAAGCGGGCGAGGATAATCGTCTTGCCGCCATGTTTGGCATAAAACGCTTCGGTACGCTGCAAATAGCTGCGGCGGAAAATGCGTGAATCAGGATTGGCAAAGAGCCGCTCGCCGAAGTATTTGCCTATCGCAAAATTGACCGCATCGCCAAGAATGGCAGCGAGCATCAGCGCTAAAGCCATTGCATGAATATTCATGCTGCCCAATGCGGCAATGCTGCCTGCGGCAAAAAGCAGGGAATCGCCGGGCAAGAAAGGGGTGACGACCAGCCCCGTTTCGCAAAAGACGATGACAAAGAGAATGGCATAAACCCAGCCGCCGTATTGTGCACTGAGTTCGGTCAAATGGCGGTCAATATGGAGGATGAAATTTACCGCGCCATGCAAGACACCGCTCATAAACAGGGCAGCGAGGATGGCAACAAAAACAAGGGCGGCGATAGTGAGCCAGAGATAGTGTTTTTGCATCATGTTATGGGTCTTTGCGATGCAGGCCGACGGTAAAATCTGTTTCGCCTCGTGCATCGCCTTTGAATTGCACGTCATAAAGGTGCGACTGGCCGCAGGCTTGTACCTGCCACTCTTCGTAGGAGCGCGGCAAGCCGTTTTCCATTGCCTGTTTGATGATGCGGCTTTTTACCGACCGGATATTGCGGCAGGAAAAGGCGGCGTCTTCCATCATGGCAATGTATTTGAAAGTATCATTGCGCAGGATATTGTCGCCACCAAAGCTGCCGCTTTCGCCGCTGAAAGCGACATGATTGAGGCTGCCACAGGCAGTGAGCAGCAGGGCAAAAACAGAAAATGGTAAAATTTTCATCAGGAATCCTGGCGGTTAAAGCGCGCATCATAAAAGAAAAAAACTGCCGGGTGCGCTCCTTTTTTGCTGCAGGTGCGTTCATGTGCTGAATCAGGGCAAGCGGCAACTCACGATGTGGGTGAGGTGACAGGGGGCCGGCTTCTCGCAGTGCATCCGCAAGCGGGATGCGCCGCCGTTTCCATCCCCCTGCCGCCGCTATATAATGCCGCGCCCTTACTAACAGACTAATAAAACTATGGAACTCAACCTCACCTACGAACGCATCAAAGACCTGCAAGCGCGCGAGGCGGCGCTCAGGGGGTATCTTTGACTACGCCGTAAAAGCCGAACGCCTCGAAGAAGTCGAACGCGAGCTGGAGCGCCCCTCCATCTGGGACAACCCTGAAGAAGCGACCAAACTCGGCCAGGAGCGCGCCTCGCTGGCAGGCATTGTCCACGGTCTTGATGAAATCCGCCAGGGCTTGCAGGACGCCTTTGACCTGATTGAACTCGCCGAAGCGGAGAACGACGAAGCGACGGTAAACGCCGCGCTGGAAGACGTCAGCCGCATCGAACGCCGCATAGAAGATTTGGAATTCCGCCGGATGTTCTCCGGCGAGCTGGACCCGAACAACGCCTTCCTCGACATCCAGGCCGGTTCCGGCGGTACCGAGGCGCAGGACTGGGCATCAATGCTGCTGCGGATGTATTTGCGCTGGGGCGAAGCGCGCGGCTTCAAAACGGAACTCATCGAAGAATCGCCGGGCGACGTCGCCGGCATCAAGTCCGCCACCATCGAATTTACCGGCGAATACGCCTACGGCTGGTTGCGTACCGAAATCGGCGTGCACCGTCTGGTGCGCAAATCGCCGTTTGATTCCGGCAACCGCCGCCACACCTCGTTTGCCGCCGTCTTCGTCTCGCCGGAAATTGACGACAACATCGAGATTGAAATCAACCCTGCCGATTTGCGCGTCGATGTTTACCGCGCATCCGGCGCGGGCGGACAGCACGTCAACCGTACCGAATCGGCGGTGCGCATCACCCACCTGCCGACCAACATCGTCGTCCAGTCGCAAGTCAGCCGCAGCCAGCACGAAAACCGCAGCACCTGCATGAAGCAGTTGCGCGCCAAACTCTACGAACTGGAGCTGAGCAAACGCAGCGCCAGCGCACAAGCAATAGAAGACAGCAAATCCGACATCGGCTGGGGCAACCAAATCCGTTCCTACGTCCTCGACCAGTCGCGCATCAAAGACCTGCGCACCGGCTACGAAACCAGCAACACCCAGGCCGTCCTTGACGGCGGACTCGATCCCTTCCTCCAGGCCAGCCTGAAACAAGGAGTAGAAGCATGACTACCCAACCGCAAGACGAAAACAAACTCATCGCCGAGCGTCGGCAAAAACTCGCCGCCATCCGCGCGCGTGGCGTCGCCTTCCCCAACCACGCCCGCCCCACCCACAAGGCCGCCGCGCTGCACGCCGCCTATGACGGCGTGGAAGATGCCAACCAACTCGCCGCCGCCGGCGAAATCCGCGTTGCCGGGCGGATGATGGGCAAGCGCGTCATGGGCAAGGCGAGCTTTACCGCCATCCAGGACGGCAGCGGCGCGCGCATCCAGCTCTATCTCAGCCGCGACGAGTTGCCGGAAGGCCGCTACGCCGACTTCAAAACCTGGGACGTGGGCGACATCATCAGCGCGCGCGGCAAACTGTTCCGCACCCAGACCGGCGAGCTGACCATCCACGCCGCCGACGTCGAGCTGCTCACCAAATCGCTGCGCCCTCTGCCGGAAAAATACCACGGCCTCTCCGACCAGGAAACGCGCTACCGCCAGCGCTACGTTGACCTCATCACCAACGAAGACAGCCGCAACACCTTCATCACCCGCAACAAAATCGTGCGCTACATCCGCCACTTCTTTGAAGGCCACGACTTCATGGAAGTGGAAACACCGATGATGCACCCCATCCCCGGCGGCGCCACGGCAAAACCCTTCATCACCCACCACAACGCGCTCGATATGCCGCTCTACCTGCGCATCGCGCCGGAGCTGTACCTGAAGCGCCTCGTCGTCGGCGGCTTTGAACGCGTCTTTGAAATCAACCGCAGCTTCCGGAACGAAGGCGTCTCCACCCGGCACAACCCCGAATTCACCATGCTGGAGTTCTATCAGGCCTACGCCGACTACCGCGACCTGATGGACCTCACCGAAGCGCTCTTTCAGGGACTTGCGCGTGAAGTCCTCGGCAGCCCGCAAATTACCTATCAGGGCGTGGCCATCGACCTCGGCCAGCCGTTCGCGCGCCTCGCCATGACCGACGCCATCCGCCAATACGCGCCGCAGCACGCCGCGCTTCTCGA
>ERZ772924.444-NODE-444-length-20101-cov-12.164921_pt1 | contig 20101 bp, 22 predicted proteins | sample MGYA00512116_ERZ772924 | MGnify/ENA primary metagenome ERZ772924 (study PRJEB29015, sample SAMEA2737920) | human oral metagenome | biome: human oral; feature: human-associated habitat; material: dental | place: China | collected 2134 ...
CCCCGCATACGCGGGGAGCACGTCCAGCTGGGGCTCGGGCGCCGGGGCCGGTGTCTTCGCCGGGGCGTCGGGCTCGATCGGATCGGGCTCGGGGGCGCCGGTGGTCGCGGAGTGGCGCCCGCGCACGGAGTCTTTGCCGTAGACGTTGACGGTGCTGCCCTTGGGTTCGCCGGGCATTAGGTCGTAGAGGCCGGAGGCGGTCAGGCCCAGGATGATGCCGCGGGCGGCGGCGTCCAGGTAGCCGGACCCGGTGGAGTAGGCGTCTCCGCATGCGATGGCGACGCCGACGAGGACGGAGACGAGCGGCGCGAGCTTGGCCGGGAGTCCGGTCCTTTTGGCGAGGTTGGTGAGGGCGACGATGGCGGGGACGGTCAGGAGGATGTGCATCAGATGCTCACCCCCATGGCGCGGAGGTCGTCGACGTGGCTCTTGGCCTGTGCGTGGACGGCGCCCATGAGGGTCTGGACCGTCTCCGGATAGGCGCTATGCTCGGGAATGTCGGGCCACGCGACCTTGTAGGCCTGGTACTCCTTCCATGTGAGCTGGCGCATACTGTGGGCGGTGACGAGGTAGGCGGTGTTGTCGCCGATCCTCCATACGATGAACATCATGTCTCCTTTCGGTGTGGGGATTGGTTCGGGCTCGGGGGCGCCGGAGACGGCGGCCTCATATATGTCCGGGACCTGGTCGATCTTGGCGTCGTAGGGGCAGTTCTTCCCGTAGGCGGTGGACCAGCGGGCGCCCGTCTGTGCTCGGCACCAGGTTTTCCGGTCGGTCGGGTCGAAACGCCCGAAGTCTCCGGCGCAGCCGAGCCGGTGCCAGGCGAGGCCCGTCAGGTCGCCGGGGGTGGCGATCCGGCGCGGCACGGACGGGTGGGTGTCCCATATCCAGGCGAGTAGCTGGCCGAGCGCGGTCACCTGCGAGGCTGTGAGGGCCCGCTCGGAGGCGCCGTCCCACGTCTCCACGCTGATATCGCCGAAATTCCCGGCTCCGGAGGCCCTAGTGGCCTGCGACGTGGAGGCGTACTGGTACACCTCCCCGACGTTGTTGACGTAGAACGTGCTATAGGTGCCTTTGTATGGGCCGTACCTGTAGAGGTTTTGGGCGCCGGAGACGGCGGTGTGGAGGGTCATCCGCACCGGGGTGTGCGACCTATCGCTCGTTTCGCAGTTGAGGGGCCAGTGGTTGGCCCCGGGATACCAAGCCATAAGCTGTGTGTCCTTTCTCTAGTATCCGACAGCGGTCCACATGAAAGCGTACGGCACGTTGCCGCCGCTACCCCGGAAGCGTGCCCTGAATTTCTCGGTGGAGAACGAGTCGATTTCGAGGGGGCCTGGCGGCGGTTGGCACTGGAATTGAGCGTTATTGATCCCTGACAGCGGCGTGCAGGTGATCGAGCACACACCTTCCTGGAAAGTGACCGGGAAGCCGGCCTCCGGCATGTATGTGAAGCCGTCCTGTATCAGCGTCGGATAGGCGAAGACAATGCCCGTGACGATCCGGGCTTTCTTCCAGTAGGCGGCCTGCGCGGACCCTTGGATCGAGGTTCCGTTGGTGTGCGAGACTACCAGGGAGTTGTCGATGGCCTCAGTGCGGCATTCGAGGAAGGTGTCGTTCAGTTTCTTGGCGGTCAAAAGTTCGCCGTCGGTGAAATTGTACACCCTAGTCTTTTCCTTTCCACCGGATGGCCTCTAGCCATGCCGGCACGTACTCGTAGGGAATAGGTTTCTGTAGTTCGAGCGTGGTCTTAATGGACGTGGTGTCCAGGGTCCATTTGATGCCTTTGACGTGGCAGGGATAGGTGTCCTGGATAGTGGAGACCATGACGACGTCGGTCAGGTCCAGCTGGGCCGTCTTCCCGACGATGGCCATGGCGTCGCCGTGGGACCTGTAGCGCTGGGCGACGGCGGGATCGTTCTCGTGCCAGGCGGGCAGGGTGACGGACGACGGCCACGCCGACGGGTAGTTGTAGTAGAGCTTCTTGGTCAGGGCGCCGACGGTCCGAGCCGCCCACGTGTTCGAGTTATGCAAGAACTCGAACGTATTGACCGAGATTGCCACTTGCTTTTTGCGTTCTCCGAATTCCGTCTCGATCGTCCGCTCATACACTGTCGTCTTTTGCTGCGACAGCGTGCCCTTGTCTTTCCACTTCTTCTTGTCCGGGTCCCATTCTTGGTCTACGTGGTCGGTGGTGATGTCTAGGCGGGAGATGGCGGAGGATGCGTCGTAGTCGACGGAGGCCTCCGTGGCCTGCGGGTAGACGGTGCCGTATTTGTAGTCGTCGATGCCGCCGGCGTCGATCAGGTAGCCGGACGGTAGGTTGTCGGGCGGGGACCAGGCGAACGCCAGCCAGCCGCGCGAGTCGATGAACCAAGGCCTGCAGCCCGTCGCGGTGATGATGTCCAGCCATTGGGCGAGGGACCGCTCCGTGTAGGGGGCGCGGTGGACGCCGAGCCGTGACCAGCCGTTGTCGCTTTTGAGGGTGGTGTGCCACGAGATGTTATTAGGGCCGGTTACCTCGCCGATCCCGTTCGCCGTCCACACCCAGCCCTCCGACAGCGGCCCCACACTGGTTTTGGCGGCGAGTTTGGCGGTGGAGTCGACGGAGGTTATCTCGGTGGTGTAGGTGCCGTCGGGCTGATAGTGGGAGACGACCGTGTCGACGGTGCCCGTGAAGAGCGGGGTGGCGGAGGGGATGTGGACGAGGATGGTCCGGCGTCCGCGGTGGATCTTGGCGACACGGGGATCATAGGCGTCTTTGAAGGCGGCTTTGAGGGTGCCGATCTTGTAGGTGGAGGTGATGCCGTCGTAGTCCATGCCGCGCTCGGTGGAGACGGTGGTGGCCTGGTCCAGCATGTCGACCCATATCAGGGCGGCGTCGGACGGGGCGAGCGTGTACTGGCCGAGCCGGATGCTGCCGAGTGTGTCCCATTCGCCGACTTTCCGGTTCGGGTCGGGCAGCGTCGTAGATCCTAGGACGATCTTGCCGAGACGCTGGTCGGCGGATGCCGGGTCGGGGAGTTGGGTCATGAGGGCGTAGGCCTCCGGGCCCGTCGCGGCCAGGGCGCCGCCGGGGATTTCGAGCTCGTGCTCGATATGCAGTTCGCACTCTTGGCCGTCGCAGACTTCCGGTGTCTCTATGGTCAGGCGCTGTAGGTATCGGGGATCGTAGGAGAGATAGGTGCGGTCGGTGCCGTCCATGGTCTGGGTGCGGATGGTGCCCTGGATCCCGATCCGCGCCGTGGCCCCGGTGACGGTGGGGCATTTGATGGTGACGTTGACGGCCGGCGCCCACGACTTGGGTATGGGCGGCAGGTTGATCGTGACCAGGTCCCGACTGTCGGCCTTGAAAGTAAAGTCGCCTTTAGGGTCGTGCCGCTGGCTGTCGGGGACGAAGACCCGCACCTTATCCTGGCCCCACTGGTCGCCGCTGCGCTGGCGCCAGTGCTTGGGGGCGAAATCGAAGCGACTCACAGGCGGGTAGACGTGCATGGTATCCCCTATCCTATCAGGCGCCGGCCTGTGGCGCGCTCATAGTCGCGGAGGGCGTCGACGACGGCCTGCCCGGAGCGGGCGTCCGCGGTGAGCGTACTGACGGTGATGTTGACCGGCTTGGTTTCACGTGGAACCGCCGCCCATGCGGGGGCGCCGAGCGGGAGCCGGGTGTCGGCGAGGGCGCCGGCGTCGACCATGCTCGGCATGCGCCCGGTGAGGCCTTGGAGGCTGGCGCGGACGGCGCCGTATTGGGATTCCATGCCCTGGACGAAGCCGCCGATGACGAGACGGCCGGCGCCGTACAGTAGCTGCCTATCGGTGGATTCGGGGCCTTTCCATGACGTCAACTTGCTGGTTAGCCATTTCAATCCGTCTTTGACCATGCTGAAACCTGATTTGATGCCGTCCCAGAGTCCTTTGATGATGGATTTGCCGACGTTGAGTAGGATTTTGCCGGCGTTGCCGAAAGCTTTCACTATCTTGCCGGGGATTTGGGCGACCCACGATACGACTTTGGTGATGGCGTTCCAGATGGACGACGCTATTTGACCGAGCACATTCCACACCTTCGACAGGAGCTTGCCGAACCAACCGATCACCATACCTATAGACCCTATGATGGTTTGGAAGGTTATTTTGACTTGGTGGGCTGCCCACGAGATGACGGCTTTGATCCCGTTCCACACGCTTTTGACGACGCCGAGTAGCCCCTGGAACGCTTGGCCGAGCCAGCCGGCGGCGGTTTTGATGCCGTTCCATACGGCTTGGATGACGGCGCCGGCGCCGGAGATGACGGCCTTGATGCCGGTCCATACCCACGAGGCGACGGTCGCGATCCCGGTGAAGACCGCGGAGATGACGGCGGCGCCCCCGCGGATTAGGGCGAGGAAGCCTTCCCATGCGGCTTTGACGACGGCGACCGCGGCGGAGAAGACGAGCTTGACGCCTTCCCAGGCCCAGCCGACGACGGTGGCGAGCCCGGACATGACCGTGGAGACGGCTGTGACTCCGAGTTGGAAGACGAGTTTGATGACCTCCCAGGCGATTTGCAGGGCGACGGCCGCTGTTTTGACGATGCCGACGAGGAGCCGCCAGGCGCCGACGAAGACGCCGCCTATGACACGCCCGAGTCCGGCTAGGAGTCCAGGAAGTTTGCCGATGAGGGGGACGACGTGGTCGCCGATGAATCCGACGACTTTGGTGACGATGGGTAGCAGCATGTTGCCGAGTTTGGCTTTGGCGTCCTCCCATTTCGCCGACAAGACTTGTTGCTTGTGTGCGAGAGTGTCTGTCTCCCTAGCGAATTTCCCGGTGGAGTCCGCGCTCTGTTTTTGGATGAGGGAGAGTGTGGCGGCTTGGGTCGCCTGGGTGGTGAGCTGTCCGTTGACTTTCTTGTAGCCTAGTGCGGCGGCTTCGGCGTCGATTGCGTTCTGTGTGAGGGAGATGCCGTATTTCTCGATCGGATCCCGCTCACCTTTGAGGGCTGCGCTGAGGGCGTCGACGGCGTCTTTCGTGTTGCCGCCGAACTGGGCGGATAGGTCAGCGCCTATTTTAATGACTTTGTTGGCCTGGTCTGCGAGTTGGTTGGCTGCGGTGCCGCCGTTTTTCAGTTGTGTGCCGATGAGCGTGGCCATTTCGTTGTATTGGTTTCGGGATAGCCCGACGGCGTCGGCGGCTTTCTGGGCGTAGGCGTGGACCTGTTTGGCGGAGGATTTGAAGACGTCGTCGACGGCGCCCATCGACTGTTGCAAGTTGGAGGCGGCGCCGACGGCTTGCTTTCCGAGCGCGAAAGCGGCTGTGGCGCCGAATCCTATGGCGCCGGCGGCGAGGCCTTTCATGCCGACGCCGAGCGCGGAGAAGCCTTGTTTCAGCTTTCCGATGCCGCCCTGGGCGTTGCCGATCTTCCCGAGCTCCGACCGGAATTTCTGTGTGTCAGCGGTCACGCTGATTTTGATTGCTTGCTTGGCCATTCTCTGCTAGACTCCCTTCTTGGAAGGGTTCCTTCCTTCCTGACGAGTTGTTTTTGCACCGCCCGCCCCCTAAGGTTCAAGGGGGCGGGCTTCGTTTTACCCGCCGTTAGCTCGCCGCCAGGCTTTCCGGAGCGCCGTTTCCTCCATCGACGTGATGGTCCAGTATTGGCTGGGCGTGCCTAGCAGTCCGGCCGCGGTCATCTCCGCCATCCGGCGCACGAAAGGGCGCGGCGTAGTCCGCGGCGTCGTTGGTTCCGAGCACGCTGTTGATGCGGGCGATGAGCGGGGCGAGGGCCTGGGGGTGGCGGGGGCCGGCTCGGCCGCCGGCGCGTACGAGGTCGATGACCTGGTCTGCGGTGAGGGCGTCGACGACGTCGGGGGTGAAAGCCGGGGCGCCGTCGACGGCGATGCGCTGGGCGGCGATGACGGCGAGGCCGCGGAGCATGGTGGTCGGGTCGGCCTCGTCGATCCGGTCTATCTGGATCCCGGTGTGGGTGGTGAGCATGACTTGCTCACCCATTGTGAGGGATTCGATGAGACGGTTGAGGTCTTCGTCGGCGCCGGCCGGCATGACGTTAGACATTGAGTCCTCCTATGTTGTTGTCCAGTCCTAGTTTGGTGCAGATGTCGCCGATGCCTTTGACGAGGGTCCGGACGATGTCCTCGTTCCTCGCCTCTAGGGCTTTGACGAGGAACATGCTGGGTTTGATGTGGTGTGCGGGCCACCCGTAGTGTTGGACGCCCGCGTACCGTATGGACTTGCGGCCGGCGGATACGACGGCCTTGGTCTTGCCGCGGCCGGCCCGGATCGAGCCGGCGAGCCGGCCCGTCTTGTGAGGTGTGAGGGGTTTGGCGGTTTTGACGACAAGTTCGCCGAGTGAGTGCATGAGCTCTTTCATGTCGCTCGTTTCGGCGCCGGCCTTGTTGAGGGCCCTCATCGCCTTGTTCATGCCTTGGATGCGCATGACGGCGCCGCCGCCGAGATTGTAGACTCCGTCGCCGGAGACGGTCACCGCCATGTCTGCGCCTCCTTATGCTGCAGTCTTCTTCTCGCGGGTACGGATCGTGAATTTGAGTTCCGTGGTGGCGTCGTCGTCTCCGGCTTTGATGCCGAGCGACGGCCTGAGTTTCGGGAAAGCCAGGGTTCCGACCCAGTGGGGCTCGTCGGCGGTCGGGGTATCGTTCCCGTGCGGGGCGAGCACGAACGGCACGTTATCCTTGGCCGGGTTGTCGAAGACTTTCATGCACAGGGCGTCGCCGGACGTGGACTGGACGACGGTGACTTCGAGTGTTGCTTTGCCGACGGAGCCGTGCCGGACGTCCCCGAAAGTCTTGGTGCCGGCGTCCTTGGTTTCCTCTTCAGGGAATTTCCACTCAGAGACTTCGGCCATGTAGTCGACGTTGTCGATCTTGAGAGTCAGGTTGGAGCCGCGGAGGCGTGCGAATGCCATGGTTATTTCGCCTTTCTAGTGATGATGGTGCGGATGGTGACCCGTGTTGCGGGGAGCGGGGCGGCGAGGCTGTCGCTGGATATCGCCGTGTACTCGCCGACTGTGATGCCGCCGACGTCCATGCCGAGCATGACCTGGGTGCATTTGTCCAGCCAGGCGGTGGCGTCGGCGATGGCCATGCCGGGCCGGGCGGTGACGGTGACCCGCCACGTGGCCCGGGCTTGGCCGTATGGCAGGTCTTGGGTGTCGCCGGCCTCGATCCCGGTGAGCTCGATCCAGGCGGATGCCGGCTGGACGGTCTGCGGCGGGTAGGCGCGCACGTCCACGAGCTTGTCGAAGAAGACATTCCCGAGAAGCCACACGAGGGTTTCTTGGAGTTCTTCCCGGCATTCCTTGATGGTGGGTATCCCGGTCATGCGAGTCCTGGTCTGACGTAGGGGGCGAGCATGGGGTAGACGGCGCGGAGCGGGTCCCTGGCGAGCCGCACCGGGGAGCCGGCGTCCGCGAAAGCCGAGAAAACCCCGCCGGGATTCAACGCCCGCGTGTTGAGTTCTCGGGCGACTTCGAGAACGGCGCGGGTGGCGATCCGGTCGGGTATCTCGGAGGATCCGACGTAGGCCTGTAGCATCTGAACGGCGTCGTCGACCATGTCGGCGATGTCGGTGGGCTCGATAGTGGAGGCCCCACCCGCGAGGTGAAGCTCGCGGGTGAGGACCAACCTGACCTTTTCCAGGTCTACCGTGAACGCCATACTATTAGGCGGTCTTGAACGTCCAGGGGAGGATCGCCAGGGGCATCTGGCAGTAGTGGGCGGCCTCGCTGTAGACGGCGATGTCGCGCTGCAAATCCAACACCTGGTCCTGCTGCAGGGTGATCGGGGCGCCGGGGGCCTCCTGGCAGACGATCGCCCGCCGGTCGTAGAAAGCCGCGAGGGTGACGCCGGGCAGCGGCACGACGGGCACACCGTACAGCGACAGCGAGATGGGCGCGGTCGGGTCGATCTTGCCCTCGTTGGCGACCGCCGAGTCGGAGCCGACCCACCTGAGGAGACGCTTTTCCTCGCCGAGCTTCGCGATCGACTTGATCAGGTCCCAGGTCAGGAAAAGGCCGTCGATGACGTACTGGTCGCTGTCGTCGAACTTCTGTTGAGCGTCGATGATCGTGTCCCTCAGCGAGTCGGCGGTGATAGCGTCGGCTTTCGTGAGCCCGCCCACGGATTGCTTGGCTGCGACAGCCACGATTTGCTCGCGGACCAGCTGGACGTTCCACGCTTCGATCTTCTTCGCGCACTTGATCGCCTGGCGCTCAAGCAGGTTGCTGATGAAAGCGGGATCCGCGCGGGTGAGAGTCTTCCGGGTAATCTGGGTGCCGCCGGCGAAGGACTCGATCGTCGCGGTCTTCTCTTCGTCCTTCATGCCCCCGGTGGCGACCCGCGTGCCTTCCGTGTAGGACTCAAATTTGAGGTCGTCTTCCTTGTAGACGCTGTACGCGATCGAGGTGCCCTGTGCCGGCAGATTCGTGGTGTGGGTGAGGGCGTTGGTCACGCGCTGCTTAGCGGCCATCCGGGCCTGGATCCTGCCGAGCCAGATGGGGGGCTGGACGGAGTCCGTGGATTTGACGGCGTCGCGGAAGCGCAGCCCGGCGGGGGCGCGCTTGGCGTAGTCGCCGAACGAGGCGTAGGCGGCGAGGGGATGCTCGGCCGGCGCCTGGCGGTCGCGGGTTTCGATGCCGTCGATCCGGTCTCTCAGGGCGGCGATGTCGGTATGCGCCGTGTTGACGGCGTCTTCCAGGGCGTCGATGGCGTCGGTGGCCATGGGTTTCCTTTCGATAGCTTGGGCTGTGCGCTGGTCGGTGATAGGGGTGTCGGCGTAGGCCGGGAAAGCGACGACAGAGACTTCGTAGAGCTCGGCCCGGGTGATGGTGACGTGGACGCTGCCGTCGTCGCGTTCTTGGATGTCCAGGCCGTCTTCGGCGGGCCGGAATCCAATGCTCATCCTCGTCAGCACGCCGTCGGAGATGAGCTGGCGGGTTTCGTCGCCGAGCGGGGTGTCGGATATGACGGCGTCGATGACGAGACCGCCGTCTTCGTCGCGCATCTCAGTGATACGCCCGATCGGCTTGTCGTGGTCCCGGAAAAGCAGCGGGCCTTGCTCGATCGGGGTGATGGCGCCGGCCCGGATTTCCTCGGTGAGGCCGGGGAAGAGCTCGGTGGTCGTGTTGTACGGTACGGCCCTAGCGGTGATCGTCCATCCGTCAGCTTCGGTCGCGGGCGGTGTCGTCGCCGCTATCTCGGTCGACCTGGTCAGTCTCCCGGCCGGATGCATGATCATCGCCAGGCGCTTCCGCGGGTCCAGTGTCATCGCTGTCGCCCCCTTTCCTTTCTGTTTCTTGTTCTTCCTCTAGCGGGTTGAGGCCTTCGATGGCGCGGACTTCGTCGATGGTGAGGAAGCCGGCCTCGATCGCGGTCTTGTGGGCGGCGTAGCGGGTGGTGGTGTCGGGGCGGAGGAAACCGTCGACGTTGAACCGCACATCGTCGGTCATGAGGGACGACAGTGCCTGTTCGATTTCCCGCATGTACGGCATCAGCGTATGCCTGACGAAAAGGATCGATTCCTGTTCCATGTTGGCGTAGGTTTTGGAGTCGCCGTCGCCGGAGGTGAGCATGAGCCTGGCGGGGATCCCGAAGATCCGCGCCACCGAGATGGTGTTGACCTTCTTGACGTCCAGTAGCTGCAACTCCGCCGGAGTCAGGTAGCACTGTTTGTAGGTGAGGCCGGATCCGAGCACGGCCACGCCCCCGGCCGGCGTCATCGTCTCGTTCGCCGATTGCTTCCACCGTTTGGCGTCGTCGGCGGAGAGTGTCTGGTCGGTGGTGAGGATCCCGGTGGGACGGCCGCCGCGCTGGGTCCAGGACGCCGCGTAATGGTTGGCGTCCAGGGCGCCGGCGAGGCCGTCGGCCCAGGCCTGGATCGGGGAGACGCCAAGCGGCTCGCCGGCGGCGTGTGTGAGCCGGAGCTGCAGGATGTCGTCGGCGCGGATCCCGTCGTAGGTTATGGTCTTCTCGCCGGTAGCCCAGTCCAGGACGGCGTTGCAGCGGCGGGGATCAAGCAGCCGCACCCTGGGGCCGTCCGCGACGGCCGTGTGCCGGATCCACGCGTTGCCCGTCATGGCCAGGGACCTAGTGGTCTCGGCGAGGAAGCTAGGCAGGGGCGTGTCGTCGCCGAGCATGCGCTGCAGGTCCCGGGTGGCCGAGCCGCGGGGCCGGGCGAGGACACGGGAGTAACGGTCCAGGGTAAGCTGGGAGATGGAGCCCTCTAGGATGGCGAGGGCCCGGTAGACGGAGTCCAGGGCTTCGGGGTTGTCGCCGGAGGCGGTGTAGCGGAGCGTGATCCCGTCTCCGTCGACGTGCTGGATTGCCGGCCGCCCGCGACGAGCTTGGAGGGCTGCGCGGGCGGGGCGCCATAGGGAGGCGAGCGGGTTGTCCATCATCGATGATCCTACCATATCTGCATTTGGGGTTTGGCCAGGTGGCGTGTCTCGTGGACAGCGAGGGCGGTGGCCCGGAGGGCGTCGATCGGCCCGTCCGATTTGGCGGCGTCGAAGTCCGTGCCCCTGGACGTGATCCGGGGGTGCGCGGTCTGGATCGCGGTGAGGACGGCGGGGGACTGGACGTGGGAGACGGCGCCGTGCTTGACCCTGTCAATGAGTTCCTGGCAGGCGTCTTGGTAGTCGCTGTAGGCGCCGATCTTGCCGATGCCGTCGTCTAGCAGGGTCTCGGCGATGAGCCGGGTGGGGCCGGTCGGGTCGGCGACGATACGCCGGTAGCCGTCGGCCCAGAGACGCCGCAGGTAGCCGTCCAGGTCGCGAACGTCGGCGGAGGACCATACGACGGCGGTGATCGGGTCGCCGTCCGGGTCCAGCCAGGCGGCGGCGATGGTGGCGGCCGTGTTGTCCCGGGCGACGTCGTAGGCGATGGCCGTCTCGGCGGGCCGGGGCCGGGTCGGTGCTTCGTCCAGGGCGAGGGCGGTCCAGGCGGCGATGTCGATGACGGCGTCGGCGTCGCCTTCGGTCGGGAGGTTCAGGAAAGCCCTACGCCATTCGGCGAGCGGCAGGCCGGAGGCCAGGTCGCGGAGGCGCCGGAGGGACTGGGTGTGGCCGATGGCGGGATGGAACGCCAAGGCCTCGTCGCTGTACGGGTCTTTGTCGGCGGCGGCCGGGTCCGCGGAGAACTCAAGGTAGAGGGTGCGGGAACCGGGATCATTGGTGGCGGCGCGGCCGAGCTTGATTTCCTGGTCCAGCCAGCCGCCGGAGGCTGCTTCGGAGCCGCGAGTGGACAGTAGCAGGAACTGCGACAGAGGCCTCGTGGCCTGGGCCGGACGGACGGCGGCCTGGATCGTGGCTCCCTGTTCGAGGGTGTAGGCCCAGGCCTCGTCCACGGAACAATCGTCGATGGCGTCGCCGTGGATCGCGGCGTCCGTCGGCGGGAACGGCTCAAGATAAGACCCGGTCTTCTCGTAGGTGAGCCTTTCGGCGCCTTTGCCGCGCATGACCGAGACTCCGGACTCCTCGATATCCGGGATGTCTTCGACGTAGCTCCGCCACCGCTTCCCGGCGTCTTTGCCGGTCTGGGCTGTCATGACGGCCCGGTGGTCGGCGAAGGACAAGAGCCTGTGTGTGTGGATGGCGCCGATGACGTCGGACTTCCCGGACTGCCGCGGGACGCACACGATGGCTTTCTTGTACCACCATTCGCCGGGATGGTCGGGATCGAGCTCGCAGACCACGTCGGCGAAGTACCGCTGCCACGGCATGAGCTCCCTGCCGCGCACAAGCCGGGACACTTCCGCGACGACGGGCCCGAGACTGGGCCGATCGGGGTTGCGGAGCGTGGCGTAGGCGGCGGTGAGGCCTTCGGGCAGCTGGACTGGCATCACGCGACTCCGAGCGCCGCTTTCGTCGCCGCCGCGATCACGTCGGGGAGCGTGTCGAAGACAGAGCCCGTCTTGGCGGGCGGCTTCGGGAGCATGTCGATGCCGTCTAGGAGCTGCCTGGCCAGCTGCGTGGTCGCGACGGAGACTTTCGGGGCCGTCAAGCCGCGATCCAGGGCCCTAGCGGTGGAGACCATGACCGTCGTCAAGAGCCTCGTCCGATAGTCGTGCTCCCCGCGTATGCGGGGATGATCCGGGTCCGCGCAGGCGGCCTACTGGAAGAAGGCCGTGCTCCCCGCGTATGCGGGGATGATCCCGGGGTTCGCATCGGGGTTCCTTTCGTTAGAGGGTGCTCCCCGCGTATGCGGGGATGATCCGGCATCAAATGGAGCCTGGACACCACGTCAATTGTGCTCCCCGCGTATGCGGGGATGATCCCATTGTCGGTTTGATGTGGTGTGCGGGCCACCCGTGCTCCCCGCGTATGCGGGGATGATCCTGGATCCTAGGGTGTCCCATTCGCCGACTTTCCGTGCTCCCCGCGTATGCGGGGATGATCCGTCTCCGGCGCAGCCCAGGCGGTGCCAGGCGAGGTGCTCCCCGCGTATGCGGGGATGATCCGCCGTCACCCCGCCCGTCGACGTGGGATCCTCGTGTGCTCCCCGCGTATGCGGGGATGATCCGGACCGGGCTGCCCTCCAAGCTGGCGCCGCTCGGTGCTCCCCGCGTATGCGGGGATGATCCACGGAGGCACCGCAGCCAACCAACTCGCAGACCGTGCTCCCCGCGTATGCGGGGATGATCCTAACCCGGAAGACCCTCACCCGCGCGGATCCCGGTGCTCCCCGCGTATGCGGGGATGATCCGGCTTCTCCGCGCTCGGCATCGGCATGAAAGGCGTGCTCCCCGCGTATGCGGGGATGATCCCGCCAGGGCCTCATCCGAGTACGGGTCTTTGTCGTGCTCCCCGCGTATGCGGGGATGATCCCATTGTCGGTTTGATGTGGTGTGCGGGCCACCCGTGCTCCCCGCGTATGCGGGGATGATCCGCGCAGCCCGGCGGGGGCGCGCTTGGCGTAGTCGTGCTCCCCGCGTATGCGGGGATGATCCCCAACGACGCCGCGGACTACGCCGCGCCTTTTCGTGCTCCCCGCGTATGCGGGGATGATCCTGCACCCAGGTCATGCTCGGCATGGACGTCGGCGTGCTCCCCGCGTATGCGGGGATGATCCGCCGATCGGCCGCATCACCGCCCTCCGGGACGAGTGCTCCCCGCGTATGCGGGGATGATCCGCCTGGCAAGGGCGTGTCGTCTCCGAGCATGCGGTGCTCCCCGCGTATGCGGGGATGATCCGTTCGAGTCCTATACGGAGGGCACGCGAGTGGCGTGCTCCCCGCGTATGCGGGGATGATCCGCGAAGGGTGGACGATCACCGCCCGAGCCGTACGTGCTCCCCGCGTATGCGGGGATGATCCGCACCGCTCGCGATGATCGATGCCTTCACCGGCGTGCTCCCCGCGTATGCGGGGATGATCCTCCTCCTCAAGGAAGCCGAGCGGAAACTCAAGAGTGCTCCCCGCGTATGCGGGGATGATCCTAGGCGTCGTGGACGCCCGCATCTCCCGGCTCGGTGCTCCCCGCGTATGCGGGGATGATCCCTGCGAAACCACCGACCGGTCCCACACCCCGGTGTGCTCCCCGCGTATGCGGGGATGATCCTACCGTTTTCACGCCCTCCCACGCCAGGCCTACGTGCTCCCCGCGTATGCGGGGATGATCCCAATGCGCAGTTCCAATGCCAACCGCCCCCGGGGTGCTCCCCGCGTATGCGGGGATGATCCGGCAAACGACGCCGTGCGCGCGGGGCGCCACTCGTGCTCCCCGCGTATGCGGGGATGATCCATGGGACTCGAACGCGAAGAAATGGAAAGACAAAGGTGCTCCCCGCGTATGCGGGGATGATCCCACCCGGCGCGGCCGCGCCCTAGCCGCCGTCTCGTGCTCCCCGCGTATGCGGGGATGATCCGCGGATCAACGCCAAAACCGAGAACGCGCCCTTGTGCTCCCCGCGTATGCGGGGATGATCCCGCCCCTCGCAAACGACGTTCGCGATCCAGAGCGTGCTCCCCGCGTATGCGGGGATGATCCGGTCGCCAATCGCTACACGAAAGAAGAGTCCGAGTGCTCCCCGCGTATGCGGGGATGATCCCATCCCCTCATCCTCGCCGTCGAGCCGTCCGAGAGTGCTCCCCGCGTATGCGGGGATGATCCCACCTCGCTACCGGGCCCCCAGCCTGCCCACTGGTGCTCCCCGCGTATGCGGGGATGATCCTCCGGTGCATTGGTTCCACGTGAAACCGGCGTGGTGCTCCCCGCGTATGCGGGGATGATCCTCGTGTCTGTAGGCGCCCATGTCATCGACTGCGGTGCTCCCCGCGTATGCGGGGATGATCCCGGGGCGTCGACGATGAAGTCGCGGCCGTCTACGTGCTCCCCGCGTATGCGGGGATGATCCGGCGGCGCCCGGGGAGGGAGACGCTATTGAGAAGTGCTCCCCGCGTATGCGGGGATGATCCGACGGGTGCGTGGTGGTTCGGGCCGGAGACGGCGTGCTCCCCGCGTATGCGGGGATGATCCCCACTGGGTCTTCGCGACTGCGGTAGCCAGGTCGTGCTCCCCGCGTATGCGGGGATGATCCACGCACCGGTCCCCGGCTGCACAGATTCGCTCGTGCTCCCCGCGTATGCGGGGATGATCCGCCGAGCATGGCGGCCTTGAGCACGGCGTGGATGTGCTCCCCGCGTATGCGGGGATGATCCGTTCAGCAACGGATTGCCGCCGGGGGACTACCCGTGCTCCCCGCGTATGCGGGGATGATCCGGAAAACTGAAATGAAAATCTACGAAGGCTCCAGTGCTCCCCGCGTATGCGGGGATGATCCGCAGCGTGTCGTTCAGTTTTTTGGCGGTGAGTAGTGCTCCCCGCGTATGCGGGGATGATCCCACGTGGGCAGCCCGCACCGTCGGCACACTGACGTGCTCCCCGCGTATGCGGGGATGATCCCCACTTTTCATGGGGATCGCCTCGTCTGGAGACGTGCTCCCCGCGTATGCGGGGATGATCCGGCGGGGTAGACACTGTTGACGTAGCGCTGACTGGTGCTCCCCGCGTATGCGGGGATGATCCCAAAAGCGGGCCTTGCTCGATCGGGGTGATGGCGTGCTCCCCGCGTATGCGGGGATGATCCTCCTGCTTCGAGGGCTATCTTGTGGGCATTGTAGTGCTCCCCGCGTATGCGGGGATGATCCTTATCTCCAGTATGGCAACGAGCCGATCCCCGTGTGCTCCCCGCGTATGCGGGGATGATCCATACGGGCTCGACGTCTCCGTCAGCTGGCGGCTGTGCTCCCCGCGTATGCGGGGATGATCCTTGCATCGCTTGCGGCCAGGGAATATCTAGCCGGTGCTCCCCGCGTATGCGGGGATGATCCCATCTGGGGGCACCGAGGTGCCTCGATGTGGACGTGCTCCCCGCGTATGCGGGGATGATCCGCGGGGGCGGAGTCGAGCCCTAGGAGAGTGATGGTGCTCCCCGCGTATGCGGGGATGATCCTGATGCGATGATGATGCTCGGCATCCAAGCGGCGGTGCTCCCCGCGTATGCGGGGATGATCCATGACAATCCGGGCGTTCTTGAAGGCACGCTTGGTGCTCCCCGCGTATGCGGGGATGATCCGCCAACAGCCTGGACGGGCAGACGATGGCTTTCGTGCTCCCCGCGTATGCGGGGATGATCCCGCTCGCCGGCAATTATCTCCAGTATGGCAACGGTGCTCCCCGCGTATGCGGGGATGATCCCACGGCACCCCCCACCCGAGACGCCCCTCGCAGAGTGCTCCCCGCGTATGCGGGGATGATCCTGTGACGCCGTTCACATTCCGAGACGGCATCACGTGCTCCCCGCGTATGCGGGGATGATCCGCCCGTAGTGTATGACCTGTATCACAGTCAGGCGTGCTCCCCGCGTATGCGGGGATGATCCCACCCCACCGAGAAGGCCTTTCCCGATGGGGTGGTGCTCCCCGCGTATGCGGGGATGATCCCGACGCTCACACCGGCTCGGATGCCACATACCCGTGCTCCCCGCGTATGCGGGGATGATCCCTACCACTGCGTAGCGCCGGCGACGCCGGAGCGGTGCTCCCCGCGTATGCGGGGATGATCCGCTTGTGTGGTGGATGGCCAGTCGTGAGAATAAGTGCTCCCCGCGTATGCGGGGATGATCCGCTTCGGGTCGCGAACGCGGATGTAGTTGAATTGTGCTCCCCGCGTATGCGGGGATGATCCGCGCTAAGCTACGGTACGGTAGGGTAAGTAAGAGTGCTCCCCGCGTATGCGGGGATGATCCGCCCCTCCCGAGTGGGTTATGTCACACCTGCACGTGCTCCCCGCGTATGCGGGGATGATCCGACGCGCTCGGAGGGACGGCCTTCGTCCTACCCGTGCTCCCCGCGTATGCGGGGATGATCCTGGCCTCTGGACGCGTCGGAGGAGGAGGGCGGTGTGCTCCCCGCGTATGCGGGGATGATCCGGCTGCGAGGGTGGCCCCGGGCAGCGGCACGACGTGCTCCCCGCGTATGCGGGGATGATCCCACGCCGTCGGCGATGAGCTGCCGCGTTTCGTCGTGCTCCCCGCGTATGCGGGGATGATCCGCGCGCCCTGAACTTCTCTACGGAGAGAGAGTCGTGCTCCCCGCGTATGCGGGGATGATCCCGGGGTGCAGGTGATCGAGCAGACACCTTCCTGGGTGCTCCCCGCGTATGCGGGGATGATCCGGGCCGCGCCTCCGGGCCGAGGTCGCACAGGCCGTGCTCCCCGCGTATGCGGGGATGATCCCCTACGGCGCCAAGAAGATCGCGCTGCGCCGCTGTGCTCCCCGCGTATGCGGGGATGATCCCGGATTGACGGGACTCGGCCTTGGCGGTATCGTGTGCTCCCCGCGTATGCGGGGATGATCCTCCGTGGGCGGCGATTTCATGCGAGACGGAGGGGTGCTCCCCGCGTATGCGGGGATGATCCCCGTGCCATCGCCGACGGGACCTTCTCGAACGAGTGCTCCCCGCGTATGCGGGGATGATCCGGGCATACCGCTGGTAAAAACGACCAAAAAGCAGTGCTCCCCGCGTATGCGGGGATGATCCGCTATCGGCACGGTCGAGTCCGGCATGCGCTACGTGCTCCCCGCGTATGCGGGGATGATCCGACGCCTGCCAGGCCCTGATCGACCGGGCCAGAGGTGCTCCCCGCGTATGCGGGGATGATGTAGCCCGGCACTTCCAGGAATCCTCGCAACTGAGGTGCTCCCCGCGTATGCGGGGATGATCCTGCACGACGCCATTCGGCTATCGGGAGTCCGTCGTGCTCCCCGCGTATGCGGGGATGATCCGAAGGCCATCGTGTGCGTCCCGCGGCAGGCCGGGTGCTCCCCGCGTATGCGGGGATGATCCGTGTTTGGGACTTTCGTCGTGTCGGTTCGCGGCGTGCTCCCCGCGTATGCGGGGATGATCCGGCAAATGCGAGCAATTCGTCCGCGAGGCCTTCGTGCTCCCCGCGTATGCGGGGATGATCCGCAGCCGGACTCTGGCCCGCCCCAGGACGTGGCGTGCTCCCCGCGTATGCGGGGATGATCCCGCGTCGTGCACGAGAGTGCAGCAGTCGTAGCAGTGCTCCCCGCGTATGCGGGGATGATCCTGAGAACGACAAGGCGTTGGAGGCCGCCGTGTTGTGCTCCCCGCGTATGCGGGGATGATCCGAGCGCTCGGGAGGCGGCCACCAATGCGTTGGCGTGCTCCCCGCGTATGCGGGGATGATCCCGCGCACGAGGTCGACATAGTCGGGCTTGAGGTGTGCTCCCCGCGTATGCGGGGATGATCCCTGGAACGTCACATCGACGTCGACGGCCGGGGCGTGCTCCCCGCGTATGCGGGGATGATCCGGCTGCTCGGGCGATCGCCCGGTAGGCGTCTTTGGTGCTCCCCGCGTATGCGGGGATGATCCCGGAATGTCGTCGGTGCCGCTCGCGCCGCCGCGGTGCTCCCCGCGTATGCGGGGATGATCCTGCCGCGAGCATCACCAACCCCTATTTCATTAAGTGCTCCCCGCGTATGCGGGGATGATCCTTCCCCGCCATACTGCGCATCTTGCGAAGCGCCGTGCTCCCCGCGTATGCGGGGATGATCCGCCCGTGTTACGCGCCGCCTACAAAGTGCAGCAAGTGCTCCCCGCATATGCGGGGATGATCCCAGGGTGATCCCGTTGGGGATGTTCCGGATCCGGGTGCTCCCCGCGTATGCGGGGATGATCCCCTGGTGTCGGGCCCAGACGGGCGCCCGCTGGTGTGCTCCCCGCGTATGCGGGGATGATCCCGTACCGTATGCTTTCATGTGGACCGCGATCGGGTGCTCCCCGCGTATGCGGGGATGATCCCCTCCCGTCCGGCTACCTGATCGACGCCGGCGGGTGCTCCCCGCGTATGCGGGGATGATCCCCGCGGGGTCGGGGCGTCGGCGCCTTTCTGCCCGTGCTCCCCGCGTATGCGGGGATGATCCGAAAGGAACACGCACATGCGAAGGGACACATACGTGCTCCCCGCGTATGCGGGGATGATCCATCCACCGCGGACGCCGGACCATCCTCATGCACGTGCTCCCCGCGTATGCGGGGATGATCCTACCAGGCGATCAAGATCGCCAACCCCGACATTGTGCTCCCCGCGTATGCGGGGATGATCCGCCGTCTTTAATAGCGCCGAAACCGGATTTGATGTGCTCCCCGCGTATGCGGGGATGATCCCCAACCGATAACCATCCCAATGCTGCCGACGATGTGCTCCCCGCGTATGCGGGGATGATCCCGCACCGGCCTCCCGTCGTCGCTGGCGCCGCTGGTGCTCCCCGCGTATGCGGGGATGATCCACAGCGCCGGGGACGTCTACCAGTACGCCTCCACCGTGCTCCCCGCGTATGCGGGGATGATCCAGCCAAAGCGGTGGCGATCAAGGCGATCGGCACGTGCTCCCCGCGTATGCGGGGATGATCCGCCAAAGCCATGATCGATGACCTGAGGGCGCTGGTGCTCCCCGCGTATGCGGGGATGATCCGCCCGAGCGGTGTGTTGTGCGCCACATTTCGGAGTGCTCCCCGCGTATGCGGGGATGATCCCCTCGCCCACAGCAGCAGGTTGGGCACATCGACGTGCTCCCCGCGTATGCGGGGATGATCCCTATCCGTCGGCGTGGCCGTCGTCCGTCACCCTGTGCTCCCCGCGTATGCGGGGATGATCCCTGCGCCACGCGATGGGCGGCGCCGTTGTTCAGGTGCTCCCCGCGTATGCGGGGATGATCCCCTGAATTTCCAAGACCCGACGGAGCCGTCCCAGTGCTCCCCGCGTATGCGGGGATGATCCGTCCAACGGCAGGCGCGTCTCCACCGCCCGCACGTGCTCCCCGCGTATGCGGGGATGATTGGTCTCGGCGCGAAGTCTTTGAGCGGGCGAAGTCGTGCTCCCCGCGTATGCGGGGATGATGCAGACGCCGCTGGGTTTCAGCAGGCGGTGGGCCCGTGCTCCCCGCGTATGCGGGGATGATCCGGCGCGGTCCCAGTCGGCGTAGCGCTTGTCCTCGTGCTCCCCGCGTATGCGGGGATCTCCAGCCATAACACGGCGCCATCGCCTCGAACCCTGCGTTCGCCCTCGCTAACGCGGAGGGCGAACGGAATTTGTCGGATTCCCCCGTAAATCCGGCCTTGACAGGAAAATCGTGTATGGATTGTACCCTTGTTTCGTCCTGTTGGTCATGGCCTTGGGACGGCTCCGCGCAATATCGGGACATAAATTATATAGTTGATATTAAACCTATCGGGCGTCTGGCCGTGACGCGGACCGAAGCCGCCCAGTTTCTGGGGATCGATCCGCGAACGCTGGCCAAGGCGATCGATGCGGGTCAGGTGCCGGCCATCATGATCGGACAGTTCGTGTGGGTGCCCACGTCCTGGCTCCGCGACCAACTGAGATAATAGTCAGCATCGGCAACATCGATGACGCGTCCGCCGGGCACGGCTCCCACGTTCCCGTTTCCCTTGACCAGCACACCCCCGCGCCCGCGCCCGGGCTCGACGCCGGGCTTGACGCCGGGTGCGTCGAGCCGGCCGTGGAAGAACTCAGCCGGCGCGTCGAGTCGGCCCCCACCGCTGGCAAAC
>ERZ772924.448-NODE-448-length-20019-cov-4.669154_pt1 | contig 20019 bp, 18 predicted proteins | sample MGYA00512116_ERZ772924 | MGnify/ENA primary metagenome ERZ772924 (study PRJEB29015, sample SAMEA2737920) | human oral metagenome | biome: human oral; feature: human-associated habitat; material: dental | place: China | collected 2134 ...
GGTAACTGAACTCTTGCTCGGATCCGCACTTTTCTGCCTTTTACGCTCGACGCAATCGGAAGCATATCGACCCCTTTCCGCCTAACAATCAGTCCACTTGCTCCGACATCGGGGCTTCTGCTTTTGAGGGGAATAGTTGGTTCGGAACGTATTCCGACCACCTCCCTAACGTATTCCAATAGGTTCGGAACGTATTACGATACGTTCGGAACGTGGTGTCGTCACTCCTTTACAGTGGCTCCGCCCTCCTCAAAGGCCAGCAGCAGGTTGACGAAGTAGAGCCGCCCCGTGGCACGGGGGTTATTGTGTCATGGTTAGCGACAACGTTTGGCCATTCTTGCGGATAAACATGCCATCGAATCCATAGCTGGTGCGTTGGACGCGCATGGTGCAGTTCGGCTTGCCACTCTTGTAATACTCCACCAGCACGAGCAGATCGGTATTCGGATCGTACGTGCCGCTCAGTGTGATGGCGCGTCCGCCATATCGGGGGTATTTGTACGTGCCATTCACGATCAGCTTGCCCTCTTCATTCACCCGATCCTCGAAAAAGAGATCGAACTCACAGCGCAAGGTGTCGATCCGGTTCTTCCCGTCGATGTCGCCCTCAATCACCCCATGATAGAGCTGACGTATGCCCGTCGTTCCCGTAGGTGCTTGGGCCGTAGCGGGGGGCGTCAGTGGCTGTTCGGCTTGGGCTGACGGCGGGTTGAGGAAGCGAGAAATATCCTCCCGCTCTGCTTGGGACAGCAGGGCGATGTCCTCCCACTCGATCGAAGGGAAGACGAAGCCAAAGCAGCCGAAGCTGACCATCTTGCCGTAGGGGTGAAGCTGATTATAGATGCGCCCCTGCGACCAAAACACGCGGTTCTCCACCTCGATCCGATTCTCCTGCTCCAAGCGCTCCCGGATCTTCTGCTGAACCAGTTCTACGTTGAAAGCAATCGAAGAAATGGGGCTTAACGCACTCCCCCCGACAGCGCCTAAAGAGCTACTGATCTTCTTTTCGACACATGCGATGGCCGCCTTTTCGATGCGCTCCCTATGCTGCCCTTCGGAGGGAGCTAAGGCGATGGCGGCTATAGCCACCACGGCGATGAGTCCTGCCCAGAGCACAACGGGCTTTATCCTTCGTCTGTGGGGGGCGGGAGTGTCGGGTTCGGGCGCCGATGACTTGTTTTCGATAGGAGGCTGATCCTCTGTTAAGGGTGGTACTGGCGCCGACTCTTTCGTCAGCCACTCGCCGCAATGCTTGCATTTCACAGCATCCGGCTGAATCTCTTCGCCACAATACGGGCATTTCTTCTTTGGGGTAATCTCTCTATTTTCCATTGTTGTATGTTTTGTGTGTGTAAGTGTCCGTGTAGTGTAGGATCGTTGTCAGAAATCTTCGGCCGCCTCCCCGTGTCGTCCGCCATCCTCAAAGGCTGGCGGCAGGTTGACAAAGTAGAGCCGCCCCGTGGCACGGGTGACGGCCGTGTAGAGCCAGCGATAAAAGTCCTCGCCCAGCATCTCCTCCGTCAGGTAGCCAATGTCCAGAAAGACGTTGCGCCACTGTCCGCCCTGTGCCTTGTGACACGTGATGGCATAGGCGTACTTCGCCTGCACGGCGTTGAAATACGGATCCTCCTTCATCTTCTTCATCCGCGCCGCCTTCGTTTTCACCTCCTTGTAATCCTCGAGCACGGCGTAAAAGAGGCGGTCGCTGTCTTCACGCGGCAGTGTGGGCGACTCGTTTCGGAGCGTCTCCGTCAGCACACGCAGCTCCACCTCCGCCGCATCGTCTTGAAACCGAACCAACACATCGGTGAAGTGAAACCCGTACAGCTCCGTCACACGTCGCACACGCAGCACCTCCACAATCTCGCCGTTGGCAATGAAGCTCGACTCCGCATCCTTCGCCTGCGACCATCGGTAGTAGTTGTTTTTGATCACCATCAGGCGGTCGCCCCGCTCGATCTCCTCCTCACGGTCCAGGATATAATGTCGGATCCCGTTGTTGTAGCGTGCCGCACGCTTGTTCGACCGGCAGACGACGATCGTATCGTCCACCCCATCACGACTGTAAGCCGACGCAATCTCTTCGATCAGATCCTCGCCCGTCACCTTCCGAATGTCCGGAAACCCCTCGACCCTCAGCACCGGGAAACGCGTCGTCTCCGACTGCCACAGCCCATTGCGAATCCGCGTGGCGTTAAACAAGATGCCCGAGTCTACATCCTGCCGCACCACCTGCGTCAGCGACACCTCATGCACCTCCATCCCGTACGCCCTGAGTCGCTCCGCACTGAGTGCTGGGCTCTCTCGCAGCATCACCGGTGGCAGCTGCGCCGAGTCGCCCGACAAAATCAGCCGACACCCCTGGCCCTCGTAGACGTATTCAATCAAATCGTCCAGCAAATGGCCACTCCCGAAGGCGTTCTGCCCCGCACTTTCGTTCGAGATCATCGACGCCTCATCGACGATGAAGAGCGTATTCTTCTGTAGATTCTTTCCTAACGAAAAGCTGCCGAAATCGTTCGAGAACGACTTCTGGCGATAGATCTTCTTATGGATCGTAAAAGCGTCACGCTCCGCATATTCAGCGAACACCTTCGCCGCCCTGCCTGTAGGCGCCAGCAGCACACTCGGCCGCTCCATCGCATGCAAAGCCTTCACCACCGCCCCCAGCACAGAAGTCTTGCCCGTACCGGCGTATCCCCTAAGAATCAACAGCGATCTTGGGGTCGTATCCGCAGCAAAAGCAGCGATCGCTGCGATCGCTTTTTGCTGCTCTTCGGTAGGTTCATACGGGAAATACTCCGAAATCTTCTTGTATATATACTTGTCGACCATGTCAGATGAATATTTTGGGATAAAGGTAGACCTTTGAAAAGAATCATACATTTGCAGCAATAAAATCATTCTAACAATCAAAGTGAATATACAGATATGAGAGTTACACTGAAGGTATTATTGGCTGCGGCGGTTGTGCTGCTGGCATACATGTGCTACAGAAGTATCATGGAACCGATTGAGTTTGACAAAGAGCGGACAGCGCGTGAATCAGCCATCGAGAAGCGCCTGATCGATATTCGGACGGCTCAGATCGAGTATAAAAACAGGAACGGACGCCATGCTGGATCCTTCGAGGAGCTGGCCAAGTTCTTGAACGAATCCAAGCTGCCCTTCGTCATCAAGGAAGGCGTGCTGACCGACGAACAGCTGGAGAAGGGGCTGACCGAAAAGAAAGCCGCTGAGATCGTACGCCGTGCCCGCCAGACCGGCAACAATGAAGAGGTGATCAGAAATGGCCTCCAGAACTTCCGTCGTGACACGATGTGGGTGTCAGCCAAAGACACCCTGCTGGGACGCGATTTCAACGTCGACTCCCTCGCTTATATCCCCGTCAAGGGCGTGAACGCTAAGTTCCAGATGGACACCGCCACCCTCGAATCCTCCTCTGGCTATACGGTGAAAGTCTTCGAGTGCCGCGTTCCTTACGATGTCTATCTGGGCGACCTCAACAAGAAGGAACTGGCCAACCTCAAGGACAAAATGCGCAAGATGAACAAGTACGAGGGTCTCAAGGTGGGTTCCGTGACGGAGATCAATAACAACGCCGGTAACTGGGAATAATCCTACCGAGACTCCTACGCCAGAAGTATCGAATGAGCCTTCGTGTTCCCGACTCGCTCACCGCGAGTAATTCAGAAGGATATAGAACGTCTGTCCGGCTTTGGCCGGGCGGACTTTCTTTTTCCGGCGGGATCCCTTCGGACGAGGGATCCTTTTTCTGTGAAGAAACGGAGGTCGATGTCACCCGCTCCCCCCTCCAGACGCTCCGGGATCTCTTCCGTGAACACCCCTTTCTCAGCTATCCCTACGCCGCCGTCCGCATCATTACTTCCGAGCCAAGCTACACCATAGTGCCCGAGGCGATCTACGAAGACGAGGCCAAAGAGCGCCTCTATCGCTTCACCTTCGCCACACCCGTCGAGACCGTTGTCGCCCACCCCTTGCGCGAACTGGAGTCTGTGCTGCTCTTTGGTCTGAGGCGTGACATGCACGATTTCATCGCCCAAACGCTTCCCTCCGCACACTGGGAGCACACCCTCGCCTCGCTGCTCATCGGGTGGCACGAACGGAGTCTACGTGCACTTCACGCCCACATGTACGCCGTCGTCCAAGACCGCACGATGGACGTTGCCTGCTTCGATCGGGGCGCCCTGCGATTCGTCAACCGATTCGAGGTCGAGAACCACGACGACATGATGTACTACCTGCTTTACGTCTGGAAACAGCTCGAGCTCGACCAACGCAACGATACGCTCACCCTATCGGCCGTCGCCTCCGTCGCTTTCGACCTCAAAGAGCAACTCCAGACCTACCTCCGAGACATCCGCGTGGAAGCCATTCAGACGCTCTATCGCGCTGATGATCGCGCAGCCACCGTCGGTCGTCTAACCGTCACAACCCCCACGAACACATGAGAATCATCCGAGGAATTTACGGCCGACGACGCTTCCAAGTCCCGTCCACATTCGCAGCCCGACCTACCACCGACTTTGCGAAAGAGAACCTCTTCAACGTGCTCGAAAACATCGTCACTTGGGACGACACACAGGCCCTCGACCTCTTTTCTGGCACCGGCAGCATTGCCTTCGAGCTACTCTCGCGTGGCTGCAGTCGCGTCACAGCCGTCGAGTCCGACCGCACGCACGCAGCCTTCATTGCCGACGTGGCCCGCCGCCTCGCCCCCCCATCGGGCACCTTCACACTCGTCCGTGGCGATGCCTTCCGCTACCTCCGCACGGCCCTGCCCTTCGACCTCATCTTTGCCGATCCCCCCTACGCCCTTCCCCGATTACCCGAGCTCCCCGAAGCCATTCTGGGCCGCGATCTGCTCCGTCCCGGGGGCCTCTTCATCCTCGAACATCCCGGCTCGTACGACTTCTCTACCCACCCCCTCTTCACCGAAATGCGCACCTATGGCGCTGTCCATTTTTCCCTCTTTCACGCCCCCAAAGAGTGACCGACCGTAGAAGTAAAATCTTCTACGAAAGGCCCCCAAAGCCGCTCCCTATAAGACATTTCACCCACGAAAAGAGGAATTTGTTTCTATATTTGCCCCCGTTAATTCAAATAACATCAAACAGATATGAAAAGGATAGGATTGTTAGGAGTTACTCTTTGCTTAGTCTTTGCGATCGGCACCGTTTCGTGCAAATCAAAACAGAGCGCCTACAAAGCAGCCTACGAGCAGGCCAAGGAACGCGAGATATCAAGCGACGAGCCCACAGACGAAGAGATCGCCCCCGTAACCAAGTCGAAAGACTCCGGCGAGACACGACAAGAGAAAATCACCCCCGTAGAGGGTGAAGACGCCGATGCCATCAAGCTCTACAGCGTCGTAGTCGGCAGCTTTAAGAACCGCACCAACGCATTCTCCCTCAAGGAACGCATGCAGAACGAAGGCTACACCCCCGTCCTTGGCGAAAACGAGCAAGGCATGCTCCGCGTCATCGTCACCAGCTTCGAAACCAAAGCTGAGGCCGAAAAGAGCCGAGACGCCATCCGCGCGAAGTATCGCCCCAACTTCCAGGACGCATGGGTTTTGGAACGCACCTATTGATCTCCCATGGCCGGGGTAGTTAAGCCCAAACGACCATAAACAAGGATGTCCGCCCCACACCACGGGCCGGCATCCTTTTTTTATCCTCATCCTAAACACACACATATTCATTGACATGCGCATCGAAAAAAACTTCTCCCTCAAGGATCACAACACCTTCCACCTGCCCGTCCGCACCCGCTGGTTCATGGAGTACGACAACGAAGACGAGCTCGGTCGCATCCTCCGCGACGAATACTTCCAAGAGCTCCGCTCCCTCCACATCGGTGCCGGCAGCAACCTCCTCTTTGTCGCCGACTTTAACGGCATCATCGTCCACTCCCGCATCCGCGGCATCCGTGTCGCTCGCGAGACCGACACCGAGGTCATCCTCCGCATCGGCGCCGCCGAACCCTGGGACGACGTCGTCCGCTACGCCGTCAGCCGCGGCTGGGGCGGCATCGAAAACCTCTCCCACATCCCCGGCGAAGCCGGCGCCGCCGCAGTCCAGAACATCGGCGCCTATGGCGTCGAACTGAAGGACGTCGTCGACAGCGTCGAGACCTTCAACCAGCTCACTTTCGAGCCCCACACCTACACCGTCGACGCCTGCCAATACGCCTATCGCCATAGCATCTTCAAGGACGAACAGCGCGACCCGCACATCGTCACCCACCTCAATTTGCGGCTCCAAAAGCGCCCCGCCCTTCGCCTCGACTACGCCCCCCTACGCGACGCCCTTAGCGCCCTTGCCAGCCCCACCGTCAGCGACGTTCGCGAGGCCGTCGGCGCCATTCGCCACAGCAAACTGCCCAACCCCGAACGCCTCGGAAACGCCGGCAGCTTCTTCATGAACCCCCTCGTCGACCGCGCCCAGTTCGACGCCCTCCGCGCCCTCCACCCCGACATCCCGTCCTATCCTGCGCCCGACGGACGCGTCAAAATCCCCGCCGGCTGGCTCATCGAGCGTTGCGGATTCAAAGGCCTCCGCGAGGGTGAAGTCGGCGTTTACGAACACCAAGCGCTCATCATCGTCAACCACGGCCACGCCACCGGCGACGAGATCGCCCTCTTTGCCGAGCGCATCCGCCGCACCGTCAGCGATCGCTTCGGCATCCTCCTCACGCCCGAAGTCCGCTACGTGGAGTGACCCCCCGCCCACGGCCCGAAAATCAGAGAGAGGTGGCGCCAAAAAAGCGTCGCCTCTCTTTGTTTTATGTCAAAATGACACGGCAAACACCCCAGCACCATCCCCGCTGCCCTTTTTCGACTCACCGAGGGTCCTAACCACAACTCCTCGGCCCTTTTTCGACTCACCGAACATCCCAACCACATCTCCACAGCCCTTTTTCGACTCACCGAACATCCCAACCACAACTCTGCAGCCCCCGATCCGTTCGTGAAGGCCTTAAGCACCTCTCCGACATACCCTCTCTTTCTCTCTCAGGCCTAAACGCTCCCATTTTTATTCGTTCGGAATCTTCCGAAAACCTGTCACATATTGTTCCTATCAATCGGAACTTCCCGAAGCGTATTGAATACGTGTAACATAGATTCGGGAACTTCCGAGCAAATTACTCATTCTACTATAAGCATCCGGAAGTTTCCGATCGACTAAAAATATCTATTTACAGGATTCGGAATCTTCCGAAAGAATAAGATACTTGATAGAAACGATTCGGAAGAATCCGAAATAGATAAAATCAATGATGTAAAGATTCGGATCTATCCGAATGGATAAAATGAGCGCTTTAATTGGATCGGAAATTCCCGAAGACTTGTATCATAGATGTAGAATGCTTCGGGAGATTCCGAATAATTAATACATGCACTGATATAGGATCGGAGGTTCCCGAATAATTGGAATAGATGAGTAAGAACTTTCGGGAAGTTCCGAATGAGTGAAAACGGAGGCGTTTAGACCTGAGATAGAAAATGAGGACTTGTCGGACTATGGTTTGAGACTTGCGCAGAAAGAAGCAGGCCCGCGACAAACTGCGGATGGCCTGCGCGAGGGCGAAAGGTGTCTTTAGAGTACTCCGCGGCCGCTTCGCGAGCCGTTTTTGGGGCTTCGGCTACTCGTTTTGCTGCCTAACGGATCGTTTTTGAGGGTATGAAATATTCGGATAGGGCTGGTTGCTCTTATGCGCCTTTTTTTACATTTGCCCCCGAGTTGGTGATTCGATGCTCAACAGTCCAGACTGTCGAACTGAAAAGGGAACCCGGTGAAAGTCCGGGACTGCGTCCTCAGCTGTAAGTTCTTTAGAAAGCGACCCCGCTCTGCAAGCGTCACTTTTTCGTACCACACGAAAAGGGAAGGCCCCGCGGGATCGGGAACAAGTCAGAAGACCTGCCGACTCCGATTTCATTTCCTGTTTGAGGAAAGGCGAGCAGGGAAATTTGACATAGGATTTCAGCATATAGATGAGCCGGCAGGCGAGAGCCGCCGGTACACGAACAGGACGTAGCGCTCCCACCCCCCAGAAGAGGGGATCCATTCGGTGACAGCGAAAGAGACGGATTGGAGCGCGGGCGCCTGTGTGAAAAGAAGAAAAGTCGAACGGGAAGATCGAGCCGCGCGCTCAATTCCGCGTCGTCCGGAAAAGTCTTACGTGGCTACCCCTCAGCACATACGGAGCGGAGGGGGAGACGTGGAGGCCTACGGACGGCCGATCGGCCGCGAAGGTCGTGGGGGTGCGTGTCAGCCGTCGGTATACCGGGTACTTGCTGTTTCTGCCCTTTTCTGCACGCGACCTGCAACGATTGAGGATCAGACTTACCGACTCGCTTCGGGATGAATCGAGCGGCGAGCGCGGCCGTGATATAAAGTGACATAAAGGGTGCGGATGCCTTCGGGTAGCTCGATCTTACCCCACGACTTATTTATAACGAAACACAAACACAACAACCATTGAAAGATACGTGTATGGATAGAAAAGAGATTTTTTCCACACGGACGGTGACGGTTGAAGAGGCCGTGCAGGTGATACGTAACGGCGATCGGGTGGTCTTCTCGCAGGGCGCAGGGATTCCTCAGGTCGTGCCGGAAGAGCTCCTGAAACGTCGTGAGGAGTATGCTGACGTTGAGATTTTTCACATGTTGCGCCCGGGTACAGTCGGCTATGTGTCGGCAGGTATGGAGCGGCATTTTAGGCATTGCGCCGCCTTTGTCTGTGCGGGAACGCGTGAGGCGGTGGCCGCGAATAGGGCGGACTACATGCCGTGTTTCTTCTTCGAGGTGCCGCACTTCTTCCGCAGCGGTCTGCTGCCGGTCGACGTGGCGGTGGTGCAGGTTTCTCCGCCCGATGCGGAGGGCTTTTGCAGCTTCGGGCCGGCGTGCGATTATGTGCCGGCCGCATGCGAAGCGGCACGCGTGGTGATTGCAGAGATGAACGATCAGATGCCGCGCATTGGTCGGACGAACACGATCCACATCTCAGAGTTAGACTATGTGGTGCCCTGTTCGCGGGCGTTACCCGAGGCGCCACCGCCGGCTATTGGCGCTGTGGAAGAGGCCATCGGGCAATTCTGCGCGCAGCTGGTGGAGGATGGCTCCACGCTGCAGCTGGGCATTGGCGCCATACCGGACGCGGTGCTGCACAGCCTGACGGAAAAGAACGACTTGGGACTGCATACGGAGTTGCTTGCCGATGGGGTGATTGATCTCATCGAGCGGGGCGTGATCAACGGCCGTCGCAAGACATTGCACCGGGGCGAACATGTGGCGACATTCCTTCTTGGCACCAGTCGGCTGTATGAGTTTGCGGCCGCATGCCCGGAGGTAGCGCTTTACCCGGTGGATCACGTGAATCATCCGTTTGTGATTATGAAGAACGAGCGTATGGTGAGCATCAATTCCTGCCTCGAGGTGGATCTGATGGGCCAAGTGAACTCGGAGACGATCGGTCTCCGTCAGTTTAGCGGTGCAGGTGGTCAGGTGGACTATGTGCGCGGCGCCTCGCTATCGCCCGGTGGCAAATCGATCATGGCCATGCCATCGACGGCGGTGCATGGGACGGTGTCGCGGATCGTGCCCTTCTTGTCTCAGGGTGCGGCGGTGACAACGTCGCGCAATGATGTGGACTATGTGGTGACGGAGTATGGCATTGCGCATCTCAAGGCGAAGACCTTACGCGAGCGTGCCCGCAGTCTGATAGCCATTGCGCACCCTTCGTTTCGCGAAGGGCTGATGGAGGAGTTTGTCAGAAGGTTCCGCTGATCTGGCTCGCGCAACCTGGGGCCGTGCGAGGTGCCTAAAAAGAGAAAGGAGTTGTCCCGCCTGATGCGGTGGGACAACTCCTTTCTGTCATTCGTAATGGGTTTTGCTTTTGCTACACGGTTTCCGGTCACGATCCGGATCACTTCGCGGGGGCTAAGATCGACGCCTACAATCACGCCCTTGTCGTCAATCAAAAAGTTCCTCAGGCCTTTCTCCAGTCCATACATCTTGTACAGTGCTGAGGCTTTTCCTCTTCGATCGTTCCATTGATTCGTCTTCTCCAAGCCGTCAGCCTTCAGTGTACCCTCGAATACGGACTTCCGTTCGTCCATCGAAATGGAATGCACTGCCAGGAGCGAAGAATCCAGCTCTTTTACGCTGTTCCGGAGCTGTATGTTGCGAACGCGGGATTCGGCATCGTAGGCCGCCCAAAAGTTCACCAACGTGTACTGTCCGGCATGTTCTCGGAAGTCGATCGCGCGACCTCCGAACTCCGGAAGGATGATCGCCGGGGCATAGTCCCCGATCTGAAATCCTTCGGTGATACCTGCCCTTTCGGTTCCGACGGATAGGAACAGCGTCGCAACCACTCCGGACAGGATACTTGCTTTGATCTTCATACTTCTCGTTTATGAATTAGACTCGAACCGGGTTTTGCATCGCTTGTAGCGTGTCGGTCGTTAGCGCCTCCACCTCTCTCTACGCACAAAGGGGGAATCACTGCGTTTGTGGTGGGGCCTCCCGACACGATCAAGAATTGCTTTTCCCGACCCTCCCGATTTTCGGGAGTAGAAACAAAAACGGCCTTCTCCAAGGCCGTTGTTTGTTCCGATCGGCGGCAAATGTAAAGTAAAATATTCCGGCGATCAGAGCTACTGTTCCTATTTTAGAGTCTGTTCAAGTTTATTTTGGGGACCTCTCCGAGGTGTTTTCAGGTCATGTGGAAAAAGGAATTGGTGGCGATGGAGACTCTTGTTAGGTGGCACATCGCGGAGAGGATTTCAGTCGAAAATCTTGATTTGCGCCACGTAACCAGTCTGGCGGAGGTCGGCAAAGAGAGCCGTGTAGGAGGAGCGCGCCTTGACGTTCACTTTACATGTTAGTACGGCGGTGTCCGTCGTATAGTCCGCTTCATAGGAGTTACTCATCAGGTAGACCTGTTGCCGATCGAGGATGCGCCGAAAGACCAAGTCGTCCCCGTGCCGATTTTGTGCGATGTCATCATCGGCGAGCCGCTGTATGTGCAAGCCAACGAAGAAAAAGAAGAATTTTTGCAACGCGCCCGCCAAGCCATGCTCGCGCTGGTGCCGCCCACCAAAATCGCCGAATACGCGGAGAAATCAGCATGAGAGCGGATTTTTATCTGCCTGCCACGGTGGGCATCGTGTTTTTTGGCATTTTTTGCGCGCTGGCACTCGCTTCGCTGGCAGGCAAGTATTACGAGCGCAAACAAGGCTTTGACGTGAGCAACATGGTGAAAGAATGGAACGCCCGCGTGGCATCGTGGTGGGTGATTACCATCCTGCTGCTGGTAACATTTTGGATTGGGCGCGGCGGCATGATTGCGTTGTTTGTTGCCGCCTCGTTTGCCACCCTGCGCGAATTTATCAGCCATGTGTACCGCAATCGCGCCGACCATCTCACCATCGCGCTGTGTTTCTATCTGCTGCTGCCCTTGCAATATTATTTTGTGCTGATTAACTGGTTCAGCATGTTTACCGTGCTGATTCCCGTGTATGCCTTTTTGCTGCTGCCCATCATCCGCAATATGGCGGGCGACAACAGCCAGTTTTTTGACCGCACCGCCAAAATCCAATGGGGCGTGATGATTACCATCTATTGCCTCTCGCACGTGCCCGCCTTGTTGAGCTTGGAAATCAAGGATTACGCCTCGCCCAACATCGTGCTCTTGCTGTTTATGCTGGTGGTGGTGCAAAGCGGCGACGTGTTCGCCTATCTGTGGCGGCGCGCGGGTAGCAAAATTGCCCCGCCGCGCACGCTGCCCAGCGCGTATATCAGCATCCCGCTTTCCACGCTGCTGGCGGCCAGCCTCTATTGGATAACGCCGTTCACCCTGTTTCAGGCTGCCTTAGCGGGCTTGATGATTAGCCTGATGGGCTTTTTCGGCAACGAAGTAATGCGCGCCATCAAACGCAGCCTCGGCATCCGCCATTGGGGGCACGCATTCAGCACCCACAGCGTGTTAGACCGACTAGACAGCCTATGCTTTGCCGCGCCCGTGTTTTTTCATGTGGTGCGGTATTATTGGACTTAGGCGGCACAGGCAGCCTGAAAAACCATTCGCAATCCGTTTTCAGGCTGCCTCAATGCAATCAAGGCAGCCTGAAAACACCAAACCCTGCAAACAGCTTCCAATTCTGTTTACAGGGTTTGATTATGTGTTCGGCCCGTCAGCCTTTTTTCGTGTAAATCGCTTCCAAGCGGTGGCGTTGCGGTTCCAAGTCAATGTTGGCAAGGCTAGCAGCTTTAATCAGGCTGTTCACTTCCACGCCGCGCCGCGCTTGGTTCAACGCCCAAAGCATGGTGGAACGCGTGCCTGTGCGGCAAAACGCCATAATCGGCGCTTCGGAATTGGCAACGGTGGCTTGGAAATGATCCAGCGTTTCATCGGTGATGCCGTCCATTACTACGGGCATATAAATCACGTGTTCAATGCCGTTGGCGTTGAGCCATGCTTTCACTTGCTCAAAGCTGGGCTGGTCGGGGGCTTCGCCATCGGGGCGGTTGCAAATCACGGTTTTGATGCCGTAAGACGCGGCGCGTTTGGCAAAACGTTCGTCTTTAAGCTGGTCGGACACGTATAAATAATCGGCGATTTTTTCTATCATTTTTGGTTTCCTTAATGGGGTGTTTTTGTGTTAAGAGTGGCTATTTTAAACCGTTTTGAGGCAGCCTGAAAATGGATAATGGGTTTCAGGCTGCCTTTTTGCGTTGATGTGTATGAGTAGGCATGATATTGGGCTAGTGCGATTGAGGCAGCCTGAAAACGGATAAAGCGCATTTCAGCAAAGCCAAAACAATATTTTCAATACGTTTTCAGGCTGCCTTTATCGTTGCTTTAACTCCTTGTCATCCATGCTTGTAGCCGTGCGCTGTCCACAATTTTCAAATAGGCGGTGGTGGCGGCAGCGGCTTGCACGGTAAGCGTAGTTTGGTGCAACACGCCGTGGCGGAAGTAGTGCACAGTGTGGCGGTCGCCGATTTGGGTTTCGGTTTGGACGATGAAGTCGGTGCAGGCGTAGCCGTTGATGGCGATGATGCTGTCGCCTGCTTTGAGCGCGGCCTGCTCGGCGCTGCCGCCGGTGAACACATGGCTGATGACGGCGCGGTCGCCTTGCTGTTTGGCGCGGCAGCCGATGTCGGGGGCGGGCGTGTTGGCGGGGAACTCGTTTACCAGTTTGCCCAAATCGCTGCGCGGTGTGCTGTACCAGCGCAGTTCTACGCCCAGCGTTTTCAGGCTGCCTTCCAAGGGCAGGTCGGCGGTGGTGTGCAAGGCAGCCTGAAAAAAGGCGTGCAAATCGATTTGCGCGATGCTTTGAACGAAGTTTTGCCATTCGCTCGCGGTGAAATAGGTGCGGCTGTTCAGCGTTTGCAGATACAGGCTGCGCATAACAAAATCCAGCGGCGGGCGTTGCTGTTGGCGCAGGCAGGCATCAAGGCAGAGCGCGGCGAGCGCGCCTTGCTGGTAGTAGCTGGTGATGGCGTTGGGGCTGTTTTCGTCTTGTTTGTAGTATTTATGCCATGCGGCGAAGCTGGATTGGGCAAGGGTTTGCTGCTTGCGCCCTGCGTTGCGGTGCACGCGGGTGATGGTTTGCGCCAATAGGTTGAGATAGGCTTCGGGGCTGATAACTTGGCTGCGGGCGAGGATTAAGTCGTCATAATAGGATGTGATGCCTTCGTATGCCCAAAGCTGCTCGGTGTAGGTTTCTTGGTCTAGGTTGTAGGGCACAAATTCGGCGGGCTTGATGGTTTTCACGTTCCATGCGTGGAAGTATTCGTGCGAGATTAAGCCCAACAGCGTGGTGTAATCGGCGGTGGGCTGCGCCATATTGCGCGGCGGCAGGGCTTTGCGGTCGGCGTGTAGCGCGGTGCTGTTGCGGTGTTCCAAGCCGCCGTAGATGTTGTCGCCCAGATGCAGCAAAAAAAGATATTGCGCAAACGGCGCGTTTTCCACGCCAAACATCGCCAGCTCGTGTTCGCAAATTTTTTGGCAATCATCAAGCAAGCGCTGGCGATCAAAATCGGGGTAATGCCCGCTCAACGCGATGCGGTGCGGGATGCCGTGCGCGGTGAAGTGCAAGGTTTCCATATCCGCGCCCAGCTCAAACGGGCAATCGGTTAGCTCGGCATAATCGGCAGCCTGAAAACGATTTTCTGCGTTTTCAGGCTGCCTTAATGTGGTCTCAATGCGCCAGTTTGCAGGCAAGCCATCAAATTGCACTTGGCAGGCTTCATCGCGCCGCTCGGGCAAGTAAAGAAACAAACACGCGCCGTCAATAAAGCCGCGCTCGTTGTCCAGCAAGCTGGCGCGCACGGATAAATCGTTGGCATACACGGTGTATTCAATTTGGTAATCGCCGCTTTGCGCGGGGGTTTGCCATTCGTTTTTGCTGATTTGGGTAAGCGGCACGGGGCTGCCGTTGCAGGTGGCTTGGATGCGGATGATGTGTTTGCAAAAATCGCGAATCATATAGCTGCCCGCCACCCAGTTCGCCAGCTTGATGCTTTGTGTGGCATTTTCGCTGTGGTGAAATGTAAAAATGATGTGCCATTGGTGGGCGTTGGGGCGGGGTGTGATGGTGTAATGCAACATGACTTGGGCTTTCTATTTGATTTTAAAAAAGTATTGAGTATGACAATAATTGATTTAGCGTTTAGCTATTCACACCTAAAAGTAGATTGTTTGATGCTAATCAGGTAACATTCCGCTGCTTTTGGTAACCTTACGATAAATAAGGTTTTGATGTTTTAAGATGTGTTAATTTATTTTATTTTAACAGCTAGGGACATTAAGAGTAAGACAAGCGATGGCGGTTTTCAGGCTGCCTTAAAGGGTAAGGCAGCCTGAAAAACAGTCAATCGCAAAATAAGAAATATTTTCAACGTATGGAGTTGTTATGGAAACGCAAACCTATAACTATAAAGTGGTGCGCCAATTCGCCATTATGACGGTGATTTGGGGCATCATTGGGATGTTTGTGGGCGTGTATGCCGCCGCAGAATTGCGCTGGCCCGCGCTGAATCTGTCGGACGTTGCGCCTTGGTTTCACTTCGGGCGCATCCGCCCCTTGCACACCAATGCCGTGATTTTCGCCTTTGGCGGCTGCGGCTTGATTGCCACCTCGTATTATGTGGTGCAGCGAACCTGCAATGCGCGGCTGTTTGGCGGCAATTTGCTGCCCGCGTTCACCTTTTGGGGCTGGCAGCTGGTGATTGTGCTGGCGGCGATTACCCTGCCTTTGGGCTACACCCAAGGCAAAGAATACGCCGAGCTGGAATGGCCGATTGATATTTTGATTACCGCCGTGTGGGTGGCTTATGCCATCGTGTTTTTCGGCACCATCGCCAAGCGCAAAATGAAGCATATTTATGTGGCAAACTGGTTTTACGGCGCGTTTATCCTCGCCGTTGCCCTGCTGCACATTGTGAACAACATTTCCATTCCCGCAGGCGGGTTTAAATCGTATTCCGTTTACTACGGCGCGATTGATGCCATGGTGCAATGGTGGTACGGGCACAACGCCGTGGGCTTTTTCCTCACCGCAGGCTTCTTGGGCATGATGTATTACTTTGTGCCCAAACAAGCCAACCGCCCTGTTTATTCCTATCGCCTATCCGTTGTGCACTTTTGGGCGCTGATTTTCACCTATATGTGGGCGGGCCCGCACCATCTGCACTACACCGCCCTGCCCGACTGGACGCAATCTTTGGGCATGGTGTTATCGCTGATTTTGTTTGCCCCCTCTTGGGGCGGCATGATTAACGGCATCATGACGCTATCGGGCGCGTGGGACAAACTGCGCACCGACCCCATCTTAAAATTCTTAATCGTGTCGCTGTCGTTTTACGGCATGTCCACGTTTGAAGGTCCGATGATGTCCATCAAATCGGTCAACGCATTGAGCCACTACACCGACTGGACAGTGGGACACGTTCACTCCGGTGCATTGGGCTGGGTGGGCTTTGTAACCATCGGCTCGCTGTATTACCTGATTCCCCGTTTGTATGGCAAAAAAGAAATGTATAGCGTGAAGCTGATTAACGCGCACTTCTGGATTGCGACTTTGGGCGTGGTGCTCTACATCACATCCATGTGGGCATCTGGCGTGATGCAGGGCTTGATGTGGAGCCAGCTTAACCCCGATGGCACGCTCACGCACTCATTCATCGCATCGGTTAGCCGTTCTATGCCGTTCTATCTCATCCGTTTCTTGGGCGGTCTGCTGTATTTAAGCGGTATGTGCATCATGGCGTATAACGTCTACCGCACTGTTGCCGATGCCCAACCTGTTGAAGCAGAAATCCCTGCTTTGCCCAAAACTGAACACTAATAGAAAGGACGCTAAAAATGAAATTGCAACAATTAGCAGAAGAAAAAGTGGGCTTTCTGATCGTGTTTACGCTGATTGTGGTCAGCGTGGGCTTGATGGTGGAAGTTGTCCCCTTGTTTGGCACCAAAGAAGTGATTACCGCCACCAAAGGCGTGAAACCCTATTCGCCCTTGCAAGTGGCGGGACGCGATATTTTTGTGCGCGAAGGCTGCTACAACTGCCACTCGCAGCAAATCCGCCCTTTCCGCGCCGAAACCGAACGCTATGGGCATTATTCTGTGGCAGGCGAATCGGTGTATGACCACCCATTTCAATGGGGCTCAAAACGCACAGGTCCTGATTTGGCGCGCGTAGGTGGACGCTATTCCGACGCATGGCACCGCATCCACTTGCTCAATCCGCGCGCAGTGGTTCCCGAATCCAATATGCCCGCATTCCCATGGCTGGCACGTAACAAAGTGGACGCAGACGAAGTGGTGCGCCACATGAAAGCTTTGGAAAAAGTGGGCACGCCTTACACCAAAGAAGATTACGACAAAGCCGCCGAAGAGCTCAAAGACAAATCTGAATTAGACGCAGTAGTCGCCTATTTGCAAGGTTTGGGCTTGGCATTGAAAAACAAAAGGTAAGAAATCATGAATATGGCTTGGGCAAATAGCCTGTTTACCATCGGCATCTGCATTAGCTTCGCGGTTATCCTGTTTATTGTGTTAAACAAGCGCAATAAACAAAACTACCAAGACGCGGCACAAAGCATCTTTGATGACGACGACGCGCCAAGCGACAGCGAAGCCGCCCAAACCCATCGTGAACACGGAGCATAAACTATGGAATCACAATTCACATCCCCATTTTGGCACTATTACATCGTTGCCATCGTGGTGGCCAGTTTCATTTATGTAACATGGCTGCTGCTGTCGCAAGACAAAGTGAAGCTGAAAAAAGGCGAAGAAGTTAAAACTACAGGTCATTCTTGGGACGGCATTGAAGAATACAACAACCCCATGCCACGCTGGTGGTTTTGGATGTTTGTCTTCATGATTTTATTCAGCGCAGGCTATTTGGTTGTTTACCCTGGTTTGGGCGACTACAAAGGCGTGTTTAACTGGACCAGCCACAATCAATACGAAAGAGAAGTTGCCGCTGCGGATAAAACCGTGAATGCGCTGTATGGCAAATACAGCAAGATGAAGGTGGAAGATGTTGCCAAAGACCAAGCGGCAATGACCATCGGTAAAAACTTGTTTGCCACCTATTGCATCCAATGCCACGGCTCGGATGCGCAAGGTTCGCGCGGCTTCCCCAACCTTACCGATAGCGACTGGATTTACGGCGGCACGCCCGAAAAAATTCACGAAACCATCACCAATGGGCGCATCGGCATCATGATGCCTTGGGGGCCTAACCTTGGCACAGAAGGCGTGCGCGATGTTGCCAATTATGTGATTTCGCTATCCAAAGACCGCGCCTACGATGAAGACCGCGCCGCACGCGGCAAGGAAATTTTCCAAGCCAACTGCGTTGCCTGCCACGGCGCAAACGGACAAGGCACAATGGGCATCGCCCCCAGGCTCAACGACAACATTTGGCTATGGGGCGGCAGCGAAAAAGCCATCATAGAAACCATTACCAGCGGGCGGCACAACCAAATGCCTGCGTGGAAAGACTTCTTAACCGAAGACAAAATCCACTTGCTCACGGCTTATGTGTGGGGCAAATCGCATCCGAAAAATCAAGCGCTGCCAACCGACAGCACGCATGAGCCTGCCCAAGCGGCTAAACCTGCGCCCGCGCCTGCGGCTGCCCCAGCACCTGCTGCCGCATCTACACCAGCATCTGCGACAGCCGCCGCTTCTGCGGCTACGCCTGCCGCTGCCAGCGCAACAGCCAGCGAACCTGCGGCAGACCAAGCCGATGTGGCTTATAAAGATGCGGTTGCCACGTTCTACTTTGCAACAGGCAAAAGCGATGTTGCCGCCAACGCCGATAAAGTGGTTGCCGACTTGGTTGCCGCTGGCAAAAACGGCAAAAAACTCATCGTGAGCGGTTACACCGACAGCACAGGCAACGCCGCTACCAATGCCGAGCTTTCCAAAAAACGCGCCCAAGCGGTGCAAGCGTTCTTGGAAAAACAAGGCGTTGATGCCAAAAACATTGAGCTGCGCAAACCTGAAAACACCACCGCCGCTGCAGGCAACAACGCCCAAGGTCGCCGCGTGGAAGTGAAAGCGGAATAGGCTTGGCGATTGTTGAAATGATGAAAACCACTCGTTGTTTTGGGCGAGTGGTTTTTTTTGGTTTCAGGCTGCCTTGATGATTTGGGGCAGCCTGAAACGCAATACCCGATGGAGCGTCGGCGGCTCGCCAACATCTTGGCAACCATGCCTTTTGGAATATGCCATTTGGCGACGAGCCATCGCCGCTCCATTTTTGTTTTCAGGCTGCCTTTGGGCGCACATCAAAGGCAGCCTGAAAACCAATCCCCCCAACTCAAAACCACTTGCCACACCACCAAGCCTTTCCCATTTTCAGGCTGCCGTTCGCAATAAGGCGCGCAATAAGGCAGCCTGAAAAAGCAAATCGGAGTATAATCCGCCGCGTTCATCCTATCGGCAGATGCCGATTTTTCTTTGTGTTTTTTCTAACCAAAACAAGGACATTTCTCATGGCAAACATTCTCGTTCTCCCCACTTGCGCGCACGTTGATGCCGCAGCCGCCGCCCAAAGCATCGCCGCCGCCCTGCCCGATGCGGTGGTGTTCAACCCGTTAGCCGATGCCAAACGCGCCGCCGATTTAATCGCCGCGGGCAAAGCCGACGACTGGTTTGACGCTTTGGTGGGCGAAGTTGCCGCGCTGGGCAAAAAAAATGTGGTGATTCAAGGCATTCAAGCCGATGCGGAAAACATTTTCCTAGCCGCGCAAAACATCGCGTTGGCCACTTCATTCAACGCGCAAATCGTGTTTGCCGCATCCAACGAAGCGGGCGCAGAACAGCGCGTAGCGTTGGCAAAACAAGCGTTTGCAGGCAACACCGTATTCTTTGCGGGCGTGGTGGGCAATGCCGCTGCCGCGCAAGCCAACGAGTTGGCGGATTTGGGCGCATCAGGCAGCCTGAAAACGGCTGAACTGGCGCAAATCGCAGCGGCGACCACCGACCGCGTGTCGCCCGCGCAATTCCGTTTCAATATGATGGATTCAGCGCGCAAAGCCAACAAGCGCATTGTGTTGCCCGAGGGCACAGAACCGCGCACCGTGCGCGCCGCTGCGATTTGCCACGAAAAAGGCATCGCCCGCTGCGTGCTGCTGGCAACCCGCGCCGAAGTGGAAGCCGTTGCCAAGGAACATGACATCGCGCTGCCCGAGAGCTTGGAAATCATCGACCCCGCTTCTTTGGTGGAACAATACGTTGCGCCGATGTGCGAACTGCGCAAATCCAAAGGTTTGACCGAAGAGCAGGCGCGCGCGCAACTGCAAGACACCGTGGTGCTGGGCACGATGATGATGGCGCAAAACGATGTGGACGGCTTGGTATCCGGCGCGGTGCACACGACTGCCAACACCATCCGCCCTGCGTTGCAACTGATTAAAACCGCGCCGGGCGAAAGCATTGTGTCCAGCGTGTTCTTTATGCTGC
>ERZ772924.450-NODE-450-length-19950-cov-41.924152_pt1 | contig 19950 bp, 16 predicted proteins | sample MGYA00512116_ERZ772924 | MGnify/ENA primary metagenome ERZ772924 (study PRJEB29015, sample SAMEA2737920) | human oral metagenome | biome: human oral; feature: human-associated habitat; material: dental | place: China | collected 2134 ...
CGGGCGCTCGCGGCGGCGGTCATCGTCGTGCTGACGGGCCTGTTCGGGAAGCCCATCGACCTGCTGGCGGTGGCCGATGAGCGCAACCAGCGGCTCATCGAACGGCTCGAAGCCCAGAACAGGCGCATCGCGCGGCTCTCCCAGGCGGAGGGATCCGCGCGAGAACGCGAGCGCATCGCACGCGAGATGCACGACACGATAGCCCAGGGACTGGCTTCGATCCTCGCCCTCGCACGCGCGGCGGCCGACGAGGAGAGGGCCGGCGATCCGCGGGCGTCCCGGCATCTGGCGATGATCGTCTCCCTGGCCCAGGAGGGCCTCGACGACACGAGGCGCATGATAGCCGACGCCAGCCCGCGTGCGCTGGACGGGCAGGGGCTGGCCGAGGCGATAGGCCGCGTGGCCGACGGCCTCCAGCGGAACTCCGGCATCGCGGTGACCCGCTCGCTGGACGAGGCGCTGCCGGCGCTCCCGCAGTCCGTGAGGGTCGCGACGCTTCGCATAGCCCAGGAGGCCGTCACGAACGTCGCCCGGCATTCGCGGGCCAGTCGCGCCGAGGTGTCCCTCGGGCATTCCGGAGGCGTTCTGCGTCTCGAGATCCGCGACGACGGCGTCGGCTTCGACCCGGAGGATCCTCCGGCCCGGCGCGACGGCGCCGGAGGTTTCGGCATCGGCGACATGGCCGGCCGAGCCTTCGACGTCGGGGGACGCCTGCTCATCGATAGCGCTCCCGGAGCCGGCACACGCCTTTGCGCCCGCATCCCGCTGCCGCGCTCCGACTCAGCCGAGGGGCAGCCCGCCGAAAGGCCTCGCCGCATCGAAGAAGGCTGCACTACCGAGGAGGACGACGATGATCTCCATCGTCATGGCCGATGACCACCCCATGATCCGCGAGGGGATCAGGAGCATGATCGAAAGGCATGCGAATCTCAAGGTCCTCGGCGAGGCGTCGGGAGGGGCCCAGGCCCTCGAGCTCGTCGAACGGCTCCAACCCGACGTCTTGCTCCTGGACTTGCGCATGCCGGACATGGACGGCCCGGAGGTCACGCGCGAGGCGCGGAGGATCTCCCCGCGCACGCGTGTGCTCATCCTGACGACCTACGACACGGACCGGGACATCCTCGCCGCGATCGAAGCGGGCGCGGGCGGATACGTCCTCAAGGACATCGAGCCGGCCAGGCTCGCCGAAGCCATTCGGGCGACGGCAGGCGGCAGGACCGTGCTCGACCAGAGGGCCGCCGAGGCCGTGGCCAACAGGATGCGGGGAGAAAGCCGGGAGGAGGCCCTGTCGGGGCAGGAGGAACGGGTGCTCTCGCTGGCCGCCGGAGGCAAGACCAATCGGCAGATCGCCAGGATCCTCAACCTCGGCGAGACGACCGTGAAAACCTATTTCTCCCGCATCTTCGCCAAGCTCGGCGTCGCGGACCGGACGTCGGCCGTCGTGGAGGCCATGAGGAGGGGGATCATCCCCAGTCGGGACGGCCAGGCTTGATCGGAGTGCCGGACCGGGGGCGCCGATGAGATCGCCCCGGTCCGGCACTCCCGCATGGAACGGGCTGAAGCCGATGCGATTCCACGGCGTGGACCTTCGGCTACGGCGCCTTCACCCCCGGTATTTCCAGACGCGTACGTAGTCGACGACGTAGTCGGTGCGGTCGGCGGTGTCCGTGGGGTTGGGGGTTCCCCAGTACTTCGAGCCGACCTGCACGTTCAGGCGGATGCTGTACGGGTCTCCCGAGCCGAAGGCCTTCTTCCAACGGGGGTCGTCCGTCTTCTTCACCGTGTGGTACGCCTGGCCGTCGACGAGGAAGGTGATCTTCTCCGGCGTCCACTCCAGCGTCCAGGTGTGGAATTCGCCGTCGTTGAGGTCGATGCGTTTGGGCGTGAACTTCGAGGTCATCGTCCAGTTCTCGCCGTCCTGCGTGTAGTGCAGCGTCCCCTGGGAGCGGCCCGCCGGGTCGAAGCCGTTGACCGCGTCCGGGGTGCCGTAAGCCTCGAGGATGTCTATCTCGCCGCCGTTGCTCGGGTTGTCGGCCCGCAGCCAGAAGGCGGGCCAGATGCCGCGCGATTTGTTTTTAATCGTGGGTAGTTTCGCCCGCATTTCGAAACGTCCGTATGCTTGGGAGAACTTTCCTACGGTATCGATGAATCCCGCGGAATACCAGCGTTTTTTCTCGTTTTTCTCATCGTTGACCGCTTGATCCAGTCGTTTCGTATTAAGAATAATTTTTCCGTTTCTTACGGTAACATTCTCCTTTTTCACGGTTGACCAATCGTGATTGGCGTATTCATTATCGTGTATGTTCCATTGAGCCAGTGAAGGATCGTTGAAGTCTTCGTTGAAGACGGGGGTGCCCCAGCCTTTGACGTAGTAGGGCGATTTCGCCGGTCGCTGTGGCTGCACGGTTCCGGTGGCCGACCCCTTGGACGCACCCCCGCTCGACGAGGAGACGCACGCCGTCGCGGAGGAGGCGACGGCGAACGCCGAGACCATCCCGGCCGTCGCCACCGAGGCCATTGCAGTTCGAAGGAAATGATGGATACGAATGGTAGACACATTGCTCCTTTGAGAGACTTGCACGGTATTCAGCACGCTGCTTGGTGTGCTCGAAGCCGATGTAGTTGTGCCACCGTGCGACCTTCGCCGGAGTCCCGTGTCCGGCGAAGCGGGTGAGTGTATGCGAGTGAGATGGCCGTCGATCGGCTCTATGCCGACATATAGGGGCGCCTCCGAGACGCATTTTCCAGCACACCCCACCTCCTCGCACAAACAGTATATATTTACAGCGTGAAAGCGAAAAGGGCAGCCATGAAATATGGGCGTGTCTGGGCGTGTCGCCTCCGCGCCGATGCGGCGGCGGCGCCTCCGCGGCGCCCCGGCGTCTCGACCGATCCGGGCCGCTGTGATGTCTCCTGTGGGGATAAATAGAGAGCCTAGGGTGTCTCGTGTATGGGGATTGTGTGACTTGAATTTCGTTATATCGAAGTGAATATTATCGTAATTGTACAATTACGATAAGAAATCAATTAAAAAAATTATAATGCCAATTTCTGACACACTTACTGAATTCAGTCATTCCAATAGATGGAAATTCCAAAATAAGGTCACGCCATCCTTTCTTTCGACATATAGACATGTTTTTAATAATATTAAAAATGCAATCGGGATAACTCGGTTTGAGATCCCACAAATCCAGCATAAATTCGTCAAGTGACTGCGAATAAATATTGTTATGCATTTTTAATTTGTCATTAGGAAAATCTTTAAGATTTCTAGTAACTATAACATCAGCTCTACTCAATTTTGCTGCTGCTGCCACGTGGCGATCTTTACTATCAGGCAGATCGTTGAAAGCACTTTCCAAAGGTTGCCATCCAACTACTTCACTATCCGGGAAGGCTTGGCGCATACAGCTGATTCGATGCTGAATTTTCTCGTGCGTCATTTTAATTCCTGGACGTGCGAGCACCTCACTTAGTTCTTTTAGGATTTTGTCCGACCATCGGACTTGAAACATACCTTTTTCGGCACATCTTAGCAAAAGATCAGCGGAATTAATAGGGACTAACACGCATGTGTCCAAGAAGGCCCTGAAAGTCATCTACTTTCCCTCGCGGACTTCGGCGAGGGCTTCGTCGAAAATCTTCGGCTCAATGTCATAGAGGCCGGCTTCATCGGCTTCGCGGATCATCGAATCGAGCGCGTCCGCGGCTATTTCGTGCTGTTTCCGCGCGTATTCCTCAAGATCCCGCAGGAGTACGTAACGATGCCGGTTCGGCCTGTCATAGCCGATCTTCCCCTCCTCGAGGAGCTTGACGAGCGTGGGCCGCGAGACGCCTAGGTACGAAGCTGCCTCGCCGGTGGTCAGGCGGGTCGTCATCGGTGTGAGGACGATTGCCCTACCGGCTTGCATCGCCTCGACGACTTCCCGGAGGATGTCGTGGATCTCCGGAGGAATCGACGTCGTGTGGCCTTCTGCGTCGACGAGTTTCGCCTGCGGGGACAGAGTTCTGTCAACGGCATTGAGCGTTTGGCCATCTTGTGTGGGCATGACCGTCAGCGACGCCTGGGCGCCCCGCTGACGCGCTCTTTTGACTGTCTGCGATTCTACGGCCATGCCCTCATGATATCTCTGAAACGAAAAAAGCGAAAGTCGGTTCGTATGAAATCCGCGTGTGGGATCCGTCGGATGCGGTGGACCGGTCCAGGCGCCCGTCCGATCCGCGGTCAGCGGAGTCTCCTAAAAGTCCCTTCGGGGCGGCCGACCGCGCGGCCAGCCGCCCCGAGCGGCGTGCCGTCAGTCCTCTCGGACTTCGCTGCGGTCGCCGCTCCACAGGGTGTGGAACGTCCCTTCGCGATCGACGCGTCTGTAGGTGTGAGCGCCGAAGTAGTCGCGCTGGCCCTGGATGAGGTTGGCCGGCAGGCGTTCGGCCCGCACGCCGTCGTAGTAGGCGAGCGAGGAGGCGAAGGCCGGGATCGGCACGCCCGTCAGCGCGGCGTAGCTGACGACGCGTCGCCACGAGGCCACCGCCTTGCCGATCTCGCCCGTGAAGTACGGGTCGGCCAGCAGCAGCGCGAGCTCGGGGTCGCGCTCGTAGGCCTCGGTGATCCGGTTGAGGAAGACGGCGCGGATGATGCAGCCGCCCCGCCAGATGCGGGCCATCGCACCCAGGTCTACGTTCCAGCCGTATTCGGCGGAGGCCTTGCGGATGAGTTCGAAGCCCTGGGAGTAGGCGACCATCTTCGAGGCGTACAGCGCCTGGCGGATGTCCTCGACGAACGCCTCGGGGTCGTCGGCCGGCACGTTCTGGACGCCGGCGGGGAGCGCCTTCCGCCCGGCCTGCCGCTCGGGGACCCCGCCGGAGAGCGAACGGGCGAAGGTTGCCTCGGCGATGCCCGTGACCGGCACGCCGAACTCGGCTGCGTTCTGCACCGTCCATGCGCCCGTGCCCTTCTGACCCGCGCGGTCGAGGACGACGTCGATGAACGGCTCGCCGGTGGCGAAGTCGTAGTGTTGAAGCACGTCGGCGGTGATCTCGATGAGGTAGGAGTCGAGCTCGGTCGCGTTCCACTTCTCGAAGACCTTGCCGATGTCCGGGGCGCTCATCCCCAGCGCCTTGCGCATGAGGTCGTAGGCTTCGGCGATGAGCTGCATGTCGGCGTATTCGATGCCGTTGTGCACCATCTTCACGAAGTGGCCCGCCCCGTCGGGGCCGACGTGCGTGCAGCAGGGGACGCCGTCCACGTGCGCGGAGATCGTCTCGAACATGGGGCCGAGCCTGTCGTAGGACTCCGCCGTGCCTCCGGGCATGATCGAGGGCCCGTTGAGCGCGCCCTCCTCCCCGCCGGAGACGCCCGAGCCCACGAAGTGCAGCCCGCGGGCGCGGATGTCCGCCTCGCGGCGCCGAGTGTCGTGGTAGTTCGAATTGCCGCAGTCCACGATGATGTCCCCGGGGTCCATCAGGGAGGCGAGCTCCTCGATCACCGCGTCCGTCGGAGCGCCCGCCTTGACCATGATGATCGCCACGCGCGGGGTGGACAGGGCGTTGACGAAATCCGCCATCGACTCGGCCGGGTAGAACTCGCCTTCGCCGCCGTGCTCGGCCGCGACCTTCTCGGTCTTGCCGACGCTGCGATTGTGAATGGCCACTTTGAAGCCATTGCGTGCGAGATTGCGGGCCAGATTCGAGCCCATCACCGCCATGCCGGTGACGCCGATATCCGCGGCTCCCTTGGGAGGGGTGGGGATCGCCATTGTTTCTCCTTCGTTGGTCGATGCGGGGTTACAGCCGGTGCGGCGCCGAAGCCCGCCGTGGGGTGCGTTCGCCTGTGCGGCGGCGCGGCGAACGCACCCGGCATGATGCCCAACTCTACGCTCCGACCGGGGGATGGCGGTGACCGCCGGCCGGAGAGGGAGCGGAAGCCGTCAGGCGCCGATCGTCGCCGAGACGACCTTCTTGGCCTCCTCCTGCACCGATGCGAGGTGCTCGGCGCCCTTGAAGGACTCGGCGTAGATCTTGTAGACGTCCTCGGTTCCCGAGGGGCGCGCCGCGAACCAGGCGTTCTCGGTGACCACCTTGAGCCCGCCGATCGGCGCGCCGTTGCCGGGAGCGGCGACGAGCTTGGCCAGGATCGGCTCGCCCGCCAACTCGCGGGCCGTCACGTCCTCGGGGGCCAGGGCTCCCAGTTTGGCCTTCTGCTCCTTGCTCGCCGGGGCGTCGATGCGCGCATAGGCGCTGGCTCCGTGGCGGGCCACCTGCTCCTCGTGCAGCTGCGAGGGGGTTTTGCCCGTCACCGCGATGATCTCGGAGGCGAGCAGGTCCATGATCAGGCCGTCCTTGTCGGTGGTCCACACCGTCCCGTCCGTGCGCAGGAAGGAGGCGCCGGCGCTCTCCTCGCCGCCGAATCCGATCGTCCCCGACAGCAGGCCCGGAACGAACCACTTGAATCCGACGGGGACTTCGACGAGCTTCTTGCCTATGCCGTCGACGACTCGGTCGATGAGGGAGGAGGAGACGAGCGTCTTGCCGACACCCGCGCTGGGATTCCAGCCGGAGCGGTGGGAGAAGAGGTATTCGATCGCCACGGCGAGGTAGTGGTTGGGGTTCATGAGCCCCGCGTCCGGCGTGACGACGCCGTGGCGGTCGGAGTCGGCGTCGTTGCCGGTGGCGACGTCGAAGGGTGTCGCCCCGTCTGCGCCGGGCGTCATGCGGGCCCGCAGAGAGGCCATGGCGTAGGGGGAGGAGCAGTCCATGCGGATCTTGCCGTCCCAGTCGAGCGTCATGAAGGGCCACTGCGGGTCGACGACGGGGTTGACCACCGTGAGGTCGAGGTTGTAGCGCTCGCCGATGGCGCCCCAGTACTCCGCCGAGGCGCCGCCCATGGGATCGGCGCCGATGCGGACTCCGGCGGCTCTGATGGCATCGAAGTCGATCATGGTCGGCAGGGCCTCGACGTAGGCGGAGAGGAAGTCGTATCCGCGCACGGACTCCTTGGCGCGCTCGTAGGGAACGCGCTCGATCTTCTTCCACCCCTCCCGGAGCAGCTCGTTGGCGCGGGCCGCGATCACCTTCGTCGCGTCCGTGTCGGCGGGGCCGCCCGTCGGCGGGTTGTACTTGAAGCCGCCGTCACGCGGCGGATTGTGGGACGGGGTGATGACGATGCCGTCGGCCAGCCCCGATCCGGAGTTGCGCACGCCGGTGCCGCTCCCTGCCCCGTTGGCGACGAGGATCGCCAGGGAGACGGAAGGCGTCGGCGTCCACGAGCCCCGGGCGTCGACCCGGACGTCGACGCCGTTGGCGACGAGGACCTCGATCGCGGTCTCCTCGGCGGGCTTGGACAGGGCGTGCGTATCGCGGCCGATGAAGAGCGGGCCGTCGTATCCCTGGGCGCGGCGGTAGTCGACGATCGCCTGGGTCGTCGCCGCGATATGGGCTTCGTTGAAAGCACCGTCGAAACTTGAGCCTCGATGGCCTGACGTTCCGAAGACGACGGTTTGAGCTAGATCGGAGGGATCTGGTTCGATATCGTAATAAGCGGAGAGCAGGGCGTCGACGTCGACGAGATCCTGCTCGCGAGCGGGGGTGCCTGCGAGTTCGTTCATGCGACGATTGTGTCACGAATCGCATTCACGCGGGTCGGATTGTGCGCTTTCGGACGCTCACAGGGCCGCGCCGAGGACGCGTCCGAGCTCCAAGGCAGCCAATCCGGTTCCGTACGTGCCGAGGAGATGGGCCGCGGTGTGCGCCGGGCGGCCGCGTTCGAGGTGGCGCACCGCGTCGGCCATCGCAGTGGAGAAGGTCGTGAATCCGCCGAAGAAACCGGTGGTCAGGATTCGGGCCGCCTGCGGGGGCATCCCCGAGCATGCCACGGCGACCCCCAGCAGAAGGCAGCCCACTGCGTTGGCGGCGAACGTCCCCCAGCCTCCGGGGGCGCGGCGCGAAACGAGGGAGTCGAGGCCGAAGCGGCACACCGCTCCCAGGCCTCCGACCAGGCAGACGGCTGCGAACGTCATCGCCGGTGATCCCCCTTCGCCAGGCTGCGCCCCGCCTGAAGGCCGCACACCGCCAGGCATCCCCCGCCGATCAGCGAGACCGCCGCGTAGAGGACCGCACCCGGGGCGGGCAGGCGGGTGGTTTCCAGGACGAAGGTGCCGTACGTCGTGAACGAGCCGAGGGTCCCCGTTGCCAGGAACAGCCGGAGACGAGGGGAGCGATCGACTCTCCGGAGGAGGCCGAGGAGCAGCCCCAGGCACAGAGCTCCGAGGAGGTTGACCGTGAGGGTCGCCCACGGAAGAGTCCCTTCGGGGATGGTCGCAGCGGCCAGGGAACGCAGTCCGGTTCCCGCCATTCCGCCTGCGAACACGGCGAAGCCGTCGCCGGCCAGTCGGCGCCGTCGCCCCCGGGCGGTTATGCGGGCGGTCATTCGATCCGCACCGCCACCTGGTACCCCTCTTTGAGGTAGACGATCCGCCACCGGCCGCCGAAGCGCTCTTCGGCCCACTTGTCGGCCGCCTCCCCCGAGCTGCTCGCGGCGGAGGCCGGGTCCACGGCGACGACGTCGACGTCGGCTCCCTTGGCCGTCCCCTCCCAGAACACCCTGTTGTCGGGGACGAGGTACGCGAGCAGGCGCAGGCTGGCGACGACCCTGTGACCCGAGCCGGCGATCGCGACCGCCCCTTCGGCCGCTGTGCGCTGCCTGGCGGTGAGCGCGTGGGGTTGGCGGTCGAAGAACTGGTCGATGGTCGACGTCCACGCCACGGCGAGGTTCGAGCACAGGGACACGGCGACGGCGAGCGCTGCGGCTCCTCGGATTCTGCGTTGTCTGTGCGCCGAGTCGACGAGGGCGACGACTGCCATGGGCACGAGGATCGCCGAGTAATGCCAGTGCCATCCCCAGTAGAAGTCGACGTTTCCGAGGAACCGCCACGCGAGCGTCGGCACCATGATCCACATGTAGGGGCTGACCGCGCCGATCACTCCGGCCGCGAGGGCCAGCAGCCCGAGGGTCTGGAGCTTGACGGTCGGGAAGATGAGCCGGGTGAACGGCCCGGTGGTCATCGTATCGGTCTGCGACAGCCTGTCGGTGTACTCCCACGTCCCTCCGGGGTGGATAGCGGGCAGGATGACCGTGATGGCCAGGAGCGTCCACAGGATGCCCCAGGCGGCGAGCCCTGCTCCGATCCTGGCGGTGCGCGATCGCAGAGTGGCCATCAGGGAGGTGAGGCTGCGCACGTACAGGTCGAAGTCGCCCTCGCGGGTGGTGCGGCCCCACTCGATCCAGATGACGACCAGGCCGAACGCCGCGACGGTCAGCCCGAGGTCCTCCTTGACGAACACGAGGGCCGCCATCGAGACGATGGCGCTGCGCGAGCGGCCCTCGGATTCGATCCACGAGCACAGACTGTAGGAGATCAGGGGGACGGCGAAGGCGATTTCGTGGAACTGCGATTCGACTGCGCTCCACAGGCCCCAGCTCATGAGGTAGGAGACGCCGACCGCTGCGCCGAGGTGGTCTCCCAGGCGCGCGGAGGCGAGCCGCATGATGGGCACGGCGCTCGCGGCGAAGAGCAGATCTTGGACGACCAGGAGTGTCAGTCCCGAGGGGAAGAGCCAGTAGACGGGCCCCAGAAGCACGAGGAGGGGGTGGAAGTGGTCGCCCAGGAGGTTGAATCCCGGTCCTTTGATGTCGACGGTCGGGGCGTGCAGGCCTCCGTATTGTTTTGCCAGCTCGCTGAAGATGCCGAGGTCCCAGGACGGGACGGCGAAGTCGCGCCATTGGAAGGCGGAGTAGGCGATGTAGGCCCCGGCGGCGACCGCCGCGATGATCCAGTGGGCGAGGCTGCGGGGATCAGGTCGCAAGCCGCGGAGTCGACGGAGGAGACGACGACTCCGGCCGGGCTTCGGCGTCCTTTCGTCGTGTCCGGCTCCTTCGTCGGCCGAGGGCGTGTCCGTCCGCTCTCTCTCCCCGCCTCCCTCTGCGTTGGCTGAGGAGGCGTTTGGCGCCGTACCGGTTGCCGAGGCCTTCGCGGAGGGGGTGCCGGCGTCAGAGGCGCTCGTGGACGGGGGGCTGTCTTCTGGGCTGCTCACAGATGCAGTCTAGTCACAGGCGGCGGCGGTGTGGAGGGCTTCGGAATGATTCGCCGGGCGCCGGGTGCGGTCCGCCGTTCGCAGAGGCCGTCCCGGCGTTCCGGACTGCTGGAAGCCGGCGGCGCCCGTCTGTCAGATGATCTCGCGCTTGCTCAGGTACCGCAGCGCGAGCCATCCGAGCGGCACTCTCCCCCAGAAGGTGAAGAGCCGGTAGAGGATCGCCGTCGAGAAGGCGATCGAATAGGGCACGCCCGCCACGGACAGGCCTCCGGTCAGGGCCGTTTCGACCGGTCCGATTCCGCCGGGGGAGGGGATGATCGATCCCAGGGAGTTGGACAGCAGGTAGGTCAGCGCGAGGGTGACGATCGGCAGCGGGTAGCCGAAGGACGCCAGGCACCCGCCGAAGCAGGTCACGAAGGCGATGGTCTGCACGATCGATCCGGCGAAGCCGTAGAGGATCCGGCTCGGGTGGGTGGTGAGCCAGACGAGCCGGGGCCAGACCTGGTCGATGGTCGGGCGGGTCTTGCGGGCCACCCACTGCCTCAGGGGCGTGATGAGCATGAGGGCGCCGATGACCAGGATCGCCAGGACGACCCCGAACAGGACCGATCCGGACGGCAGCGTCAGCCGGCCCACCTCTCCCGTCGCCAGGCTCAGGACGATCAGGAAGATGATCGTCGTGGCGAATTGGGCGACCTGCACCAGGGTCACGGTCGCCAGTGCGATGGGCGTGGGGACTCTGCGCTTGTGCAGGAATCGGAGGTTCAGCGCGGCGGGGCCGATGCCGGCCGGCGCCACGAGGGTGACGACGGAGGCGGCGACCTGCACGATGGTCGATTCGCGCAGAGGCAGCTTTTCGGCCGTGTAGGCCTGCAGGGTCATGGCCGCTCCGAGGTAGGTGAAGAGGGCCGATCCGAAGGCGAAGAGCATCCACAGCGGGTTGGCCTGCGCAAGCGTTTCGCGCAGGTCGGTGAAGTTGACCGAGCCGAGGAGCAGATAGACGGCGATGAGTCCGATCGTGACCGTGACTACGGTTCGCGGGGAGAACCGGTAGAGCTGGGTCGGCGTGATCGTGCCGACTTCGGGAACCTGCTCGGTGAGCCTGTCGCGCAGGGATTCGAGCTCCTTGCGGTCGTGGAACTGGGCGCGGGTCTGCGCGGGGATGACGGCGCGTTGGAGGATCGGGGCCAGGGAGATGACCTGGTCGGCCGACAGACAGCGGTTGGCGGAAGCCACCGCCCTGTCGATGCCCACCATCCCCGCCATCATCGCCATCGTCTGGGCCATGTCGATGCGCCGCTCCATCTCCGAGGCGGCGATGCTTCCGTTCTCCCAGTGGAGCAGTTCGACGTGCCCGTCCCGCAGAGCCGTCACGCCGGCTTGCACGTCGCCGTGGGACAGTCCGCGCTGGTGGGCGTGACGGAGGATGTCCCAGATCTCGTCGAGCGCGCTGTCGGGTATCCCGTCGGCGTCCAAGCGGTCGAGGGCGGTGCCGCCGCACACCCGCATGAGGATGACGGCGGAGTTGTCGGTGGCGGCCACGTGGAGCCCGCGGTCGGGAACGAGCCGCGCGGAGACGGCTGCCAGCTCCATCAGCGCGAAGCGGTCTTTGGCTGCTTCTATGGTGGCTTCGGTGTGTCGTGCTGTCGTCGTCAGGACGATCCTGCTCCACATGGTCGCCAGCAGGCCGACGATCTGGCGGTCGGCGTCGAGCATCGAGGCGTGGTAGGCGACGTCGTCGGCGTCGATGACCACGTAGTTGCGGGCGGCTTCCTCGCCTATGGGGGGATGGTAGCTCTCCAGGACGGTGTCGCGGACCTCGTTCGCGTCGACGTCGAGGGCGCGGATGAGACCCGGCGAGGGAAGCGGCAGCGTCGTCGTGTAGGGCAGGTCGTCGTGGGCGGTCCGCCCGGTCTCGGCGTTCTCGGCTGATTCCCCCGCCTGCTTGAGGATCGCGCGGATCTGTTCGACGCCGTATCGGTCGACGTGCCCCAGGTCGGTGCGCGCCGATGCGACCCAGGCTTGGAGCGTCGCTTCTTCGGGGAGCTCGTCGATCCGGACGATGAGCTTGGCGTCGATGCCGGCGCGGCGGACGAGGTGGACCAGGTCGACCCCCGCGGCGTGATTCGGCAGGTCGCCGAGGATGTATCGGGCCAGCATGCCGCATGTCGTGCCGAGGAAGGCCGTGATGAGCGCGCCCGGCAGCGTCTGGTTGCCTTGCAGAACCGACAGGACGAGGACGATGGACAGGAGGGGCCAGCCCCAGCGGGCGGTTTTCGTCTTCTTCCCCGACGACGCCACGGTGAGGATCGCGGATATCACCGCCACGTAGGGGAGCAGCCAGATGTAGGATTGCTCGGTCAGCGAGTCCGACAGCTGGCCGGTCAGGGGGGAGAGGGGGAAGTACTTCGTGAAGAACCACAGGAGGCCGAAGGCGATGCCGACGGCGCTGACCGTGGCCCCGGCGGCGGTTATCAGCGCGCGCCATCGTCGATGCCAGGCGATGTCGACGATCACGGTCAGCGGCAGGAAGAAGCTGATCAGCCCTTCCAGAACGTTGACCGGTATGAAGAGGATGGTCTCGAGGATCTCGTTGGTAGCGGTTCGGACGTCCCGGGTGACCGCCAGCGTGGTCGAGGAGGCGTAGATCGCCAAAAGCATGACGCCGCCGATGGCCAATGCCGTGATGCTCGCCGAGAAGAGGTCGCGCGGATGGCGGATCCAGCGGGCCTCCTCGTCGATGAGAAGAGCGGATCGGCGGGGTTTCGCCTCGCCGACCGCAGGCCGTCCGGTGGTGTTCACCCCAGAAGTCTAACGTCCCAGTGTTGGAGGGCGTCTACGGGCCGCTGAGCCGCGCGGACGGTGACGTTCGCGCCTTGGCGCCCAGCCAGCCGCATCTGCCGGACAGGACTGGTTCACTCGACGTCGTCCCCGCGCTTAAGCCCAAGGCGCACGGTAATTCGTCCCTGCAGCCGCGACGTTCGCCCATGGGAGGCCGCCTAGGCCAGATACCGGCGCAGTACCAGGGCGGCGCCGATCAGTCCCATCCCGAAGGCGCAGATGACTCCACCGCCCATGTCCATACCGGTGTCGATGATCGGAATGCCGGATGAGCGCTGCCTGACGGACGGAAGGGGGCTGATCGCGTTGTTTCGGGCGACGGGCGTGCGGTACTTGCTCGTCGTGGAGACGATTTGCCCCGGTCCGTCGACCCTCTTGAGGAACTCGGACTCCGTGTCCAGCCCGAGGATCGACATCAGCTCCAACTCGCTTTCGGCCTTGCTCGGCGCGCTCGACGAGGCCGTCGGCGTAGCCGGGTCGGAAGGTCTCGGTTCGGGCAGAGACGAATTCGATGGCTCTGGTTCGCGCTGCCTGGTCGTGGTCGACGGCTTGGGGGTAGGCGACGGCTCGGTGCTCGGTGTGGGTTTGCCGGTCGATGTGGGCTTGCCGGTGGCCGTCGGTTCACCGGTGGGCGACGGCTCGGTGCTCGGTGTGGGTTTGCCGGTCGGCGTGGGTTTGCCGGTGGCCGTCGGCTCGCCGGTGGGCGACGGGGAGGGGTCGGCTGTGGGACTCGGCGAGGGCTTCGGCGTAGTCGTCATGGTGGGTGCCGGCGTCGAGGGCGTGGGTGCGGGGGGTGCCGTCGGCGATGCGCTCGGCGTTGGAGGGGTCGAGGGGCTCGGCTTCGGCGCCTGCGAAGTCGTAGGACCGGACGTAGGAGTCGGCGAAGCCGGCGAGCTCGGCGAGGCCGTGGGGACCACCGTCGACGGCGACGACTCGGGCGCCGAGCGCTTGGCGACGGTGTTCACCACAGTGACCTTCGCCCGCGCCTTCGCGCCGATGGTCAGTGTGGCGATCTCCCTGTCCTCCAGTTTGAAAACGGGCTTCTGCCAGGAGACGCCCTGGGCGGCTCCGGAGACGTGGGAGAGGTCTTCGCGCAGGGTCACACGGGTTCCGGCTGGGAATCTCTCGGCGACGGCGGTGGTCTGCCCGGTCTTGGCCATCAGCGTGACGGAGCCGCCCGTGCCGGACCCGTTGACGGTTCCGGGAGCTTTCCAACCTTTGTAGGAAGTGACTTTCATTCCTTCCGGTAGAGTGTAATCCGCGGTGACGGGGAAAGTTGCATTGGACGAGAAGTCCGGAGTGTGGGTGCCGCTGACGCTCATATGAATGTCGAAGCTTCCGAAAGCGGCGTTCAGATCCACCTTGCTCGAGAAAGGATCGGTGTAGTAGCGAGAAAAAGTCGATGCGAGCGGAGTTCCGTCGAGCTTGACCGTGCTCGAGTAGGTGAATCCGGGGGTGGCTTTGCCGTTCGCGAGGTCGGTGGCGTATCCGATCGCGTAATTCGTGTCAGGCGCCCATGGGCCGCTGGCTTTGATGACCGCTTGTGCGCCGCGGGTTTCGACGCTCATGTCGAAGTTCCCGTGACTCGTCGAGTAGTCGTATCCGCTCGAGTCTGTGAGCGGTTCCCGCCGGGCGGCCTTGTCGCCTCGACCGGACGTCCGGAAGAGAACCCATCGGCCTCTGCCGTTGCTTTGGAAGGCCTGGCCGGGGCCCAGCTGGTCGGTGAAGGAGATCGCCGTGGACTTGCCGTTGAGCGGGAGATCCCGGCCGCTGGCCTTGAGTTTCTCGGAGACGTGATTGGAGCCGAAGTTGATCGACCACAGGAGGATTTTGCTCTCGGCTCCCAGAGCTCCCGCCACTTTGCCGAAGCTCACCGGCTGGTATGCGGCAGCCGGGCGAGGGCCGATCCCTCCGCCCGGAATCGACACGGAGACGGGCTTCCCGTTGATGAGGAACCGGGCGGACTTGGCGGCGGTCTGCGACGTCGCCTTGAGCAGAACGCTGATCGTTCCCTTCATGTCGACGAAGCCTTGAGCGCGGAGGGCGTTCAGGCCTTTGGCGAAGGTGCAGGCAAGACTGCGCTTGGCGATGGCGCACGTCCCGATGGGGACGGTCGACCCCATCCGCTGGGCGGTGAGGGCAGCGGCTCGTCCGTAGTCGAGGTTGCCGAAGAACTCCGGAAGGCCGACCGTTATCGATTCCCCTTCGGATACGGCGGCGTCTCCGGCGCTCCAGGTGAAGCTGAAGGAGGCGATATCGTCGTTTCGCAGAGGAGAGGCGATTGGATTCCCGTTTGCATCCGATCTGGTGAGCTTGACATCAGTGACTGAGATAGCAGCATGTGCGTGAGCGCTTGCCGGTGTGAGCGGGGCGGCAAATGCTGCGAAAAGAGCGACAATAGTACTCGCTATTGTAGTTTTTATGCCCATCAGTGTGCGTGATGAATGGGCCATAGGTGACTCCTTCTGTCATGACCGCACACGACCAGCGTTGATAGAGGTGTGCGACAGTGACAAAATACCATGCTCCTTTAAGGTATCAAACATCGTTCCCTGGGCACGTCCACCCGTGGGGGGATGTAGCGGATCGTTTCCCCGATTGGCTAGGTATCTTGGCACAGTTGCCGGCCCGGCACAACTTCTCGGTGACTGGAGACGAGTTCTCCCGGATCCGTCTCAGCGGACGGGGGCGGAGCGCCGGACGACGCGCGGCGATGGCGGGCTTCACGCAACGCCGCCGGAGGCTATGCTCGCAGCTGTGGACAGGACGCATCTCGGCAGCCGTGCGGAGGCCGCGCGCTCGCCGAGGATGGGTACGGGGCGCTTCGCGCCGTCCCCGACGGGCGAGCTCCACCTGGGCAATCTGCGCACCGCGCTCTTGGCCTGGGCTCTGGCACGGCGTGCCGGGTTGCGTTTCGTCATCCGCATGGAGGACCTCGACGATAGATGCCGGCCGGAGTTCGCCGCGAGACAGCTGGCGACCCTTCGCTCTCTCGGCGTCGACTGGGACGGCCCGGTCGTCTACCAGTCCGAGCGCCTGGGGCTCTACGAAGCCGCCTTCCGGGAGCTGAACCGACGAGGCCTGGTCTACGAGTGCTATTGCACGCGTCGCGACCTCGCGGGAGTGGTCTCCGCCCCGCATTCTCCGCCCGGCGCCTACCCCGGCACATGCCGCGAACTCAGCGAGGCGCAGCGCCGAGCCGGGCGAGCCCGCATGGCCGGGCTGCGCCGAGGCCCCGCCTATCGGCTGCGCACTGACAACGGCCGGATCGACGTCGTCGACGAGGTGCAGGGAGCCTACCGCGGCACGGTCGACGATTTCGTGATCCGCCGGGGCGACGGGGCCTTCAGCTACAACTTCGTCGCGGTGTACGACGACGGGCTCCAGGGGGTCTCGCAGGTCGTTCGCGGAGAGGACCTGCTCGCCTCGACGCCCCGGCACGTCTACCTCCAACGCGAATTCGGGTTCGCCACGCCGGCCTACGCACACGTCCCCATGCTCCTCAACGGTCAGGGAATCCGCCTGGCCAAGCGCGACGGGGCGGTGACCATGGCGGACCTCGCCGCGTTCGGCTGGAAGCCCGCGGACGTCATCGGGCTCCTGGGCCTCAGCCTGGGAATGGAGGGCGTTCGCAGCGCCGACGAATTCATGGAGCGGCTCACGCTCGGGCGTCTGCGCCGCGAATCGAGTCCCGTATACCCGGCGATCCTGGAAAAAGGCTCTGAATTCGCACGCGAAGGCCTCGGCGCACTGTAAAATCGCTCCATGGGCATTTTGACGAAGGGGCGCCGGTGAGCGTCAGACCGATAGGCGAGGGAGGCCGCCAGGCGTCAGGCGGATACGACTTCTGCGGATACATCCCCGGGGAGGAATACCTCGACCGCGGCCGGTCCCGCCGACGAATGAGCAGAATGACGGCCATCGCGCTGACTCTGGCGGGAGTCGCCGCCACGGGCATCGCCGCACTGGCGTTTATGTGGTGACTCCCAGCCGGCGGCGGCGAGCTCTGCCGGCCGAGGCGGGACTCCGAACGGGGGCGGAGCTTGCGCGGGCTCGACCCGACAGGCGGGTCGAGGATCAGGAATTGCTCTCGTTGCCGATCTTGTCGTCGATCGTGTTGCGGACTTTCGCGATGGTGTCCGCTTTATCGGCGCCCAACTTCTCAGTTGCCAGATCTTCGGCCTTGTCGAGGACAGCGTCGGACTTCTCCTCGACTTCTTCGCTGTGGATAAAGCCTTTGGCCTTGTCGAAAACACCCATGGCTACCTCCTGTGATGCCGTACGCTTGTGGAAGGCGAACCGGTTGGTTCGCTGCTCGAAATATACCGTACGCGCACGCTGTGTGGAAACGCCGATCGCGCCGGCCCGCCTGCGGGAGGTACCCGAGAGGCCGGCGGAATGCGCCCGTGGGCGAGCCGGGTAGGCGGTCCACCGGATCGGGCATTCCGCCGCTCCTACGATGCGCCTGCGGGCGAGCCAGGCGTCTCCAGACTTCCAACGGATCCCCAACTGGTCGTTCTCCCTGTGACGTGACTGCGGAACAAGGGCGGTGACGGCGGGGCGGACACGCCGTCTCGGGATCGCCGCGCCGGCCTCGAGGCTATACTGTCGAGGTCGGCGGACCGCGGTCGGTTCCGAACGTTCGGGGGAACCCCGAGGGGTGCCCGCGCCGGTGATCCGACGGGAAGGCAACCCGATGGGGAGTTGTCACCTGGTGCTCGATCCTGTTTTCGGGTCGTGACGCGGTTTTCGGAATGTTTCCTAGTAATGCATGGGGAGCATTACACGGATTGGGGTCTGGTCAGGTGGCTACTGGCCGTTCTACAATGAAGTCTGGATCCGCAAAGGATTTCGAACCTCTCAACCAAACAAATGGAGAAAGAGTATGGCTGACAACACAAACCAAGTCCGGACCGGAGAAGACACCTTCCAGCTGGGTGTCCAGTACGTGGACACCGCGCAGGAGTCTCTGCTCGGTACGGTCGGCGAAGTCCGTGGAACGACCGAATCGATTCAGGGATCGTGGCAGGGTCAGGGAGCCGACGCTTTCAGGACTGCCGCCAACAGATGGGATCAGGAAGCGACTGACGTCTTCAATGCGCTTCAGAGTCTCCGTGATGCGCTCAAGGGCACGCAGGCGACCTTCGATCAGACCGAAGCGGATGTCCAGGCGGAGATTCAAAAACTTTTGGCTGCGCAGCAGAACTAAGACGCATTACATCTGGAATACTAGAAAAGGAACTGAAAATGTCACTTCTCGCCAATTTCGGAGGCATCGAGGGTATCTCCTCCGAGCTGAACACCAAGCAGCAGAAGATCGAAGAGACTCTTTCCCAGCTCGAGACGCAGCTCAAAGGTCTCTACCAGGGGTGGGATGGTGCTGCACAGCAGGCTTACGACACATCGCAGAGAGAATGGCATCAGAGTGCTGGTACGATGCGTGAGCAGCTCGACATCATGAGCCGGCTCGCTCAAACGTCCGGACAGGCTTATCAGTCCGCCGATCAGTCCGCTGCCAACCGTACGTAATTCCTGAACGGCATAGGTATAGGCGCTGGAAAGCCGCTTTGGCCGTGTGCGGCGGAGTACGACTCCGCCGCACACCCACCTCGAACGGATTACTCACCTGAGATCGGAGGCTCCGCAATGTTGAAGTTAACCAGGGAACAATTTGACGCGACTGTGAACAAGCTTAAGTCGATAACGGACGATTACGATACGGCCTGCACGGATTTCGGGAATGTCCACAGCGGAGACTGGAGCGCGGCTGAACAGCTCAATCAGTTCGCGGCACCGCTCACTAAAGCCACAGATGAAGTGAATACATCACTTACCACCATGTCGCAAAACCTTCAAAAGGTTATTAAAAACCTTAAAGATTCCGTGGACAGTATAGAGGGCATGGATGAAGAGCTCAAGGCTCGCGTCAATGCCAAGCTGAACGCCATGGAGAAGAGCAGCGAGTACACGGATCAGGAGAAGAACGGAGATTGGGCGCCGCCTTCGGTTCAGCCGGAAAAGCACCAGCGCCCGACTCCCCTTCAGCAGTGAAAAGGAAGGTTGACTGCCATGGGTAGGGAAAGCATCGAACAACTGAATAAGGTGAAGTTCTTCTCTGCTGGAAGCGCGGAGGACCGTGCAGCGGACCTGGAGACGATCGCAGGAAACCTGGAGACCATCTCCAACAGGATCAAGAATCTCATCGGCGATCTCGGCCTCGAAGGGGAGACGGGCACGGCTGCCGACGAAGCCCTCGGCAACGCTTCGACGGCTGCGGTGCATGGGTCCGAATTCGTCAAAGTCATCGCCGAGGCCCGGCGGCTTGCGGCCACGGCGGGACGCAATGCCGTTCAGGTCCAGGAGGAAGTCGAGAAGAGCGTCGGCGATGCCGATTCCACCTTCAGCAATGCCACGCCTGCGACTGAGAAGGGAGGCGACACCCTCAGCGCTTCCTCGGTCTCCGCCTACGACAAAGCCGTGAAGGCTCACGACGCCGCGGTGGAGGCGGCCAATACGAAGGCCCAGACAGCGCTGACGACGCTGGACACCGAAACCCAGTCCGCGATCGCGAAGCTCAATACGCTGTGGCCGGACGAATCGGGTTCCGGCGGCTCGGGATCGGGCGGTTTCGGAGGCGGCTCGTCCTCTACCGGTGGTTCACAGACGTCTGGAGGCGGCCAGAGTGCGGGCGACGCCAACCGAGGGGTCTCTCCGACGCACTCTGCTGCGCAGTGGCAGTCGACTGCGGCTCTCCGCCCGTCGGTGGGGCTGCCGGGCAATTCCGCTGAGGGAGTTCACCTTGAGTCGGTGAAACACCCCTATGAATCGTCCGCGAACGGCACGTTGGCGAGCGCCCACGCGGTGCGGTCGGGGCTCGCTTCCCCGGCCCTGTCGACCAATGCCACCGTGGCCGGCCTGGCCGGTCTCGGCGGGGCTACCGCTGCGGGGGCTGCAGGCGTCAAGGCCTATCGTGCGGCGAAGAAGACGCGCACAGCCACTGCGGCTCCCGTCCGCGGCGGC
>ERZ772924.451-NODE-451-length-19936-cov-4.837282_pt1 | contig 19936 bp, 15 predicted proteins | sample MGYA00512116_ERZ772924 | MGnify/ENA primary metagenome ERZ772924 (study PRJEB29015, sample SAMEA2737920) | human oral metagenome | biome: human oral; feature: human-associated habitat; material: dental | place: China | collected 2134 ...
TAAAGGTGGGTATGACTGTCTATCAACTTCATTGCAGCCATGTTTTTACTTTGCTCGATCTATCAGCAGACTGCAAACACGGAGTAGCTCTTGGCATCTTTCCTGATTTACACTCAACCGTGCTAATTCACTCCAAGCGAGATCATAATGATACTTTATCCTGCTTTGTGTACGCTCCCTCAGCTTCAATTCATCATATATACTGGTGATCACTGATATTTTCTCATTCGCAGTGTAAACTGAAGCGTTCTCTTTTCTGTAATGCGCTATGCGAGTCTTTTGCTCATCTGTTGCAAGCTGATACATGAGCACTGACAGAAAGGTCTTCTTGTCGCACAGAATATCACCTCCTATATTTTTTCCGAATGTACTCGTATCACCGTAGACATCCAACATATCATCTTGCAACTGAAAGGCTAACCCTATATGGATTCCAAAACGATAAAGCACCTCTGCGTCATGCACGGATGCACCACCGATTAATGCTCCCATCTTCAAGCTGCAAGCCAATAATACGGCTGTTTTCAGGCGGATCATCTCCATGTATTCTTCTTCCGTCACATCGTCACGCCGCTCAAACTCCATATCGAACTGTTGACCTTCACAGATTTCAAGCGCCGTCTGCGTAAACAGATCCAAGACAGGCCTTAATGATGAAGACGGGGTCTGTCCAATCAGACGATAGGCTACGATCAACATGGCGTCACCTGAAAGCACGGCCGTATTTCTATCCCATTTCACATGGACGGTCGGCTGATTACGACGTTTTTCCGCCTCATCCATCAAGTCGTCATGCAGTAGGGTGAAGTTGTGGAACATCTCTACACCCAAAGCCGACGACATCGCACACTCTATATCATCTCGGTAGAGGTTGCAGGCCATTAGCACAAAAGCTGGCCGCAAACGCTTCCCACCTTCAGATAAGGTGTAGACGATCGGATCGAAAAGACTTTGTGGTGAATCATCGAAACGCAACTGATGGATGGCCTCTTCAATCGCCTTGAGGATGTATTCAAATGACAACATAGCAACGGTTGTAGCAGAGAGAGAAATTAGAAAAGGTCGCTCTCTTCAGGGGAGGGAGAACGACCTTTTTCTTTTTAGTTCATCATCGTCTGCTATTTTGCACGTGAATGAGGTACGTTCAATGGGGGGTATTATTGCTGCAGGCGGAACGTTACGGGAAGTGTAAACTTCACACGTACAGGCTTGCCACGCTGCTTGCCAGGCTTCCATTTCGGCATGGAATTGATCACACGAAGCGCCTCTTTATCGAGAGCTGGATCAATACCACGGACTACCTGAGCATCTACAATCGTACCGTCTCTGTTCACAACAAACGTACAAGTAACACGTCCTTGAATGCCGTTTTCCTGCGCTACAACAGGATACTTAATTGACTTAGCGATATAGCTCATCAATTCAGCCTGTCCACCCGGAAACTCCGGCATTTCCTCTACCACTACAAAAATGTGCTGTGGAGACTCTTCTTCTTCCTCATGCGTTACCGCAGGAGGAGTATAAACCTGCACCTGAGCTGCTTTCTGATTGTCCTCGGAAGATATCAGGTCATTATTCGCAACCTGTACATTATCTTCTACCACATTCAGCACTTCAGCCACATTGGGCACATCGGGAGGAGGGGGAGGGGGAGGCGTCTCATCCTGCCTTGTGATATCCATCTCTTCCTCCGCGATAACATCGCTGATCCCTTCGTCTTTCTGAACGACCTGATCTTGGGTACCCCATTCAAACCCAACGAACAGAACAGCCAAGCCCACGACCAACCCCATGAGGATGCCTAGGCCCTTACTACCTTCAAGATCTGCTTTTGGCGATTTCTTGACTTCCATGAGTTATCTATTTAAAGAGTGATTATTCGTCTATCTTCTTATCGGAGGCAAAGATAGAGAAAAATGAATGCGACAACCGAAGCTGCCAAAAAATTCAAAGCTGAGACAAAACAAACGCAACCAAACGAAAACGACGAAAATTGAGGAAGACGAGTAGGTTTAGGGGAAACATGAAAGACCTTACTCAGCGCGAGTTCAGTCTAAGCCATCTGCTTTTTATACCCCATCGTTAGGAGACTCATCGACCATGATAGTCCTGGCGACAGTGTCGCCGAAGCACTCATCGACCATGATAGTCCTGGCGACAGTGTCGCCGGGGCACTCATCGACCATGATAGTCCTGGCGACAGTGTCGCCGAAGCGCTCATAGACCATGAGGGCCTCGGCAAAGCCTTTACAGACTTCTAACTCATGTCATTTTACAGAGGGGAGAATGGCTTATCCTCAATTACGGAAATATTTCTCTAATTACCCCGTAGCCGTATCGGAATTGTCGTACTTTTGCCTGCGTCTTCAGGAAAAGGACGGAAAAGCACGCCCCTTCGGACATGAAGACGCGATTGTTTTACACATTATATATTAGAGACATGGCAAAACTCGATTTGACGAAGTACGGTATCACGGGTACCACGGAGATTGTACACAATCCTTCTTACGAGGATCTGTTTAACGAGGAGATGAAGCCCGGTTTGGAGGGCTATGAAAAAGGTCAGCTGACGGAGCTGGGTGCAGTGAACGTTATGACGGGCATCTACACCGGGCGATCGCCGAAGGATAAGTTTATCGTCATGGACGAGACGAGTAAGGACACCGTATGGTGGACGTCGGAGGAATACAAGAACGACAATAAGCCGGCATCGGCCGAGGCGTGGAATGCGGTCAAGGAGATTGCCAAGAAGGAGCTGTCGAACAAGCGGCTCTTCGTAGTGGACGGCTTCTGCGGCGCCAATCGGTCGACATGTCTGAGGGTACGCTTTATCATGGAAGTGGCTTGGCAAGCACACTTTGTGACGAACATGTTCATCCGTCCGACGAAGGAAGAGCTGGAGTCGTTCGAGCCAGACTTCATCGTCTACAACGCTTCGAAGGCGAAGGTGGAGAACTACAAGGAGCTGGGGCTTAACTCAGAGACCGCCGTGGTCTTCAACCTGACCTCCAAGGAGCAGGTGATCATCAACACATGGTACGGCGGCGAGATGAAGAAGGGTATGTTCTCGATGATGAACTACTTCAAGCCGCTCGAGGGTATCGCCTCCATGCACTGCTCCGCCAACACGGACACGAACGGACAGAACACAGCGATCTTCTTCGGCCTCTCGGGCACAGGTAAGACGACGCTATCGACCGACCCGAAGCGTCTGCTGATCGGCGACGATGAGCACGGATGGGACGACGAAGGCGTCTTCAACTACGAGGGTGGATGCTACGCCAAGGTGATCAACTTGGATAAGGAGAGCGAGCCAGACATCTACCACGCCATCCGTCGCAATGCCCTGCTGGAGAACGTGACGGTAGATGCGAACGGCAAGATCGACTTCAAGGACAAGAGCGTGACCGAGAATACGCGCGTATCGTATCCGATCTATCACATCGAAAAGATCGTGAAGCCCATCTCGAAGGGCCCGGCTGCGAAGAATGTGATCTTCCTCTCTGCCGACGCGTTCGGGGTGCTGCCGCCCGTGTCTATCCTGACGCCGGAGCAGACGAAGTATTACTTCCTCTCTGGTTTCACAGCGAAGCTGGCCGGTACAGAGCGCGGTATCACCGAGCCGACGCCGACCTTCTCCGCTTGCTTTGGACAGGCATTCCTCGAACTGCACCCAACGAAGTATGCAGAAGAGCTGGTGAAGAAGATGGAGCGCAGCGGTGCCAAGGCCTATCTGGTAAACACGGGATGGAACGGCACGGGCAAGCGTATCTCGATCCGCGACACACGCGGCATCATCGACGCCATCCTCGAGGGGCACATCCTCAAGGCACCGACGAAGAAGCTGCCCTTCTTCGACTTCGAGATCCCGACGGAACTGCCGGGTGTTGATCCGAAGATCCTCGATCCGCGCGACACGTACGCTAACGAAGCCGAGTGGGAGACGAAGGCGAAGGATCTGGCCGGACGCTTCGTGAAGAACTTCGTGAAGTACGAAGGCAATGCAGCTGGCAAGGCGCTCGTAGCTGCGGGCCCGAAGCTGTAATCCTCCACAGTCGAGAGTTGTAGCAACTCGATTTACATGAATCGATTCAGCGTGTCTCCCTCACCTCAAAAAGAACGCAGGGGGGCACGCTTCTTTTTATCCCCCAAAACGAAATGATACGAATAGACAGAGAAGACGACGGGCGGCGTGGCCGCTTCGTCATCTATGAAGATGAGCTGTATGCCGGCGAGATGACCTACGAGTGGCAGGACGCGCGGACGATCATCGTGGATCACACAGGCGTGGAGAACTACTTCGGCGGTAAGGGCTACGGCCGACTGCTGATTGGCGCGGGCGTGGACTTTGTCCGACGCGAGGGACTGAAGATCGTCCCCGTATGCCCGTTTGTCAGGAAGAGCTTCGAGCGAGACGCGTCGCTGGCGGACGTGAAGGCCTGACGGACGCGCTATATTAGCTATATTAATAGGTATAGGGGCGCTGCCTCGGGGTGTCGTTGATGAGCGACTTCTCCGAGGTGGCGCCCCTTCTTTTCTTCTTGGGGGAGCCGCCCCCCCTTTTCTTTCCTTGATGAAAGAAAAGGAGGCGAAAAGAAAGTCAAGGCGTCAGGGACGCCAACCAAGTTTGCCGGGTACACACCATAACAGCTCAAGGCGTCAGGGACGCCTGCCAAGTTTGCCGGATACGCACCATAACAGCTCAAGGCGTCAGGGACGCCTGCCAAGTTTGCCGGGTACGCACCATAACAGCTCAAGGCGTCAGGGACGCCCGCCAAGTTTGCCGGGTACGCACCAATAACAGCTCAACGACTCAACAAACCAACAACTCAACACCTCCATCAGACGGTGATCTCGATCGTGAGACCGCCGACGGCAGCGACGACGCTTTCGTAGTATCCGTCGCCGGTGGTGCGTGGGCCGCTGAGGACTGCGTAACCGTCGCACCGCAGCCGATCGGTCAGGGCGTCTACCTCCGCCGGGCTACCCACGCTGAGGGCGATGTGGGCGTAGCCGAGACTGTCGGCCGTGGCGGATGGGAGCAACGCCGGGCGTGTCATGATCTCTAACCGTGCACTGCCGCCGGGAAAGGTGAGGAAGTACGACCGGAACTGCTTCGTCGGGTTGTGATAGGGCGGACCGGCGGTGGCGTGGAAGTAACGCTCGAAGAAATCGCGCGTAGCCTCCAGATCAGCGGTGTAGAGCGCCACATGCTCGATGCGTAGCGGGGTGGACGACATGGGAAGGGGCGATCAGGGGGCAAGACGGTGAAGATCCCAGTGGCCATCCGGTTGGAGCTCGTAGAGGAAGCGGTCGTGCAGTCGACTGTCGCGGCCCTGCCAGAACTCAATGCGGCTGGGTGTGACGGCGTACCCGCCCCAGTTGTCAGGCCGGGGCACCTCGCGGCCGACGAAGCGCAGGCTCTCCGAGGCGAAGCGCATCATAATGTATTCGCGCGAGGGGATGGGCTGACTCTGCGGTGAAATGCGCGCCCCGACGCGGCTCTTGTAGGGCCTCATGGCGAAATAGGCGTCGCTCTCCTCGGGGCTGAGTCGCGTGACGGTGCCCTCGACGTGGATCTGCCGCTCCAGCTCGTGCCAGAGGAAGGTGACGGCCACGTGCGGGTTTTCGGCCATCTGCCGCCCTTTGCGACTCTCATAGTTGGAGTAAAAGATGAAGCGGCCGTCCACGACCTCCTTGAGCAGGACCGTGCGGACGCTCGGCCGACCGTCTGGTGTGGCCGTGGCCACGATCATGGCGGTGGGTTCGTTGACCTTCGTTTCGAGGGCCTCATTGAGCCATTGATCCACCATTTCGAACGGATCGTCGGGCAGTTCTTTTCGGCTCAGGCTGCGCGAGGAATACTCGCGGCGGATATTCTCTAAGTGTAAATCTTGTGCCATAGGTGTTGTTCTCTTCTATTGATGAGGGCCGCAAATGTAAACGGGGCCGCGAAATCCGTCTTCCGGTCATAAAGTATAGACCCAAGCCCTCGTCCGGCCATCCCCAAGCGCAAAAACGATCAGCAAAGCCCTCCTCCCCTTGATTAAACAGTCATTGTCTGCAGACAAAACTACCTGATACCTATTTACAAGTCCATTGTCTACGGACAAAAAGCTTATATAGGCCTATACATAGCTATTGTCTACAGACAAAATAAGTGCATATATATTTCACCTTATAATGTCTATGGACAAATCAATCCATTAGGCTTATATCCATAGATTGTCCGTAGACAATGGCTTATAAAATATCTATACCTCCATTTTGTCTGTAGACAATAGCCTATGGAATAGATATACCCTCATTTTGTCCGCAGACAATAGAGGTTCATATATCTATACCCCTTTTTTTGTCTACAGACAAATACCGCCATAACACCTCCTTCAGCCCATCTCCAACTGTCAGCAAGTTCGCGGACGACGCACCCCTCCCCTCGCCTACCGTTGGCGACATGACCCCCATCGAAATAAGCCTCCAGACCGAGGCTTGCCCCCTCAGCCATCCGTAGAAATCACGATCCGCAGCCGTCGAATACATCTCTGCCGCCCCGAATGCTTTTTAATCCCAAAACCGCGTTTACCTTTGTTCACGGATACAGAACGGCAAAGGGGGGCCAACACACCCCCCTAAGGCTGCAAGAATCAAGGAACTTATACACGTGGACAAGAAGTAATACAGAGCGAAATACGCACCCACGGCCGGGGATGATCCCGCCGGGGAGCTACCCCATATCATCAACACTTCATCATTATTTAATGCATTGCATATTATGGCAAACACAGGAAAACGAAGAACTCATTATGAGCGAATCATTGCAGCCTGGGCAGTGATTGCGCTGACGGGGGGCATGCCCCATGTCATGAAAGCGGACGGGGCGGCCCTCAGGGCGGCAACCGCCGAAATGCAGGCCGACGGCGTCGTGCACGGCGTGATCGTGGACGATAAGGGCGAGGCCATTATCGGCGCCAGCGTGCTGGAAAAAGGCACGTCGAACGGTACAATCACCGACGCCGACGGGAAATTCACGCTCCGTGCCAAAGCGGGCACGCGGCTCGTCATCTCCTACATCGGCTACCGCACCCAAGAGGTGACGGCTTCGGCCACGATGCGCATCGTGCTGCATGAGGATAGCGAGCTGCTGAACGAAGTCGTCGTCGTGGGTTACGGCACGCAGAAGAAGGTCAACCTGACCGGCGCCGTGGCCACGGTAGACATCGGTAAGACACTCGAGGCGCGGCCGTATTCTGACGTCTCGAAGGCACTTCAGGGCGCTGTGTCGGGCCTCTCGGTCGTGAACAGCAGCGGTCAGCTGGGCGCCGCACCCACGATGACCATCCGCGGCGTGGGTACGCTGAGCAACAGCGCACAGAGCGCCCCCTTCATCCTCGTCGACGGGGTGCCGATGGACGACCTCTCGCTCCTCAACACGCAGGACATCCAAAGCGTCTCCGTGCTCAAGGACGCCGCATCGACCTCCATCTACGGTGCGCGTGCAGCCTTCGGTGTGATCCTCATCACCACGAAATCGGCCAGCAAAACGGATCGCACCACGGTGAATTACACGAACAACATCGCCTGGGAAACGCCCACCATCCTGCCGAACTATCCCGACGTGCCGACGCAGCTCCGCGCCCTGATTGAGGCCAACGACCGCGCGGGCGATGAGAGCGAACTCTTCGGCATGTACCTCAAGCAAATGCTTCCGGATGCGGAGAAATGGCGCGACCGCAACAACGGGCGGAAGACGGGCTATCGCGAGATGGTGCTCGGCGAAGACTTTACGCTCGACAAAAACGGCGTCGGTAGCTACTTCGCTGACTGGGACATGGTCAACATCATGTTCCGCAAATGGCGTCCCTCGCAGAGTCACAACGTCTCCGTGCAGGGCACGAGCGGCAAGACGTCCTACTACATGTCTGTGGGTTACAACCACGACGAGGGCGTGATGAAGTTCAACCCCGAGAAGCTGAACAAGTGGACCACGATGCTGAACGTGACCACCGACCTCACCAACTGGTTGCAAGTGGGCGCTCGCTTCAGCTACAGCAACAAGGGCATGACGGGGCCGGCCACGAGACGCACCACCTACCAATACATGTGGCGCTGGGGCAGCTTCTTTGGGCCTTACGGCACGTATAAAGGCACCGACTTCCGCAACGACATCGCCTACCGCAAGCAGGCTGGCGACCGCATCGAGAACGATGCCTTTACGCGCCTCGGAGGCTTCCTCAAGGCTACGCTGGCCAAGGGATTGACGCTGAATGCGGACTACACTTTCAATGTCCTCAACCGCAACCGACGCATCGCCGAGGTGCCCCTGAAAGGCTGGAACTCATGGGGCGGTAAGCTCGACGACATCGTGTATTACACCACCTCATCGAACCTCGAAGAGCGATCGATCGTCGACCGCTCCTACGTCTTCAACCTCTACGGCAACTACCTGCTCGACGTGCAGGACGCACACCACTTCAACTTCATGCTCGGCGCCAACGCGGAGAGTGGCGAACTCGATATGCACAGCTCTACACGCAACGACCTGCTGGCTGCGGGTATGCCGGAGTTCAACCTCGCTAACGGCGACCAGTTCGTCGACGGTTCGCACTCGCACTGGGCTACGGCGGGCTACTTCGGACGTTTCAACTACGACTATAAAGGCATCTGGCTCTTGGAGCTTAATGGCCGTTACGACGGTTCGTCACGCTTTCCGGCGAACAGTCGCTGGGCCTTCTTCCCGTCCATATCGGGCGGCTGGCGCATCAGCGAGCAGAGCTTCTTCGAGCCGATCCGTCGCACGATCAACAACATGAAGCTGCGTGCCTCCTACGGCGAAATCGGCAATCAGGCCGTGGGCGACAACATGTTCATCTCTACCATCGGCAAGCGCAACGATGAAAAGGGCAAGACGAGTGACAAGGAGGACGACGTCATCCATTGGTTAGGACAGGGCGGCGACCTCGTCGTAGCTTACGGCATGCCCAAGCTCGTCTCCTCGAAGCTGCGTTGGGAGCGCATCCAAACGCTCGACGTGGGCGCCGACTTCGGCTTCTTGGACAACAGCCTGAACATCTCCTTCGACTGGTACCAACGCACCACACGCGACATGCTCGCCCCTGGACGCACCGTGCCGCAAGTGCTCGGCTCCAATCCGCCCTACGTCAACGCCGGCGTGCTCCGCACCCGCGGTTGGGAGCTGAACATCGACTGGCGCCACCGCTTCAATGAGGTCACGGTTTATGCCAACGCCAACCTGGGTGACTACACGACCACCATCGTAGAGTGGGACAACGACACGAAGCTGCTCAACTCCAACTACAGCGGCAAGCGCTACGGCGACATCTGGGGCTTCGAGACGGATCGCTACTTCACGAAGGAGGACTTCAATGCCGACCGCACGTATAAGTCTGGCGTCGCCTCGCAGAAAGGACTCGAGAGCGGCAAGTTCACCTACGGCCCGGGCGACATCAAGTTCAAGGATCTCAACGGAGACGGCAAGATCGACGGCGGTAAGGGTACGGCCGATGACCACGGCGACCTGAAGGTGATCGGTAACACCACGCCCCGCTATCAGTATGGCTTCCACCTGGGTGGCGAATGGCGCAACTTCGACGTCGACCTCTTCTTCCAAGGCGTAGGCAAACGCGACGTATGGACACAGAGTGCGTTCGTGATGCCCTTCATGCGTGGCGCCGATGCGCTCTACGCAAACCAGACGAGCTACTGGACGGAGAAGAATCCAGATCAGAATGCAGACTTCCCGCGCCTCTTCCCCGGCAATGCTTCGCGCGGTACGATCAGCGTCTTGGAGCAGGGCCGCAACAACTTCTATCCGCAGACGAAGTACTTAGTCAACATGGCCTACCTACGCTTCAAAAACCTCACCGTGGGCTACACCCTGCCGCAGGCACTGACCCGCAAGGCACACATTCAGAAGGTGCGCGTCTACTTCAGCGGCAGCAACATTATGGAGATCATCAAGCGGAGCAAAGCCCCCGTCGATCCGGAAGTGAACGACAAGGAAGAAGGCGCCGCCCTTGGCAATGCCACCTGGGGACGCATCGACCCGATGTATCGCACCTTCTCATTCGGTCTTCAGCTCACGCTTTAATCCATCTTCATTCAACCATCGTTTAATCATCACTTAAAAGGATACATGATGAAAAGAATAGCAATACCAAGCCTTTTGCTGGCCGTAGCGCTCACCTCGGCCTGCAACAGCTTCCTCGATAAAGAGCCGCTCGACATGTTCACCGACGAGAACTTCTGGGAGAGCGAGAACACCGTCGCCAGTTACGCCAACAGCTTCTACGAACAGTTCGCGGGCTACGGCAACGGCAATTCCTACGGCGACTTCTACTTCAAAACCCTCTCTGACGATCAGGCCGGCGGATACAGCTTCGCCGACTGGACCTTCACCAACGTGCCCGCTAACAGCGCCGAATGGAAAGACGGCTGGGTGGAAATCCGACGCGCCAACATCCTCGTCGACCGTGTCGACCGCGTCAACATGTCCGACGCCGCCAAGGCACACTGGCGCGGCGTGGGCCGACTGATGCGCGCTTGGCAGTACTACAAGTTAGTCCGCGACTATGGCGACCTGCCCTGGGTCGATAAGCCCATCGACTTCCACGACGAGGCCAAGCTCTACGGCCCCCGTGAGAGCCGCGACGTGGTGATGGATAAGGTGCTCGAGGACCTCAACTACGCCTGCGAGAACATGTACGACAACACCTCCCGCACGACGCTCAACCGCAACGTGGCCTACGCCATGAAGGCTGAAATCTGCCTCTTCGAGGGCACCTTCCGCAAGTATCGCAAAGCGGAGGACGGCCAGACGGCCCCCGACGCCGCCGGTGCCACGCGCTATCTGACCGCCGCCCGCGACGCCGCCGCGCACCTGATGTCGAAGAGCTTCAAGCTAAACCCGTCCTATCAGGAGAATTACAACGCGGTCGACCTCAGCTCGAACCCGGAGATGATCTTCTACAAAGCCTATAAAAAGGATGTGATGCAACACTCACTGGTCGCCTACGTCAGCTCCTCGACGCAGCTCAACGGCATGTCGAAAGACGCCTTCGAGGCCTACCTCTTCACCGACGGCAAGCCGCTCGCGCTGACCTCGCTCGACAAGGGCGACGCCGCCCGCGCCATACCCGTGACGCGCACCGTGGCCGGAAAGACGGTCCATGACACCGTCATGTCCATCAGCCACCTGCTCGCCCTACGCGACAAACGCCTCTCGGCCACCATCGACACGGCCCTCTGCTACGTCGGCCGCGGCTTCACGCGCTACGGCGTCGGCATGGCCATGACCTCCTCCACCGGCTACGGCGTCTGCAAGTACGACAACCCCGCCCTGCCTGAGCGCGACCGCAACCAAACGACGCGTAACTACACGCATGCGCCGCTCTTCTGGCTCTCCGTCGTCTATCTGGAGTACGCCGAAGCCTGCGCCGAACTGGGCTCCATCACGCAGGCCGACCTCGATCGCAGCGTCAACCTGCTCCGCGATCGCGCTGGACTGCCTCATCTCAACGTCAACCCCGGCTTCGACGACCCGGCAAACAAGATGGGCGTCAGCTCGCTCATTTGGGAGATCCGCCGCGAGCGCCGTTGCGAGCTGATGTTCGACAACGACTTCCGCTACTGGGACCTCATCCGCTGGCACCAGCTCGACCGCCTCGACTCGTCCACGCACCCCGACATCCTGAACGGCGCCAACATCTCGGCCGACGTGACCGACAAGCTCGTCACCCGCTCAGGCAACTACGTCAACGGTTCGAAGGGCAAGACCCGCACCTACGACAAGAAGCATTACTGGTACCCGATCCCCACGGATCAGATGGATCTGAACAAGCAATTGAAGCAGAATCCCGGCTGGTAAGGCTCCGGATCGCAGCGCGAAGAGGGAAGCGGGCGGACACCGGGTTCGCCCCTCCTGTAATTCATCCACACGGCTTTTTGTAACCACTTTTATAACATTTGATTTCGGCGGGACGCACCTGAGATAGGTCCGTTCCGCCTTTTTTGTATCCCTACCTATCCCGAGGCGATGCGCCTGCTTCTACACAAAAAGCCTCCATCGAAAGCGCACCGTTTCGCCCCCCTTTTTCTCTTAGAGCAAGCTCTACACCTCGAGTCGGTACTCCTTTTTTCCAAGCAGTAGGCGCACTGTTTCGGAGCAGCTCTCCTTTTTTCCAAGCAATAGGCGCACCACCTCGGGTCAGCCTTCCTTTCCCTCCAGCAATAGGTACACCTCCTCGCGACAGCCTTCCTTTTTTCCAAGCATTAGGCGCACAGCCTCGAGTCAACTCTCCTTTTCCTCAAGCAATAGGCGCACCACCTCGGGTCAGCCTTCCTTTTTTTCAAGTAGGGCTGGCACCCTGTTCAGACAGTATCATATTTCTAGATATGATGAAAAACGAAGCCTCAGCAAATACTATATCTCAAAATGAGGTCTCAAAGCATACGCCTACATATCTGTATTCTGAAATACATAGCTAATCCATATTCATTCAATATCTCATCTCAAAATACGCTATAAAACGAGATAGATATTCTATCTCATCTCAAAATGCAGATACAAAATAAGGCTTATATAGCACCATATTTCCAGATACAATAAAATAAGAGCATAGGATAAGAGTACATTTCAAAATGAGCTATGAAATACACATCGTTTATCTATTCATTTCGAAATACATAGATCAATGAAGCCATCTATATGATCATATTCGGAAATAAGCTACTAACAGAACCACATATAGCCACGAATTTCAAGATACGATATAGGATGAACTCATGATCTATATCCTATCAGAAAATGAGAAGACAAATGAGACACCATATCATAGCATATTTCAAAATATAGTCCAATCTGAACCCTATATCGGCCCTTCTTGGAAAAAAGGAGAGTCGTCGCGAGGCGGTGCGCCTATTGCTTGAGGAAAAGGAAAGCTGCCCCGAGGCAGTGCGCTTGCTGCTGGAGGAAAAGGAAGGCTGAACCGAGGCGGTGAGGGGGCTGCTGGAGGAAAAGGAAAGCTGCCCCGAGGCAGTGCGCTTGCTGCTGGAGGAAAAGGAAAGCTGCCCTGAGGCAGTGCGCCTGCTGCTGGAGGAAAAGGAAGGCTGAACCGAGGCGGTGAGGGGGCTGCTGCTGAACGGCGTGGGCTGGCGGGCCATGGGGACTGGGCCGCTTTCTGCATTCGTCGCCCGGCTTACCTTTGCCGCCCCTCATTATCACCCTATACCTCTTTATATGGACGAACCCAAGATGATCCTCCGCACCGAGGATCTGGTGAAGAAATACAAGGCACGCACGGTGGTGAACCACGTCTCCATCAACGTGCAACAAGGCGAGATCGTCGGGCTGCTCGGGCCCAACGGCGCGGGCAAGACAACGACCTTCTACATGACCGTCGGGCTGGTCACCCCCAACCAAGGTCGCATCTTCCTCGACGAGACCGAGATCACCGACTACCCCGTCTACAAACGCGCCCGCCTCGGCATTGGCTACCTGGCGCAGGAGGCCTCCATCTTTCGTAAGATGACCGTTGAGGACAACATCCGCGCCGTGCTCGAGATGACCGACCGCCCCAAGGATTATCAGCAAGCCAAGACCGAAAGCCTCATCGAGGAGTTCGGCCTACAGAAGGTGCGCAAGAACCTCGGCGACCGACTCTCTGGCGGTGAACGGCGGCGCGCCGAGATCGCCCGCTGTCTGGCCATCGACCCGAAGTTCATCATGCTCGACGAGCCCTTCGCGGGCGTCGACCCCATCGCCGTGCAAGACATTCAGACCATCGTGGCCCGCCTCAAGCATAAGAACATCGGCATCCTCATCACCGATCACAACGTGCACGAGACGCTCAGCATCACCGATCGCGCCTATCTGCTCTTCGAGGGCAAGGTGCTCTTCCAAGGCACCGCCGAGGAGTTGGCCGCCAACGAGATCGTCCGCGAGAAATACCTCGGCCGCGACTTTGAGCTGCGTAAGAAGAACCTGTAGGGCAGCACGGCAACTTTCCTACTTTTGCCCGCGTTTCTACAACGCTACACATCTCCACTACACTATTCACACACACATGCAACGCATCTTCCTCATCGGCTACATGGGCGTCGGTAAAACGACCTTGGGCAAAGCCTTGGCCGACCGCACTGGATTATCCTTCATCGACTTGGATCTCTTTATTGAAGGGCGTTACCGCAAGACCATCCGACAGATTTTTGAGGCAGAGGGCGAGGATGCCTTCCGCGAAATAGAACGTAAGGCGCTCCACGAGGTGGCCGAGTTTGAAGACATCATCCTCTCCACCGGTGGCGGCACGCCCTGCTTCTTCGACAACATGACGTACATGAACCGTGTCGGCACGACCGTCTACCTCCAAGCCTCACCCGAGGCGCTGACCGAACGCATCGCACTCGGTAAACAGAGTCGCCCCACCGTGCGCCACCTCGATGACAAGGCCCTCCACGCCTTCGTCCGCAAGGCCCTCACGCACCGCACCCCCTACTACGAATGCGCCCATCATGTCTTCGATGTGGAGCGACTCGTCAACGACAACGACACCGACAATGCGGCTCATCGACTACAACAACTCCTATACGGCCACGGGGAGCGCCGCTAAACCATCCCCACACACGCTTATTTGATTTAGGTATTACAGTATAGTTTTTTTATCTCATGACAGAGCAAACCAAAGTAACGACTCTGGATCACGTCGTGATCCGTTTTTCGGGAGATAGCGGCGACGGTATGCAGCTTACCGGCACCATCTTCTCCAATCTGTCAGCCGTTTTCGGGAACGACATCTCCACCTTTCCCGACTACCCGGCCGAAATTCGCGCGCCGCAAGGAACACTCTTCGGCGTCTCTGGCTTCCAACTCCATTTGGGCACGAAGAAGGTCTATACCCCCGGTGACAAGGCCGATGTGCTCGTGGCCATGAACCCCGCCGCGCTCAAGGTCAACGTCAAGAATCTGCGCAAGGGCTCCATCGTCATCATCGACACGGACTCCTTCGCCAAGCGTGACCTGGAGAAGGCTGAGTTCAAGACCGACGACCCGATCGAGGAGCTTGGCCTCACGGAAAAGGTGCAACTCGTGGCCGCCCCCATCTCTACGATGGTGCGTGACGGACTGGCCGAGTATGGCCTCGACAACAAGTCCGCCGTGCGGTGTAAGAACATGTTCACCCTCGGCCTCGTCTGCTGGCTCTTCGATCGTCCGCTCGACCACGCCATGACGATGCTCCAGACCAAGTTTTCCAAGAAGCCCGACATCGCCAAGGCCAACATCAAAGCCCTGACCGACGGCTACAACTATGGGCACAACATCCACGCCTCCGTCTCCACCTACCGCATCGAAGGCTCGAAGAAGGAACCGGGCATCTACAAGGACGTGAGCGGAAACAACGCCACCTCCTACGGTCTCATCGCCGCCGCCGAGAAGTCTGGCTTGCAACTCTTCCTTGGTAGCTACCCCATCACACCCGCCACCGACATCCTGCACGAGCTCTCGAAGTACAAGAACCTTGGTGTGATCACGGTGCAGGCCGAAGATGAGATCGCCGGTATCTGTACCTCCATCGGTGCCTCTTTCGCCGGTTGCCTGAGTGCCACGTCGACCTCCGGCCCCGGTCTGGCATTGAAGAGTGAAGCCATCGGCTTGGCCGTTATCGCAGAGCTTCCGCTCGTCATCATCGATGTACAGCGCGGCGGTCCCTCGACGGGTATGCCGACAAAGAGCGAGCAGACGGACCTCATGCAGGCCCTCTACGGACGTAACGGCGAGAGCCCGCTCGTGGTCGTAGCCGCCACCACCCCGACGGACTGCTTCGACATGGCTTTCTGGGCGGCTAAGCTGGCCGTGGAGCACATGACGCCCGTCATCCTCCTCACCGACTCCTTCATCGCCAACGGTTCGGCGGCATGGCGCATCCCAGATTACATAAACGACTTCCCCGACATTAAGCCAAACTACGTCTCGAACTATCACGGTGAGGCCGTCTGGAAACCTTATCGCCGGAACAAAGAGACCTTCGTCCGCTACTGGGCTACGCCCGGCATGGAGGGCTTCGCGCACCGCATCGGCGGACTCGAGAAGGACTACGACACCAGCGCCATCTCCACCGACCCAAAGAACCACCAGAAGATGGTGGAGACGCGTCAGGCCAAGATTGACAAGATCGCCGACTTCATCCCTGAGGTGGAGGTAAAGGGCGACAAGGACGACGCCGACCTGCTGATCGTAGGTTGGGGCGGCACCTCTGGCCATCTGCACGAAGTGATGGACACCATGCGCCGCAACGGCCAAAAGGTGGCCTTGGCACACTTCCGCTTCATCAACCCCCTGCCCAAGAACACGGCCGAGGTGCTGAAGCGTTATCCGAAGGTGGTTGTGGCCGAGCAAAACAAGGGCCAGTTTGCCAACTACCTGCGCAGCAAGATCGACGACTTCACGCCCTATCGCTTCAACCGCGTCAAAGGGCAGCCCTTCATCGTTTCGCGACTCGTCGAAGAATTTACCCACATCATTGAGGAGAAGAACTAATTATGAACGCAACAACAGATATAACCTACAGCCCCAAAGACTACAAGAGCGATCAATACGTTCGCTGGTGTCCCGGATGCGGTGACCACGCCGTGCTCAGCTGCCTGCATAAAGCGATGGCCGAAGTCGGCACCTCGCCCGATAATATGGCCGTCATCTCTGGTATCGGCTGCTCCTCGCGTCTGCCGTACTACATGAACACTTACGGCTTCCACACCATTCACGGCCGTGGCGCAGCCATCGCTACCGGCGTCAAGACGGCACGCCCCGACATCAGCGTATGGCTCGTCACCGGCGACGGCGACTGCCTCGCCATCGGTGGTAACCACTTCATCCACGCCGTACGCCGCAACGTAGATCTGAACGTCGTGTTGATGAACAACAAGATCTACGGCCTCACCAAAGGACAGTACTCCCCGACGTCCGACCGCGGCTTCGTCTCCAAGAGCTCGCCCTACGGCACGGTGGAAGATCCCTTCGTCCCAGCCGAGCTGACCCTCGGCGCACGCGGCAACTTCTTCGCCCGTGGCATCGATACGGATGCGGCCAACCTGACGGCCATCTTCGCTGCATCGGCCCGCCACCGTGGCACTGCCGTGACGGAGGTGCTCGTAAACTGTGTCATCTTCAACAACGGCACCCACACGGGTATCACGGACCGCGAGGTGCGTGCCGAACGTTCCATCTTCCTCCGCCACGGCGAGAAGATGGTCTTCGGTAAGAACCGCGACAAGGGTCTCGTGCTCGACGGACTGAAGCTGAAGGCTGTCACCATCGGCGAAGACGGCTACACGATGGACGACATCTTGGTGCACGACGCCCATGAGCGCGACAACACGTTGCACCTCATGCTGGCCATGATGAACGGCGACTTGCCCGTGGCCCTCGGCATCATTCGCGACGTCGACGCCCCGACCTACGACGAGTCTGTGCACCAGCAGATCGCCGAAGTGAAGGCTAAGAAGAAAGCCCACTCCCTGCGCGACATGTTACTCTCTGGCGACACTTGGGAGGTGAAATAACCCCCACGCACGCGGTCGCACGATAGCTCGTGCGTACACGAAAAAGAAAGCCCCGCCGATCGGATCTGTTCGGTGGGGCTTTCGGTGTTTTGGGGGCGGGTTAGGTCACTCCAATACGCTATTCAGTCAATAGGCGCAGAGCTCAACGGCTGCGTAATGGAAGACCGGTTTATAGGTCTCGTGCGCGGAGAGATTTCCCAACTCTTTTTGCAGTTCAATACACTGCAAAACCTCGCGCCGAGCTGCCTCTTCCGTCTCACCTCCACCGTTGATGCCCTCCACGTTGGTGCTATAGGCCCACCAAAAATCTTTGCTTCGCTCTAAGATGATTTCTATCTGTGTCATGTCTCACACGCAGGAGCTTCCATCCATTCTTGACGATCAACCTCTGTAGCTCACTTGATTTCATCTCGTCTGTCGTTTTGTGCAACAAAAGTAGAACGAGTTCATCCCTCCAGCAGCGCTCTGGATCGGGTGAGGGCTTCTTGGATGTTGCTGCAGATGTTGTCGGCTCCGAGCTGAGTGTCCATGCCGCTGCGGAGGAGCATGGCGCGGACGTTGTCGTTGACGCCGGAGAGGACGACGGTGATGCCTTCGCGGCGGGAGAGTCGGCAGAGGCTCTCTAAGTTGTGCAGGCCGGTGGAGTCCATGAAGGGCACCTTACGCATACGGATGATGCGAATGGCGGGCTTACCGCCGGCGACTTGCTTCATACACTCGTCGAACTTGTTGGCGATGCCGAAGAAGAAGGGGCCGTCGATCTCGTAGACCTCTACGCCACGAGGCACGTCGAGATGCTCGTCGTCGTGGTGGATTTCGCCCTCGTCAGAGAGGTCGATGTGGTCCGTGGTGACGGAGACGCGCGTGGTCTCGGAGATGCGGCGCATGAAGAGCACCATGGCCAGCAGTAGGCCGATCTCGATGGCGATGGTGAGGTCGAAGATGACGGTCAGGAAGAAGGTGGAGAGCAGCACGGCGACGTCGCTCCGAGGGTTCTTCAACAGCGACCGGAAGGTGCGCCACTCGCTCATGTTGTAGGCCACGACGACGAGCACACCGGCCAGGCAGGCCATCGGGATGTGGCGCGTCAGGGGGCCGAGGAAGAGCAGGATGAGCAGTAGCACGACGGCATGGACGAGCCCGGCCACGGGCGTGCGACCGCCGTTATTGATGTTCGTCATCGTGCGGGCGATGGCGCCGGTGACGGGGATGCCGCCGAAGAGGGGCACGATGATGTTGGCCGCGCCCTGGGCCATCAGCTCCGTGTTCGAGTCGTGCCTGTCGCCCGTCACACCGTCGGCCACGGTAGCTGAGAGGAGCGACTCAATGGCTCCGAGCATGGCAATGGTGAAGGCCGAGGGCAGGAGCAGATTGATCGTCTCCGGATTGATGGCGATGCGCGTCGGCGTGGGTAGGGAGGCGTTGATCTGGAAGCGGTCGCCGATGGTCTCGAGGCCCGTCAGGCCGAAATGTTCGCGCAGGATGTAAGCCACGATGGTCATCACCACGATAGCCGCCAGCGAGCCCGGCACACGCTTCGAGACGCGCGGCGTAAGCACGATCAGGGCGATGCTCACGAAGCCCACCACGACGGCCGGCCACGAGATGGTCGTGATGCTTTCGGCGTACACCACCCACTTGGAGAGGAAGTCGCCCGGCATGTGATCGATCGTCAGCCCGAGCAGGTCTTTGATCTGCGTGGTGAAGATGGTCAGGGCGATGCCGCTCGTGAAGCCGACGATGATGGGGTAAGGGATGAACTTGATGACCGTCCCGAGGCGCATCAGACCCATGAGCAGCAGTAGGACGCCGGCCAGCAGCGTGGCGATGGTGAGGCCTTCGATGCCGAAGTTTTGGATGATGCCGTAGACGATGACGATGAAGGCGCCCGTGGGCCCGCCGATCTGCACCGAGCTGCCGCCAAGCATGGAGACGATGAAGCCGCCGATGATGGCCGTGATGAGTCCCTTCTCCGGGCTGACTCCGGAGGCGATACCGAAGGCGATGGCCAGCGGTAGGGCCACGATGCCGACGATGATGCCGGCCATGAGGTCGCCGGCGAAGCGCTCCTTCGAGTAGGTCCGGAGCGCGGCGAGGAGTTTGGGCCGGAACTCCGGCCGGAGTTTGCTTTTCTCTTTCATATAAATAGTAGTTAATGAGATGAAGTCTCTGCCGAGGGGGCCTGCGGACGCTCCGAGCCCTCGGAAAGTGTCAAAACACGCCGCTGGAGGTTTCCGAGCCCTCGGAAAGTGTCAAAACACGCCGCTGGAGGTTTCCGAGGCCTCGGAAAGCGTCAAAACACGCCGCTGAAGGTTTCCGAGGCCTCGGAAAGCGTCAAAACACGCCGCTGAAGGTTTCCGAGGCC
>ERZ772924.452-NODE-452-length-19923-cov-5.237920_pt1 | contig 19923 bp, 19 predicted proteins | sample MGYA00512116_ERZ772924 | MGnify/ENA primary metagenome ERZ772924 (study PRJEB29015, sample SAMEA2737920) | human oral metagenome | biome: human oral; feature: human-associated habitat; material: dental | place: China | collected 2134 ...
CGTTGAGAGGAGGGTGAATGGGCGTGTTCGACCGCGCTGAGAAGAGGATCGGCGCCGCCGTGGACAAGGTTTTCGCCCGCGCCTTCAAGGGCGACGTGCAGCCCGTCGAGATCGCTGCGGGCATTCAGCGGGAACTGGACTCCGAGGCCAAACTCCTCAGCCGCGACAAGCGGCTGGTACCGAACGTGTTCACGGTCTCCCTCTCCCCCCACGACTACAACAGGTTGTTTCCCTACACCAAGACCCTCAACTCGGAGATCATCCCGGAGCTCAGGGCGCACGCGGCGGAACGTTCCTACGTGTTCAACGGCTCCATCCAGATCCTCTACATGCTGGAGCAGTCGCTGCCCACGGGACAGTTCCGGGTGACCAGCCAGGCCGTCGCGACGGCCCCCGACCAGCCCCCCGCCCCCAGACCGCGGGCATCGCAGCAGCTGGTGCTGGAGGTCGCCGGGGTGCGGCACCCACTGGTGCCCCCGGGCCTGGTGATCGGTCGCGGCTCGAACGCGGACCTGCGCGTCAACGATCCCGGGGTGTCGCGTCGCCACGCCATGATCTCGGTCTCCGGACCGCTGGAGAACCGCACCATCCGCATCGAGGACCTCGGCTCCACCAACGGCATCGTCGTCGACGGCTCCCGCGTGCAGACCGCCCAGCTCAGGGACGGTTCCCGCATCGAGATCGGCAACACGAGGATGCTGGTGCATTCGCCGTCGGAGGCGTGAGCCCATGTCCGATCTCGTCGCAGCGGCGATCAAGATTGTCTTCCTCGCCCTGCTCTGGCTGTTCATCGGTATCCTCGCCGACGTGATCCGCAAGGACATGTTCGGCCGGAAGGTGTCGGCCTCCGACCTGCCCGCCAACGAACAGGCACCGACGAGACGAGGCAGGGCGAAGCACCAGCCCACCCGGTTCGCCATCACCCAGGGCGCCCAGCAGGGGCTCTCCATCCCCCTGGAACCGACCATCAACCTGGGTCGCACATCCGACTCCACCATCCTCCTCGACGACGACTACGCCTCCTCCCGTCACGCGCAACTCGTCCAGCGCGACCCCGAAACCTGGGTGGTGACCGATCTCGGGTCCACCAACGGCACCTACGTGAACGGCAAACGCATCACCGAACCCACCCCGATGGGGGTCAACGACATCCTCCGCATCGGCCGCACCATGATGAAGCTGGAGGTGTGAGGCCGATGTTCTCCCTCGACTTCCGCATCCACTCCGAGGTGGGACGGGTCCGCAAGAACAACCAGGACGCCGCCTTCGCCAGCCCGAACCTGCTGGTCGTCGCCGACGGCATGGGGGGCGCTGCCGCCGGGGACCTGGCCTCCGCCGTCGCGGCCAAGGAGGCCCGCGACGGAAATCGTCGCCTCGATGACGAGCACCTGCTCGAACACATGGCGGGCATCGTGCAACGCGCCAACGACAAGCTCGCCGACCTGATCGAGAGCGATCCGGAACTCGACGGAATGGGCACCACCTTCTCGGGTGCCGCCTTCTCGGGCACGTTGCTGGGCATCGCACACATCGGCGACTCACGCGGCTACCTGCTGCGCGACGGCGAGCTGCGGCAGCTCACCCACGACCACTCGTGGGTGCAGTCGCTGATCGATGAGGGCCGCATCACACCGGAGCAGGCCGCCACCCACCCGCACCGGTCGCTGATCCTGAAGGTCCTCAACGGGGCCGGTGACACGGACCCGGACTTCTTCGAGCTGCACGTGCGCAAGGGCGACCGACTGCTGTTCTGCTCCGACGGCCTGTCCGGTCTGATGACCCACGAAGAGCTGCACGAGCTGATGAACATCGACGACCTCGACGAGTGCGTCTCCCGGATGGCGGCCCTGGCCAACGAGCACGGCGGCCACGACAACATCTCCCTGGTGCTGGCGCAGGTGGTGCCGCAGAGCGACGAACTCGACGCCGCCGAACCGCAGCTCGCCGGCTCCGCCCTGGAACGCGAGATCCCCACGATCACCCACGAGGAGGAGGGCCCGGGATATCCCGAGCCGGAGCCCGTCGAGGATCCCGACCACGACTCGACGGAGAAGGCGCGCTACGCCCCCCGGGAGAACAGGAACAAACGCCGCTGGCCCACGGTGACGGTGGCGCTCCTGGCGAGCCTGGTCGTCGTGGGAGCGACCTTCTGGGGGGTGCGGGTCTACAGCTCCTCCCGGTATTTCATCGCCTCCTCCGACGGGCGGATCGGGATCTACAACGGCCTCCCGGGAGCGCTGCTCGGCCACGAGATGAACACCCTGGTGGAGCGCCGCGACACCCGGGTCTCGGATCTTCCGGTGTTCTTCCAGCGCCAGGTGGCCAACACGATCGGTTTCTCCGACCTCACCTCCGCCAATGAGGCGGCCAACGTCCTCGACGGGTACGCGAGCCGTTGTCTCGACGCGCGTCGGAAGCGCCTCGGCGCCGTCACACTGCCGGGCGAACCTCGGCCGAGCGAACCGGAGGGCCCGGGTCTGCCCAGGGAAACCAGTCCCACGACCCCGCTGTCGAACTCACCGGGGCAGACGAACTACCCGACGATGCTCGCCCCGATGAGCCCGACGGCCGCCGAGGAAGCGGACCCGGAGGCCTGCTGATGTCGGTCATGCAGCAGCCCTCGGCGACGGGCGAGTACATCATCTACCGGCAGCGGCGCGGGGTGGAGCTGACGATGACCCTCATCGCGTGCGCGTTCGGCGTGGTGGGATGGGTCGTTTCCTACCTGAACCTGCGGGGCGCACCCCCGGACGATCTGATTCCCGGCACCCTCGTCTGGTTCGGCATGGCGCTGGCCGCGCACTTCGTGATCAGGTGGCGCATTCCCTACGCGGACCCGGTGATCCTACCGATCGTGTTCCTGCTCAACGGGCTCGGCCTGGCCATGATCGCGCGCCTCGACAACGCCAAGAACACGCACGCCGCCACGAACCAGCTGCTCTGGACGGGGCTCGGTATCCTGCTGTTCGCCGCGGTCGTGATCTGGCTGCGTGATCACCGCAGGCTCCAGCGTTTCCCCTACCTGCTGTTCCTGGCCGGCATGGTGCTACTGCTGCTGCCGCTCATGCCGGGGGTCGGCCGCGAACTCAACGGTGCGCGAATCTGGATTGGGCTCGGCCCGTTCAGTTTTCAGCCCGCCGAGGTGGCCAAGATCCTCCTGGCCCTGGCCTTCGCGGCCTATTTCTACGAGAAACGCGACCTGCTGGCCCTGGCCGGCAGGCGCGTCATCGGACTCGAGTTCCCCAGAGCCCGCGATCTGGGGCCCATCGCGGTGATGTGGTTCCTCTCGCTGGGCATCATGGTGTTCCAGAACGACCTCGGCACCGCCCTGCTGTTCTTCGGATTGTTCACCTTCATGATCTACGTCGCGACGCAGCGCCCGGCCTGGCCGATCCTCGCGGGAGTCGCGTTCGTGATCGCGGGACTGCTCGCCTGGAGGTTCACCAGCCACGTGCCGCGCCGGGTCAATTCCTGGCTGAACCCGTTCGGCGACTACGACGCCAACTACCAGATCATCCAGGCCCAGTTCGGTTACGCCTGGGGCGGGTTGTTCGGGCGTGGCTGGGGCCAGGGCTCGCCGTGGCTGACGCCCATGAACGAGAGCGACTTCATCGCCGCCAGTCTCGCCGAGGAGGTCGGGATCGTCGGCATGATGGCGATCGTGCTGCTGTACGGGTTCATCGTCGCCCGCGGCATGAAGACAGCGCTGATCTGCCCGGACGGTTTCGGCAAGCTTCTGGCGGGCGGCCTGGCGTTCACCTTCGCGTTGCAGGTGTTCTCGATCATCGGTGGCATCACCCGTCTGCTGCCGTTGACGGGACTGACGACGCCGTTCATGTCGCAGGGCGGGTCCTCCCTGATCGCGAACTGGATGATCATCGGCATCCTGCTGGTGATCTCCCATCGCGCGCGCATGCCCCAGCGCGCAACGGCCACCCCGCAGGAGTTGATGACTCCTGCCCAGTCGACGGCGGTGATTGCGAAATGAACGGTCCCCTGCGGAAGGTCAGCATCTTCATCTCGCTGCTGATGGCGGCGTTGTTGGTGAACATCACCTGGCTGGCCGTGGCCAGGTCGGAGGACATGCTCAAGGACCCGCGGAACGTGCGCGTCAGGGAGGCCGAGTTCAACACCAACCGGGGTGCGATCCTGGTCGGCAACGACGCGATCGCGATGTCGACGCCCGCTTCGGGAAAGTTCCCGTGGCAGCGCACCTTCCCCCAGGGCGAGACGTACTCGTCGGTGACCGGCTGGTACTCGTACTCCTACGGCAAGCAGGAGCTGGAGCGCAACTGGAACGCGGAGCTGACCGGCACCGCGTCGTCGCAGACGATCACCCGGCTCATCGACCTGCTGACGGGCAAGAAACCGCAGGGCGCGAACCTGAACACGACGCTGAACCCGAAGGCGCAGGCCGCCGCGGTCAAGGCCCTGGGCAAGCAGCAGGGAGCGGCCATCGCCATCGACTACACCACCGGCGAGATCCTGGCCCTGGCCTCCACCCCCACCTACGACCCGAACCTGCTGGCCGCCTCCGATCCCTCGGCGGAGAAGACGAACTGGGAGGCCCTGGTCAACGATTCCGCGGAGCCGCTGAAGAACCGGGCGGTGCGGGAGATCTTCCCTCCCGGTTCCACCTTCAAGCTGGTGACCGCGGCGGCCGCGCTGGAGGCCGGGTACGAACCATCGTCCACCGTCGCGTCCCCGACCAGCTACCAGGCCCCGGGTTCCAGCCACGGCATCGGCAACTCCACGGACTGCGGAGGCACGGAAACCACCCTCGAACACGCGCTGGCGATGTCCTGCAACACCGCCTTCGCAAAGCTGGGTGTGGAACTGGGGCAGGACAAGATGCTGGGTATGGCGCAGCGTTTCGGTTTCAACTCGGCTCCCGGCATCGACCTGCCTGCGACGGCCTCCAAGTTCCCCGCTCAGATGGATCCCGCCTACCTGGCACAGTCCAGCATCGGGCAGTACGAGGTGGCCGCCACCCCGCTGCAGATGCTGATGGTGGCCTCCGCTATCGCGAACAACGGGGTGTTGATGAAACCGCACGTGGTCAAAAGCGTCACCGGAAGCGACCTCAAGGTGATCCAGACGATCCAACCCGAGCAGGCGGGTCGTCCGATCAGCGAGGGCGCCGCCAAGCAACTCAAGCAGATGATGGAGAATGTGGTCAGCGACGGCACCGGTTCGCCCGCGCAGGTCAGCGGAATGACCATCGGGGGCAAGACCGGTACCGCCCAGTCGGATCCCAACCGTCCCCCCTACGCGTGGTTCGTCGGTTACGCCACCGAACCGCACGTCGCCGTTGTGGCCTTCGTGCAGAGCACGTCGGTCGAACGCAACGACATCTCGGGCGGCAGGGTCGCCGCACCTGTGTTCAAGGCCGTCGTGGAGTCCCTCCGATGAGGGCAGGCGGAAACTGGGCCCGATGGGCCACAATGGTTCCCGATCAACCGAAAGGACCAGTGCGATGACTGAGCGCGGCACCCTGCTGGGCGAGCGGTACGAGCTCGACCAGATCATCGGGCGTGGCGGCATGGCCGAGGTCTGGCGGGCCCGCGACCTGCGACTCGTCCGCGACGTGGCCATCAAACGCCTGCGCATCGACCTGGCCAGCGACCCCACCTTCCAGGCCCGGTTCCGTCGCGAGGCCCAGTCGGCGGCGGGCCTGAACCACCCGAACATCGTCGCCGTCTACGACACCGGTGAGGAACGCGACACCAAGTCGGACGTGATGGTGCCCTACATCGTGATGGAGCTCGTCGAGGGCGTGACCCTGCGGGAGGTGCTGCGCGACGGCCGCAAGATCGTGCCCGCCCGTGCGCTGGAGTTCACCGCCGGGGTGCTGGATGCGTTGTCGTACAGCCACCGGGCCGGGATCATCCACCGCGACATCAAACCGGCCAACGTGATGCTCACCCCCGCCGGCACCGTCAAGGTGATGGATTTCGGCATCGCCCGGGCCGTCGCCGACACCTCCGCGACGATGACGCAGACCGCCGCTGTGATCGGCACCGCGCAGTACCTGTCGCCGGAGCAGGCGCGCGGGGAGAAGGTCGATCAGCGTTCGGACCTGTACTCGGTGGGGTGTCTGCTCTACGAGTTGCTGTGTTCGGAGCCTCCGTTCAAGGGCGACTCCCCCGTCTCGGTCGCCTACCAGCACGTCCGGGAAATGCCCGTGCCGCCCAGCCAGCGCGACCCGGAGGTAACCCCGGCGATGGACGCCATCACGTTGAAGGCGTTGGCGAAGTCGCCGAACGACCGCTACCAGGACGCCCGCGAGTTCCGCGAGGACATCCTGCGGGCCTTGAACGGGCAACCCGTGATGGCCGCCTACTCCTCCCCCGTCGAGATGCCGACAACGGTGATGCCGTCCTCTGCCCGACGCGCGGCCCCGAGCCCCCTCACTCCCGCGGATGCGAACGCGGCGGAGGCCACCTCGTTGAATGGTGCCGTCGACACCATGGAGCCCGTGGAGGGCGAGGAGGAGCCGAAGAAGAAACGCAAGACTTTGGTCGTCGTCTCGGTGCTGGTCGGTTTGCTGGCGATAGGCATTGCGGCGGCCGTCTACATGGTGCTCAACTCGGGCCCAAAGCAGGTCGCGGTGCCGAATGTCGTGGGCGCCCTCCAGGCCTCCGCTGAGGCCACCTTGAAGGAGCAGGGTTTCGAGACGAAGGTGGAGACCGTCGAGTCCGAGGACACCAGCAAGGGCAAGGTGGTCGACACCGATCCGAAAGCCGGGGTGCAGGCCAAGACCGGAAGCGTCGTGACCCTGAAGGTGGGCGTGGGCTCGAACCAGTTGCCGATGCCAGACGTGAAGGGCAAGTCCTTCGACGAGGCCTCGAAGATCCTCAAGGAGGCCGGTTTCACGGGCACGATCTCCAAGGAGGACATGGATCCGGCGAAAGAGGCCGCGGACGCCGTGAAGGATCAGGCGCAGGAAACGGAACCGGCAGCGGGTCAGGCGACCGCCCCGGACCAGGCCATCACCGTGCGGATCGCCACGGGCAAGTCCGCGGTGCCCGACTTCACCGGTATGACCGCCGACCAGGTCCGCTCCACGGCCAGCGAGAGGGGCTTCAAGAACAAGGTGAGCGTGGTGGAGAAGGAGAGCACCGCGCAGGCTGCCGGGAAGGTCTTCGCCCAGGATCCCGAGGAGGGAACGGCACTGGATCGCAAGTCGGGAAAGATCACCGTCACCATCGCAAAGGCCGTCCCCACCACCGCGAAGATGCCGAACCTGATCGGCATGGATGAGAACCAGGCCAACCAGGCCTTCAAGAGCGCCGGTTTCACGGGCAATCTGCGCATAACGAAGGTGACGACGACCGACCCCACCAAACCGGCCAACAGGATCTACTCGCAGAGCGTCGACCCAGACACGGAGCTGGACAAGAACTCCTCCGACGTCTCGGTGGAGATCGCCATCCCACCCCAGCAGAACCAACCCACTGCAAGCCCGAGTGGGCAGCCAACCTCCAAGGCCCCGGCCCCATCCCCAACTCCATCGAAGACTGGCTGAGGAAAGATTTCACTGGTACGGGCTGGTCAGGGGAACTCCCCGAAGCTGGTTGAGCCGGGACGAGAGGAACGAGCAGGCCGGCTCAACCGACTTCCCTCACACAAGCTGACTGAGCCGGACCGCGACGAAGGCGAGTCGAAACCACCGTCGCGCGGGTTCCTGCGCAACGCCCGGGAGGGAATTGCGTCCTCTAAACGCCCATGTCGGCGGCGACCAAGGGGCTGAGGCGGGCGGCGCGGACCGGCGCCTCGGTGTCGCCGCAGGTCATGAGCCAGTTGGCGAGCATCTGGTAGCCGCCCTCGGTGAGCACCGATTCGGGGTGGAACTGCACCGCCTCCATGGGCCATTCGCGGTGACGGACCGCCATGATGACCCCCGATTCGGTGCGGGCCGTGATCTCCAGTTCCTCCGGGAGTTTCTCCTCGACGGCCGCGAGGGAGTGGTAGCGGGTGGTGCGCAGCGGAGACGGCAGGCCCGTGAAGACCCCCTTGCCGTCGTGGGTCACTGGCGAGACCTTGCCGTGCAGCAGTTCCTTGGCCCGGTCGACGACGCCGCCGAGGGCGACGGCCATCGCCTGAAGCCCGAGACAGACCCCGAAAAGCGGGGTGCGACCGCCGAGTCGCCGGATGACGTCGACGCACACCCCGGCGCGCTCCGGGGTGCCGGGACCAGGTGAGAGCAGCACCCCGTCGAAGGCGTCCTCCCAGCCGGGTTCCGCGAACCGCGGGTCGTCGTTGCGCCACACCTCCACGTCGGCACCGATCTGGGCCAGGTAGGAGACGATGTTGTAGACGAACGAGTCGTAGTTGTCGATGACGAGGATGCGTGCCACGGGCGCAATTCTGTCACGACGCGGCAACCGACGCGCCCACGCCGCGGCGTCTCCTCACCGGTCCTGGCGGAGAAAGCCGTTGGGCCCGCAGGAAGGGCCCAACGGGTTTGGCGTCCGCTACCCGGCGCCGTATCCGGTTCGAGGCAGTCCGGGTTTGACTGGCGACCTGCTGGGCGGCGGGGCCGAGGTCGGTGACGGCAATCCCGTCGGCGGCGACACCGTGGGAGTTGTCGATGGTGGCTGGGGAGGATCCGGTGGCACGGTCACATCTCCGGAGCCGCTGGCGGTCGGCGACGGGCTCGGGACCTCCGAGAGCGTGGGCGAAGCACTCGGAATCGGTTCCGCCGTTGGGGAGGCGGTCTGGCTCGGGGAGGCCGTGGGACGTGGCGACTCCGACGGAGCGACGGAGGGCGTCACGGTCTGGGTGGGCGATGCCGAAGGACTCGGTGTCGGGGAGGGTGAGGGGGGACGGAGGAACTGCTCGGGATCTTCGCACTCGTCCCCGATCCAGTTGCCGTCGATGTCCTGCTGGTTGGGATTCGCGACATCCGGACAGTTGTCGTAGGCGTCGGGTATGACGTCCCCGTCCCGGGTGATGTCCAGTTTGGTGGAACCCACGGAGGTTTCCCCCTTGGCGTCGGTGACCCTCACCATCACGTGACCGCTCACCTCCTTGTCGTAGCGGTGGACGACCATGTCGGCGGTGGTGGTTTCATCGAAGGTGCCGTCGCCGTCGAAGTCCCACTCGTACTTCACCACGTCACCATTGGGTGAGTAGCTGGCCCGGGCGTCCAGCCGAACCTCGGAGCCAACCTTGGCGACATAGGGCCCCTGCAGCCAGGCGAAGGGTTTGTCAGCGGCTCCCTCGGTCACGTCATTGGCGATGTCCTCCGGCGTTTTCCCGCTCGTGCCGTCGGGGGTCGTCCTGCCACCCGTGGCCTCGGTGAGTTCCGTCAGTCCTTCGCCCATCGCGGCGGGATTACCGACCGTTGAAACCCGGGTGTTGGAAACCGCGTAAGAACCAAGGCGAAGGGTCTGCCATGTCAGGCCGGTGATGGGTTCGGGATCCTTGGCCGGTCCGTCTCCCAGTACCAGCATCACCTTGCTCGCATCCTTGCGCCAGCGCAACGACAGGCCTTGCGCGATTCCGCTGTATACCGATTCCGCGGGATCGCCTGCGGGAGCCAACTCCACTTTGCCGAGCGCGTTCAGAATGTCTCTGGGATTTTCGGTGAAATCCTGGTCCACCCGCGATGGATAATTTCCGGCCACACCGCCGCCTTCCGGGTGGTCCTGATAGGTCACGAGAGCGTACCGGGTATCACCACCGAAGATGGAAGGGAGCATGGTCATTTGAATCGACGTCACCGTCTCCGACCATTTGTCACGCATGGATGAGGTGGCATCAACCACGAAAACCACATCCCTCTTGGACTGATGCCCACCGAGCAATGGAGCATTCTGTGACACCCCCGAGGATTGGATCAATTTGCCCATCTCACGATGCCCGGCAATGTTCGGGTGCCAGAAATTTGTGTAGGTTGCAGAGAACTTGGACTTTATCTTGTTGTCCTCGCCGTAGTCCCCCTCCGTCTCCAGGAACTCATTCAGCCAGCGCTGGGGATTTGCTATCTCCCCTTTCCACCAGTTATTGAAGGAAGGGTCTGGCTCATGTCCGGCGAAAGCCGCGGGGGTCTGTTCGACAAGCTTCACTCGACCCAGATATTTCCTGTTCAAGCGCTGCACGAGTTGCTTCTGGTGCTCCACCGCTTTCATACCCAGTTCACGCACGGCAGCCGAGGCGTCGTATTGTCCCGAGTCGGTCTTGACAAGGTGGGGCTTGTCCAGCGAGAGCAGGGGATAGCTCATGAGAATCACCTGGGAGGAAGGATTACCTGACATCTTCTCGGAGAGAAGTCTCTCAATATTACCCTCAACATCTTTCATAACTCCCGACAAGTTAGCATCCGCCCGCTCGATGTTAGCCTTGCAGTCATTCCCACTTCCCACCCCGTATTGGGGCAGCCCCACAGGCACAAAGCAGCTCAGAATGATGTCAGCGAATTTGGCATTGTTACCTCCCATTGTCATGAGCACCAGATCGGTACCCTTGTCCACCGAATCGGCCTGCGGCCTGAGGGTCAGCTTGCACCGATAGGTGAAGTACGAGCTTCCTCCGAGTCGGTTGATCTGGTGCTCGACCCCGATGATGTCATCGCTCGACTTGAGGGAGCAGGCGTCCTCCCGCTCCAGACGGGAACGCACATCATCCTCGGAATTTCCCCTGGTGATACGCAGGTATTGCTCCTCCACCGTCCCGGGCGCAAAGATGTCCTCGAGCACCCCTCCCGAGCAGGCCCGATTCACGTAGGTCACATCAATACCGAGGGAGCTCGCCGATTCCACGAAATTTTGCCCCCAGTTCTTGGAGCTGCGTTCGCACCACGCCGCACCATAGTAGGATCCTGCGCCATTCCCGGCCGAGAACGAATCACCGAGCTGAACAACCGACAACTGCTTGGGAAACGGATGCGGAGGCCCCATTACCTCATCGGCTTTCGCCGCCGCAGGATGCAATATCCCCGAGGCAACAAAGAGTGCCGCTAACACAACCAGTCGAAGTAATTTTGTCAAAACTCCTCCATTCTTTTCTATCACCAAATCGACCTATTGGGCCACTATGGAGATTCAGACACATCCAACGTAATGATCAGCTTATCGGGTTCAGTTTCGGAAATATGGACATAACAGTCACGACTCGGATCAATCTTCTCTCCATGCCAAGTACTAACACGAGAACGACTGCCTTCAAAAGGGCTAACCCAGCCCGATTCCTTGGCGAAGGCAACGGCCCGATCAAAAATCTCCTGCCGATCAGCATCCCCCAGAGAGAACACCCTCCTCACCTCAGTGAACCGGGGCTTACCCAAGGGACGCCCGTACCCCTTCTCAGAGCTCTCCTTCAGGGGCAAACCCAACAGATCCTCCGCCGCCATGGGATCCTCCAGAAGCACCGGCAACTGCGACCGATCCTCCCCCAGATCACCCACAACACCACACCCAACCAGCACCCCCACACCCAGCAGCATCACACCCCGACGCAACCACGAAACAAAACCGCCACGAGCCCCACTATCCGCCATGCACCAATCCAACCACACCACCCAACCCCCTCAGCAGTAGTCCGATTGGAGGACAGAAATCACAACGTCACACGAGAACGAAACCCACCAACACGAACCACTCAACCCACCCCTCCAGCCAGCAAAACCCCTAGTCAGATAGTATTTGGTGATGACCGCGAACAAACCTCACTGCTTTGAACCCGTTCAGATTTCAGCCACCCCCACTCACGGCTCCTCAAGAACCCTGATCCTGATTATCAGATCGGTCGTATCATTGTCAGCAATGGAAACGCCACAATCACGTCGAGGGCTCTTTTTCTGACCACCCCATACCATCCTGGGCGGCAGGCCGGTCTCGTGTTCCTTTTTCCAACCCGCCTCCTTGGCGAAGGCAACGGCCCGATCAAAAACCTCCTGCCGATCACCATCACCCAAAGAGAACACCCTCCACACCTCAGTAAACTGAGGCTTACCCAAGGGACGCCGATACCCCCTCTCGAACCCGTCCTTCAGGGACAGACCCAACAGATCCTCCGCAGCCATGGGATCCTCCACAAGCACCGGCAACTGCGACCGATCCTCCCCCACATCACCCACAACACCACACCCAACCAGCACCAGCGACACACCCCGACGCAACCACGACATCAGAACGCCACGAACCCCACTGCCCACCATGCACCAATCCAACCACACCACCCACCCCACCAAAAGCAATCCAACCGAAAAACGCGATCCGCAACTTCACACGAGAACGAAACCCACCAACACGACCCATTCGGGCTGTCCCTCCGCCGCTGCCGCACTGCCTTGCCGGAGCGACTTCACGAGGGACAGTGTTTCCTGTTACCTGGATTTTGCGTGGGTGATTCCCAAGGCACCCTGGAATGCCGGCAGAGACAGGGAGGATTCCACGCTTTCCCGGTATCCAAGACCGTAGGCGTCGGCGTACTGCCGGTAGATGGTCAACGCCCGGGACTCCTTCAGGGCAGCGGCCATGCGACCGGCGTCGCCGATCGCCTCGATCACGTAGGGCGGCGCGTAGGGAATACCGTGCAGGACCACGGAGTTGCCGACGCACTTGATGCCCGACGTGGAGATGATCCGTTGCCCCTGGATGCTGACCGCCTCCGCCCCGCCCTTCCACAGGGCATTGACGACGGCCTGGATGTCCTGCTGGTGCACCACCAGGGCGTCGTCGTCGACCCCTGCGGGTTTCACGTCGGTGGGGGCGTCGGTGAGGATCACTCGCATCCCGGGACCTGTGACGGGAACGGCCGCGGCCTGCTCCGCGACCGTACGCTGCTGCTTTTCCAGCTCCGGGGATGCCCCCTGCTGGTGCCCGAGTTCCTCCACCTCGGCTCGAACCTCCGCGACCTCGCCTCGCAGTTGTTCGTTTCGCTGGGCCTGTGTGGTGACCAGGCCGCGCAGGTCGGTGTTGCGGTCGGATCGCAGGTCGGTGCCGCGGGCCGCGATGGCGGAGGCGGTGAGCATCGCGCCCGCCAGGACGCAGATGATGCCCGTGCCCACCCGGCCTCTGAGGCTGCGGGGGTTCTCGTCGTCGCGGGGTCCCCTGATGCGCCTCAGGAGACGGGTCAGACGGGTCTCACTCATGGGGCAACCCTACGCGGCACGAACCTCGAATGTGTTTCCGGCCGGTCGACTCCACTAATCTTGGTCGGCAGAGGCGAAAGGAGGGGCGCGGTGCCCGAGTCCAAGGTGCGCAAGGAAGCCAAGAGCAAGGCGCGCAAGAAGCAGTCCGAAGAGCTCGAGAAGGCTCGTAAGGAGCGCAGGGATCGCAAACGCCTGGCCGCCAACACCGAGCGCCGGTGGGTTCCGTGGACCTTCATTCCCGTCGGGTTGCTGGGTGTGCTCTGGATGGTGACCTGGAACCTGGCGGGGGCTCACATCGATTTCATGAGGGCATTGGGTGACTGGAACATCCTCATCGCCCTCGGTCTGATCATCACGTGCTTCGGCCTGATGACGCTCTGGAAGTAGCCGATGGGCTGGGAACACGCCGGCGGTGAGACCGTCGGTTTCTTCGACGCGGTGATCCTGGACCACGACGGCACCATCGTCGACTCCCACGACGCCATGGTCCGCTCCTACACCCGATGGGCTGCGGAGTACGACGTCGATCTGACCCAGATGCCGAAGTACATGAGCATGCCGAGCCGCGCCTTGACGGAGGCGTTGGTTCCCGACGCGACACGGTGGGACGAGGCGGCGGCACGCATCGAGGAGCTGGAGGTCTCCGACACCACAGGGGTGGTGCCCATGCCGGGGGCGGTCGATGCCTTCCGAGTGTTGCCCGGTGATGCGGTGGCGATCGCGACCTCCTGCACGCAGCCTCTGCTCGACGCCCGATTGCACGCCTCCGGCCTGTCCCATCCCCGGGTCGTGGTGACCCGCGACCAGGTGGAGCACGGCAAACCTGCCCCCGACTCGTTCCTGCTGGCCGCGCAGCGACTCGGTGTGGAACCGTCGCGTGCGCTCGTGGCGGAGGACTCCCCCGTGGGCATCACCGCGGCCCGGGCCGGCGGTTTCCCCACGCTCGGGATCCTCAGCACCCACACCGCCGACGTCCTCCGCGCCGACGTGCACGTGACGGATCTGTCGCAGGTGACCTGGGACGTGGGCGACGAGGGCATCCGTGTGATCGTTCACGACGCCCGCTGACGATTCATCCGCTCCGACCGTGACCGGTAAAATGCCCTCCCGTGACTGAAGCACGTACGCAGGCAACCGAACCCATCGACTCGGAGCAGACGACGGTCCGCAAGGAGAAGCGGGCACGGCTGCTGGCCGCCGGATCCGATCCCTACCCCGCCGACCTGGTCCGCAGCCACACCCTCCTCCAGGTGCGCGAGGGCTGGGGGCACCTGGAGGCCGGGGAGGAAACCGACGACGTGGTGCGGGTCGGTGGTCGCGTCGTGTTCATCCGCAACACCGGCAAGCTGGCCTTCGCGACCCTGCAGGACGGCTTCACCCCCGGCGACAACGGTGAACGCCTCCAGGTGATGTTGTCGCTGGCGGAGGTCGGAGCGGAGGCCCTGGCGGCCTGGAAGTCGGACGTCGACCTGGGCGATCACGTCTGGGTGGAGGGTCGCGTCATCTCGTCGAAACGCGGTGAGTTGTCGGTGATGGCGAAGCGGTGGCGGATGGCGTCGAAGGCCCTGCGTCCCCTCCCCGTGCTGCACAAGGAGCTGTCCGAGGAGAGCAGGGTGCGCCGCCGCTACGTCGACCTGATCGCCCGCGAGGAGGCGCGCGCCATGGTGCGCAAGCGCGCCGCCATCACCCACGCCATCCGCGACACCCTGTACCGGCAGGGTTACATAGAGGTGGAGACCCCGCAGCTGCAGCTCGTCCACGGCGGCGCCGCGGCCCGGCCGTTCACCACGCACCTGAACGCCTTCGACATCGACATGAGCCTGCGCATCGCGCTGGAGCTGCACCTCAAACGCACCATGGTCGGTGGCGCGGACCGCGTCTACGAGATGGGGCGGGTGTTCCGCAACGAGGGCATCGACTCGTCGCACTCCGCGGAGTTCACGATGCTGGAGGCCTACCAGTCGTGGGGCGACCAGCGGACCATCGCGCAGCTGATCCACGACATCATCGTCGCCGCCGCCGACGCCGTCGGTTCCCGGCAGGTCGAAACCGACCAGGGAACCATCGACCTCGACGGTCAGTGGCGGTGGCTGCCGTTCTTCGACGGGCTGAGCGAGGCCGCGGGCCGCGAGATCACCGTCGAGACCTCCCTTGAGGAGCTGAGGGCCGTCGCCGACGAACGCGAGGTGGAGTACGACCCGAAGTGGAACGCGGGCAAGTTGTCGCTGGAGCTGTTCGGGGATCTCGTGGAGCCCGGGTTGATCCAGCCGACCTTCGTCCACGACTACCCGTCGCTCGCGCAGCCCCTCGCCCGCCCGCACCGCTCCGAGCCCGGGAAGATCGAGGCCTGGGACCTGATCATCGGAGGCATGGAACGCGGCACCGGTTTCACCGAACTCATCGACCCGGTGATCCAGCGCGACGTGCTGGTGCGTCAGTCCCTCGCCGCGGCCGCCGGGGATCCGGAGGCGATGCAACTCGACGAGGACTTCCTGGAGGCCCTCGAGTACGGGGCCCCGCCGATGGGCGGAATGGGGCTCGGCATCGACCGCCTGGTGATGCTCCTCAACCCGGGAGCGGGCATCCGGGAGACGATTCTCTATCCCCTGTTGCGTCCCTCCGCGGGCTGAGGAGCCATCGACCTCAGCGGAACACGTTCGACAAGAACCCGCAGAACATCGCCACTCCCCCACCGACCGCGAACCACTGCATCGGAATGTAGAAAAGGGTGTGGATGTTCTTGAGCTGGCTGAGTATCTCGGGGCTCTCCGCAGCGATCAGCTGTTCGACCTGGGCGTAGCCCTCCTCCCTGGAGGCGGGGGCCTGGACGCCGGGGGCCATCTGGAACTGGCCCGCATCAACGCGGGCGCGCAGCTCGGCGCGTCGCTGTTCCTGCCATTCGGCGACCTTGGCGCGGGGACGTATCACGTTGAGCCATCGCCCACACAGAAAACCCAGGGCACCGCCGACGAGCGCACCGAGAGCGGCGACGATATTGGTAATCGCGCTCTTACTCCCATACATACTCGCCGGTAGGGCGCCCAAGGCGAACGCGGTCAATGCAGGGAAGGCAGCCCCTAAAAGCCCCCAGCCACGAAAAATGATCATGCCCGAATGTTAAGGGGTTTCTCGGCCCCGTGGCGAGCAGTTCTGATCTTTTCAACAAGACTTCGGGGTCACGACGTGAAGAAGGATGCGACGAAACCTCCCAGGATTAGCACCCCGATCCCCAGACCCACCATGTGAAGCGGCACTCCGTAGAGGGAGTGTTGATTGAGCATCCTCGGCGACAGGTCCCGGGCCTCGCGCTCCAGTAGCTCTTCCACCTGCGCGTAGCCCTCCTCCTTGCTGGTGGGGGCAGGAGCGCCGGGAGCGATCTGGAACTGCCCCTGATCCACCAGGGAGCACAATTCCACACGCCGCTGCGCCTTCCACTCCTCCAGTTTGGCGAAGGGGCGTTTCTGGTTCAGCCACCGCCCCAGGAACCATGCCCCCACGGCACCCAGAAAGCCCCCGACGAGGGCCAACTTCAGGAACATCGCGTCGGACAGTTTGAGCGACGAAGCGATCGCCAGCATGATGCCGGCCCCTAGAACGGGCACAACCACACCCATTCCGCCCCAGCCCCTGTAGATGATCATGCATGAACTTTAGTCAACGGGGGCGACGCTCATCTCTCCTCCGGAAAATCCGGGGCAGGCAGCTGTGGTCACTGGTGACGTTCCCCCGTCAGCATGGTCAGGATCAGGACGTTTTTTCCAGGGGCGTCGGCGGGGCAGTCGACGCGGTGCGTGAGGTGACCGGTCAGGTGCAGCACGACTCCCGGCCCCATCTCCACCACGTCGTCGCCGCAGGTGAACAGCAGCCTGCCCTGCGTGCACTGCACCAGGATGGGGTGTGCTGCCTTGTGGTCGTCGAGGCACTGGCCCGGCGCGAAGTTCATGAGGATGACGTTGGCCCCGTCGCCCTGGAGTTGTCTGCGCACGCCGGGGCGTGGGCGCGACGGATCGGTTTCCGGGGCGGAGGCGACGGAGTCGATCACGGTCATCGTCCCGCCGCTGCCCGACACCTCCGGGGTGCCGAAGACGTCGGGGGTGTTGACGGGAACCTGGTTCTGTTCGGCCATGGGATCTCCTTGCTGATCAGGCGGGGCGGTGCTGGTGGACGCGGTACCCGGCGGCGAACATGCCCTTCATGTTGACGCCGGCCAGTGCGCGGTCGAGCTGCTGCGGGTTCGGGGAGACGAACCCGGTGATGGTGTCCACGCCGTGGTCGAACAACACCGGGTTGAGCGGAACCGACGGGCCGACCAGCACGGTGTGGGCGTTGCGCGACAGCTCGATCAGGCGCGGCGCGGTCTTGTTGACGAACGCGGAACCGGAGATGAACACGTAGTCGCATTCGGGTAGGAGGTATTCGCAGGCGGAGTCGGGGTAGTCGCCGGGCTGCGGGTTGCGCTCCAGGCAGATGTACTCCCCCGCCGCCTCGAGGGCCTTCTGGGCGAAGGGGAAATGCCCGATGACAGCGACCTTCTTGCCGGTGACGTCTGTGGCGTAGGGGTCGAAGACCATGCCCCAGTTGATGCCCTCGCCGGTGGGGACGAAGCCGTTGGCCTCGGCGACCTCCGGGGTGCTGTGCCAGGAGTTGATGGCGGCCTGCCCAATGGAGCTCTCCGCCAGGTTCCAGCTGCGCACCAGCTGGGCGGCCTCCCGCAGCGGCGCGCCGTCGAGGGTGACGCCGGGGAAGATGTCGGGACGGGATTTGACGTTCATCGTCCACGCCATGCCGATGCCACCGGCCGAGTTGATGACCCGGGTCCACTGCGCGCCGACATTGACCGTTGTCAGGGTCACCTCCTCCGGGATCGCGTCGATGAGTGCGTCGTAGATCTCCCAGGGGTTTCCCATGCCGTTCTCCGTCCAGCCAAGGTGGGGCTTACCTGATGGAGAGTACACGGCGATATCCGTCGCCAAAACCCCTAGCATTCATCGCTCAGAAACGTTATCATCGTTCCATGACGATGACTGAGGCAGGGTCCGCGCACCCCGAGACCGACACGGCGGCAACGCTGTTCCGGTCCCTGGCCGACCCGAACCGGCTGGCCATCGTCAAACACCTCATGCTGTCCGAGCACCGGGTCGCCGACCTCGTCAAGCACCTGGGGCTAGCACAGTCGACGGTGTCCGCCCACGTCAGGGGGCTGCGCGACAGCGGCCTGCTGACCGCGCGCGTGAGGGGACGCGCCACCTTCTATTCCCTGGCCGAGCCAGAACTGATCACCAACCTCCTGGCAGCCGCCGACGACCTCTTGGTCGCCACCGGCGAAGTCCCAGTCACCTGCGAACCGGAAGACGACGCGCAATGAGCAACCACCACGACGCAGCCCACGAGCACAGCGCCGCACCGCACGACCATCACAGCCACGAGAAGAGCTCCCACACCCACGGACATGGCCATGGTCACAATCACAATCACGCGCACGGATCGACGAACCGGAAGCGCCTCGGGATCGCCCTGGGGATCACCGGCGTGATCTTCATCGCCGAGGTCGTCGGCGCGATCGTCACGGACAGCCTGGCGCTGCTGGTCGACGCCGGGCATATGCTGACCGACTCCATGGGTCTGGTGGTGGCCCTCATCGCGGCGACGCTGATGAAACGGCCGCCGTCGGAGCAGCACACCTGGGGCTGGCAGCGCGCCGAGGTGCTGTCGGCGGGGGCGCAGTCCGCAATCCTGCTGTGCGTCGGCGGGTATGCGATCTTCGAGGGCGTCGGCAGGCTCTTCGCTCCCCCAGAGGTGGAGGCCGGCGGGGTCGCTTTCATCGGTGTGGTCGGCCTGCTCGGCAACGTCGCGTCGCTGATGGTGCTGCTCGGCGGCAAGGACAGCAACCTGAACATGCGGGCTGCTTTCCTGGAGGTGCTGAACGACGCGCTCGGGTCGGTGGCGGTGATCGTCTCCGCCGCCGTGATCGCCCTGACCGGCTGGACTCGCGCCGACACCGTCGCCGGCCTTCTGGTCGCCGTGCTGATCGTGCCGCGAGCGCTGAAGCTACTGAAGGAGTCGGGGTCGATCCTGCTGGAAGCTACCCCCAGCGGACTCGACCTGACCAAGGTGAGGGAGCACATGGCGGAGCACCCGCACGTCAAGGACGTCCACGACCTCCACGCCTCCGTCGTCTCCACCGACCTGCCGGTCCTGACCGCCCACGTGGTGCTGTCCGACGAGTGCTTCAGCGACGGCCATTCCCAGGAGATCCTCTCCGAGATCCAGGACTGCCTGACCACACACCACGAGGTCAGCATCGAGCACTGCACACTGCAGCTGGAGTCGGAGAAGGTCGCCAAGGAGCACAAGGAGCACTTGCACGCCTGAGGGCCGCGACGCTGTCCTTTTGGACAGGTGATGCTGTTCCTGCGGCGGGGGCGAAAGGCCAGGTGGCATTGCGACGCTGAAACCATGAGAAACACAACCAGCAAGTCCACATCCACTGCACCAGCCGCCAAGCACATCAGCAGGCACAAGCCTCGCGGTTCCTTCCTGCTCCGGTCTCTGGCGCTGCCGGTGGCTGCCGTCATGGGAGCCGGTACCTTCATGCTGCACGGCCCAAACGCAGCCATCGCCGCTCCACCGGAGCCCACCGACTCTGTCTCTGCTTCCGCCTCGCCCTCCCCCTCTGCTTCTGAAACCGGAGCATCCGCCGAATCTGCTGAGAAGGCCCGCATCACAGCGACAGCACAGGGCCTGGTGGACGCCGGTTTCCCGGCGGCTCTGGCCGCGGTCACGAAAGCCGATGGAAGCACCGTCGGCGTCGCCGTCGGCAAGGG
>ERZ772924.457-NODE-457-length-19615-cov-3.474540_pt1 | contig 19615 bp, 19 predicted proteins | sample MGYA00512116_ERZ772924 | MGnify/ENA primary metagenome ERZ772924 (study PRJEB29015, sample SAMEA2737920) | human oral metagenome | biome: human oral; feature: human-associated habitat; material: dental | place: China | collected 2134 ...
AGGAGCAATTTAACAACTAATTTGTTAGTTCATTTGAGGTGAAGCAAAGTTCAATCCCCTGTTACTTACCTATTTACTCACTTGTTTCACCTCAAAGGCTATTGAAAGGAAAATAAGATGACAAAAAGCTTACCTAAAGATTTTATTTTCGGTGGTGCAACAGCAGCTTATCAGGCTGAAGGTGCCACTCATGCAGATGGGAAGGGTCCTGTTGCTTGGGATAAATATTTAGAAGATAACTATTGGTATACAGCTGAACCTGCCAGCGATTTCTATCATCAATATCCTGTTGATTTAAAGTTGGCAGAAGAATTTGGCATCAACGGTATTCGCATTTCCATTGCTTGGTCACGGATTTTTCCAAAAGGGTATGGAGCCGTTAACCCCAAAGGTCTTGCCTTTTATCATAATCTTTTTGCTGAATGCCATAAACGTCATGTGGAACCTTTTGTAACACTTCATCACTTTGATACCCCAGAGGCTTTGCATTCAAATGGTGACTTTCTCAATCGTGAAAATATAGAGCATTTTGTCAACTATGCTGAATTTTGCTTTAAAGAATTTCCAGAAGTGAATTATTGGACAACTTTCAATGAAATTGGTCCCATTGGTGATGGTCAGTATCTGGTTGGAAAATTTCCGCCGGGCATCCAATACGATCTTGCCAAGCTTTTCCAATCCCACCACAACATGATGGTTGCACATAGCAAGGCAGTCAAACTTTTCAAAGATGGTGGCTACTCTGGCGAAATTGGTGTGGTGCATGCTCTGCCAACCAAATATCCTTATGATCCAAATAACCCAGCAGATATTCGTGCGGCAGAATTAGAAGATATTATTCATAATAAATTCATCTTGGATGCGACTTATCTGGGTAAGTATTCTGAGAAAACTATGGAAGGGGTCAATCATATTTTGGCTGTCAATGGTGGTCAATTAGACCTTCGTGAGGAAGATTTTGCTGCTCTTGAAGCCGCTAAAGATCTCAATGATTTCTTGGGTATCAATTATTATATGAGTGATTGGATGCGTGCTTTTGATGGTGAAACCGAAATTACGCATAATGCTAAAGGCGAAAAAGGAAGTTCTAAGTACCAGATTAAAGGTGTCGGTCGCAGAGAAGCGCCAGTAAATGTTCCCAAAACAGATTGGGATTGGATCATTTATCCGCAAGGACTTTACGACCAAATCATGCGAGTTAAGCAGGACTATCCTAATTACAAGAAGATTTATATCACTGAAAATGGTCTTGGTTATAAGGATGAATTTGTGAATCATACTGTTTATGATGATGCCCGTATTGATTATGTTAAAAAACACTTAGAAGTTCTTTCAGATGCTATAGCAGACGGTGCCAATGTCAAAGGTTACTTTATCTGGTCTCTGATGGATGTCTTCTCATGGTCAAATGGTTATGAGAAGCGCTATGGTCTCTTTTATGTTGATTTTGATACGCAAGAGCGTTATCCCAAGAAAAGTGCCTACTGGTATAAAAAGTTAGCTGAGACCCAAATAATTGACTGATGCCGGTATTTTAATCGCATTTGGTAATCATCTGCGTTGTTTGGGAGGCTTGCTGTCTTGACTGAAATTAAATCAAAAAGCTTGTTACTTCAATATTTTCTCAATATATCCTATATTTAATGAATACTTCCAAAAAACAGCCTAAATTTTGGATAAAGACAGCAATAAAAACAAGAGTGACAGTCTTTGATTCCACTCTTGCTTTGTTTTAATGTTAAAAATATGAAGTAAGAATGAGGATAAGTAATGGTTATTGAACTAAAAAATGAAAAAGTAACTGTCCAGTTTAAAGAGTTTGGCGGTGCTTTGTCTTCTATCAAAGATCAAGATGGTATAGAATACCTATGGCAGGGAAATCCTTACTACTGGAGTTCTCAGGCACCGGTTCTTTTTCCTATTTGCGGCAGTTTAAGAAATGATAAGGGCATTTACACGTCTAAGAAACACTCACATCGTTATGGCAGCATCCCTAGACACGGCCTGGTGCGAAAGAAAAATTTTCGCTTTGAGCAACTGGGAAAAGACAGTGTTGTTTTTACCATTACTCCTGACAAAGAAATGCTGATGCAATATCCCTATCATTTTGAATTAAAGATTATCTACACTTTAAAGCATACAACTATTCGCACAGAGTATCAGGTTACTAACAAAGAAAAAGAAAGCATCATGCCTTATTTTATCGGAGGCCATCCCGGTTTGAACTGTCCCTTGTTTGCAGGAGATCGCTATGAAGACTACTATCTTGAATTTGAAAAGGAAGAAACCTGTACAGTACCAAAATCTTTTCCTGATACAGGGTTGCTTGATTTACAAGACAGAAAAATTTTCTTGAAAGGGCAGAAATACCTTGATTTGGATTATTCTTTGTTTACGCATGACGCCATTACTTTAGATAATCTACAATCAAGAAGTGTCAGTCTGCGTTCTAAAAATCACGGCGGAGGCCTGCGTTTGGATTTTGCAGATTTTCCTTACCTTATTCTTTGGTCAACAGCCAATAAGAGTCCTTTTATAGCCTTAGAACCTTGGAGCGGGTTGTCAACTGCGGTAGATGAATCAGATTATTTTGAAGAAAAACGCAATGTGAGCTTTGTAGAGCCCGGACAGTTTGATCGAAACTATTTTGACATCACTGTTTTATAAAATTGAAAGGAGGGAGTTAATGATGACTTCTCTTAAAAAAATAGCTAAAAACGCCATCTCATCAGCCTTTGAGATAGTCTATATACTGACCTTCACCAATCAAAAAGATGTTCCGAATATGACAGAAGAAATCAAGCGATTGGGTAAGTGGTATGTCAATACTGGTGATGAATGGATTTGTCATTCAAATCTACCTTTATCCGAATTTCAAGAGAAATTTTTGGAGCTGACACATCTGACTTCTGAGCAAGTGTTCTTGACTAAAGATCATCTGCCATTTTCAAAATAAAGCTAAAAGATGGACATCTAGCTTATTTTTAATATTGCAGGCTCACTTTGCTGTAAATCAGTACGGTCTGTAGCTTGCTGCCTCGTCCTAAAAGACTAAGTTAGAATAGCAATCTTCTTTTAGTATCAGGGAAGGTTCTTTCAAAACAGTCTAAAAATCCATTTGGAGAAGATGATGCTCCAAATGGATTTTTACTTAACCCCAAAATTTCTTAGCGATTTCTTGGCCTTGTTTGATTTTAGCCCATTGCTGCGGGATAGCCAACTCATTGCCAGAATCACAAGAGGCAAAACCGCATTGATGTGACAGCAGCAAACGTTCCTTAGGCAAAATGGTGCTGGCTTGTTCTAATAACTTGAGAACACGTTCTTCATCATCAAGATCAGTTGTCTTACTGGAAAGGAGTCCAAGAACAACCTCAGCATCTTTATCTTTAAGAGAAGCAAGAGCCTTCAAATCACCTGAGACGTCACTGTCCCATTCTAAGAAGAAGCGGTCATAGTGTTGATCACGCAAGAATTTTTCCGCAATCGCTTCATAAGTTCCGCCTGAGGCAGAACGGCTTTCATAATTTCCGCGGCAGTTATGTGTCCAAACTTTGAGTCCTAATTGATGCCCGTAATCAGCTACCTCGTTATTGATCGCAATGAATTCATCAGCTAAATCAGCCAGCGCAGCATTGCCATCAGCAAAAAACGAAGCAGGATTTGATTCATCAAAAAGTTCCCAAAGGCAGTCATCAAACTGGATAATCTCACCTCCAGCTTCTTTGTATTCTGTCAAAAATTCCTTGTAGGCCTTGATAAGACCAGCTTTTAATTCGTCATTGGTTTTGTAAACTTGCCCTTCACCAGCAAGTTTATCAAAGATAGTCAGTTCAGTATAAGCATGCGCAGGTCCCCAAATCGTTAATTTTGTTTGCCTATCACCAGCTTCTTCCTTGAGCAGTTTGTAAATATCTAAAAAATGATGATTTTTACCTGAAAGTGGCTGGGTAATGCGAATACCGATGTCTTTACGTGTTTCGTACTGTCCGCCATCATGGTCTTTAAAAGTGTAGCCGTGGTCTGCAATGTAACGTTCAATACCTTTAAGTCCCCAAATAAAATCTAAATGCCACATGGACTTAGAATATTCACCATCTGTCAAAATATCAATACCATTTGCCTTTTCATCAGCAATGACCTTTTTAATCTCTGCTGTTTCTGTTTCACGATAACCCGGAAAACTATCATAAAAAGGATACTGAATGTCATCACGATGTTCAATTTTATTTTTATAGTCAAGCAGATCAGCTGGACGAAGAAGAGATCCAACTAGTTGGAATTTTGATTGTGTCATATACATGCCTCTTTCTAGATTTCTTGCTTTTTATTGTACAAAAGCTGAGCACTTTTGAAAAATAGTTAATTTAGAGAAAAGCATATAGTTTTAAACTATAACTAAAAAGACAGTTTTTGCCTAAACACAAACGCCTTCTCCTCGAAATGAAAAAGCAGTTTTCCCTATCTCCGCCTTTTTTGGTAAAATAGAAGAAAAAACAAGGAGCAACTTATAACCGATGCGCGATAACCATTTACACACCCATTTTTCCTATGATTCTGACGCTAGCTTTGAGGACTACCTGACTCACTATGATGGGGAAATTGTCACGACTGAGCACTACGACCTGTCCAACCCCTACACTCAGCAGGATGATGTACCTGATTATGAGGCTTATTCTAAAGAAATAGCCGAGCTTAATGCGAAATACGGCAACCGCATCAAGCGAGGCATTGAAATTGGCTATTACCAGCCCCGCGAAGCGGACATTCTCAGCTTCCTAGCTGACAAGGACTATGATTTGAAATTACTCTCTGTCCATCACAACGGCGTCAATGATTATCTGGACGATGAAGTGGCAGATATGGACAAAGAGACCATTATCCAAGAATACCTAGACAAGCTGGAATACGCCATCGGACGCGTAGAAGCTGATGTGCTGGCGCATTTCGACTATGGCTTTCGCTTGTTTGGCCTGACGGTTGATGAATTAAAGACTCATGAAGCCCAGCTGCGCCGCATTTTCCACAAGATGATCGACCACAACCTAGCCTTTGAACTCAACAGCAAGTCCATGTACCTCTATGGACACGAGCATCTCTACCGCTATGCCTTAGGCCTAGTCAAAAACTTAGGCTGCCACAAATACACCATCGGCTCCGACGGTCACAAACTCGAACACTTCCGCCTAGCCTTTGACAAAATTCAAGACATCTTAGATGAGTATGGAATTGAAGAGGGGGAGATAATTTAAAAAGCAGCGGTGGGTTGCTGTAGCATTTCGTTTGTAAACAGTATTCCTATTGTCAGCCAGCTCATGTGGTTCGGCACGCCAGCAAACATACGGTTTCATGGCTAAATTGAATGATTATGATAGATTGGAGATATTGAAATGAGTGATATAAAATTAAATGATATATTTGGATTTACTGAAGAAGAAATTCCACATGTAAAAATTTATTTTCATGTGTGGAAAAGCGATGTGAATTATACAAAAGATTATTATCTATCTAATAAAGAACAAGTTAACCATTGGAATATTTTCTATAATGCTGATAAGAAACATTTTAAAGTTGGAGAAACGGTGATAAATGCAGTAAAAGTAGACTATGATAAATATTTGGTTACTATGGTAAAAAAAGTGACTAAAGATTTAAATCGATATAATGATCAAGGTTATGAAGGAGAAAATGTAGAAAAATTTAAACCATATTTTGATCGTTTAATCATAAAGTATAAGCCAGGTCGCATGAGAGTGAGAAAATATGCAAGTCTTTATGATGATGTTATCGTTTCCGAAATCCTATCAGAACCATGGCGAGGTGATGATTTTAATGGTTATGATGAAATTTGTTTATCATATTCTCAATTAGAAAGTATTTTTAGACTGGAGAAGAGAGATTGGTTAACTGCTTTACAAAATCAAAAAGCTGTTTATCTAATTACAGATAAAAAAACAGGACAGTTATATGTTGGTTCAGCTACAAGTAAAGATAAAATGTTGCTTAGTAGATGGAATTCATATGTAAATAATGGTCATGGTGGTAATACAGAACTCCATAAATTAGTCACAGAAAAAGGTTTTAACTATGTAAAAGAAAATTTTCAATACAGTCTTTTGGAAAACTTCAATGGAAAAGTTGATGATGATTATATTATTGGTCGGGAACAATGGTGGAAGAAGGTATTACAATCAATAAAATTTGGTTATAATGATAATTAATTTTAATTGAGAATTTTTAGCTGTTAATTTCATTTAGTCTTTTCAAGAAACAATTAGAACTTATATATTTTATAGAAAAGTGATGAACCTATTTAAAATGGTTAAAGAACCTATAGATCTAGTACTAAAAACTGTATTGTTTTTATAGATTGATAAAAAGCTTCTCAGTATTGTATAAATTAAATAACTATGATGGATAGGAAAATGAAGGGATAAGTCAGTAATGTCAAAATATAGTGAGTTTAAAAATTTACTTAAGAAGTTTGTTGAACAAGCAAATATAAAGATGAAAAATGGAAAAGGAACTCCTGCAAAATTAGGAAGTTATGGATTTGAAAATAATAATTATAAAAAAGACCAACACAGTGAAGAAGTAACGATTGATGACATTTCCTATAAAATTCAAATGTTTAGTTCTGGTCATTGGGGCCCTAAAAGTGGTAATGGAAGCCAAAAATTGCCTTATTTTGGCTATGAACTTAACTCGGAGAAAAACATTTGGATAAATGTACGTGCGGAATTTCGAGACTACAGAGTAGAATTATTAAAAATTGTAAAATGGTCTCCTAAAGGTAAAGGTTCTGGGGGAATTGATAAGGATACCGAATATCGATATGCAGTTGACGAATTACGATTGAATTTTGATGAAGAACCCAATTTGGAGTTAAAAAATTTTTATGATCAATTTATAAGTTTTAAAAAGGGTAGTAAAATGAAAAAAGAACAAAATGTTGTAGAGGAACCATCATCTAATTATATTGGAGATAGTAAATATGCTCAGGTTTTGAAAAACTCCAAAAACCTCATCTTCCGTGGTGCGCCGGGTACTGGGAAAACCTATCTTGCTAGGCAGATTGCTGAGGAGCTGACTGGTGGTAATGAAGAGCAGATTGGATTTGTTCAGTTTCACCCGTCTTATGATTACACGGATTTTGTGGAAGGGCTGCGACCTGTTAGTGATAAGGGGCAGATTGGTTTTAAGCTGCAGGACGGGATTTTTAAAAAGTTTTGTAAGAAAGCAAAAGAAAATCCAAATAAAAAATTCGTCTTCACTATCGACGAAATCAACCGCGGGGAGATTTCCAAGATTTTTGGTGAACTGTTCTTCTCTATTGACCCAGACTATCGCGGGGAAAAGGGAGCCGTTTCAACGCAATATGCCAATTTACATGAAACGGATGAGAAATTTTATATCCCTGAAAATGTCTATATTATCGGCACCATGAATGATATTGATCGTTCTGTTGATACTTTTGATTTTGCCATGCGCCGTCGTTTCAGGTTTGTTGAAATAAAAGCAGCAGATACTATGGGAATGTGGGAAAATAATGACAAATTTGATAATGATAAAATTGAAGAAGCTAGAATCCGTTTGACAAACTTAAATAGGGCTATTTCAAATACAGAAGGGCTGAACAGTCATTATCATATTGGGCCATCTTATTTCTTGAAACTGAAAGATCTTGATTACGATTATGACATTCTTTGGTCTGATTACTTAGAGCCGCTTTTAAAAGATTATTTGCGCGGTTCCTATGATGAAGTAGAAAAGCTAGCTGAGCTGAAAACTGCTTATGATAATAAAAGCAAGGTAGAGGCCGATGAGACTGACGGATAACCAGCAGAAATTCTTAAAATCTGATTTTGAAAATGAATTTCATAATTTATCAGCCCAGCTTCTGGACAGGACTCTGGAAAATTTTTCCAAAGAGGATAATATCCTTATTTTTCCACATGATTTGCTGGAGTCTCCTGATTTGGAAAAAGATGGCAAGGTGTTGGAGACAGTCAGTGGTCAGATTAAAACGCAGAATATTATTGGTTTTCTGGGCTGTGGGGATGAGCGTTTGACCATCCATTCTCGTTTTGCTAATGGGGACGATGACTATTTTTTGCATTATATGCTGCAAAAGGTGCTGCAGCTTAACCTGACCAGTCTGGATGTTGGTTTATCTCAGGAGGATAGTTGGTATCAGCTCTTGATTTATCTTTTTCCAAAGTATCTTCAGGCGGCTTTGCGCAAGGGACTTTACAAGGAATACCAGCGTTTTTTCTACAATGACAGCCATGTCAAAGGGACGATTGAGGTTGCTCGACATATTAAGAAAAATGTTCCTTTTACAGGGAAAATCACTTATTCGACTAGGGAATTTTCCTTTGATAATGCCCTCATGCAGCTGATTCGGCACACGATTGCCTTTATTCAGCATACTGTTCCAAATGGCAGAGCGCTTTTATCCAGTTCAGCATCTGTTAGGGAAAATATAGCTGAAATTGTGCGCGTGACACCGTCGTATAAGTTTTCAGATCGAGCGAAAATTATCCACCTTAACCAGACACGTCCCATACGTCATGCTTATTATTATGAATATGGCAAATTGCAACAGCTTTGCTTGATGATTTTGCATCAAACAAAGCATGGGCTGAATCAATCCCAGCAAAAGATTCACGGCCTTCTCTTTGATGTCGCTTGGCTTTGGGAAGAATATCTGGCGACCTTGCTTGGAGAGGATTTTGAGCACCCGCAAAATAAGGCGAGTAAAGGTGGTTACTCTTTATTTGACAATGGAAAGGGACAGATTTATCCCGATTTTCTTTCTTTGACGGATTGTCCTATTGTTGCTGATGCAAAATATAAGCCTATTGAAAACATAAACGGATCAGATTATCTTCAAATTGTGGCCTATATGTATCGATTTAATGCTAGATTAGGTTTTTATCTTTTTCCGAATAACACGAATGACGCAAATATTAATCAATTTAATTTATTACAAGGAAAAGGTGAAAGGCGAGATACTAAGATTATTGTTAAAAAAGTAGGACTTGAAATTCCCCAAACCAGCAGCAGTTATGATGATTTTGTCAAGCAAATTCAAGAATCGGAAAAAATATTTCAAGAAACTATTCAAAAACTCCTAAAAGAAAGCGAGTGCACATTATGACCGAAAAACTAATTCTAGTCCGCCCCAGTCTTGATTGGGAAGAGGAATTACTGGCTTATAAGGAAGCGTTTAAAAGTGAGCACATGTACGGCGGAGCTGGGCTTTATAAATTTGATAGGTTGTCTGATTGGCTGGTTTACCTAGACAGGCTCTCAAAGGATAAGCCGGCAGAAGAAGGATGGACAGCAACGGTTTTTCTCTGCATTCGTCAGTCCGATAAGCGAATGATTGGTATTTGCAATGTCAGACATCATCTAAATAGTTTAGGTTTGCTTAATGTTTCAGGCCATATTGGCTATTCCATTCGGCCTGATGAGCGTAAGAAAGGCTACGCTAAAGTGCAGCTGCGCCTAGCATTGTTAGAGGCCAAGAAATTAGGCATTAACAAGGTTTTGGTGACCTGCGCAGACTGGAATATTGGTTCTGAACGTACTATCCTCGCAAACGGAGGTGTCTATGAAGACAGCCGTTTGGATAAATCAACGGGGAACATGATGAAGCGGTACTGGATAAATGTGACTGAAAGGAACAGCATATGAAACTAGTCTTTTTGCATGGTTTGGGACAGGATAAGACGGCTTGGGATGACGTGATAGCTGCTCTGCCTCATTACGACTGTCTAGCCTTGGATTTATTTGATGAAGGAAAAATGCCTGAAAATTTTACGACTTTGGTGGAACAAGTTGCTACTGAACTCAAAGGGATAGAAGAAGATTTTGTGTTAATTGGTCTATCCTTGGGCGCTATGCTGGCTTTGGCGCTGAGTGACCATACTTTGCCGCATATAAAAGGCTTCATTGTTTCTGGCGCGCAGCATGATTTGAAGAGGAGTTTTCTTTATAAATTGCAGCTTCTTGGTCTGCAGCTGCTTCCCAAGTCCTTTTTTAAAAAACAAGGAGTAGAGAAGGATTCTTTTTTAGCCTTTTCAAAGTCTCTGTCAACTCTTGATTTAAGAGAAACTATCCGGCAAATAGACACACCCGCTTTGATTCTTTGCGGTCAAAAGGATAAGCCCAATCTTTTGCCTGCTAGGAAAATAGCAGAGCTGATACCCAATGCTCGCCTTTCTGTTATCAAAAAAGGCGGACATCTGTTAAACACCAAAATGCCAATCGTTTTTGCCAAAGAAATCACTGATTTTTTAAAGTATGAGTCTTTTTAGAGTAATGGGTTTAATGATTATCATGGTAAAATCTGATGAAGATGACAATAAAAACCAGCAGATTTTTATCTGGCTGGCTTCAATTGGGATGGCACTTATTTGGCATAAATTGGCTGTTCATGCTCCATTAAAATCACTTTGAGGTGAAACCATTTGGCAAAGTATTTTTGCAGTCCTTTGTTAAGCTTTATTTGGATAAAAATGATGATAAAGATAGCAACAGCACCGCCTAGTCCATAAATGTAGACTGCTGCTTGTGTATTGATCTTTGCATAAAGAAAGATTAGTTCTGCAAGAAAGCCATAAAAAGCTATCAGTCCAGCGTTTAACGCCATAAAAAAGAAATAAAAGAGACTTTGAAACCCAACATGTCTGGTCTGATAGATTGCTTTATAGTTTTCAGTTATTTTTTCAAAAGTCGGCAGTGTTATCCCATCATAAGACACTGTCTGTCCATAATCTACCAACTTTGGTGAAGCATGGTAGCCAAATAATCGACAAATTTTGTAATTAATATTTCTCAAAAATAGATAGACGACAGTCATCAAAGCTATCGCAAAAGGGAACAAACGCACACGTAAAGAAGGAAAAGAAATAAATAAAGTTACTAAAGTGAGAAAGACAAGTATTAAATTGGCTATTTGTAGTGCGATATATAAGCATTTGATTGTTAGGGAATACTTGGGTTGCAATCTACGATTTTCCATCAAAATCCTCCTGTGTTTTTAAACAGTAGTGCTATTTTAATATTATAAACTGATAAGTAACTTGTCAATATTTTTGAAAAAACGATACGAATTAGTAAGATTGAATTTTTTATTGATTAAAAAATTCAGTTGCTTAAATAGTATACTAATAGTTTTATTTAAGGTCCCTTTCTTATGTTATAATAAAAAGAACTTTCTGTCGTTTAAAGGAGATGAAAAAATGTTAAAGGCATGGGCAGTTAAGTTCTCAAGAAAGAGCAAATAAAAGCTTTTCAAGTCAGTTTTACTTGAAAAGCTTTTATTGGTATTTTAGTAAATCAATTAACGTGTGACACGGCGGCGAGCAGCTTTTTTACGGTTTTCTTCAATGAAGGCTGCTTTTTTTTCTTCTGGATCAATGATTGTTTTTTTAACAGCAAAGACTGCCCCAGCAACCGCTGCAGCGGTGCCGATAACACCTGTTGCAAGACCTCTAGCAAATGCATGTTTCTTAGCCATAATTAAGTCTCCTTTTATATGTTATAATAATACTATTATCTTAAAAAATAATATATTTTTCAAGGAAAAAGTCTATGAAAACAAAATTAATTGTTGTTTTAGGTCCAACAGCAGTCGGAAAAACAGCACTGGGAATTAAATTGGCCCAGCAATTTCATGGTGAAATTATTAGCGGTGACAGTCAGCAGGTTTATCGAAAGTTAGATATTGGTACGGCTAAGGCCACGGCTGCCGAACAAGCAGCAGTTCCGCATCATTTGATTGATGTTAGAGAGGTAGATGAGAATTATTCTGCCTTTGATTTTGTTCAGGAAGCAACAAAAGAAATTGCCAGTATTTGCGCTCGAGGTTATCTTCCTATTATTGTCGGTGGTACTGGGCTTTATTTACAAAGTCTTCTGGAAGGTTATCATTTGGGAGGTCAAGTTGATCATGAAGCTGTTTTAGCCTATCGAAGAGAATTGGAAACCTTATCTGACACAGAACTTTCTCAGTTAGCTGAAACAAAACAAATTGTTATGACAGAACCTAATCGTCGACGTTTGATGCGTTCCTTGGAACTCCACAAATTTAGCCAAGGTGTCCAAAATCAAGGAAGTCCTTATGATGTTTTATTGATTGGCTTAAATGACAATCGGCAAGATCTTTATGAACGCATTAATGCTCGCGTTGATAAGATGATGGCAGCAGGATTGTTAGACGAAGCCAAGTGGTTGTATGATAATTATCCTCATGCACAAGCAACTCGCGCAATTGGTTACAAGGAACTCTTTCCTTATTTTGCAGGTGATATTGGTTTGGAAGAGGCTATTGAAAAAATTAAACAAAACACAAGACGTTTTGCTAAACGGCAGTTGACTTGGTTTAAAAACCGTATGGCTGTTTCATTTTATTCGGTCAGTGATTCGGACTACAAGGGAAAAATCAATCAGGCTGTTGCTGATTTTTTAAGAAATTAGAAATCACTATGAGGTGATTTTTTTCATAGTTTAAGTTGTTTTTACATTAATTAAATGCTGATGAAATTCTTCAAAAAATAGGAAAAATTGTCAGACTTTTCTAGCTGGCTGTGATATAATAAAAACCAAGTTGCTATTCATATTTGCTTGGCAAAAGAAGACATTCTCTGAAAGTGAAGGAACAAGAATGATTGAAACAAGACAAAAACAAGAACGGGTCATTCTTATTGGTGTCGCTTTACCAAATAGTGAAAATTTCGATCTGTCTATGGAAGAATTAGCCAGTCTTGCGAAAACTGCAGGAGCTGAGGTCGTTCAGATATACACTCAAAAAAGAGACCACTATGACAGTAAGAGTTTCATTGGTTCAGGAAAATTACTTGAAATCAAGCAAATAATTGCAACGGACGCTATTGATAGCGTCATTGTTAATAATCGTTTGACACCTCGCCAGAATGCCTATTTGGAAGCAGAACTAGGAGTTAAAGTTATTGATCGCATGCAGCTTATTTTAGATATTTTTGCCATGCGGGCACGCAGTCACGAAGGCAAACTTCAGGTTCATTTAGCCCAACTTAAATACATGCTGCCGCGTCTTGTTGGGCAGGGTATCATGCTCAGCCGTCAGGCTGGGGGTATCGGCAGCCGTGGTCCCGGTGAAAGCCAATTAGAATTGAATCGCCGTTCTATTCGCAAACAAATTGCAGATATTGAACGGCAACTGAAAAATGCTGAAAAAAATCGGGAAACAAACCGCGAAAAACGCTTGGATTCGCAAATTTTTAAAATTGGGCTGATTGGTTATACCAATGCAGGCAAGTCAACCATCATGAATGTTTTGACTGATAATAAGCAGTATGAGGCTGATGAACTGTTTGCTACACTTGATGCGACAACCAAGCAAATTTATTTGACAGATCATTTTCAAGCTACTCTGACGGATACCGTTGGCTTTATTCAGGATTTGCCAACCGAACTGGTTGCTGCTTTCAAGTCAACGCTTGAGGAAAGCCGACAAGTGGATTTGTTGCTTCATGTTATTGATGCCAGTGATCCTAATCATGAAGAGCATGAAAAAGTTGTTCATGATCTTTTAAAGGAACTTGGTATGACAGCCATTCCTCGATTGCTTGTTTACAATAAAATGGATAAGGCAGAAAATTTCATTGCTAGCCAATTTCCTCACATCAGCCTGTCTGCTAAGTCTGATGAGGCGGCAGCACTTTTACGTCAGTCTATTTTGGAAAAGATCAAGACTCTTTTTGTTCCTTTTACGATTACATGGCGTCAAGAAAAAAGCTATAAACTTTATGAATTGGACAAGATAGCCTTGCTGACTTCTTATGATTTTAAACAAGAACTGCAAGAAATTAAAGGTTACATTTCGGAAAAAAATAAATGGAGGCTAGAGGAGTTTTATCGTGAATTATCTTGATTTAGCCCTTAAGTATGGTGGTTTTACTAGCTTAGATAAGGTTTACTTGCAAAACAAGTTAGCCTTTTTGTCAGATGAGGAAAAATTAAGCTTTATCACACCGCCGCCAAGCGTTATCAATGCTTATTTTGCGGAACTTTATCAAAAGGAATCTCCTCAGGCCGCAACAGATTATTATTTTGAATTGAGTCGGAACCTACATTTATTTACAGATAAACCATCGTTTGATGAACAAAAGCCTTTTGTTCGGCTTAATTTATCAGGAAAATCGTATGGGTTTGCTTATGAAAATGAAGAGGAAGAAGCGCAGGTCTTTAGTGAAAAAAAGGAAGAAATTACTGACAGCCTCTTATTTGACTTAGCTCAGATATTTCCCCAGTATAAAATTTTTAGCGACAATCAACAAATTAAAATGAAAAAAATGAACTTTGATGAGTATCAAAGTGAAACATTGGAAAATTCTGCAGCTTTGCTCAGCGACATTAGCCGTCTGCAAGATGGCACGATTAAAATAAGAAGTTTCAATCAGGAGGAAGTTATAGAATTAGCACAGGCCTACTCAGGACGCAGATACTACAGTTATGCTCAGAATCAGGCAGTGCTTTACCTCAAAGAAGATTAACCAGTATAGAAAGAAAGTATTGTTAGTATGGAAATTCAATTTTTAGGAACGGGTGCTGGCCAGCCAGCTAAGGCGAGAAATGTTTCCAGCCTCGTTTTAAAGCTGTTAGATGAACTTAATGAAATTTGGATGTTTGATTGCGGTGAAGGAACGCAGCGTCAAATTTTAGAAACAACTATTAAACCGCGTAAAATTAGAAAAATCTTTATTACCCACCTGCATGGTGACCATGTTTTTGGTTTGCCGGGATTTTTATCCAGCCGTGCTTTTCAAGCCAATGACGAACAGACAGATGTTGATATTTATGGACCGGTTGGTATTAAACATTTAGTTATGGCTAGCATACGTACTTCGGGAGCTCATTTACCTTATCACATTCATTTTCATGAATTTGATGCTAAGCATTTAGGGAAAATTTTAGAAACCGATAAGTTTATGGTTTATGCGGAAAAGCTAGATCACACGATTTTTTGTGTTGGTTATCGTGTTGTTCAAAAAGATTTAGAAGGAACGCTGGATGCTGAGAAATTAAAAGCAGCAGGTTTACCTTTTGGCCCGCTTTTTGGTCGGGTCAAAAATGGTCATGATGTCGTTTTAGAAGATGGGACGACAATTATTGCTAAAGACTATATTTCGGCTCCGAAAAAGGGCAAGGTTATTACTATTTTAGGAGATACCCGAAAAACAGATGCCAGTATTCGACTTGCTTTGGGAGCTGATGTACTGGTTCATGAGTCCACTTATAGTAAGGGAGATGAGAATTTAGCGAGGCGTCATGGGCATTCAACTAATATGGAAGCTGCTCGTGTTGCAAAAGCCGCTTCTGTTAAGAAATTGCTACTTAATCACATCAGTGCTCGTTTTCTTTCACATGATATTAGCCGTATGAGAGATGATGCACAGGAAATCTTTACTGATGTTCATATTGTCAGAGACTTAGAAGAAGTAAAACTATGAAAGAACGTATAATTGTCATTACAGGTGCCTCAGGGGGGCTTGCTGAAGAAATCATTAAACGCTTACCGCAGACAGATCAACTTGTTTTATTGGGCCGTGATAAGGAAAAATTAGAAGACATGTATGCCTATCGTGAAAGAGTAACTTGTTTTCAAATTGATATTAAAGATGATGAGGCTGTGCAGGATATAATTGACACCATTTATCAAAAATTTGACCGCATCGATATTTTTATTAACAATGCAGGCTTTGGTGAATTTAAAGACTTTGATCACTATTCTAACAGAGACATTCGAGACATGTTTGATGTCAATACTTTGGCAACCATCAATTTTTCTCGTTTGGTTGGTCAAAAGATGGCAGAGGTTCAGTCAGGGCATATTATCAATATTGCTAGTATGGCGGGCTTGATTGCTTCTAGTAAATCAACGATTTATTCAGCCACCAAGTTTGCAGTGATTGGTTTTTCAAATGCTTTGCGTTTAGAATTAGCAGACAAAGAAGTTTATGTCACGACTGTTAATCCGGGACCGATTGCCACTAAATTTTTTGATAAGGCAGATCCTAGCGGCAATTATCTTAAGAGCGTTGAAGAATTCACTTTGCAGCCTGATGATGTTGCCAAAAAAATAGTTGCTATTTTTGGAAAAAATAAACGCGAACTCAATATGCCTTTTCTACTAAAGGCGGCGCATAAAGCCTATATTCTCTTTCCTAAATTGTCGGATTTTCTAACCAGAAAGGTATTTAACTACAAATGATTACTTCCAAATATGCTTGGAAAATAAATGAAAAAAAGCCAGATGATGGCTTTTTTGAGCTGGCTAAAAAAGAAAATCTCAATCCTACAGCTGCACAAATTTTATGTGAGCGAGGTTTTAAAACAAGTAAAGATATAGAAGCGTTTTTGAGACCTGATTTGTCTCAATTACATGATCCCTTTCTTTTAAATGATATGGACAAGGCTGTCACGCGTATTCGCAGAGCTATTGAAACCAATGAACGAATTCTTATCTATGGGGATTACGATGCTGATGGTATGACGTCAAGTTCCATTGCAAAGGAAGCTTTGGAAATGCTGGGAGCTGAGGTAGAGGCTTATCTTCCTAATCGTTTTACCGATGGTTATGGTCCCAATCTCAGTGTTTATAAATATTTTATTGAGCAGCAGGATATATCACTGATTCTTACTGTGGATAATGGTATTGCTGGCCATGATGCTATTGCTTATGCGCAAGGACAAGGTGTTGATGTCATTGTTACTGACCACCACAGTATGCCTGCTGAGCTTCCTTCAGCTTATGCTGTTGTTCATCCTGAACATCCGGATGCTAATTATCCTTTTAAATGTTTAGCAGGGTGCGGTGTCGCTTTTAAGCTAGCCTGTGCCTTGTTAGAATCCATTCCGACAGAGATGCTGGATTTGGTGGCTATTGGAACCATTGCCGATATGGTATCGCTCACCGATGAAAATCGTGTAATGGTCAAATACGGTCTTGAAATCCTAAAACAAACAGAGCGCGTCGGTCTGCAAGAATTAATAGCACTTGCAGGTGTTGATTTTGCTGATATCAATGAAGAAACTATTGGTTTCAAGTTAGCACCCCAGCTTAATGCTTTGGGACGTCTGGATGATCCCAATCCTGCTGTTGAATTGTTGACAGGCTTTGATGATGAAGAAGCAAAGACTATTGCGGCCATGATTAATGAAAAAAATGAGGAGCGAAAGACCATTGTACAGGCTATTTTTGAAGAAGCTATGACTCTGGTTGATGAGAACAAATCTGTTCAGGTCTTGGCTAAAGAAGGCTGGCATGCTGGTGTTCTGGGGATTGTTGCAGGTCGTATTATGGAACAAATAAACCAGCCAGTCATTGTTCTTAATATTGAAAATGGCCTTGCCAAGGGAAGTGCCCGTAGTTTAGAGTCAGTCAATATTTTTAATGCCCTTGATGCGCATAGGGATTTATTTATGGCTTTTGGAGGCCATGCTGGAGCTGCGGGTATGACTCTAGAGGCTGATAAATTAGAAGAATTATCACAGGTTTTAAATGATTATATTCAAGAACATGCGATTGATTTATCGCAAAAGTCTGCTTTAGTAATTGATGAAGAATTGTACTTGCCAGAACTTAGTTTAGATACTTTAAAAGGGCTTGAAACTTTGGCTCCTTTTGGTATGAACAATAAAAAACCTATTTTTTTACTAAGGGATTTTACAGTCAAACAGGTTAGAACGATGGGACAAAATGGAGCTCATTTGAAGTTAAAAGTGGCTCAGGAACAGGCTGTCTTTGATCTCCTTGCCTTTAACTACGGTTCGCTCGTGACAGAATTTCAACAAGTTCAGCATCTCGAACTAGCTGTTACTTTATCGGTTAATCGTTGGAACGGCAATACTAGTCTACAATTGATGTTAGTTGATGCGCGTGTTGAAGGCATTCAGTTGCTTGATATCCGTGCTCGCAATAGCGCTCTGCCTGACGGAGTTCCCTTTTTAGAAGATCAAACAGATAGTAAGGCAGTTGTCTTATTTGAAATACCGGAAAAAGAAGAAGACCTTCTAGCACTTTTTGAAAATCGGGATTTTGAAGTCATTTATTTTAAAAATAGGATTAAGCATCAATATTATTTAACAGGATCTGGAACGCGTGAGCAATTTGCTAAGCTTTACAAGACGATTTACCAGTTTCCGGAATTTGATGTACGTCATAAGTTAAAAGAGCTCAGTCAATTTCTCAAAATTCCAGATATTTTGCTGGTCAAGATGATCCAAATTTTTGATGAATTGGACTTTGTTTCCATTGATGATGGCATTATGACAGTTAATAAAGATGCTCAAAAACGGGAAATTTCTGACAGTCATATTTATCAAGATTTGAAAAAATTAGTGAAATTCCAAGAGTTAATGGCATTAGGAACACCTCAAGAAATATATGAATTTTTAAAACGCGATCGCTAATCTAAGCCCTTTTCAATTTTTTGAAGGGCTTTTTTGTTAAAAGAATAACATTTTAATAACCTGACAATAAATGTCATCTTTATATGTTATAATAAGCCTGAGAATAAGAGGTGGTAAACATGAGAGAGAGCAGATTATTTCAAATCATTTATCAGTTATTGACAAAGAAAAAGGTCACAGCAGCTAATTTAGCTAAACAGTTTGAAGTTTCTGTCAGAACGATTTATCGTGATATTGATGCTCTTAGCAGCAGCGGTATTCCTATCTATGCCAGTCAAGGGAAAAATGGCGGTATTCAGCTGGATGAGGATTTTGTTTTGTCTAAGTCCTTATTGTCACAAGAAGAAAAAGAACAGATTTTAGATGGCCTGCAAGGTTTAGGTTCCGTTAACGGTATTGTAAACGATAAACAGTTACTGACTAAATTGTCAGCTTTGTTCAAAGTGAAAAATCCTAATTGGATTGAGGTCCAGTTTAGTCCTTGGCAAAATCATGATCAGCAGCAGAAATTAGTTCAGCTTATAAAAGAAGCTATTTGTCAGAAGCACTTTTTTTCCTTCCTTTATTTCAGTAGTCTAGCCAAACAAACCAAGCGGAGGGTCAAACCTGTTCGTCTTGTTTTTAAAGGGCAGGATTGGTATTTGTATGCTTACTGTCTCTTAAGGCAGAACTATCGCTTTTTCAAACTGTCACGAATCAAAGAGTGGCAGATCTCAAGCGATTGTTTTGAAGATGATTTTTCAGAAATACTGATTAAAACGGATTTTGATTATGATTCGACGGTACATCTATCTCTTAAATTTGCTCCTCAGTTAGCCTTTCGCGTTTATGATGAATTTTCAGATGTCACTGCAGATCAGGAGGGTTCTTTATATGCAGAAATTGATCTTCCTGATAATGATGTTTTGGAAAGTTACCTTTTATCGTTTGGAGAAGGTCTAGAAGTCTTACAACCTGAGACTTTACGTCAAGCCATTCAGAAAAAATTGAAGAAAATGTTAACAATTTATAAAACCTGACATTAGCTGTCCAGTTTGCTATGTTATACTGAACCGTTTTGTCATAAGTTAAGAATTCTTAAAGTGATTGGTTCTTAACTCATGAAAACATAAATGTTTTGTGATTTCATAGATCACCCCCATTTACAAGT
>ERZ772924.458-NODE-458-length-19609-cov-3.671320_pt1 | contig 19609 bp, 16 predicted proteins | sample MGYA00512116_ERZ772924 | MGnify/ENA primary metagenome ERZ772924 (study PRJEB29015, sample SAMEA2737920) | human oral metagenome | biome: human oral; feature: human-associated habitat; material: dental | place: China | collected 2134 ...
TGCTGTCTTTATCGAAGATAAACACGACTCTGAGGGTAGGGTCTTGTACCCTACCCTCTACGCCGCACTAATAAGGAATTTTAAAAATGAATGAACAAGCAATAGAAGTAATGCGTGCCTACGGCGTATACTGATTCTAAAATATTTCAAGTGTATATAACTAACTAGAGTAAGCTGCAATATCTGTAGTATGCTCTTTTATTTAAATTTAACTTAAAGGAAATAAATCATGATAATCTATTTCGATGTAGTAATTAAATCATTCTGGGGCTTGAACGCTATCTCCAAAATTATCAATAATAACTATCAACCTGGTGATATAATCAAGAAAAACTACTTTACTGATAAAAGAGAAGTAGCTAAGCACATGGCTTGTATATTGTCAAATAAACTAGGTTATACCGCCACAGTTACAACACATACCACGTTACTTGGCATTATGTACGAAGTAAAATGCACTGGTGTGTTTGGAGAACAAATTACAGTGTCTTTACAGATGGGTTCTGATGAATACAGTAACTTCACAATTCCCTACGGTAAAGGTACTACATACGGCCTTATACCTACACAGATACTGTTTATCAATCCATTGTACTCTTTCGATGCAACAATAGATAAACGTACCAATTTCTTGAAGCAAAATGAAGGACCAGTACTTGATGTCTGGGATGAACGTGAGGAATGCGGTATTGTGCGTTTCTTGACTGAAGCGACTTGTCCTAAGGATGAGGAACGTAGTCTCGGTTATAAAGAGCTGGCGTTGTGTTATAACAGTATTATCAATAATACAACGAACAATCCATTGATAGTAGGTGGAGTAACTCTTGATGTAGTTAAATACACCAAAGAAGCTATTGATGCATTCTTAATGCATTTAGAAGCTATTAATGTTAAAGCTAGTGTTGATGGACATTACACTACAGTGGTGGTACAGCCTATAGCTGTGATGTACAAAAGCATTAAGTTAGACTAAACTTTTATTCGCGGCATAAGCCCAGGGGTAGCTGTAACTACCCCTGGGTAAAATGCCTTCTCACAGATTGAATTAGAGGACAATCAGTGAGCTCTTTCTAACCATCCTCTAAACAACCCTGTCATGTGACAGAGAAAGGACTCAAAATGAGACCTAGTTTTACGATGCTTTTAAAGCATGCTATCAAAGTAACCTTCATAGATATGTGTTTGGTTTTCTTTGTAATTTACTCATTACCACAAATGGTATTGTGGTTTATAAGGATATTCTCAGGAATAATCCGTTTCTTCTGGTTTTTACCAGAGAATCTGGTTACGATAATAGAATTTACTAAAGTGTTCTTTAGCTAACCAGATACTCAAGTTCAATTTACGTTTTTAGGAGTGACGTAAAAAATGAATAATACCCAAAGGAAAGAAAAAGTAGTAGTACTAAAGAGGAGTAATCTGAGATATTAATTCAGATTACTCCTATATCTATCAGCAAGCCTGTTGGAATAGCAGTCTTACTAATAGGTATTAATTAGAATACGAAATATGTGGCATACGCTCAGGGATAGCAATTAAGCTATCCCTGAGCTATGGCTGTGTATTCCGTAGACTCTGCTAGGTTCTACCGAGAGCTAGCCTAGCAGAGTATTTTGTAAATGCTCTCTTTTTACAGACTGGCACATGATAAAGGAGTCCGACATGGACACCAATCCTCTATTGTGCAACAATCATCCATTGTGCAAATTATTGCTCTTAATTTGCATTTTACCATTAGCGTACTTTTACTTAACACCACTGTTAATAAAAGTGTTAGTAAGTACGCTGCACCTTATAATGCTTGCTATAAGAGAACCAGAACTACTAATGGCTTTCTTTAGAAGCATATAAAAGGATGAACCCTTTCTCAACAAGCCCACCCAATGCCTACTGTGCTACAGTAAAAAGAAAGTAGCCTACCCAGCTACTCTCTTTATTTTTTTTGCCTTAGCTAGGGTATGATTTTATTACTAATCCTATTAAACTACTATTACATTAGAAAGGAATATACTCTCATGGCTAGAATAATGCTTCCTATTACTGAAGTAGAAGACATGGTCACCAGACCTGTCGTATTAGACATTACTCGTCAATTAGTAGACATTACACATTTTCGTGACCGTGCTACTGGTGAAATGACTAGTGAAATACAGATACTATTTCCAGGTGCTGAAGAAAGAGTAGCGCTAAATGGTTCTACTATTAATAAAGACAAAGACGTAGCTAATTTCAATCATGGTAATCAAATCAGCTTAGAGATTAGTGAAGAGATAGAAACTGATGCTGTATTGACTCGTGCTGTAATGAAGCCTGAGCATTTACCCTGTATCTTTGATAGCTGGCTAGGTGTATTGATTAAACCAGTCTATACACACACTTTTGTAAACATGGAGTTTACACAAAGATTCCAGGACAAAGCTACCGCTGAACGCTGGTTAAATGAGATGCGAAACAAGATAGCCATGTCTCGTGATACTATCTTGCATACTGCTACTTATTCCTACTCTATTCCATTACCAATGCTGACTATTCTCAAAGAGATACATCGTTTAAGAGAGAATGTAGCAGGCTACGGTGATAGTTGGGAAGAGTACATGGCGCAAGCTACTACACCTAATGTAACAGTGATTACTAATGTAGGCGGTAAGACAGCACGCTGGGGTGTAAAAGAGACGCAGCAACGTATTATCGGCATGTTTGATTTTAATGCTGAACCCGAGAAAGGTTCTCGTACTGCTGAAGGTGATACTTGGACTGTATCTTTTACTTATCGCTTTGAATACGATAAGCCAGCAGCTATGGTGATGGAGTATCCACTAGTAGTACACAATCAGCTCTTAGATGAGAAATATCGTCCGGTGTATAAAGACAATAGACCCATGCAACAGCTCACTGATGTAGAACAGCTCTATCCAGTAACGGGTAAGTACTTTTCATTCTTTGAATCTGATAGAGATTACGACAAGTATCTCAACACACAGATGGGTATAGCTATTCCTGAATACGATGATTTCTTTCCAGCTTTTGTCCCAGCGTATACGTGGAGACTGGTTACTTATCTAGTAGGCATCAATGAAGAAGATAAACGTACATTAGTCAATCTAAAAGAGTTACCTGGTGTAGGTGACTTTGACCCTGTGTTACATGCGTTTCTATTAAAAGAAGCTCCTTGGGTACATGTACCTACAGAGTCTGTATTCAATATACAGCTTTATCAAGCTGAAGATAGATTACGGCACACTCTATTTAGAGTGAATACTAATTACGACGTAGTAGCTACTACCATGCTAGACTTACGTCAAGTCTATCACGTACGCTTAGGTATTTATAACGACTGGACTAAACTCTCTGACAATGCTAAGCGCAGACTCAGAGAGAATCCTGATGTAATCAAGAAACTAATAGATGGATTGTTTCCTGATAAGAAACCTGAGTGGTACGATAGATTCACTAAAGAGCAAGAGAATGATGACGGTACTAAGCGTAAGAAACCTGTATCTAGAGAGGACTTTGACAAAATAGCTGATGAACTAAACGGTACTAAGGTTGACAACACTAAGAAGATTTGTGTTACTGTACAGACACTTTGGTTTAACGTATTACGTACTAAGCCAGATGAAGCTCTAGAGAAAGCTACTACACATTCATTTAACTATTAACAATAGAGAAAGGATATTTCACTCATGGCTGTATTAGGACATGAAAAAGAACCGCAGAAGAAACCTATCAGAAGTCAAGAGATTAAACCACAGCTGATAGAATCACCTAAAGCTAAGTCTACACTGATAGATACTAGCTATACACCTAGGATCAACATTATTACTCAGATAGCTGGTGCTCCTTGGAAAGTAGTTTGGTATTCACAAGTGTTAGCTGATGATTCTCAACTACAAGGTCATCAGGTAGGTAAAGATGCACTGAATCAAGCTTACATTAAAGTAAATGATTTCATTCTTAGAGTAACTAGTCCTCTCTTGACTAGTCAAGAGAAAGACAGTAACAACTTTACTGTAAGTGGTGAAGCTAATGTCTATCCATTTCTCAAACCTAATCAAGGTGACATGTTTGTAACTGATATTGGTGATGGTAGACAAGGATTATTTCGTGTAACGGATGTAGAAGAGAAATCCTTCTACAAAGAAGCTGCTGCTACTATTAATTACGTATTAGTGGATTATGCCGACGGCCCAGCTGGTGCTAAGCGTTATGATGATTTAGAAGCTAAGGTAATAGAGACACGTTATTTCGTACTGGAATTCAGTAACTACAATCAGAATCCATACGTGACAGAAGAGGACTATGGTAATTATCGTGATTTCACTGAAGCTTATTCAGAGATACTAGACAATTACCTGCATATGTTCTACTCTAAGGTAGCTAAGACTATCCTAGTACCTAAGCAAGTTAAACCTACTTACGACCCATTTCTAGTACGTTTCATGCTAAAAGCATTTGATGGTAATAGTAATCGTCGCATGATTAATGTCAAGGATTTTGACTTATCTCAAGACCCTAACATTGATTGTCCTACGCTCTGGGAAGCACTCTTAGATAGAGATACTGATATACTCAGATACATTACTACCATGATGACCGTAGTACCTTCTAGTGCATTCTCTATTAATGCTTACTTAGAGAACATCTATTACTCTACAGCAGAAGAAGTGGTCTATCCATTAAACCCAATAGGTACTGCAGATGGTGCTTGTGATGGTATTCGTAAACAGGCTAGTAGATTAGCTCTCTGTCCTAGTACGGATAATACTGCTAATGAACCTTTTAAAGGTAAGTATCCAGTAGATGTTACTTTTAAAGATAATTACTACATCTTTACACGTCACTTCTACGAAAAGGATATACACATGACTTGGCTGGAAGCTCAGACTTGGAATTACCTAGAGAAGAAACCAGTAGATATTGAAGTACTGAAAGAGTTAGTACGTCAGCATCACAATTGGGGTACTCTAGAGAAGTTCTATTATATCCCTGTATTACTATTACTAATCTATTCCGTTATAAGAGGCATCTGATGCAAGAGAGTATTAATACTGCTGATTTGATATTCAAGAAGCTATTTCGCATATGTGTACCTTACTTAGCTAGTCTCGCTGATGAAGAAGTAGACATGTTCGGTACGCATCACCTGAATGATGCTGAATACGATACTTATCAGCGTAATCAAGATACTTACCGCTATGCTACTATTAATGACATGGTAGAGTTAATGCGTAGAGGTTGCCCTATCAAAATCACCAATTACAAAGATTCAGAGACTATTTACGAATGTATTATTAAGCATCTAGAGATGTGGAAGAATCGAGATACTGGTGATTTTATTTCACTCAACCTCAATAGACGACCCCCTCCACTAGAGGATTTAGAAGACCTAGACAGACTAGCTAGCATGATATTCCCTTATGCTAAGGATTTCGCTAAGACTACTCGTGTCGAGAACCCATTTACTGGCTCCATGGATGAGTTTACATTATTTCCTAATAGTGAGCTATTCGGAGTATCACCTATTAATAGACTACCACAGGACATGTATCAGTCTATTAAAGATGAAGTAGATGAACCTACTGATTACAAATCCATGGCTGACTTATTTGCAGAGAGACACGCTAGTACTACAGCTGGTGTATATCACATAGCCACTAAGACTGAGGAGTAATGAAGAATGGATATTACTAATACGAGTTTTATCAAAGAAGTAGATGCCATTCTCAAGAATGGTGAATACGGTAGAATGTACGAGTACGATGTATACGTACATGTCAATAGAGAATCTAAGGTGTATAAAGCAGTCAAGCTAGAGTCGATTGACATAGTCCGTGATTATGTCAATAACTTCTCTGACCAAATCATTATTAAAGCGCTGTTTACAGGTGGTGTCTATGCCGACCACATCTTTCCGTATTCAGATGCTTTAGATGTTACTCTAGTCAAGAGACCACTTTGGGGTAGCTGGGCTACTAAAGATACTAAGAAAGAAAACTGGACTGAGAAGTTCACAGCAGTATTGACTAATAAAGCTAGTCCTACTGTTAAGCAAGCTAAAGAGTATACCAGTACTGAAGTATTAGACCAAGCTAATATTATCTCGTTAGAGTTTAGCCTTATCTCTAAGACAGCTGAAGAACTCAACATGATTATCTGCGGTGGTGTATTCCGAGCTATGACTACTGATGTAGCTGTAAAAACAGTACTCACCAATGAAGCCTGTCAGGCTGGTAATGACCAGTCTGTAATAGTAAAAGGTGTAGACATGATACCAGCTAGTAATCTACAACCACGCGATCACATCGTCGTGCCACACGGTACTAAACTGATAGACTTACCTAATTACATCCAGAAGAAATGTGGCGGCATCTATAATGCTGATATAGGCTATTACTTACAAGAAAGAATGTGGTATCTTTATCCAGCTTACGACTTGACACGCATGGATACTACTGATAGAGTGATTACCTTTATCAATATACCAGCTGGTGTCTTACCACATGTAGAGAAGACCTTTCGTTATAATGGTAACCAAATCATTGCACTAGCTAATAGTGATATCTCTTTAGACAATGCTGTTAAAGACGTACAGCGTAATGCTGGTAATGCTGTCAACTTTACTAGTCCTAAAGAGATGATGCATTCCATGTATTCTCAAGGTGGTAACAAAGTAGTGTTTGATAAGAACAAGACTAATACTGAAGCTGCTACAGATACACGCTTTGATAATAAGACATTTATGCCTGTCTCTAATGCACCTATTACAGACAACACAATGGCTGAATTTAGTAAAAATGCTAAGCTCAAAGCCCATAATGGGGTGGTCGAATTAGTATGGGAACGCTCTGAACCAGATAAAATTTTACCTGGCACTATGTGTAAAATCTACTACGTAGAGCAGGGTGTAGTCAAGAAATTAGAGGGTATAATTGGCAAAGCACATCATTATACTTCACAGGTAGGAAAGGGTTTATCCCAAGCTCAATATGTCAATTGCACTTACGTGTCAGTGTTTGTAGATACTAATAAACTAGTGAATACAGACTCTGAAAAGACAGCACGTGAGGCTAACAATAATACCCCTTTGACTAAACCCTCACACACAGGCAATAGGGCCTCTTCTAAGCCTACTAGGTCTAGTAGGTCTGTCTCTACTAAATCAAGAAAAGCTACTCAAGTGCGCTCGTCAGGCTAACCGCCTGGCGGGCGTTTTCTGTATGCCATGCAGACTGGAATTTCCATTTTTCTAGTCTACATGTATCTTATCTTTGTAAAGGATTTTTGCAAATGGCACAAACGTACATTAAAATTAATCCAGCGCTCAGTGCTGAGCAAAACATGCTGGCTCTGATTAATGCTGCGCTGGTACAGGGAGCTACTCCTTTTGCATTAGGAGATTATACTCTCTCTAATCCAGTGTCAGTCTCTACTACTGAGTTTAACAATACTCAGGTAGTAATCACGCCTAATAGTGGTGTAAATGCTACTGCAGCTACTAAGCTCTACCATCGTGCTGATGTGGGCTTGAAAGGTGCTGAGAATGGTGCTGATATTAAGACTATTGCTAAGCGTCTGAAAGCTAAGCAAAAGGATACTCTAGCTGAGACTCTTACTGCCGTAGCTCAAGAAGTAGGTTTAGTAGCTACTGAGTTTGATATTGAGAAAATAAAAGGCAATGCCAACTACAACTTTAAGTTGACTGCTAAAGCTGGTTCTCATCTCTATATAGGTGTTTTAGGTGTAAACCTAGGTAAAGAAGCACAAGGCTCTATTGAAGCTAGTATTCCAGCATTCCGTCAATTAGACAGTACTGATACTAACATTGCTCAAGTAGTAACTGGTAAAACAGCCGCTGCTCAGCTGTCTACTCAATTAGAGAAAGCACTCAAGGGTAACTTGACTATTGAACAGTTCAACATCTCAGCTACTAGTGTAGTAGATGATGATGAACACTTCAACTCATCTGTTACTTTGACTAGCAAAGACTCTGATGAAACTGGTATTGAGAAACCTGCTGTAGTCAAATACAACCGTGTAGACTTAGCTAAATATAAAGAAGTATCACTCACTAGCAAAACACTAGGAGCTAAAGGTAAAGAGAACTCTGTAGCTGCTGCTAACCAGTACGTTAAAGAGGCATTTGCAGCTTTAGGTTTAGATGAAAACAGTATTCGAATCACTGAAGCTACTGGTGCTATTGACCCAGCTACAGGTTATACCGGTAACATCGTAGTAGAAGCTATTGAGAATAGTCCTGTTACTGTAGGACGTGTTACTATTGCAGTAGAACTCAAAGAAGCACCTAAGCTACTTAAACCTACTGAAGTAGACATGATGGTAAGCTATAACGCACCTAACTACAGTACTACAGCACCTACTCACTTCCGTGAGCACAAAGCTCTGGAAGGTAGTCCTACAGTAGACGTACGTCAATAATAGAAGAGGTAATTGAATAATGAAACTTTTAAAAGAACTCAGCGTCTATGCGCTACAACAACTCTTCGCTAATAAACAAATGGGTGAGGGCAGCTACCGTTTAGGTGAGATTACTGATAAAGGTGATTCTCGCTTTAAAGTAGCTAGTATTACACCTGCTGATTTGTTTGAAGTACAAGAGCAAGAGTACATTGATATTACATTGGCTAAGAATCCTCTACCTGAGGAATTAATCAATGGTTTAACAGAACATGAACGTGATAGCTTTGAAGTTTGGCGTAAATATCGTCGTTTGGTACTGGATGAATGTAAGTTAGAAAATATCCGTTTCAATGGTGCCTTAGGTTATAACCGCCTAGGTCACAATCAGGATGCTCTGTACGTAGCTGACTTAGTACTGACTTACGAACAGTTCGGTACAAAAACCTCACCTCAAGGTGAACAAGAACCCGATACTAGTAATGTAACTGGTAAAGAGACTATCAATCTGACCATTGGTCTGACTAAAGAGCTCTTCCACATGGGTTACAACCGTACCCTGACTGTAAGTGCAACTGGTGCGGTAGATAAAAATGGTAATCCATTACCTTCACCTGCAATCACTTACCGTAACATTCATCCTGAAGGTAAAGCCTTTGGTGACTTAGCCGTAACTAATCGCTCGATTGGTTGGCATGGTGGGGATGTTGATGATACTGCTGGAGAAGATTACTACACTATTATAAATGGTTACAAAGCACCACAACGTACTAGTGTAGAGAAACCTCTGTTTGATTTATTGAACAAACCAGGTAAACTACCTAGTGATATCACTGTAGAGCAACTCAAGACTAGCAATGAAGCTCGTCAGAAACTGTTCTTACTCTCTGATGAAGGTAAAAGCTATAGTTACTACAACTCTTTAGACGAAGGTAATGTTTTAAAAGCTGTGTCATTGACACAGAAAATGATTATGCCTTCTAGTGCTTTCGTATCAGGCTCTACTCATGGCGTAGAGTTTCAATTAGCACATGCCGGTATTACACCTGAGCTCTACGAGAGCTACGAAGTAGTAGGTGATGTAGCTAATGCTAAAACAGGTGACGAAGTCACTATTCGTATTACACCTAAAGACAACCCATTCTTCTTGATTAATCCTAGCTTTGAGTTTGACTACGTAGAACAAGTCAATGAAGCAGGCGAGTCTCGTAATGTGTTGAAACCTACTAAAGTAACACAAGGTCAGCTAGAAGTAACTGTAGTAATCATTACTGAAGAAGACATTAAGAAACATCCTTTTGCCGTAGGTATGCGAGCACCAGCTCTCTTGTCTACTAAGCTTTTGAAAGCTAAGAATGCTTCTGATGCAGCTGCTACTCCTACTCAATATGCTACAGAAACTGAAGAAGCCGATTGGCTTAACTTCTTGATGAACTCTGCTGTAGTAGATGCTGCTACTACTAAAACTAACCGTCTGTACAAAGTACTGACTGATGTTGGTGTAGGACATATGCCTTATACTACACAAGGTGAGGTAGAGCTAGCTACTAAACATCAATTGGGTTACACTAATATTCCAGTAGTACCAGCTCAGTTCTTAGAGTACGGCTACATTGGTGAACCTCTTAACTTTGGTACAGTTGATAACCCAGTACAAGAGAAAGGGATTAATGAATTCCATACTCGCTATGTGGTATTGCAACACAAGACTACTAGTGAACAACGTGTATATCGTGCAGCTCCTGTAGCTGACTTGATAAGCTACATGTTCAAGAAAACACCAGTATCTGGTGAAGAGTTTCTTGGTCAGTTTATAGACAGTACTAAAACAGTAACTGTCACTGTAAAAGGTAAAAACTTTAGCTTGCGCGTACCTGGTAATAATGAGATTCGTGTAGGTTATAAAGACCATGATAGCAATGGTGGAGAATTCAACCGCACGATATATGCCAGCAATACTGGTAATGTGTCTAGTATCAATGAAGACGGTAGCCCTGTTGCTATCGATACAGCTATTGCTGACGGTCGTTTGTTTGTAGTATCCTCTACTGAATCAGGTGTATTGACTAAAGATACTACTGAGTCTGATTTGAAAGACTTGTTGGTAGAATTGTTTGGTATTCCTAAAGACAAACTTGTTACATTGACTAAGTACGAAGAACCTGAGGATTTCAAAGGTGATAGTGGCTTGACATTCTATCACATTGGCGTGGGTTATGACTACGGTTTGACTTACGACTCTGTGGTATTCGGTGTAAAGTTGCAAGTTGATGCAATGCCAGGTTTTGAGGAACTGAGCACTCACAAAGTTGAGACTGCTGTAGCTCCGGCCTTGGTGAAACCATCAGTACTTCGATAACCTAAATAGGGCGGTTTATTAACTTAAGTCGCCCTATTTTCTTTACGTATATTCTATTATTATTTTTCGAGGTTTTTAAACATGAAAACAGTAAATATTGCTACGGCCTTTAAATGGAGAACATTCGGTATTCTGGACATTGATGGTAAAGGTAATGATTTTAAATTAACACAAGAGGGTGGTAAAACCATTGAGCAATTTCGTCAATCGGCAGAATACACCGGCGTAGACTTTGGGTATAAAGATACACATGCTTTGTTTGGCGGTGTTAGCGGTGCTTTTGGTATTGGTACAAATGGTGGCGAGCCTTTTGGAAATCCAATTTATCTTGGAAACTCATTAGATGATTACTTAACAATGAGTTATGTTGATAAACCGTTTACACCTCCAAATACTATTTTGGTACGACCAATAACACATACAGCTTTCAGAAATGTTTCTGAAAATTATTGGTACGTAGACCCAAAAAGTGAATATAGCTACTCTACTTCTGAGTTTTTCACTAACTACAGACTCTACAGTAAACTATCACCTCGATCATTAGGTACTTGGTACGCAGAATTATCAAAATACTTTGATGCTACCGATGCTTCTGGTTTGTATACCGTAATGATGTTCCCAAGATTAGAAAAAGTATCTTTTAATAAAGGTGCTGTTTTTTTACAAAAAGATGGTGATGGAAACCCTTTGATTATCCCAGAAGGTGAATCCGTTGGCTACCATGAGATTTCTAACATGATGATTGGTAGTCGAGTAGCTACTGTATCTGCCAAATATCGCCAGCTTAGAAGTAAAGACAGTATTAATTGGACGAAACTGGAAACTGACGGTGTTGTAACAGCTAAGGGAGACGGGACTTATACAGTTAAGCCAGAAAAATGGAGTGAGTATAATGAATATATTCTCACCCTACCGTACGTAGAACGCACAGTTACTGTAGATTTTACTTACGACCCGATGCATCTTGACTTCAGTCCACAGGCTATCTACGATAACTTAGTTTTAGAAAACGCAGTTAAAATGTGTCCGGATTACAAAGTAGATTTGACTGTTACTCAACGAGGTATGGCGTCTTTTCCTTATTTTGCTAACTTCCTCACTGGGTTACCTAAGAGAGGTCTTCTTAAAAGTTATCTAGGTACTAAGTTAGAAGAACTAGTTAATATTAGCGAGCGATTCCAGAATGAACCTTTCTTAATGAAAGATATTGCAAATACTCGCTGGACTAAATCTTTTTATCAGTTACTTGAAGAACATCCTGAAGCTATTGAAGATAAGGAAAAATTGAATACTCTGTTTAAACAATCTCCAGAGTATGCCTATTTGACTAGTATGTGGCATTCTGATGTAAAAGTACCAGTAACACGTTCTCAAGGACCAAATTACGAAGAGAGTAATTTATCAACTTGTCTAGCTAATGTAGGTATTCGTACAGAGTTTCTTGATTTCAAAAACTCTAATATTAACTATCCAGAATGGTACTACGGTGAAGATTATCCAGAAGTGAAGGATACTGGTGCCGAGCATCAAGTTACTATTAAAATCAAAGATACACCATTCTTCTCAGCTAATCCAGAGATTTCTATTGAGGCGGATGAGAAAGGTGTAATCAGCATAGCCTCAAGCGAAAATAGAGGACTTACTTTTAATCTAGTTGACTGCGGTGATGAAGGTACTACTCTTTTAACTCACATGGGTAGTAGTTGGGAGTATAATGGTGAAAATGACGATGCGTTCACTACTCTTATTGATAGAGATTGGAAATGCCGTCTGTATACTGGTGCAATATTGAATAATCCAGAATCAGTAAGTCCTGATAGTTACTTTATCGGTAATGATCCTGAAGTTGTATTACCAGCGTATGGTAAATATACGGAGGCTAAGAAACTAAAAGACACCCTTTTCTTTAAAGCCATGCACAATGTAGTTGGTTTTGAATATACTGGTAACTATTGGAAACGTTTCGCTAAACCCAATAACAAATTCAATGTATTGGATTTTAGAGATGGGCAAATTCGTTTTGGTGTAGTACCTGTCTTTAACCTTTCAGAGATGATTGCTTATCGCACGCCACGTACATATATCGAAGATACTAGTTCTACCACTTTAGAACCTATTAACACAGTACGCATCCATGTTAAGGATGACAGCGTTGAGTTTGATATCGATTTAGTAATCTTTACTAAGTTCAGTGATGCTGAATCAAGCGATAGCAAACTAGGTTTCTTAGTACGCTATGTAGGTACTCGTGCTGATTTCAGCAAATTCAGCTTTAATAAATTCTGGAAAGTGTTGGCTGGTAAGTTTCATTTACGCTGGACTACCGAAGCTAATGCTAAGAAACATCCTGAAATTGAAATGTTCCAACGCAGTCAGTTTAAAGTAGACGATGTTGATGTACTGAAATTGCCTGAAGGTGCTGGTGCTTTCAAAGAGTACGATGAGTCTTATGGTGAAAGCCAACCCATTGGTAACTTCCACCGTATGGTAATCACTGAATCTTATCATGCTGAGGTAGGTAGTGAAGCTTATTTCATCTACCGTCCTAGCTTGAATAAATTTACTGATTAATATCAGTGAATACTGATTAATACAGTATAGACTAGGGTAGAGGTTTTATCCTCTACCCTAGCTTTATGCCATTTTCATTTATTTCTTTTATAAAGGATATACTCTCATGAATGCAATGACTATTAGAGAATTACTCACTTACCTTAAATCTATCCCTGAGGATACAGTATTCCCTGTAGGATTAGGTAAACCTTTCATTATTAGTAATATCACAGACCAGATTGTCTTTTCACCAGTACTATTTGCTAAAGCTGGAAATATGGCTAATAGCTTAGACTACCTCTTAGGAGCTGAGCTTACTAGTCGTACTGGCGCTCGTGGTATTATTCAATTAGACCGCTGTTATGCTTACTTTGGCTTAGATGATAATAGCGGTACTACTCCTCTGAATCTATTAGTGCTGACTATGCTTCGAGCTATGTCTACTGATACGATTAAAATCAAAGCTAAGTTTGTCAAAGAAGATACTAGTGAGATGTCTAAAGCCTCTGTAGAGTTTGCAGTACCTAAGATTTGGTGGCAGACTCTATCACTCAAGCATCGCAATGCTTTAGCTTTAGAATACATGACTAACCAGTTGTTTAGTGGTATTACTTATTTACCTACTGGTACTAAAGTAGAACTGGAAGAAAAGGATGCTAATAAACAGAATACTGCTAAGCAGGATAGCTCTGGCAAGCCTGTACAGCCTCCTGTAGCTACTACAGACCCTAAGACTGACTCTAGTACTACTCAGACTGATAAACAGCAGGAAAAAGGCTCTGAGAGCCAGCAAACAACACCTGAGAAGAAAGAGGAACCTACTCAGACTGAGGATAAGGGTAAACAAGATATTGACAAGCAAGATAAAGGCACTACAGACTAAATAAACAGTATACACCCAGGGTAGCTTAATTGTTACCCTGGGCTTATGCCGCGCCTATCTTCGATAGGCTTGGCTCTACAGAGTACCTCTTGTAGGTACTCTGTACTGCCGGACTGACAGACTTTACTGTAACGTGACTTGTAACTACAGAAGTAATTGCTAGATACTTTGAGATATAAATTATCTACTAGAGTAGACTAATCCTACTCTTTTTATTCATTCATTTTTGATAAGGAAAGTAAAGATGCTAAATAAAGAATATTTAGAACGTAAACTAGCGAAGCTAGAGAAGGAAAAAGAAAGACTAGAGAAAGAAGCTGCTTTTCTCAAGAAGCATACTCGTTCTTTGAATATAAAAGAGATAATAAGACCTATAGCTATTATTTCGTACATTGTACTACTGCTTATCTATTTCACTGTAGGTAATAAAGCTTATTTACATGCTAGTTATTGGCTAATAGGTTTCATGGTAATAGTCAAACTAATACCTAGCTTCTATACGTCAGTAGAAGGCTTGTTTATCTATCGACTAGTGCGTAAGTATCATCCTAAAGACTTATCTACTATACGTCGTATCTACGAAAGACTAGCCACTATGCCTTTTACTAAGACATATTTAGAAGAAGAAGGTTATTTTGCAGTATTCATCGATGAGGAAGAGTTAGACTACTGTGATAAACAAGGACTCTCTATTATCTCAGGTATTTATCGCATGATTACTGTAGTCAATCAGTACATTAAAGAGTTTGCAATAGTAGCAGGGACTTCTCAAGGTAAGAAAGCTTTAACTGTATTTATCAAACCTATTACTAACAGTAAGGATTATAAAGACTATTTTCCTGAAGAAGCTTTAGGTAAGATAGAGACATTCGTTCATGAGCTAAATGAGATGGCTGATAACTTCTTTATCAAAGAAGCTCTACCTAGCACTATTACTTTATCTCATGGTAAAGTGAAAATAGACTTAAGAGAAGTAGATGATGAACTAGTAGTATCAACTATCAATGAGGGCGGTAGTCTAGTACCATTAGTCACTAATAATGATAGAGCTGATTACCGAGTACAGACTATTCACATCTTGAAAGCATTTGTGACATTACGTCACTTTGGTTATAAACTGTAATTTTGAAATAAAGGTATCTAGAAATGAACGAAGTGAATCAAATAAACAAGAGTAGTCGTTGTGTAAAAGTAACATTCTCAGTAGTAGGTACACGTACTCTAGAGTACATGATAAATGAGGATAAAGAATATCAGCGGTACTGACCATTACAAGCATTCTTTCAATACTGTAAATACTTTTCATTACTTGAAAAATGAAAACGTATTAGTGAAAGAGTATCGAGAGATTGCTACATTAGTAAAAGAAATGAGTAATTAAAAGATATTTTAGTTACTTATTATCAAACAGAATAACGGCTGCAGTATTCGCTACTAGTAATGCTAGCTTGTACAACCTATTGGCATGGCATTATATACCTATCTGTGGATTTAAAGCAGTTGGTGATAAAGAAAACCCACTAGTACTCTCGCATTACAGAGATGTACGTTATCTGCCTGTTGTAGCAATTGGTGTAGGTACTGAGGATGAGCTCATGACTGTAGGACGTGGTGCGCGTGATTGGGATATCAGCATCAATCGTGGTTGCTTCCATGGTAACTTAGCTGCTTTCAAAGCACGTATTGATGAAGATATAGACCGTAGCTCTTTAGAGTCTGAAAAGTACTATGCCATGGTAGAGTACCTAGCTCTTAAAGTAGCTGAGAAACGTTCTGATTATCTTAAGCCTGCTATGCAAGAGCTATTGAAGGTGTACGATGCTTGGTTAGCATTGGTTAATTATAAACTTGATAATCCTGTATATCCTGTATGTTTACTGCCTTACATCAATGTAGGTAACAAAGTAGATAAGAATGTATCAGGAATCTTTAAAGACTTAATAGGAGTAGAAGAATGATAGAAGTACCGCATGATAAACCATTTGATGATACTTATCAGCAATGGTTGAAGGATTTAGACATGGGTGATAGAGTCGCTACCTTGAGCCAGATTGTACGTATTCTCAACCATCACTGGTTTGAACAAGGTCACTCTAATGTAGGCGAATTCACACATCGTGAAGGTAATATCGTATTCGTTTATTACGATGACCGTACTAGCTTGACTCACATCAATGGTAAAAGTAACAGCAGTTTTATCATGTCAGTAGAAGGTAATAGATTGTCGATACGGCTGACTAATACAGTCGACAAGACAATACCAGTACCTACTGATACGGTAATAGCTGAAGGTAAATTAGAGCAGGCTTGTAAGACTTATCTTTCGAAACTCAAGCCTTTCATTTTAGCTGAATTAGGAGGTATTTGAATATGTCATTAGGTCTGATGTATTATCTGTTGACTATAGTAGGTGGTCTGTCGCTTATATTTGGCATACTAGCTTTTACGGCTATGGTATTCACTGTAATAATTACTATTGCTTTCATGTTGCATTATTTTGACGGTGACAGAAATGCTAAAGAAGAAAAAGCGTACGAAAGGATTAAGCTTGTAGCACCTAAAGCAATCAAGGTAACTGTTGTACTGCTGGCTCTTAGGATTCTGGTACCTTCTAAAACTGATTTGGCAATAATAGCCGGACTCAATGTAACAGAGACTACTGTTAAGCAGATTGCTAATAGCGATACTGCTGCTAAAGCGTTAGAGTTAATCAATCAGGAGCTTGATGCTAGACTAGAAGCTAATCGTAAAGCTAATGAAGGTAAGAAATAAGTAGTAAAGACAATCAACAACATACTCCCTAGGAGAGCCTATAAAGCTCTCCTAGGACATATGCCGGACTCGTAGAGTCCAGGCTCAATGAGCATTGCTTGTCAATGCGAATTATGCAGCGCTCGTCGAGACTTACGGTACTCTACGAGTTCGTACCGTAGAGTAGCGCTTAGCGGGTCTTCGACCTGCCGGACTTATCGATACTATTATTTTTTAACTACAAATTATACTCTTGCAGTGGATGTTCTTGTCTACTGGGTTTAATTATCAATCTTTTTTAATAAGGAAATCAACAATGGACCTTACTTATCACAAATACGATAAATCTGATAAGAAGTACGAATGTCAGTATATCACACCTATGCTAACAAAAGCGCCTATTCATTATCAACAAGTATTGGATAAACTCACTAGTAGATTATTCGTCACTAGCTTCAATGCTGATGGTACTTTAAAGAATAATTCCGCAGGTAACGTGCTGATTCTAAGAGCCGTACCTGGTTCTAAGATGATACGTGATGAGTTGATAGTACATTTCACTAAGTCTTATCACAACGAAGTACGTATTGTCTTTAACTATAGCTTTGTTGATAAAGCTAAGCATGAGAAAGTAATAGAGTTAGCACGAGTTATGGCTGGTGCATTTGCTGAACGCGTAGCTAATGCTAAACTATTCATCATGACATCTCGTCTGAGAAATAGACTGAAGCATTTATCACTTATACTAGCTGATACTCTAGCTAAAGACAAAGAAGAGGGTATGCCTAAGCTTTTAGATGTAGCTACAGATACTTGCTACGAGCTACGCTAGCTACGTAAGCTAGCTAATCTTAAATTTGAAAGTGGTAGACTGAATGTACACTTTAAGATGCTGTTTAAAATCTTCTACAATACCGTAGCTGGTGTACATGATAAAGAAGATGTATTACAGATGCGGCTTAATCACATTTGTAAGACATTCTTCCCTACTAGAGAAGTAACAGCCGATGAAGCTATCAATGTATTAAGACTAATGCATAAAGCTAGAAATGGTAAACCTGAAGAGCTATTAGCTCTATTAGATAAAGTAGTAACAGTAGTTACTAACTACTACGAGCAATGCATAGAGGCTTCAGGTAATAAGGTATCAGTTGATGATACTAAATTACGTTTCAAACTAGTAATACAGAAACGTGATGATGAAAAGGCAAATGTTTTTAACATGTTAAATAAGAAGGAATAAATCCAAATGAGTAAGATGACTTTAGAAGAAATGACCTTACGTCAAATTAATGAGAGTTTTGTCCGTAAAGAAGATTACTGGACTAATGATAAGTTGGGGCTATTAGTGTACGATACTGACCCCAAGAGTAAGCGTATTTTGGTACTACAGCATGGTATCGTAGTGCCTAGCTACTTAGACAGTATTACTAACCAGCACATGGTAGTGATAGATGGTGAAGTAACCATGTTTATCAAGCTGTTGAAAATCCTACGTGGTGAAATACCAGAGCATCTCTTGGATGTACGATATCACGATGTAGAGTATTTCCTACCTAAGCTGATGATTACGGTACCACAGTACGTTACACTGCGTGGTGAATTACGGCATTACCTAGTAGACCTATACGACAGTAATACTGATACACTACATTCTGGTATTACCAAGAAAGTAGCTATTGGTATCATGCACTGTAGCCTAGGTATGCTACTAGATATGCTGCCTGAGTATGCTTATCAAAAGCTAGACTTTGATGGCTATCGAGTACGTTCGCATCGTAATTCTGAGTTTATCATGGATGCTGGCGTAGAGAAAGATTCAGCTTTGTTTAAAGGTATATATTTGGTATCAGATACCTACAACAATAATGAGGTCTATGTGTACGATGATGTACGTAAAGTACTGGACTTTATTAATGCTGATAATGCTGAAGAAGATAAACTCAGCTTAGGTGACTTACGTCGTTATTTCCGCTCAGGTGAAATGTACACTAATGACTTAAACGGCTACAGCTGTAGACGTATTGAAGACATTAATGGTGTAAGCTTGAGCTATGCCTCGCTCAGCAAGCTACGCTCAGCGTAGCGAGCTATGCTAAATTAGTTAAAATAGTTTAAATAGGAGTAGTAAAAATGAAATTAGTTAAAGAAGATTTCACATCTTACTTAGGCGGTACTAATGTTGACTTAAGTAGTGTAGCAGTAATTAAGAAGTCTAATATTTTCGTAGTAGGCTTTAATGTAGTAGCAAGTAGTCGAGCTAATCCTACTACTATTGGTTACGAGGTTGTTGTACCTCATACTGCAGTAAAGAGTCTAGTAAACAGCTACCCACGCGCCCAGCAGGTATCATTTATTAAAGAGATATTGAATGCCGAGCTAAATGATAAGTTAGGTTATCTACTCCTTAATAAAGAGCATCTGATAGCGATAGCTATAACTAAGCTATTAGAATTAGAGGACGAGTGGAATACTGTAATAGAGCATCCTACTCTTAGTTTTACTAAAGAGAAAAGTTATTATCGCATTACAGCTAAAGCCGACTTTACTGTACATGGTACTACTATTATTGTCGGTACTGTAGGTGGTAGAGTAGCTTGTCCTGCTTTATTAGGAGACAATGTCTGGATTGATAAGGGGTCTGTAGT
>ERZ772924.469-NODE-469-length-19417-cov-4.177254_pt1 | contig 19417 bp, 10 predicted proteins | sample MGYA00512116_ERZ772924 | MGnify/ENA primary metagenome ERZ772924 (study PRJEB29015, sample SAMEA2737920) | human oral metagenome | biome: human oral; feature: human-associated habitat; material: dental | place: China | collected 2134 ...
GGTGTTTCCTGTGGCGCCCGCGCCCGTGCCGCCCGTGATGGTGCCGTTTACGCGCGCTCCCGTGAGGTGCACGATGTTGTCGCGGTTGGTGCCCGTGGCGTTGCCTGCAATGACATCGCCGATAATGGTGGCGCTCTTGCCGATGTTCACGGTGTTCCCATCGGCGGTGATGCAGCTGCCCCCAAAGACATTGCCCGTGACGGTGATGCCGTCCGCGATGTTCACGGTGTTGCGCAGCGATGCGTTTGCCGCACGTCCACCGTAGAGATCCCCCGTAACATTGGCATGGACGTTCAGGATGTTGCCGATGGCGTCGCCGCCCGTCGCATGTCCGCCCGTGATGGTGGTTGCGGCGTTCGACGTGGGTGTTGCGGAAATGGTGACGGTGTTCTCCTCGGCATTGTTTGCCGCTTCCGCACCACTGACACTGGCTCCGCTGATGTCACCGCCACGCACGGTGACGCTGTTCTTCACGGCCCTGCCCGCGCTCTTTGCGCCGATGAGGCTGCCCGTAACACTTCCTGCCGAGATGACGGCATGGTTGTTTGTGGCGTCTCCTGCGGTCAGGGTTTCTGCACCGATGGCGTTGGTAACACTGCCGCCCTTGACTTCGACATGGTTCTCCTCGGCTGTGCCGCTCTGGCTCTGTGCACCGATGAGGTTCGTTACGGTGCCGCCTTCTGCGTAGGCAACGTTCTTCGTCGCCTTGCCCGCCTTGGTCTTTGCGCCGTAGGCGTTCACGGCACTGCCATCTTTCACGGTGAGCGTGTTCTCCTCTGCCGTGCCGCTGTCGGTCTGTGTGTCGCCTGCAATGGCGTTGGTGACGGCTGCACCGGTCTTGAGGGTGAGCTTGTTGTTCTTAGTCGCGCCATCCGTGCCGTAGACGGTCTTGCCGCCGAATACGTTGGTCAGGGCTCCGCTGATCTCAACATCTGCGTTCTGCCACTTATACGCCGTCAGGTCGAGGCTGCCGCCCGTGGTGGTGTCCGTGTTGTTGTCGGTGACGAGGCTGTACTCGGCATCATCCGATCGCTCGCTGCCCGTCGCCGGGTGGTACCCGCTGAGGGTGAGGGTTTTGCCCGCCGCCATCCGGAAGAGATGGACGTTCTTTTCCATCGTGTTGCCGAGCCAGTCGGCTACGTTCGTGCCGGTCGGACGTTCGATGGTGTTGTAGGTGAGCGCCGTATCTGCGTTCAGGGTCAGTACGGTGTCCCCGTCGCCGATGTTGCTGCCGAGGCGGAATGTGATCCTGTCGAAGTTTTGCAGGCCCCCTGCCTGTGCGCCCTTGCTCTGAATGTGCAGGACGTTGCCCTCGGCAGATTTGTTGCCGCCGATGAGGCTGCCTGTGACGTTGACATTCGCGTCGCTCACGCCGTCACCGATATTGACGGTGTTGCCCGTGGTCTTGCCATTGCCGCTCGCAAAGCCGCCGTAGACATCCCCTGCAACACTGCCGCTGTAAAGGTTCACGGTGTTGTCCGTGGCAGAGCCGCTGGCGGCGGTGTGTGTGAGGGCTCCTGCGTAGAGGTTTCCTGTGACGGTTGCGCCCTTCAGGTCGATGCTGTTCTTGGTGGCATTTCCTGCCTCGGTACGCACGTCCGCGCCATAGCCGTCCGCAATGGTTGCGCCGCTGTTCAGGATGAGCGTGTTCTGTGTCGCGTCGCCCGTTTTCTTGTAGCCGTCCACGCCGTCGCCTGCCTCTAGGTTCTGGGCAAGTCCGGCATAGGCTGCGGCTGTGATCGTGCCGCCCGTAATGTCGAGCGAGTTCTTTTCGACGGTGTTGCCGACTTTGCTGCGTCCGCCCCATGCTTCGGTGCTCGTACCGGTGCTGTAGGTTGCATGGTTGTTCCGGAAGCGGTAGCCCGTGACGTCGACCTTCTTCGCGGTCGCTGTCTCGGTGTCGGTGTTGAGGACGTATTCGTAGTCGCCGTCCCGCTTCGTCTCACGCGCACGCGCCGGGTCGTAGTTCGTAAACGTCATATCGTTTGCGCTGCGCAGAAGTGTCAGGATGTGGTCGCCCGTCGGGCTTGCCGTGACGGTGTCGAGGTTCTTCAGCTGCATCTTCGCCCAGTCGATCGCGGTGTTTGCCCCGTTGGTAAGCGTGAGCATGGTATCCCCGTGGCTGACGTTGTGCGCTACGTCGAAGTTGACGTTCTCGAAGTTCTTCACGTCCGCCGCGCTTGCATTCCGGCTGTTGACGTTCAGGGTGTTGCCCGTGACGTTCGACCCGTTGCCGCCCCAAAGGGTTCCCACCGAGGTCGCCGCAAAGGCGTCCGTTTCCGTGCCGAGGTTGATCACGTTGCCCGTGGTCGCGCCCGTGCCGCCCGTAAAGCCGCCGTAAACGTCGCCCATGCTGCCGCCCGTGATGTCGACGGTTGCGCCCGTGGCGCTTCCCGTGGCGGCATAGTTCCCGTGGATGTCGCCCATCGTGCCGCCCGCAATCCGCAGACGGCCGCCCGTGGCATTGCCCGTCCCAGCGTTGTAGCCGCCGTAGAGATTGCCGCCGACACTGCCGCCCGTGATGTTTACTTCACTGTTTGTGACCGTGCCCGTGGCCGTTGCCTGTGCGATATGCCCGCCGTAGACGTTGCCTGTAATGTTGGCTGCGGAGGAGATATTGACTTTGCTCTTGTCGACCGTGCCCGTCGCATTTGCGGCGGTAAGGGATGCGCCGTAGACATTCGTGACGGTGCCGCCCGTAATGTCCGCCGTGTTCTCGGTCGCATTGCCTGCGCGTGTGCGTACGTCGGCACCGTAGGCAGTGGCGACCGTGCCGCCGGAGATGGCGACGGTATTCTTTGCGGCATCGCCCGTGGTGCCGCCGGTCCTGTTGTTCTCCACGAGTCCGCCGTACGCCGCCGTGGTGAGGCTGCCGCCCGTGACGCTGAGCTTATTGTTCTCGACCTTGTTGCCGACCTTGGTGCGTCCCGCCCACGCTTCCGCGTGCGTGCCGTCCGTCGCATCGTAAGAGGCTGCCGTGTTGTCCTTGAACTGATATCCTTCCAGCGTGATGTACTGCGTCGCCGTTGCCCCATGGCTGTCCGTGTCGATGATGTACTCGAATTTGTCCGTTCCGCTGTCCTTGGCTCCCGTATAGCCTGTGGTGGCGATTCCTGCCGCATTGTCCATCAGGTTCAGGCGGTACGGCGCATAGGTCCGAATCCCCGCACCCGTGAGTCCCGATGTGTCAACCTCAAGCTTATCCCACTTGAGTCCCGTGGTCTGGCTGCCGTTGTTCAGTGTCAGTAGGGAATTCGCAGGATTGATGGTGCTGTTGAGGTCGAACTTGACCTTGTCGAAGTGCGCAATGTTGCCCGCCTGTGCATTGGTCCTCACGTTCAGAACGTTGTCCGTGACCGTCGCCTGATTGCCGCCGTGGATGACGCCCGTCACCGTGGTCACGGCATTGGTGGTGCCGTCGCCGAGGTTCACGGTGTTGCCCGTCGCCGCGCCGCTTGCGGTATGACCGCCGTACACGTCGCCCGTGACCGTGCCGCCGTAAAGGTTCAGCGTGCTGCCGGTCGCGCTGCCTGTTCCTTCGTTTTTGCCGCCGTAGACGCTGCCGCCGACACTGCCGCCCGTGATGTTTACTTCACTGTTCGTGACCGTGCCCGTGGCTGTTGCCTGTGCGATATGCCCGCCGTAGACGTTTCCGGTGATGTTGCCGGCAGAGATATTGACTTTGCTCTTTTCAATTTTACCTGTTGCATTCGCTGCGGTAAGTGCCGCACCGTAGACATTCGTGACGGTGCCGCCCGTAATGTCCGCCGTGTTCTCGGTCGCATTGCCGTCCTTGGTGCGTACGTCGGCACCGTAGGCATTTGCGACCGTGCCGCCGGAGATGGCGACGGTATTCTTTGCGGCATCTCCGGTCGTTGCGGAGGGCTTGTTGTTGACGACGAGTCCACCGTACGCCGCCGTCGTGAGGCTGCCGCCCGTTACACTGAGTTTGTTGTTCTCCACTTTGTTGCCGACGGCGGTGCGTCCCGCCCATGCTTCGGTGTGCGGCGTCGCCTCGTTGTACGTTGCGCCTGTGTGGTTTTTGTACTGATACCCTGCCGCACGCACTTCGGTGGTGGAAACCCCGGAGCCGAGCGTGTCGATGCTGAACTCGAAGTTTCCGCTCGTAACGCCCTTGACCCCGCCGTTTGCCGTATACGTGTCGGTGCTGTTCTTCGTGAAGTCGATGCCCGACGCGTTGCGCATGAGGACGAGGTTGTATGCCTCATAGGTGCTGATGCCGCTGTTGAAGTTTGTCGCATCCACGGTGAGTTTGCCCCAGTCAAGGTTGCTCGTTGCACCCGCGCCAAGGGTCAGCATGGGGTTCGCGGCATTCAGCGCACTGCTGTTGAGGTTGAACTTCAGGTTCTCAAAGTGCGCGATGTTGCCTGCCGTGGCATTGGTGTTGACGTTCAGGGTGTTGCCCGTGTCCGTCGCCTTGTTGCCGCCGTAGATGGTGCCCGCGATGTTCGTGCCCGTGGGGAGGCTATGATCGCCGTCGCCAAGGTTTACGGTGTTGTCCGTGGTCGCGCCCGCGCCATTTGCAAAGCCGCCGTAGAGGTCGCCCGCAAGAGTGCCGCCCGTGACGGTGACGGTGCTGTTCTTTGCATCGCCCGCACCGGCATTGTAGCCCGCATAGACGTTGCCGCCGACACTGCCGCCCGCGATTTGCACTTCGCTGCCCGTGACATTGCCCGTCGCCGCACTGTCCGCGATCTGTCCGCCGTAGACGCTCCCCGTGACACTGCCGCCGGAGATGCTGACCTTGTTCTCTGTCGCCGCGCCTGTCGCGCCCGCCGCCGTGAGTGCCGCGCCGTAGAGGTGGACGGTCGTGCCGTCGGTCATCTCAGTCGTATTCTTTGTGGCGTTGCCCGCCTTGGTCCGGACCTCGGCGCCGTAGGCGTTGCCCGCTGCCGCACCTGCATGCAGGACGAGTTTGTTCTCTGTGGCGTCGCCCGTGGTCTTGAAGTTGCCGAAGCTGTCGCGTTCGGTGTTCTCGACCATGCCGCCGCGTGCATTCAAAGATGCACTGCCGCCTGTGAGCGTCAGTTTGTTCTTCTGCACGTTGTTGCCGATGATGGAGCGTCCGCCCCACGCGTCGGTCGCACTGCCGCCCGCATAGTTGGTGTCATTGTTTTGGAAGCGGTAGCCCTTGAGGGAAATGTTCGTTGTCGTCGCGCTGTTGCCGTCGGTCGTGATGTCCGCCTCGTAGTCATTCGACTGGATGCGTCCGCGTGTGCCCGTGGTGCTGTAGTTGCTGAGGTTGATGTTATTTGTGTTGTGCACGAGGGTGTAGATCCGGTCGTCGGTCGCGCTTGCCGTGACGCTGTCGAGTCCGTCGACGTGGAGTTTGGTCCAGTCAAGGTTCGTGGCAGTGCCGTTATTCAGGGTCAGGAAGCTGCCGCCCGCCGCAACGTGCGCCGGGCTTGTCACCTTGAAGCGGACGGTGTCAAAGTGCGCAATATTGCCCGCCGTGACGGTGCTGTAGACGTTGAGTGTGTTGTCCGTCGCGGTCGTCTTGCTGCCGCCGTAGATGGTGCCGATACTGGTGCCTGCGGCAACGGCATCCGCTTCGGTGCCGAGGTTCACGGTGTTGCCCGTGGTCGCGCCCGTGCCTGCCGTATAGCCGCCGTAGACGTCGCCCATGCTGCCGCCCGTGATGGTGACGGTGTTGCCCGTGGCATTTCCGGTTGCCGAGGCATGGGAAAGATACCCGCCGTAGACGTTGCCGCCGACGCCGGAGACGGGGGCGACGGTGCCGCCCGAAATGTTGACGCTATTGTCCGTGGCGTTCCCACCCGCCGCAGCGGTAAAGCCGCCGTAGATGTTGCGGACGTTGCTGCCGGTCTTAAAGTGCACGGTGTTCCGGATGCTGTTGTCCTTTGCCGCCGCCGTTGTGCCCGTGCCCGCCGTCCAGCCGCCGTATGCGTCACGGTGCGTGGTGCCATTCACGGTAAGTGTGTTGTTGGTGGTGGTGTTGCCGAGGACGGAGCGTCCCGCCCAGATGTCCGCCGATGCGTTTCCTGTGGTCGGTGTCACGTCGGCGTCCTTGAACTGGTACCCGCCCAGGAGGATCTGCTTTGCTGTCCCCGTGTTCGTGTCCGTGTCCACGGTGACTTCGTGCGTGCCCGTGGAGGAGATTTCTTTCGCGCCGGTGTAGTCCGGGATGTTAATGCCCGTCATGTTCTGCATGAGGATGGACGTGCCGCTCGGGGCGTTCCCCGTATGCTGGAACTTGTTCCAGCCGATGGTTGTCACACTGCCGCCGACAAGGTTCAGCATGGGATTTGCCTGATTGAAGGTGCTGTTGAAGTTGAACTTCACCATGCCGAAATTGGAGATGTTGCCCGCTGTGGCGTTGGTGTTGACGTTCAGGACGTTGTCGGTAGCCGTCGCCCCGTTGCCGCCATAAAGCGTGCCCGTAACGGTGGTGACGGCGTTCGTTGTGCCATTGCCGAGATTTACGGTGTTGCCCGTGGTTGCACCCGACGCGCTGTGTCCGCCGAAAACGTCACCCGTGACACTGCCGCCGTAGAGGTTCAGGGTGTGCCCCGTCGCGGCGCCCGTGCCTGCCGCTCTGCCGCCGTAGACGTTGCCGCCGACACTGCCCGCAGAGATGGTGATTTTGCTCCCGGTCGCATCCCCCGCTCCCGCTGCGACGTCGCTGCCAAAGACGGAGCCGCCGATGCTGCCGCCCGTGACGCTGACTTCACTTTCGGTGAGTGAACCGCTGCCCGCTGTATGCGCACCGTAAAGGGAGCCGGTGAGGGCGCCGCCCGTCATTTCGGCTTTGTTCTTTGCTCCTGTGCCCGTGCCTGCCGCAACGGAAAGGTCCGCACCATAAGCGGAGCCGCCGATGTTGCCGCCCGTGATCTTGACGCTGTTGTTGTCCGCACTGCCGCCCGCGACGTTCACTTTGACGCCGTAGGCATTGGCGACACTGCCGCCCGTGACCTCAAGCGTGTTCCGCTCCGCCTTGCCCGCCGCTATCTGGAAGGTGCCGTCCGTGTTATGCTTTTTGTTTTCAACAAGTCCGCCGTATGCTGCTGTCGTGAGCGTGCCGCCCGTGACGGTGAGCTTGTTGTCCGTGACCGCCTGTCCGCTCGCCGTGCGTCCCGCCCAGCTTTCCGTGTGGGAAGGTGTTTCGTTGTACGTTGCCGTGTGGTTCCGGAACTGATGTCCGTCAATGTAGACGTCCTGTGCGGCACTGCCCGTGTGGTTGTCCGTGTCGATCATGTATTCCAGATCGCCGACGATCTTTTCCTTGGCTCCATAGGGCGCATAGTTGCTGAAATTGATGCCGCTGCCGTTGTGCATCGCCGTAAAGAGGCGTGCGTTGTATGTGCTCGGTGTAAAGGTAAAGCTGCCGGGGTTTACTTCCACCCCCGCCCAGTCGAGACCCGAGGTTGCACCGCCGCCGATGGTGAGGAGGGTGTTCGCCGTCGGATAGGTGACGGTGGTTGTGCTGTTGAGGTTGAACTTGGTCTTGCCGAAGTTCGTAACGCCGCGTGCCGTGATGTTCTGTGTGTTGACGTTCAGTGTGTTGTCCGTCATGACGTCGCTTGCAGAGCCGCTCGATGCACCGCCGTAGATGAAGACGTTGTTGAGTGTGGGCGCGTTAAACGTGCCGTCACTCTTGCCAAGGTTGACGGTATTGCCCGTCGCTTTGCCCGTGCCCTCGGTATAGCCGCCATAGATTTCATTGTTGCCGTCGAAGGTGCCCTCTTCGATATTGATGGTGTTGTCCGAGGCGTTGCCTGCCGAGACGTTGTTCGGTGGCGTGAGTGACGGATTGGTTGCGATGTACCCGCCGTAGAGCTTGCCGCTCCAATTAAGCTTGCCGCCGTTGATGTTGACGGTGTTGTTCTTCGCATCAGCGTTCTTTGTGGTGTCGACTGCCGTCGGATCATTCTCATCCGTCGGATGAAGGAGCAGATTCTTGCCCTCCGTGTAGCCTGCATAGCCATTCGTCACCGAGCCGCCGGAGAGAAGGTTCAGTGTGTTACTCTCTGACCCTCCATTGAGTGCCTTGGTGTAGCCCGCGCGCGCATTGGTGAAGTTGAGCGGCGTACCCGCATTATCCTTCAGATCGAGCTTGTTGTGATTTGTCGTGTTGCCGTATGCCGAGATTCCTGCATGCACATCCGTCGCGCTCGCCGTCGGGGTTTCCGTTGCATTTTGGAATTTATTACCGTCAAGAGTGAGGGCGGTGGGGTAAACTGTTCCTATACCTGTGACATTCGCCCTTTTACCATATTCATAGTCGCCAACAGTACCAATAATAGACGGTTGATAATTTTTTACCTCTATCGTCGCTCCTGTATAGAGTGTAAGTGTCGGCGTATTGACCCCCGGAGACCAAGACGATAACTGCTTCACCTTGATGTCGTTCCACTCAAAGCTCGGCATATACGCCGGATGATTCATTCGGGTATAGAGCATTGTATCTCCTGAACTGATTCCCGTTCCAAGATCAAACTGCATCCGATCAAAATACCTAATCGCGTTTACTCTGTTGTCTTTCGTCGTTACTCTTATTGTGTTTCTTGAGGTTACGTCTGCACTTGAATTACCGCTTTGTCCACCATATATATTGGTACTACTATAGCTATTTACATTTGTCCCACTCAGTGTGACAGTGTTGTCCGTCGCATTCCCATTCGCTGCATACCCACCGATAACGCCGCCCCAACCGCTATCATACACCCATGCTCCATTGGTAAGAACGACTTCGTTTCCTATTGTATTTCCAGAGCCTAACGTATAACCGCCATAAATCGTTCCATTCCATGAGATGCCTGTAGCAGTCAACTTATTTCCTACAACGTTTCTGTTATCCGTCGCCCCAGGAATATCATGTTTATTGCCTGCAACAGGCGCAGCTGGAATCGGATGCGCCGGCGTGCCATCAATTAACACATCTCCGCCCGTCACATCTGCTGCATGTGCGTGACTAAAAAACAGCTGCCCCCCCCCGCGGACAGAGCCAACGCAATGAGAAGAGACAGCTGACGGCTAGATTTCATTCCCTGAAACATGATGTGTTCCCCCTATGTGATTATATTCCACCCATAACATCCGATAGTTCTATTGTCCTAAATATACTATCTTTCTCATCTGTTGTCAATCCCATTTTAGGAATACAAATCTCTGTCGCACAAAAAAGCCGCCCGATCACGAGCAGCTTATCATCTTCGATTACATATCACTGCAAAACCTCAACCCCATGCTCCTCCGCCATCTTCCGAATGACTGCCTCCGGCAGCTCTGCCATCTGCGCCACTGTCGCAACCGGCGTCCCGGCACGCAGCATGTTCATCGCCATATGCGCAATCCCCAACTGCCGTCCCTCAGCACGTCCCTCAGCGCGTCCCTCACGCCGCCCCTGGGCGATTCCCTGCGCAATCCCTTCCTGGGTGGCGCCCTCCAGTCCGGAGCGGTAATCCATCAGTGCCATCTGTCGGTTGACATAGCGCAGATACGCGTCCGGATCGCTCATAAATATCTTTTCTGCTTCCATCGCATCTCTGATTGCAGGTTCACGCATCGCCAGTTCCTCCTTTTCCTCGTTGCTCAGTCTGTTTGCAAAGTACGCAAGCCACCGCTCCATCTTCGATGATTCGCGAATTGTTTTGTGTGGAGCTTTTATGTATTTTGGAATTTCGATAAAGTGCAGCTCCATATCATTGTTCAGCCGATCCCCGGTCTCGATGTTGTAGATGCTGTACATCGCAACGGGTTCTGTCTGTGGCAGAAGCTCGAACGCGAGCAAGTTGATTGTGATTGCAGGACGCAGAAGGCTGTACCCCTCTCCCCGCATCAGGGAAAGCAAGTACAGCCGCGCCCAATAAAAGAGCGTGCGCCGCTGCATATTGCGGTAGTTGATGACCTGTACCTCCACGTCAACGAGTTCCCCCGTATCAAGCGCACAGACAATATCCAGACGCGACAGTTTCCCCTCGTCACTGTCGGGAAGCATCTCTGTCTGACGAAATGTGATATCTTTGATTGTATGCGCAAGCGATTTGTGCAATACCGCATTGAGAAAATCGATCGTGATCTGTTTACGCTCTTCCTTGCCGAAAATGAACTTGAACGCAACATCGTTCATCGGATTGAATATTATCTCTTCGCTCATTGCAATCACCTCCATATTTCTATTATAAAAAAACGACATATTTTGGTCAAATAAAAAAGGTACTGTACGAAGTTTTCACTTCGTACAGTACCTTTATCCCCCTTCCACCGCCTGCGCGGTCCCCCTCGCGTGCGGGGGCTTGGGAAGATGATATCTGCTCTTGTCACATATCTATGCGTTTCGCAGGGATTTCCAACGGTCGTGCAGCCAGAACCACTCCTCCGGATATTTTCGGATCCATGCCTCGATGCGCATATTGACCGTCTGCGTCACACGCTGCACGTCCGCCGCGCGGTCGTCGGTCTTTTCGACCATGATACCCGGTTCGACAGTGAGGATGTGATGTCCATTCTCCCCGCGGTGAATAAATACGGGGTAGATCGGCACACAACAGCGGCGCGCAATCGCCGCAGCTCCCGTAAACGCGTTTGTCCGCTGACCGAAGAAGTCGATGATGACACCGTCGCGCAGCGACGGATCCTGATCGCTGAGGAGTCCGATGATCCACCCCGTATCGATCATGCGGAACATTTCGCGTACACCCGTCTGATAGGTAACGTGCATCCCGACGAGCGCACGGTACTCGTTGATAAAGCGATCCATCCCCGCCGCGCTCTGCTTCTTCGCTACAGCGACAATGGGGAGTCCTGCACAGGCAAATGCGCCGCCCATGAGTTCCCAGTTGCCGCTGTGCGAGGTGGCAAAGATCGCCCCCCTGCCCGCAGCGACCGCCAGGCGCACTTCATCAATTGCTCCTGTGATCGTGACGTAATCATCCATACCCCCCTTCATGACGGGGAAGCGGAGGACCTCCATCAGCATGGGACCGAAGCGCAGTGTGCTCGCACGCGCAATGCGTTCCGCCTCTGCCGCCGAAACAGCAAGGCAGCGCATGACCTGCTCACGCGCCAGTGTCTTGCGCTTTTTCGGCACAAAGATCCAAGCGAGCCGTGCCAGCCCCTGACCAAGCATCATCGCGGCACCATGCGGCAGAAGACAGATCAGACGGCTGAGAATTTTTACAGCATGGTAAGAGATCATCTCAGTCTTTCCCACGCAGACCCTCGATTTCCTTTTCGAGGGTCTTTATTTTTTTCACCATCTCAGGCAGTCGGCGGATTGCCGCCTGCACACGCAGCCATTCGGCGTGGGGCTGCACGGGGAACCCTGCGCAGAAGACACCCTCGGGCATATCGCCGATGATGCCGGAGCGCGCGGCGTAGACGGAGTTCGCACCGATATTGATGTGTCCGACCGTTCCGACCTGCCCGCCGAATGTAACGTTATGCCCGACCTTCGTTGAGCCGGAGATGCCCGTCTGGGCGACGATCAGACAGTTCGCACCGATGTTGCAGTTGTGTCCGATGTGCACGAGGTTATCAATCTTCGTGCCCTTGCCGATGACGGTCATACCGAGGGTCGCACGATCGATGCCGACGTGCGCTCCGATCTCCACATCATCTTCGATGACGACGCCGCCAACTTGCGGAACCTTTGTATGCACGCCCGCCTCGGTAGTGAATCCGAAGCCGTCCGCGCCGATGACGGCGCCGCTGTGAATCGTGCAGTGCGCACCAACGCGGCAGTGTTCGCGCACGGTTGCACTCGGATAAATAACCGTATGATCGCCGATCGTCGTGTACTGCCCGACATAGGCATGGGGATAGACGGTCACGCCCTCCCCGATGACGGCATGGTCATCAATATAGGCAAAGGGCAGGATGATCACGCCCGCACCGATTTTGACACCGCGCCCAATGTGCGCCTCTTCGCTGATACCAACGACATGCCCGATCGGCGGGGTAAAGATCGTCAACAGCTTCGCAAACGCCGCCTTCGGCTCCTCGACGAAGATGACGGTGCACGCAAAGCCCTCTGTGCCTGGCGCCAAGAGAAGCGCCCCCGCCTTTGCTCCCGCACGCGCAGCTTCGATATGCGGAGGGACGGCAAAGGCGAGATCATCCGCCCCCGCATCATCCAACGAGGCGAGGCTGCGGATGATGCGGCTGCCGTCACCGCTGACCGTACCACCGATCAGTTCCGCAATCTCATTGACTGTCTTTTCCATGCTTCAATGCCCCTTTATTGGAGTTTGCCGATCACTTCATCTGTAATGTCCACACCGCCCATGAGGACGCTCGGATAGTTCTTGGAGCTGTCCATGACGATATCCAGCCGCTTCTCCTTGACGATATCCTGCACGGCGACATTCAGTTTCTGTTCGAGCTGAATGCTGTACATCTGATTGAGTCCCGCAAGCTTGCGCTGTGTTTCCATCTGGAGCTGCTGCGCCTCCTCTTGGGTCATCTTCGGATTCGCCTCGAATTTTGCCTGCGCCTCCGACTGTGCCTCCATGAGCTTGGTATTTGCCTCGGCGACCACCGCCTTGATCGCAGGAGCCTCCTCCTGCACGCGTGAACGATCCACCGTGCCGATGTGTACCGAACCGCATCCGGCAACGAAAATACTTGCGGTGAGAAGAACGACTGCGATCGCCTTGCTGAAATAGTTCATCTGTAGATTTGTCCTTTCATTGTTGGATGCTCTGCATCTCGCGCACCATCTCCGCCGTCACATCGCGTGCTGTATTGCTGAGGATTGGCGCATAGCGCCGCACGGCAAAGAGCTCTGCGTCCGGCAGCAGGGTCACGCTGCCGACCTCGGGAGAAGCGAGTACGAGGGAGAAATGATACTGAATGGCCAGCTTTGCCGCACGGCTGCGCACATCACGCATGATATCCGCCTCCAGCGCATCCGCCTCTGCACGCACAGTGACAAGGCGGGCAGCGCGTGCGGCAAGCAGGGACTTTCCTTCCTGCGCTGCAAGGGCGCGCTCCATCTCGGTCCTGCTGCGCTCCTCCACCTCTTTCTTCAGGCGCTCTGCTTCCGCTTTCTGCGCATCGACCGTTTCCTGTGCCTGCTTCGTCCACGCCGCCTGCTTCGGTTCGATTTGTGCGGCGACACGGGCGCGAATCTCCGCGTCCCACTGACGGTGAAGCACGATCTGCCGTTCGCCGCGCTCCAGTTTCAATGCCTCACGCTCGGCTTCCCATCGGGCACGCTCGCGGGCAAGCTCCTCCTCCGAGACCTCAGGACCGTGCATCGCACGCTGGTTGTCAATCTTGAGGTTGATGTTCAGGATGGCGTTCAGATATTCGTCGTCAATCGCTTTCTTACGTGCCTCATAGTCCGCCGCAGTCTGCTTGCGATAGACCTCCGTGAGGCGCTTCTGCTCACGCTCGAGTTCCACGCGCGTCGCGATGACGGTCTGTGCGTTCTTCTGCCATACGGAGTCATCAAATGGTGCATCATCGGTCTCGGGCGGTTCGATCTCAGGGGCAAGGGGCAGATCGCGCAGGAGGAGCGTGAGTGTCCACTCCTCGGCACGCAGCGCGGTGAGGTGTTCATAGGACGGGTGTGCCGCAAGCACCTCCGCGAAGCGTATTATGCCGATATCACTCTCCTCTGCCGGAGCCTTTCGTTCGGGAAAAAGAAAAAATGCGGCAAAAAGGACGAGGAGGCACGCGCCACCCGCGAGAATTTCTCTGCGTTTTGTCTGCCAAAGTTTTCCCACGGTGCGCCTCCCTCACTTGTCCATTTACAAAAATGTACCGAGCAGCGCGCTGCCCGGTACATATGCGCATATCCTGCCGATTATTTGCCCAGCTGCTTTACGACATCCTGCGTGATATCCTGGCCGCCGTAGACGACAGCCCCCTTCTCGATGACCACGGAGAGACCCTTCTTCTCAGCAACGCTCTTTACGGCATCCTGAATGCTCTTTTCGATGGGCTCCATCAGCTCTTCATTCTTCTGCTGGAGACGCTGCATCGTCTGCTGGTAGTAGTCCGACTTCTCCTGATCGCTCATGCTTGCCGACTTCGTCTCGAAATCTGCCTGCGCTTCCTGCGATGCCTTCTGCATCTCAGCGTTTGCCGCTGCGAGCTGCGGGTGCTGACTGCCGACCTGACGATAGTCCACGACGCCGACGGAGGAGGATGCTGCCGAGGCAATGCCCGAGCCGCTCTGCGTGAGCGCAAGCGCAACCACCGAGCCGACAAAGACAACGGCGATCAGAATGCTGATAATCTTAACCTGCTTCTGCTGCAATTTGATCATGAATAAAATCTCCTTTTCTGTTAGACCGTGTCGATCCGCTGACCGAACGCTCCTATTATAGCAAAGAGCAGCGTTCAGTTCAATATTATTTTACAACGCGTTGCGCAACCGGCGGTATGTCTGAAAACTCCATGCTTGCGATTCGGGGGCAGCTGAGCGGATTGTTCAGCCAATTCTCATGCGTGAAGGTTACATCCACAATCTTAGGTCCGTCCTGAAAGCGATAGGTGGAGCTGTAGATGCCGTCCACAATGCTCTGCTGAAGAAATGTCGCTTTGCCGTACATCCCCTCCAGATCGCTGAGACTCAGGTTCGACGAAAGAGTGTCGAAATTCTCCTTCGTGATGACATTCTGCGGATCACCCCCGCTCTGCAATGCGCCCGGGGCCGGTGCACGATCCGCCGTCTTTGCACCGCAGCCCGCGATGAACATCGACGACGCTGCAAACGCTGCTGCCACAAGGGCAATCTTACTGACCTTCCTCATGATAATCCCTCTTTCTTATGAACTCTCCTAATATGCCGTCTCTATCATACACCATTCCCTTGATTCATTCAAGGAAAACAGAAGAAGATTTTTCACGGCGTCGCCGCCGGCACACGTCGGTAGAGGCGCAGCTTCGTGCGCCCCTCTGCGGGCAGTGCACCCATCTCTTCCCAGCCCTGCCCCGCAAAATTTGCCTCGAATGCGTCAAACGCATGGCGCTCCACTACGAGATAGACCGTCCTGTCCATGGGCAGCTCGTCAATGGGCAGGAACGGCATGACATTCTTGCTATTCCAGCTCATCTCCTTCGGTGCGCGCGCCGCAATCTCCTCACGCGTCGCAAGCGCATACATCGTGTGCCCCGTATAGTAGGGCACCGTTGCCGTATAGTCCCCGTAGCAGACGAGCAGATCATCCGCACGCATCAGTGGAGAGAGGATCGCTGCCGCCCCCTTGCCGCTGAAATGCCCGTCGCGCTCGGAATAGTTCGTCGCGACAAAGACAACCGTGAGATAGAGCCCCATGCCGAGAATCGCCCCTGCCTTGAGCACGCGTGGGTCATGCACGAGGAGGCGCGCCGTCAGGATCGCCGTCGGCAGAAACGCAGGAAAACTGTAGGTCGGATACTTTGTCGCCATCAGTTGAAAAAAGACGGGAACGACGATCGTCCATGCCAGCAGAAACTGTATGCGCACGTCTATGATGGGACGTACGCGCCACGTACGATAGAGCGCAAGCGGCAGGGCAAAGCTCCACGGGAACATCCCGAGGAAGTAGATGCCGAAATAGAAGTACCAGACATTCCACTGCGCGTGCTCGGACACCGTCGCGCGCAGAACGTTGTGGATCCCGAGAAAGGTATTCACGAAGTCCGCGCCGTGCGCGAAATACATATAGACATACCACGGTGCACTGACCGCCGCAAAGACGAGCAGTCCCGTGGGGAGACAGATGCGCCCAAGCGCGGAAAAATCGCGCCGTATGAGAAGGAATACGAGGATGACCAGCCCCGGCAGCAGGAAGCCGACCGGTCCCTTCGTCAGAACCCCCAGACCCGCGCAGGCATAGGCGATGTAGAAATAGCCCCGCCGTTGCTCATAGTAGCCGATGAAAAATGCGGCAAGGGTCCCGCCGAAGAAGACGAAAAGACTCATATCCGTGAGGATAAGTTTTGCAAGGATCGAGTAGAGCACACCCGTCCCGAGAACAATCGTCGCCCAAAACGCTGTCCGCTCATCATAGAGCCGCCGTGCAAAGGCATAGGTCAGGAGAAGCCCCGCCGCAGCGAAAAATGCGGGGAAAAAACGCGCAGCAAAGTCCGTCACGCCGAACACGGAGAACGCCGCGATCAGCTCCCAGTAGAAGAAAATCGGCTTATCGTACCAATAGTTCCCATAGATCTGTGGGGAGAGGCAATCCCCCGCCGCAAGCATCTCCTTCGCCGTCTGCGCATAGTTCACCTCAACGGGCGCCGTTACGGCAAGCGCTCCATTCCCCAAAAAATACAGCACAACAAGGCACAGAATTGCCACTCCGCCCGTAAGACGCTCATTCATCACGTTCCTCCTTTGACGCTTTCCGCGCATGCCGATTGTCGTATGCGATCAGATAGAGCGGCCGATTTTTCACTTCTTGCAGGATGCGTGCAATATACTCGCCGCAGACGCCGAGCATCATCATCTGCATGCCGCCGAAGAAGAGGCTGCACACAACGATGGTCGACCACCCCGGCACCGTTGCTCCGCTCAGCGTCTCAAAAAGAACATGGAGAAAGAGCACGACCGCAACCAGTGCCGAAAATACCCCCACGTAAAAAGCGAAACGCAGCGGCTGTACGGAATACGCAAGGATGCCGTCGAGCGCGAACGAGATCATCTTGTTCAGGGAGAATTTCGAGCGCCCCGCAAATCGCTCGTGCGCCACAAACTCGACCACCGTCTTGCGAAACCCCATAGCACCTACAATGCCGCGGATAAAACGTGCGTGTTCACGATAGCGGCGCAGCGCCAGCACGGCTTTTCGATCCATCAGGCGGAAGTCCGAACCGCCCTCCTGGATCTCCACATCGGTCATGGCATTGAGGAGGCGGTAATAGTATTTCGAGGTCAGCCTCTTGAAGAGCGAAACTCCCTCCGTCGTGAGGCGTACCGTCTGGACGATGTCATAGCCCGCCTCCCACTGTGCGATCAGCACAGGCAGGAGTTCCGGCGGGTGCTGCATATCGCCGTCCATCGTGATGACCGCATCTCCGTCCGCATGATCCGTGCCGCAGGTCAGTGCAAGCTGATGCCCCGCGTTGCGCGCGAGGAAAATCGACTGCACGTGCGGATCCCTCTTCCCCAGTGCGCACAAAATCTCACGGCTGCGGTCACGCGAACCGTCGTCAATAAAGAGGATCTCATAGGCATAGGGAAGCTGTCCCATCACTGCTTCGACGCTCTTTGCAAAGTGCTCTATATTCTCCTCTTCATTATAGACCGGAACCACAATCGAAATCCGCTTCACCGCGATACTCCCCTCCCCTCACCATTTCAGAAATGTCCGATCAGCCGAATCCATCGGTCATGCCCGTCCACAAGACCCGCAAGGCTCAGGAAATCATGCAGCTTGTAGCGCAGCTCCCATTCCCACGCGCCCGTATCCGCCCACTGCTCATAGCGAACGAGCCAGCGCGGGTGTATTTCGTAGGTGCCGGCAACAGAGATCCGCGCATCGCGCAGATCATAACGCAGCTCCCCCGCGAAGCGCGGAAGAAGTGTACGCGCATACCCCACGCGCCAGTCAAATCGCACATCCTCGGGTGCCGCGTCCGTCTCCACATAGAACTCGTCACGCGGACTCATCATCTGCCCCGCGTGCAGGCGCACATGCAGATCACGCCGCTCATCACCACGGTTTTCCGCCGTGCGTCCGATGTCGAGCCAGCCCGTGAGAAGCAGGCGGTAACGGGTCGTATCCGTACGGCTCATGACCACCATCCGCTCCCCGGGCGTGATCGTCACGCGTGATGTGAGGTGCAGACGCCGAAAATCAGGGGCACGATCCAGCCCCACTGCAAGCTGCTGCTCAAACGCGGAACGGTGCCGTGCAACAAAGGAGACAGGTACACCCACAAGGCGGCTGACTTCGCCCTCCATTTCCTTTCGGCGCGTGAGCAGGGTGACATTCGGAATCGTGTCCGAGCGCATGGAGAGATCGACCGTCCGCACGACGGGCAGGCGCGGATAAACCGTAAGCTGCACCTGTGCCGCGCGATTTACATCAATATCATAGTCCGCGCGAAATTCCGGCAGATGTTCCTCCATATACAAGGTCAGCTGTCTCTTGAGTGCTCCCGCAGCCCAATCCGTCGCGGCAACAGGCAACCCCACGAGCGCATCCGAAAAAACCGTGCCGACATCCGCGAGATCGGCGCGCACAAGCTCCTCCACGGCGGACGGCATTCCTTCCACGGTCATCTCAAGATGAACGCTTTGAATCGTGTCCGCCCACGGAGCAAGGCGAATCTCGACCTCCGTACGCTGCGCAGGACGCACCTCAACGCCTGTCACCGTATAACCGACAAGCAGACGGTCAAAGACCGCGCCGATGATCTCAGCCTCCTCCGTTGCTGAGACGGATGCCACTGACCGCCCCTCCATGCGCTCCGCCGCGATCGCCGCAACGGTGCGTTCCATGCGCGCGCGCACGATGGAAGGGATCTGCTGATTGCCCACGACAATAGCCGCAGTCTCCTCCACACGGGAGTCCTCTGCGGCATATGCGGGGGCAAAGAGTCCCCATCCTGCAAGAAAAAGAAGAAGGGCAGTCCACACGCGCAGGGGCGCGCAGACCCGCCTCATCAGAACGTGCCGCCGACGCGGAAGTGCACGCGCCCGCCCTGCGAACCGCGACCGTAGTCAAGGCGCAGAGGACCGATCGGCGTATTGAGACCAAGCCCAACACCGACGCTCGCATGGAGGTTCTCCGGCATGAATCCGCTCGACCACGCTCCGCCATAATCCGCGAAGAGTGCGCCCGTCACCTTGGACACAATCGGGAAACGATACTCGGCAGAGAGGAGCGCCATGCGCGTGCCGCGGAACTGATCCTCACGGTAACCGCGGATGGTATCCTGACCGCCGACACGGAACTGGCTGTACTCCGACATCGAGCCCTTGCTGATGCCATACTGACCGCGCACGACAAAGACTTGGGAACGTCCCGCCTTCAGATAATGTGCGTCGCCCGCCGTGTACTTCTGATAGTGGAAGTCCCCGCCGAGCCCCGCGAACTCTGCCGAAAGAACGGCGCGCGCACCCGTGGTCGGCTCATAGATATTGTCGCGCGTATCCGTCACATGCTCGAGCGTGATGCTGCGCGTCGTGCCGAAGTTATTCTTGAGCCATGCGGTATTTCCGCTGCGGTCGCCCGCGTTGCCGGTCTCCGTATGCTTGGTGTATTTATCCTCACGGCTGCGCAGGGTGACGAAATTCGTCGAGTACTCGCTCATGGGACGGCTGAGGGTAAACTCTCCGCCCGAGTATTTGCGCATGAACGACTCCTTGTGGTTGCCGTCCTCATCGTAATCATCGTATTCGTACGTGCGGTTGTAGACGCGGAGTGTTCCCGCCGTCTCCTTTTTATCGAGCCACGGGCGGCGGTACATGAACGTGTAGCCGCGCGCGTCCGTA
>ERZ772924.471-NODE-471-length-19353-cov-3.700850_pt1 | contig 19353 bp, 16 predicted proteins | sample MGYA00512116_ERZ772924 | MGnify/ENA primary metagenome ERZ772924 (study PRJEB29015, sample SAMEA2737920) | human oral metagenome | biome: human oral; feature: human-associated habitat; material: dental | place: China | collected 2134 ...
AGTTCATAGTATGCAACCTCGTATCTACTATGCCAAAAACTACCGTAGGTTTTAAATTTGTAATCGTCAATCATCCAATCTAGTTTTATATCATAATCTAAATACGCTCCTGCTACTCTTTTATACAACTCCTCTTTGGGTAAAATTCTATCCTCTTTTAGGCAGTATCCTTGCTTGTATTTGTTGTAGTCGGAAGTAGTAACTATCGCGAAGCCTCGTGAAGTGGAATAATCGGGAATTATTCGAATAAATATGGCGCAGAGTATCGCCGCCAGAAGCAGCGTGCCGGCTAGGGCTTTAAATTTAATAGACCTGTAGAATTTCATATCAGTCCTTTTCTATCCATCCATTCGTTAGAGGCTAATTCTTTCGGACCAGGAGGAGTTTTCTTCCCCCACAAATAATAACTCAATATATCGGCTCCGTAATTGCCCTCTAATTCTAATCTCAAATCAGTTTCTTTTTTGCTCATCTCTTATCCTTTTTCGGTTACATTCGTTAAGATAAAATTTCGACTAACTTTATCCGCCGTGAATCCACATATCCAGCTCCTGTTCCGCCGGAGCTTTGATATCAAAATCTATATTTCCGCAATTATCGTATGAGAATTTACGTCGCAAATGCTTCATATGAGTATAAGCTAAGACTTTGTTAAAGCTTTCTAAGTTCTCATATTCGTTTTTTATTCGCATTAAATTTTCTTTGCTTTTGATTTTTGTTAAATCTTCTTTATTGTTAAGCTCGATATACCAACTTATATAACCAGGTCTGGCATAATTCACAAAAAATTTATTCTCTTTTATTAAAAACGATTTTTCTAAAAACATTTTTCCACCATGAAGCGGATTTTTCTCTTCCGATAAGATAATAGGCTGTCTAAAGCCCAAAAATTCATCCTTATACACAAAATATTTTGATAGATCGGAGATATCTATTTGCGTCTTGTCTTTTATCTCATAATCAAAACTCTTCCTGTCGGTATTTTCAATCAAAAAATCAAACCAGTTTTCTTCATTAAAATCGCCGATTAGATAGAGCTTGGAGATGTGCGCCGTATAAAAACTATGGCCGAAAATTTTTATATCGTGCTCATCGATAATGGTATTTCGCAGAACTTCATAGTCGTGATATCTTTTAAAATAATTTATAGCGGCATTTTGAAGTAGTTCTTCGTTGCTCAGAATTCTATTCTCTTTTAGACAATATCCCTTTTGATATTTGTAATAGCCAAAAATAGTAACTACGCAGGAGCCTTGCGAAGCGGAGTAATCCGGCACGATGCGGATAAACAGGGCGCAGAAAAGTAGTGCCGCGGCTAGGATTTTAAATTTAAGTTTGTGAAATTTCATTACGATCCTTTAACGCGGCAAATGAAGCAAACGCATATCCCGCCGCCCAGTTAAATTTATACCTTTGCTCTGCGTTCATCGACCTTGCCCTTTCTAAATTTGAGATAAATTTTAACGATGTTCAAAATTTATCTACCGCGCCAAACCCTCTTTGTATGGCTAAATTTCATATCTCGCGCTAGCCAATTTTAAATCGCCGCAACATTTAAATTTTGGTTCTCGCGGCGCCAAAAATTTTAGATAAATTCTAAAGCCGCGCCTTAGTTTTACGCCCGCAAAATTTAACCGCGCCGTAAAAAGCTACTCCGTTGCGCAAAATTTAACCGCGCCGCGCCAAAGCTCGTTACTTCTTCGGTTTGCTTAGCTCGTAGCCGAAGTGGATCTTTTTGCTCTCGCCCGGCTTTAGCTCGAAGTCCCAGCTAAGCAGTCCGTCCTTGCCGAGGCTATTTTGCTCGGGCGAGTTTTTCAGCGCGACCTTTACGTCTTCGTGCGTCGAAACGGGCGCTCGCTCTTGCAAAACCACGTTCCACGCGCGCTTGGAGCCGTTTTTGATCTCGTAATCCCAAGCCATGGAATTTTTACTTTCGCCGCCGAAAAAGGAGTTTTTCGTGAAATTGTTCGCCTGCTCTTTTTTAACTTCGATCAGGCTGTTTTTACCCAGATACGCCGTAGCCTCGGAGTTTGCGGCAAAGCCTAGATGCACGAGCCCGATCTGCACGCCGTCGAGCCTTATTAGCGTTTCGCTCTCCTCTATGCTTCTTTCGGGGATAAATTTAGCCCGCACGTAGGCCGCCTCGCTGCCGTAGCCGTCGATGAGCAGATCAAATTTCGCATCCAGACTCTGTTTATCGAAGCTAAACTCGCCCGCCTCGCCCGCCTTGAGGCTCACGCCGCTAATTTTCCATACCTTTGAGAGCGAGCTTTCGATATTCGAGCCCATCCTTGCATACGACGATCTCGCCTCCGCCGCGGGCGCCCTCTGCATATCCGCCACCTCTAGCATCACGCCCTTTTTATAAGCCGCCGCGGGCTCAGGCTCCATAGGCTCGCCCTCATACCACGGGTAAAACGGCTGCGGCGCGGTCTGCGAGGAGTACTCGTAAGGATACAGCGCGATCGTTAAATTCGCTAGCTCGGCGTTTAGCGGATTTTGCACCGAGAGTTTTTGCGCGACCTCGATTTTGCCGCTAGTAAGATCTGCGGAGAGCTCGTTGTGCGTGTAGGCGCTTACGTCAACGGGGTAATTGATCTTAACGAAGCTCGGATCGCAGCCAAAGTTCGCGTTTAAGCGGCGCTCGTTCTTGATCCGGTATTTTGAAATTTTCTCTTTGAGCTTTCCGATTTGTTCGTCCGTCTTTGAAATTTCACCCGCTACAAGCAAGACCTCGTCGTAAATTTTTTGCGAATCCGCCTTTAAGCTTGCCAGGCTTCTGTCTTTTAAGCTTGAAAAGTCGCTTAAAAAGCGTTGCTGCGCCTTAAGTGCGACCAGACGGTCGCTTAGCTCGCGCAAGCTCTTTTCGTCCGCCTCTTTTTTGGCGAATTCCGCGTTTTTCACGGGCTCACTCTTCTCCAAAGACAATTCGCGCACTTCGCAAGAGCCCACAATCTCGATGCTGCGGATATCCAAGTACTCCGGCACGTTCACGCTGAAGTTTGATTTTTGCGCGCCGAAGTTTTGGTGCAAGAAGGCGGAGTTCGCGTAGATCTCAAGGCTATTTTCCTGCGCGCTCAAATTTACGGCAAGCGCCGCAGCTGCGCTTAAAAACACTATTTTTTTCATTTTTACTCCTTAAAAATTTTACGTAATTGTAACGATAAATTTTGATTTTTATGCTTAAAATTCAGAGCAAATTTTAAAATTCCGACTCCACTGCTCGCTTTGAAATTTTAAAATTTCGCCGCCGTAAAAACTCCGCCGCAGAGGCTAAAATTTTACCGCTACTAGCGCCTATTAAGTCCTCTTGCTCCGCACAGCCGAAGCGATAAATTTTAAATTTAAGAAGCTTCTATATTTAAGGACAAGCTGTGCTCGTCCGCGAAGTAAAACTATAAATTCAAAATTTTACACAGCCAACTACCCCGAGAAGCCAACCAATAAATTTTAAAATTTTACGCAGTAAAATTTCTAAAACTTTAGGCGAGCGAAGCAATGCGAAGGAAGCGCGGGGCGCTTCCTAGTCTTTGCGAGAAATAGTGAAGCTCCCCGTCGCAAGGACGAGCTGTGCTCGTCCGCGAAGTAAAACCGATAAAAGTGCAGGCGTTAGCCTGCCGTAACTTTAGCGGGGTGCGGGGTAGAACCCCGCTCGCAGGCTCGGATCTTGTTCGAACCGAGAAGCTAAACCGATAAATTTTAAAATTTTACGCAGTAAAATTTCTGACTATCTTTCGCGGAGACTTCACAAGCGTCTTAACGCTTGCTTGTATTGCTCCGCTCAGGTGCAGGGAGTGCTTGCACTCCCGCTCGCAAGGATGAGCTTAGCTCGTCCGCGAAGTTAGGATCAAAACGGATACGTCAAGCAGCAAACGCGACCGACCTTTTCGTTATAGCTGACGTCGAGCTTCAGATCGTATAGTTTGCTTAAAATTTCGCTCTTTATGATCTGCTCGGCCTTGCCGTATGCGACCTCGCCGCCGCCTTTTACGAGCGCGACGTATCCGCCCAAAAGCAGCGCGAAGTCCGGATTGTGCGTGGCTAAAACGACTGTGTAGCCATTTTTGAGAAGCTCTTTTGTGGCGCGAAGGAATTTGTATTGGTTAGCAAAATCGAGCGCCGAGGTGGGCTCGTCGAAGATCACGATCTTAGGCTCGCTGCAAAGGGCGCGCGCGATGGACGCCATCTGTCTCTGGCCGCCGCTTAGGCGCGTGATGATCTTGTCTTTTAGGTGCCAAATTTCAAGCATTTTCATGTAGCGCTGCGCAAGCCTGTAGTCGTTTTCGCTCGGCTGCGAAAAGATCCCGATATGCGCCGTGCGCCCCATCAGAACGTACTCAAAGACGCTGTAGTCGTACTCGCAGACCTCGCTTTGCGAGACGTAGCCGATGATCTCGGCGCGCCCTTTGGCGCTGAGGCTCGCCATATCCTTGCCATCGATTGAAATTTTACCGCGCAGAGGCGTAAGCGTGCCGCTGATTAAATTTAAAAGCGTCGATTTGCCCGCGCCGTTTTGACCCAAAATCGTCAGCATCGCGCCCGCTTCGAGGTTGAAATTCACGTCGCGCAGCGTCAGAGGGGCGGATTTTACGTAGCCGAAGTCTAAGCTCTCAACCCTAACCATTTAGCTTCCTTTTGTTTTTAAGCAGGATGAATATAAAAAATAGCGTGCCGATAAAGCCCGTAAGCACGCCTAACGGGATCTCGCTTTGATTTATGCTGCGCGCTACGTCGTCTACGATGAGCACGAAGATCGCGCTTAAAAATATGCTCGCGGGGATCGCTTTGGTGTTGCTCACGCCCACGATCATGCGCGTTAGATGTGGCATCAAAAGCCCCACCCACGCGACTATACCGCTGATACACACGCTGCTTGCGGTTAGCAGCGTCGCGCAGACGATGATGATGCCCCGCTCCATGACGACGTTTACGCCCAGCTTCGCCGCTGTCGCATCGCCCATGGATAGGACGTTTATGCGGTAGCTCATCAGTACCAAGATCACGATACAAACCCCCATCACCGGAGCTATCATCGCTAGCACGGAGGGATCGACCTTCGCGAGACTTCCTAGCTGCCAATACACGATGTCTGCAAGCTTCGTCTCGGGATCTGCCATAAATTTTAAAAATCCGATCAGCGCGCCCATCAAACCGCTTACGATGATGCCCGCAAGCACGAGCATTATGGTGGCGCTCGAACGCAGCGCGCGTGTGATCAGAAGCGTAATGCAAACCGCCGCAAGCCCAAAAACGAAGGCGAAAAGCTGGATCAAAAGGATATTTAGATCAAGCAGGATCGCGATCGCAGCGCCCACGCAAGCCCCCGCGCTGACGCCTAAGAGATCGGGCGAGACGAGCTGGTTTTTAAAGACGCCCTGATACGCCGTGCCGCTGATGCCCAGCGCCGCGCCCACGAGCACCGCGGCGATGATACGCGGCAGGCGCACCTGCATGACGACGTTGTGGACGTTTTGCGCTACCTCGCCGCCGCTTAGCGCTTTTAGCACCTCGGTGATGCTTAGGCCGAAGCGCCCTATACAAAGCGATATCGCGATCGTCGCAATCGTCGCTAGTATCAGCAGCACGAGCATAAATTTAAAATTTTTCATACCTTCCCTTGCTTTAAATTTTATCTTTTGCCTTAAATTTAATCTTTGAAATTTTGCCTCGTTGAAACACGCTTAAAATTTCGCTTTAAATTCTGCCCTCTAGCTCGTAGGCGAAAGGCTTGCAGTAAAATTCTTTCGTGATAGCTCCAAGATCAATATTTTAGAAAAGATCCGGATGGAAATTTTAGCCGCCTGCAAGATTTATAGTGTCGTCTCCGCGCCCATCGGTTCCAGCCTAAAATGTTTGCGGCGCAGCATAGACGCGCTTTTGCCGCACCGCCTCAAGCTGCGAAACGCAGGGCTTGACAGTAGTGCCTCCTCCTCGTGCGACATTTTCTATCGATGATGACGCAAAGACTGCAGCGGCTTTGATTTATGCATCTAAATCCTTAAACAAATATGGCATTTTAGCACATATCATATTAAATTTTTATGATTTCAACTTTCATACATGCGGGCGAGATCTAATGGCGTGCAGCTCCGTGCAATAAGGCTTTTAGTAAAATTTAGCTTGCGGATTTCAGATGAGCGCCTACGAAATTTACGCCAAGATGGAATTTTAAAATTTCATATGTTCGAGAAAGATAGACTTGAGCCTGATGGCGGAATTTGCCCGGCTAAATTCCGCCGATTTAGCAGCAGACACAGCGCGCGGCGAAATTTTACGTAGGATTTGAAGATTTGATTTAGAATTTCACAAACGGATGCGGCGCGAAAATTTTCTCTTTATTTGACCCCGGTTTTGCTAGCCACTTAGTCGTAGAATTTTACTTGCCGTTTGGACGCGGGATTTTATTTGCCCGCGAGAGGTTAAATTTTATCATGAAATTTCGCATCGCTTAAAATGCGATGCGAAATGAATCCGTCCGTCGCTACTGCCAGCCTAGAGCTTTGCGTTTTAAGCGCATGTCACTTACCATTTTTAGTGCGAGCGCGACCGGATCGGTATCTACGTGCATCACAGAGCCAAGCGCCCGCCTAGTGCCCTCTTTGAAAAAGTGTATGACATTTGCGGAGCCGTGGATTTGATACTCGACGCAGTGATACGAGTCGATGCCCATTAGACGGAATCCGAGCGAGGCATCGACGCCCTTTTCGTTCGCCCACTCGGGAGAGGTGAAGGCAAGCGGCAGCTCGTAGAGATTTTTGCCCAGCACTCCTGCGATACCTGCGAAAATTCCGCTGGAGCGGGTATTATCGATACATTCACCCACGTGCCATACCGGCGGAAGCTCATCTTTTTCTAAAAATGCCCGCAGCGACGCGCCTGCTTTTTTATACGCGCTTTTTTGGCAAAAGCCCAGCTTCATTAGCGGGAACGACGCGCAGCCGTTGGTTAGGATTAGGACGTTATTTTCGATTAGGGTTTGTGCGACATCTATGATAGCGCGCTCATAAGGCACTTTAGGATTGGTGCAGCCGACCATATTTACGATGCCTAAAATTTCACCGCTTTTTAGCGCGTGCGCTAACGGCTCCATACCGCCGTAGTGCTTATGGACGAATTCTACCGAAAAGCCCACTTCGGCCTCGACTTCATACGGCGGGATATATACCGGCAGTCCCTTGCGCTTTTCGTGAGATTGCAATGCGCGGTCTAGAATTTTACGCGCCAAATTCCTAGTCTCGGCGATATTACTATGGTGATGATCGTAGCCTATATGCTCGGCTCCGGGAAGCCTAGCTGATGAGCTTGTGGTAACGACCTTGGTCTGGAAGCAATTAGCCACGTCCATGATCGCAGGATAGACATCTTGGACATCGGCGACCCACAGATCAAGCGCTCCCGTGCCTATGACGAGTTCGGCAGTTACGGCGTTTGAGAGCGGTACGACGCCCCAGTTGCGATACATCGCCGATAGTCCAGAACAGCACACGCCGTAAAATGCGATCCCCTGCGCGCCTATTGCGCGAGCCTTGTCTTGGTACTCTTTAGAATTTCCGATCTCTACTATTAGGCTTACTAATGTCGGCAGATGTCCGTGCACGGCGATATTGACCCAGCCTTTTTTAAGCGCGCCCATATTGCTTTTGGAAGTTACGCGATCTCCTACACCAAATAGCGCATCCGTAGCGATATTCGCAGCTACTACGCCGGTGAAGGTAAAAGCAAGCCCGCAGCGCAAAAGATGCTGCATCACGCTGCGCCAGTCTCCATCCGTGCCTACACCCGTTCGGTGATACGCCTCAAAGACTTCGTTATACGCACTAATCGGCAAGATATCTAGCTTCCGCCATACTTCTTGACGCTCCTTGGGCGCGAGCGCAGTGATAGTTTTATACTCGCCGCTACTTTGCGAAAGATCTGTTAAAAGCGTATCGGCAAGCTCGATCGCTACCTCTTTTAACTCTCTATCTTCAGTTGGAATTCCAAAAGCTTTGGCGGTATTGATGATTTTGTATTCGCCTATGATTGGCAGATCTAGCTTGCCCTGCGCCGCCCATTTTAGCGACAGCAGAAGCTCTCTGGCGTGCGCGCCGTGTTGAGCTACGCCTGCAGCTACTTGACGCAATAGGTTGCGCGATACGATGAGATCGGCGTCTGCACCGCAAGTGCCGCGATCAGCCTTTTTAGTAATTTTGCAAGGTCCCATATTGCAGATCTTACAGCATACTCCGGTAAGTCCATAGCTACACATAGGCATCTGTTTATCGAAGCGATCAAACGCCGTATCTACGCCGATCTGCTCCATCCTAAGCATCATTTCGCGCACGGCGGGATCAGGGGTTTTCTCAAGTACTTCTTGCTTTGTGGGGAAGGTCTTTTTGTATTCAAGCACCGCCTTCATATAATCCGCCGTAAATTCTGCCTCGTGAAAATGCTCGAAAAGATTGCCCTGCGCGTCTTTATGTGTGTGCGGACTAGCCTCTGCGGGCACTAAAACTTTTGGGATGCCGTGCTCGTCAAATCCAATAATCGCGCGATGAGAGTGGGGCTTGTGATCATGGTTATGTTTGTCGTGCTCGTGCGAGCTGATGACGGAATCCTCGTCGTGCTCATGCGAAGACGCCGCAGAATTTGTGCCGTATTCGTGCAAATAAGCTGCGAGGTTTTCTTCTTGATCGTGTGAGTGGGTCGCAAGATCTTTGTCGCGTAGATGCGAGTGGATTGCGGAGTTATCGCTATGCTCGTGCGAGCAAGAGAAGTGGTCTTTGCTGCTTGGGCTCTTCGCAGGATTTGAGATGGAATTTGTCAAAGAATCAGCCATGGAATTTATTGTAGAGTTTATTGCGGATTTTTTAGCGTTGCTTGCGCTTTGAGCGCTTGAGCGCGCCGCAAAGTTCGTGCTTGAAGCAGAGCTTGCGCTATCATAGCCGCCCGGCGCGGAATTTTTGGCTTCGCAGTCGCACTCGTCGCAGGAATTCCCACCTGCGGCGCGATTTTTAGAAATTTTGTCGCGAGCATGTGAGGCGGAAGTTATAGAATTAGCGGCGGAATTTTGAGCGATATTTGCGCTTTTATCAAAAACGGATGCGGCTGAGCTTTTGACCGCGTCTGCGGCGGAATTTTCTCCCGTATTCGCAGCGGAATTTTCATCCGTCGCAGCCTTCTTGCGTGAGCCTTTTTGTTTTGAGATTTTGTCGTTTGCCATGGTTGTCTCCTTAAAATTTATTTTAAAAATAAGTGAGAATGTAGAGCTCAATAAATATACTGAAAAACTACATTATCTAATTCTTATAGATAAAATTTAACGTGATTGTATTTTTTAATTGCTTTAAATTCCCTTAACAGCGCACTAAAATAAAAGATAAAATTTTATGAATAAAATATACTAAATAGCTTGATTTAAATTTCGCCAAGTGGCTCGATCATCTTAGATAATCGATTAGCCTAGCGGAGATTTCGCGAAACTGCAAAATTTTATGCCCCTTTTTCTCGCGCATGAAATTTTGTGCGTCCTGAAGTCTGGCAAACGTGATGAGATCGTCGCCTCTGGCGCTTTGCAGCACGCTGCCGAAGACATAAAACGCGTCCTGCGCCCGCAAAATTTCGCCGCTTGCGTAATCGGTGACGTAAAGCTCTGCGCTGCCGAAATTTGCGTTCGTGGAATTTGACTCGCCGAAATTGCCGCTAGCGGGATTTTTGCTCATCAAATTTTCCTCTGCGGAAGCCCCGCCGTTATTGCCGCTCAAATTTTCGCCCTCGAAAAAATACGCAAACATCGCCTTGGGCGAGGCAAACGCGAGCGCGCCGCCGTCTTTGAGCCTTGCATAGGCGCGAAATTCAGGGTGCGCGCTAGTATCGATGCCGTATTTGGCGCAGGTGAGATTTACGTCTTTAAGCCACGCGATCTCACGCACGCTTTTAGAATTCTGCGCCGAGCCGGAGATCCTGCTATCCGACGCGCCTAAATTCTGCGCCGAGCCGGAGCTCTGAGCCGCGGAATTTTGCATCTCAGCTGTACCGCAAAGCGCTATAAATGCCGCCAAAATGAGTGGAAATTTCACGCTAAATCCTTCGATCTAAAGATAAAATAGCCCAAAATCAGGCTTGCCGCGCCCAGAGCGATCGGATAGAGCAGCGAAAAGGCGATGAAAAGTCCGCGCCCGAAGTGATCTAGGATAAAATACGCCGTCGTACCGATGACCGCAAGATCGGGATCAAATAGGCTGATAGCGGCGATGCGGAAGTCCTCCATCGGGTTTGCTAGGGCGATCGCAAAGATCAAATTTTCGTTCACTCCCGTTTTTGCGAGCAATCCGATCAGCACGAGATCCAAAAACGCAAGGCAGAAAAGCCATACGAAAAATGCGAGACCAAGCCCCATCTCTTGGCTTTTTGAGACGGCGCAGATCAAAAATGCGATCCCTAAAAACGCCGCGCACAAGCTAAAAAGCAGCCCCGTATAAAGCAGGCAGATCGCCCACGGAATGCCCGTGCCTTTGATCGCGCCCCAAACGATCGCAAGCAGCAGCGACAAAAATATCGGCACGAACACTCCAAACAGCCTTCCCAGCGCCTTGCCGTAGTAATACTGCGCCTGCGAGATCGGGAAGCTTAGCAGGTATTCTAAGATATTTAGGTCGCGGTCGGCTAGGATCGCCTTGCTGGTGGTTACGAGCACGAAGACGGGCAGGATGATGATGCAGATCTGAATAAACAGCAGTAGCAGTCGCGAAAGCCCGCTAAAACCGAGCACGCGCGAGTCAGTCACCCCCGTGATGAAAAATGCCGCCACGAGCCCGCTAAAGATCAGCAGATAGAGCAAAAACCAGCGCGAACGGAAGGACTCTTTGATATCCAAAGCGGCGATGGTGAGTAAATTTTTCATTCATATTCCTTTATTGCGCCTAGGCGCGCTTTAAATTTAGATTTCTCGCGCGGCTTAAATGCGCCGTCTTTAAATTTTAGCCTCGTTTTGCGGCGCGGATTTCGCGACTTTAAATTTCGCCCGCCGAGTGTTTAAACAGGCGGCGAAATTTTATCCGCCGCCTGCGACCGTGGATCGCGCATAAATTTTAAATTTACGGCTCCCTTGCAGCGTACTCAAACAGCGCGTCGTCCGCAGCCCGCTATCCGTCGTCTGCCGCAGTTTTAAATTTAGCCGTTTGACGGGCCGCTTAAGTTTCAGCTTCTTAAAATTTCAAACCCAGGCGTATTCCGCAGCATAAAATTTTGAAATTCTAAAAATCCTAAAGCGGCGAATTCTGCGCCGGATAAATTTTAAATTTACGGCGAAATTTTAAACCGGAGCGTCTGCGTAAACTTTAATTCGGCAGAACGAAATCTCGCGCCGCGCGTTAAATTTAGCCGCGTTGCGAGATGAAATTTTGCGGTCGTTTTTTAAGCCTAGCTTTGCCTCGCGCAGAAGTCGCAAAGTAAAATTCATCTCATCTATGGCGGCGTGGGCGATGCGCTGAAATTTTACGTTTTAAATTTAGCGCAAAATCCTAGCCTTTTAAAATCCGTCTTAAGCAAACGGCCTTAATGCGCGTGCCCCGAATGCATATCGTGCGCAGTGCCGTTGCCCTCGTGCATCTGCCCCATATCGTGCGGCGCGCCTTGAGGGTGCGCCGTGCTGCCCGCATCGCCGCCGCCCATATCATGCTTAGGTTCGCTCATGCCGTGCTCTGCGGAGTGAGGGTCTTTCATGCCGCCCATATCGCCATGATCGTGCATACTTCCCAGATCGCCGTGCGCATCGCGACCCATATCGCCCATTCCCATGCCGTGCGAGCCGCCGCCTGCTTTAAGCGCTGCGACTACTTGATCGAAGCTGAAGTCTTGCTTGCCCTCTTGCTTGTTTTTAAACGCGCCCCAGCCGAACGACATAGGGGTTTTAAAGCCCTTGTAAAAATGCGCCGTGCGTGCGTCGATAAACTCGCCGTTGCCGCTAGCGTCATTGATGTAAATTTTGGCGTCCTTTAGCCAGTTTAGTTTGTCGTTGGTAACCATAAAATCCACCAAGCAGCCGATGTCGTCAAAGTAGTGGTTTTTGCCGTCCACGCGTACATCGACGCTGAAGCGGTTATCGCTGATCGCCATCTGGCAGTGCTCGCACACGTCCCTGTCATAATGGACGTTGCCGTAGTCTTTCTCGTCGCCGCAGCCTAAAAACGTAAGCGCAATAAGTGCGCAAAGTAAAGCTTTAAACATTTTTGTCATCTACGATCCTCCCTAGATCCATTGAAATCATTCTTTTTACCAGTCCTCCCACTTCCTCGAGCCTATGCGAGATAAAGATCAAGCTCTTATCTTTTGCGTGGTTGTGCAAAAGCGTCTTAAAACGCTCGCGCGCGCTCGGATCGAGATTAGCAGTTGGTTCGTCGAAAATCATCGCCTTGCTAGCTCTGCCGAATGCTAGCGCAATTAAAAATTTCTGTTTCATACCGCCCGATAGCTTATGAAATGGTTTGTTTAAATTTGAACTCAGATCAAGCTCCATTTCGTCGCAAAATTTTACTATGTCCGCTCTGCTCGCGTCAGCCGTACGCTCGGCGAAGTAGATGAGCTCATTTAGGCTCAGCTTAAGCGGTGGTGGGGTTTGCGGCACGAAGCTGATACCGCGTAGCGCGCGGCTACGCTGCTTAAACGAATCAAATCCGTCGATAGCTACGCTGCCGCTTGTGGGTATGTATTCGCCCAAAATCGTCCGCATCAGCGAGCTTTTGCCCGCGCCGTTTTGCCCGACGAAAAGCACTTGCTCGCCGTCCGCGATATTTAGATTGATATCTTTTAAAACGAATTGATCTGCGAATTTCTTGCTTACGTTTTTAATCTCTATCATAGGCTTCCTTAGATCATATCTTTTAGCTTATTACCGATACTCAGTGCGTCTTGGTGACACACGTCGATACAGCGTCCGCATAGCGTGCAGTCGATCCCTTTTAGCATAAATTTGCTCTTATCGCCCAGGTTTTCGGACGCCTTTTTTTTAGTGATATCCAGTACGTGCGAGACGAAGCAGACATCTTGGCAAACGCCGCAGTGATCGCACCTGCTTTTATCCCAAGTAATCTTGCTTAGGCTTGCTTTCGCCGCAAGCGAATAGGTGCTTCCTAGCGGGCATAGATGAGTGCACCACACCCGCCTACTAAAAAATACTTCGAGCAAAAACACAAAAACGATCCAAAGCCCCGCCAGCGAGAAGCCGTAGATGATGAAGCGCGATAAAATTCCAACTACGTTAAAAATTTCAAAAACGAGCAAATCAGTAATAGCGCTTAGCAGCAAAAATACCGCCCAGATCGCATATCGCATACCGCGAGGCAGGGCGCGCTCCTTGATGACGTGCTTGGCAATTAGCGTATTATGCAGCTTTTCGCCGATCTCGCTAAGCGCTCCGTAAGGGCAGATCCACGAGCAAAAAGCCTTACCGCCCGCGATGAAGTAAAACAGCAATATGGTGCCTGAGCCGATGAGTAGATTTATCGGCAGATCCTTGTGCGCGGCGATCACCTCAAGAGTTACGAAGGGATCTGCTAGGTGAAAGCCAAGTATTCGCGAGCCGCTGATGTCGCCCTCTAAAATTTGAATATCGGCGCGAAAGGAAAGCACAAAAAGCAGATGCACCAAAAATACCGTGGCGTAGCGCAGAGCCCGAATGCTTGGGCGCCATTTGCCGCTTTTATTTCTAAGCGCGAAGGTCGAGAAAAAGCTCGTATTTTTGATCGTGCATCGCGAATTATATTTATCCAAGACTTACTCTTTAAATTTTGAAATTTCATCCGCGAGCTTATCTAGGCTCTCGTCGCTTACGTTGGTTAAAAGCCCGCTCATCAGGCTGTTTTTGATCTTACCCGCCTTATAATCTTTAAGGCTTGCTAAAATTTGATCCTTGCTCTTGCCGCCGATCGGCGGAGCGATCTTGCCGCGTCCGTCATCGCCGTGGCAGGGCGCGCAGCTTACCAGATAGGAGCTGCTAACCTTGAAATCGCGCTCTTTGACGCTCTGCTGCAAAATTTTAATATTTTTCACGTCCTTATCGTCGATGAGATCAACGCTTTTGCTCTGCGGCGCGGGCTTTGCTTGCACCTGCGGCTTGACTTCTTGCTGCGGCGCGCTAGAATCGTCCGAACTAGCCATAAAGATCATCAGCGCGATCAGTGCTACACCCAAAATCAAAGCTAAAATTTTGCCCGGTTTCATTTCTGCTCCTTAAATTGTTTGTTGAACTCGTAAATTTCTTTCGCCATCGTCTCTATCTGCTGCTCGCTCATGCCCTCGACGAGCTGCACCATAAGCGGGTTAGGCTTTTCTTTAAATTTATACTTTTTAATCATATCCACGATCTGCGCGTCGGTTTTATCTAGAAGCGATGGGCCTATGATGCCGTTGGCGTAGTCGTCGTGGCACGCCGAGCAGCGCAGGATAAAATCGTGCCCAAGGCGCTTTTTCATCAGGTCGAAATTTAGCTTTTCATATTGATTTTTGATGCTCGAATACGCCACGATATTTTTGGTCGTTTCGTTTACATCGCCGTTTAGATTAAAATTTACCTTTCGCTCGCCGTAAAAATCGTAGCTTACGAACTTATCGTCCTTCTTGGGCGCTTCGCCGCTTTTAACGCTGATGCGAGGCTTGGCAGTATGATTTTGTTCTACGCTCTGCGGCGTAGAATTTGAACTCGCAGAGCCTTGCCTTGCGGAGTTTTGCGAGACGGAATTTTGCCCTGCGGAGCTTGTCGCGGCGGAGCTTGAATTGCCGTCATCTCCGCAGCCGCACAGCAAAAGCGCCGCAGCTAGCGAGCAGAAGTAGAATTTAATAGAGTTTTTCATTGTTTTCCTTCATAGATTGATTTGTAATCCGCCCGCGGGATTATCTCGATGATACGCGCCGGGCAGAGCTCTGCGCACGCGCCGCAGCCGACGCAAGCGCTGCGGATCTGCGGGGCGAAATGCTTGCCTGCTTCTATCATCGCGATAGCATCGAGCGGCTGCGGGTAAGGACACAGCGACGCGCATAGATCGCAGGGTTTGCCCTCTTTCGCCGCCAGCGCGGAGTTTAGCTCGCGTTCCTGCTCGGTCTTAGCGGGCTTTAGGCGCAGATCGTCCGGTTTTAAAACCTGCCCGCGATACGCCAAACAGGCATTTAAATTTTCAATCACGGCGATACCCATTTTGACCTTTTTAGGCTCGTTCGTCTCGTGGCTGAGCGCGCCGCTTGGACAGGCGAGCACGCAAGGAAGCGCACCGCAAAGATAGCAGCCTCGCTCTTTGGCGTCGATGACCGGGGTACCGATGTCAAAAAGATGCGTGATATCAAGCAGATAGATGCTGTGATAGGGGCAGACCTGCACGCATTGACCGCACTTGATACAGCTAGAGCGGAAGCCTCGTTCCGCTAGCGCTCCTGGCGGACGCAGATATAAAGAGGCGGAATCCCCGCTAGAATTTTGTTTTATAGAATTCGGCGCTGGATTTTGTCCTGTGGAATTTACGGAATTTTGCTCGTTTAAATTTTGCACTTCACTGCCCGCGGAATTGGTAGAATTTCCATCCGCAAACAAGCTCGCTGCCCCTAGCGTCCCAAGCGCTCCGCCGAGTAGTTTTATCGCTTCGCGTCTATTCTTTATCATTGCCTCATCCTAGGTTTTGGATCTTTTAGCAGTAGCTCAGGCTCTGAAAACGGAGCTAGCTTGGAGATGAAATTTAAAAGCGCGATCCCGCTGGAGCCGTAAAAAAACCGCACATTCGGTTTATACGCCCAAAGCCTATCCGCGTAGGCGTATGAGCTGTAGCTAACGTCGCCGTAACCGTCGCCGTCGCGGTCAAATCCGTCGTAATCGTCGAAGTAGTTGCCACTCCATTCGTTTTGCAAGAGCTTGGATTGGGGCGTATCGTTCAGTACGATCTCCATATTGCCTTTAAATTTATTGTTTTTAAATACGCTTTTTAGCTGCGTGGCGTGGAATTGCACGCCGATGCTGTTGTATTCGATATCGTTGTTTTCAAAAACGTTAAGTGAGCCCGGTTGATAGGGGGATTGATCCAGATAAAATCCGCGGGCATTGTAAACGACTTTATTATCCGTAACCCTGAAATTTGAGCTATCCTTCATACCTATGCCTACGCCGTAAGCGCCGTCTGCATTGCGCACGACGTTGCGTCTGGCGATATTATCGCTTGAAAACATAAAAAATAATCCCACGCTATTGCCGTCGTAGTAGTTATCCTCCACGACGTTGTGCCCGGAGTTCATAAAGTGCAGCGAATAGCGACAGCTGTGGCCTTTGTTGCCCGCAACGAGATTGCCGTTTGAGAAGTAAAAAACGGTGTCGCGGACGTTGTGGACGTCGTTATTTAAAATTTTATTGACATTGGAGTACCAAAGCTTGATGCCGTCGCCTTTAAAACTCGTGCGGTAGGTATTGCTTGAAATTTCGTTGCCCTCGATCGTTACGTCGTTTGCCTTGCTTAGCACGACGCCGTAGAGCACGTCTTTGATGAGATTATTTTTTATGATTACGCTGTTTACGTCGCTTACGTTGATGCCCGCATCCTCGCTAAGATGTTCGAAGCCTCCGTTTTGAATTGTTAAATTCTTGATTGTAACATGCGGAGAGCGGACGCGGATGACCGTTGCGTTGCGATCGCCTATGATCACGGCGGAGCGGTCTAGTCCGTCGATAGTAAGGGGTTTATCGATTAAAATATTGCCGTGGTACTCGCCCGCGGCTAGTTCTATAATATCGCCCGCTTTTGCGCTATCGATCGCGTCTTGAAGCTCGCCCGCGCCTAAGCTTAGCGCGAGCGAGAATGCTAGAAGCAAAAGCCTCATCTATGCTCTCGTAGGAATTTTTTCTTAGATAGTAGAGCTAACGCCGATAGCAGCGACAGGGCTAGCATCAGCCAAAAGCCAAGAGCCGGATATGAATGGGTAGTAAAATGCGCCACGCTGCCGTCGCCAAATGCTGTAGGCATAAAAGGCTTTATTTTAAACGCGCCCCAGTCTTGCAGGTTGTGCCCGAACCAATACAGCCAACCCACGTAGCAGCCGATGAAAATAAGCGGCGCAATGATCGGCAAGATCATAAGCAGAGTCTGCCCCTTGCCGTCGTAGTATAAAAACGCGAGCATTCCTATCGTCGCAATTATGAGATAATATGGCGATAGCGAGTGCTCGAGCGTGCCGCCGCGCCAGACGGGATACATGCCGATATAGTGATTTAGGGTATTCATCTCGCCGACATCGCCGCTAAAGCCGTCAACGTGGACGTAAAGTGGAATTCCATCGGGGAAAGCCTCTTTTGGATAGTTCGGCGCTTCAAGTGAAATTTTCCACACCGGTATGCTAGGTACGCCCACTTCAAATTTATGCTCCAGCATCGCGCCTAGATCGTTTTTAACATCACTAGGAATTAGGTGATTTTTATACGATGCTTTCGTATAAAAATTCCATATCGGTGCGGAGTATGCGGGCAGCTGCGAGACGCTGCTAACCTGCCCCGATACGATTTTGCCTTGGACTTTAAAAAATCCGAGCGTAGGGATGGTAAAAGCGACCGTCATAATAAGCAGCGCTAAAATCGCGTAAATTTTATATTTTGGCATTTCATCTCCTTTAAATTCTCCCCCCTTGCGGGGGAGAGTAGGGTTAGTTAAGACCCGCGTTCTCATCGACCCATTTTAGGTATTCGATGATATCTTTGATCTCTTCGTCTTTCATATGCTGATTTGGCATGCGAAGGTTGAAGTAATTTATCATTGCCTTAACGTAGTCGTCTTCGTAGAATTTAGCAGGGTCTTTGATGAAATCGGCTACCCATTTCTCGCCGTTTTCATGGCGAAGTAGGACGCCCGTTAGATCAGGACCCGAGCTTACTTGACCGATGACGTGGCAGCCGTTGCAGCCTCCGCGCAGGTAAGCCTTTTCGCCGTTAGACGCAGCCTCGCTCATAGGAGTGGAGAGCTCGCGGATCAGGTTATTTTTAGCGCGAAGTCCGACATCTGCGGTTTTTACTAAATACTGCCAAACTTGACCTTCCCAAAGTATCGCGCCATTCATATCGCCGGCTTTTACCGCGGCGTCTGCCTTGGCTTTGGTTTCAGGAATTTTGCCGTATTGATCCAGCGCGTCATCGACTAAAGCCTTGACCTTAGGATATTTCTCGTAGTTTTTCTCTTTTAAGAATTTAACGACTGATTGGATAACGTCGTCGGTGGCTTTATTTGTAGCTACTACCTTGTCGTATTCGGCTTTTAGAGCTTCTGGGCTAAGAGCTTTTAGCATAGAAGCTTTAGCTGAAGTGTATTTTTTATTCGGATCTTTTACGTATAGATATCCAAACATCTCAAGGTGCAACGCAGAGCAGAATTCTGTGCAGTAGAAAGGAAATACGCCCTCTTTATCTGCGATGAAATTTACGCTCGCAGTCTTGCCCGGCTCAAGCGACATATGCAGATCGTAATCATCAACCGTAAAGCCGTGAGTTTCATCCTCGGCACGCTCTAAATTTGTCATATAGATCGTTACGTTATCGTCCTTATTAACCTCGATGTGCTCAGGATTAATATGGCTGCGGATCGCTGTAGCATAGACTTTTACGTTTTTGCCGTCGCGCTCGATGCGCTCCTGACCTGCTAGCGTCATAGCAGGGTGCTGCTTGCCGGTACGAGAGTTTGTTCCCATAGTATAGGTAGGTTTCGTATGAAGCTTACTGGCTGCGATAGAAACTACGTCGTGCGGCTCGCCAAGACCGATAGGAAGATCGTAAAGCATCTCCATTTTAGGTCCTGTAATGTCGATCAGCTGGTGATTTTGCGGATGAAGCGGTCCGATAGGATTAAATCTATCGATCGAAAGCTTATCCAGTGCGATTACGTATTTGCCGACAGGCTTTGAGGATTTGCCCTCCATAGAATCAAGGTGTCCGATATTGTAGTGGACGTTGATCCTATCCAAAACCTTTAGCGTCTTGTAGTTCCATTTTACGATCTGGCTATCAACGTAAAGCGATGTATAGATTACGCCATCTTGCGAATCGAAGGTATTATGCAAAGGTCCAAGACCAAGCTCTGCTTGTCCGTGAAGCGTCTTTTGCATATCTAGGATCGGAATTCCGTATGGATCCTTGCCTGCGTATTCTTTCTTATCAATTAGCTCTTTAATCTTTTTGAAATCATAAACGCTGGCGTGAGTATCTAGTTTGCCGCCGATGATAATGTAGCGGCCGTCAGGGCTAACATCGACGCCGTGAGGGGATTTGGCTTCAGGGATCAAAAATAGCGCTCCCGCTTTTACAGCGGCGTCTATCGTAACGATTCTGTGTCCGTTTACAACCTTGTAGTTTTTGCTGTCTTG
>ERZ772924.472-NODE-472-length-19349-cov-15.946512_pt1 | contig 19349 bp, 23 predicted proteins | sample MGYA00512116_ERZ772924 | MGnify/ENA primary metagenome ERZ772924 (study PRJEB29015, sample SAMEA2737920) | human oral metagenome | biome: human oral; feature: human-associated habitat; material: dental | place: China | collected 2134 ...
TTATTGATAAATCTAAAAAATATTCATAATTTATATTTTTTATATCCATTTTCCCCAACTTTCTATCAGTTATAATCTTTATTTCCCTTACAAAATTTTTTCCTGTATTTCATCTTTTATTTTTTGAAAGCTTTCTTTTGAAAAAGAAGAAATTATTTTATCTTTATCACGGGAAACTATATATCCAATAATATACGGAATTGGCATCCAAAATACTGAATACATTTTTGCTAAAATTGAAAATTTTTCTTCTCTAATTTTAAAATTTCTAATTTTTACATAAGTTGTTCCAGTTCCATTAATAGAATAACTTGAATGTAAAGATGTTATCTGTGAATTATATTTTACCAAAATTTCTAATATTTTTTCTTTCTGATATTCATCCAGTAATTTTACCTTCGGAAACTGTTTATATATTTTGAAGAAAGAAAATGGTAAAGTCAAAAATGGTATTCCAAATGCCAATATTACCAAAATATTCCAAAATTTACTTAATCCATCTTTCTGCAACTCTCCATTTTTATAAATTTCTTTTTTCTTAATTTTACCATTTTTATGATATTCTATTTTTTCTCCATCCAAAAATCGATTCCATTCAGATGTTATTTTCAAGTTCCCGTTTTCATACCGCTCTATTCTCTTTCCGTATAAAACATCATCTTTGTATTCTGTTTCTGATTGAATATTTCCATTTTCATAAAACTCTTTCATATTTCCGTTTAGTTTATCATTAACATAAATAAGTTCGGCTTTTAATTTTCCATTTTTATAATAATAATTTGTTATTCCCTGCCTCAACCCTTCCTTAAGAGCATATACACTTGAAATTTCTCCACTATCATATCGGACTATTATATTCCCTGAAAACGGCTTATTTTCTCCTTTTACATAGGCCTTTCCATCAATAATTTCAACTTCTTTCTCTTCAACTTTTCTTTTTTCATCCGAATACAGTACACCACCAAATATAAAACATATCAAAAATATACAATTTAAAAATTTAAACTTCATCGACTTTCAGACCTTTCGTAAAATAATTAATAACAATCTCAATGATAAAAAATATCAGAAAAATCTTTATTTCTTTCTCTTCCATTTCATACCTCTTCCAAGTTTTTAATTTACTTTCTTTATTTTAACATAAAAATTCCAAACTTAAAAAAATTATTATTAATTATAGCTATAATTTAATTAGCATCATATTTGTAGTAAGTCCAGCCGCTGTTCCAATAAGCAAGATTGTATTGCCGCTTTTAATTTTTCCATTTTCCAGTCCATGGACTAATGTTATAGGAACAGATGCTGATACCATATTTCCAAATTCCTTGACTTCATCTAAAAATTTATCTTTTTCTATTCCTAACTTTTGCATTACAAGAGGCATTGCAACGCTAGCCTGATGGGGAACTGTCATATCTATATCTGAGACTTTCATTCCATTGTTTTTTAGAAAATTTTTCATTAATTCAGGAATTTTGCTTATTGAAAGAGACAATACTGTTTTTCCGTTCATATCGAACATATATTCCTCTTTTGTCATTTCAGAATAATTTTTGGGATGAAAATTGCTTAAACCTCCTCGAATTTCAGTCGAATGTGCTCCTTCTGACCATGTTTTCTGTATTGCATCAATAACTCCTATTTCCTTTTCAGTTTTTTCAATTACAAATGCTGCCGCACCATCACTAAAAAGCTGGAAACTTTCCTTTTGTTTTGGATTTAAGGCTTTTGAAGCTACATCACAGGAAACTATCAGTACTCTTTCATATCTTCCTGCTTCTACAAGGTATGACATGGTATCCAGAGCAGTTATAAAACTTGTACAGGTAGTATTTATATCAAGAGCTGGAATTGAAGTCCCTTTTGCTATTTTTTCATGAATCAGGGCTGCTGTGCATGGTATAGGCTGTATTCCAACAGCACTGGCTGAAACTATGCAATCAATATTATTAATTGTTATATTTGCATTTTTTAACGCTCTTTCACAGGCAGAAACAGCAAGGGAAATTTGGCTTTCACCTTCACTTATTCTATAACGAATTTGTCCTTTAAATTCAACTGTATTTTTTGGTAATTCTATTCCATACCCTTTAAATTGAATTTTTCTCATTCTATAACCTTTCTTACTATTCTTTTTAATTTTTTTGTGCTATCTGTTTTATAATCTATGAATCTAATTTCTACATTTTCTATATCCAAAGAATTGAACAATTTATCAAATTCTTTTCTTACTAACTTTTCTTGTTCATTATTTATATTCAAAATTGCAATCTCCAGTAAATTGCTATTTATTTGAAAAACCTGATATTCTCTTATATTTTCAGCAAAAAGTATTGTTCTTCTAATAAAATCTGGAAATACAGTAATTTCTTTATCAAATTTATTTATAAACCTGAAAATATCATCTGAACGACCTTCAATCTTTTCAATTCTCTGTAAAACAGAACCGCACTCACATGGTTCTTCTGATTCAACTAGAATATCATTCAAATAGTAATTTAGAAAAGGCTGGCTTGTCCTCCTGAAATCTGTAATTATTGGATAAAATCTTTTTGCATCTATATATTTCCTGTCAAATTTTATTAAATCTTCATTCAAATGAAGATGTCCGTATTCACAAGTACAGGCTAAAAAACCTTCTGTCGCCTGATAAATCTGATGAATTACTTTTAAATTAAACTGCTTTTTAATATATTCCTCATCAGGTTTCTCCAAAATTTCTGCAACTGAAACAACCTTTTTCACAAAAGTTTTTAACTTGCCTTCCTCTATCTTTTTAGCCAGCATTAATAACAAGGAGGGTGGAGCAACAATAATAGTTGGATTGTATTCATTCAACCTCTCAATATGCCCGTCAATATCTTTAAAAGTATCAAAATATTCCAAACTTATTAAAAAAGAATTTATAGATTTATACAGATCATTGTCCGCTCTTAGGAAAAATGCTATTTTATGTCCAAGAATACTATTTTTAGGCAGCATTTTAGCCAAAATTGTTCCTGCCCATATGCCTTGCTCTTCAGGAGTAGTAATAAACATTCCTCTATGTCCAGAAGTTCCAGAAGATAGCCCTACTGAAATCTCTTTGTATTTCTGATTAAAATTTCTTGTTTTTTCACTATTTAAGGCAATTTCCATTGCTTCATCCCTTTTTACCCCTAATGTATTAAGTTCATCAAAATTTTCCATCATAAATGCTTTGTTCATAACAAAATTTTCAGGAATTTCGTGAGTTTTAAAATATGGAGATTTTTCTTTTAGAAATTTTAAGTGTTTATTTACCTGCTTTTTTTGATATTCCAAAAGTTTATCTCGTGAATCCCATTTATTAAAATATCTTATTTTTATAAAACTTGATATAATCTTAAATATTTTTTTCATTCAATATCCTCTTTACCTTTTCTTTATTATCATGACTGACAACAACAGAAATATCATCCTTTACCAATTTTTTTAAAAAATCACTTCCCTGCTGATAATCCTCAAAGTTATTCTGTATTTTTCTAGCAAGCCATTTCATTTTATCTGTATATGGAAGATATTCAGTCCCCCAGCATACATCAGCACCAATAAACAATTTTAATTCAGGCATATATACACATGCCTGACCTTTTGCATGTCCGTCTATCTCGACCATAAGCATAGATGAATCAGAAAATAAATCAAAACTATCTTTATATGAAAATAACTTGTTTTTCTTATAATTTTCCTTTCCTATCAATGTCAATCTATTTTCAAAATCATCTGGCAGAAGTTCATTAAAAATCAGAAAATTATCTTTTTTTGACTTAAAACTATTATAACAAGTCTCAGTTAATATTAAATTAGAGTTTGGAAAAAATTTCAATCCTCCAATATGATCAGGATGTAAATGTGAAACAATTATATATTTTATTTCTTCTATACTTATACCTTTTTCTCTGAGTTGATAATCAATTGTATCTTCTTTTTTTAAGGTTATCGGATTGGGAAATCTATACAAAAAATATTTAAATTTATTTTTTAAAATATCCATAGAATAACCAGTATCATAAAGAATATAGCCCATCCTTTTATGCTTTATCAAAAACACTCCCGCATAAAAATCAACTACTGTCTTACCAAAACCTTTAAAAACCTTCTTTAAATCATTTGTACAATAGCCACAGGCAAAATATTCAACTTTTTCTATCATTTTCTCTGATGTGCTTAACATATTTTTTTACTCCTTCAAGGACAGATATTTGCGGATAATATCCTAATTCTTTTTTTGCCTTGTCAATATTCAAAGTCTGGCTGTATCTCATTAAATATAGCGTATATTTGGTAAGAGGAGGCTCTTTCTCAATTCCAAAAAGTTTATAAACTTTTTCTAAAATTGAAACTAGAATTAAAATTAGTCTGTAGTTCCATTTTAAATATTTACCTTCTGTTCCCATCTCGTTAAAGAACAATGTCAAAATTTCCTTAAATTCTATCGGCTCATCGTTTGTTATATTGTAAATTTGCCGTGAATACTTTTCATTTTCTAGTGCCAGCCTTAAAGCATAGGCAACATTTTCAACACAAGTTACATCGACTTTTTGTTTTCCATCAGCAAAAAGAGGTATTCCCATTTTTTTATTTAAATCTAGAAGTCTTGGAATTATGCTTGTATCTCCAATTCCAAATAATCCACGTGGACGAATTATCATATAATTTAGCTTGGAATTCTTAATTATATTTTCTGCCATAATTTTACTTTTTATATAAAAATTAAGGTTATTTTCCTTTGGAGCCTCATTTTCCTTAACATCCAGCTGATCCTTTGCCCCAGCATATATGCTTGGAGATGAAACAAAAACTAATTTTAAGCCCTGCTTCTCACAAATTTCAACAATATTTCGAGTTCCTAGCACATTTACCTTATAAAAATTGTTCCATTTACCCCAAACTGTAGATAATGCCGCAGCATGAATTACTGCACTGCATCCTTGCAAAGCCCTTAGCAAATCTTCCTTATTTTGTATATCTCCCTTAAAAAACTCAACATTATTGTCAATCAAAGTCTTGCCAATTTTTTCATTTCTTCCAAATGCAACAACCTGATAACCATTATTTTTTAATTCTTCAACTATATATTTTCCTAGAAAACCAGTCGCCCCTGTAATTAAAACCTTCATCGCTATCCTCCTTTTAACAGCCTGTCAATTTCTTTTTTCAACATTTCACTTGGTAAATAATTATTAAATTCTTTTGATAATTTTTCCAAATTGTTCCATTTTTCTCTTTTTAGCATTCTCTTAAAAGCTTTTAAAACGGACTTTCTTGATTTTAATTTAGCTGGTATTCCAATTTTAGCTAAATCAGCCCTTACTGCATAATCAAACTGGTCATAATCATGAGGAACAATAACAGCAGGCTTGTTATATTTTATACAGGAATAAAGTATTCCTGCTCCGCCATGATGAATAACATAATCTATCTTGGGCAAAATTTTATCATAATCTAAATAATGGTAAATGTGTAAATTATTTTCCTTTATAGTACCCTTATCTTTTTCTAAATAACTTCCCAATGAGACTACGAACAAAAATTCAGGATAGATTTTTGAAAGTTCTTTTGCCAGCTCAATTATTGAATTTTTAGCCCATTTCAGATGCGTTCCGTTAGTTAAAAATACAGTTTTTTCAAATTTTTTATTATTTTCAAATTTTACACTATTTTTAAAAAGGGACGAACAGCAAGGCCCAGCCCAAAAAAATTGACTTGGAAAATCATCTCTAAATTCAATTTCTTTCATGCCTAAACCTAATATAGAATATGGAGAATAAATATTTTCTTCACCTTTTTCATTGTACAAAGTGAAGTTAAATTGTCTTAATTGATTTTTTAAAATAAAACAAACCATTCTTTTAAAATTTCTGACAATGTTTCTTGCTACACTATCTCTTAGTTTGAATAAAAAATTATCTCTTGGATATAGTCCTCCCATATAAGAAGGAGTCGTTGTCCTGCTTTCTATTGCAAATGGTGTCGGAATGCTTGTAATCCAAGGAATGTTAATTTTTTTGCACACAAATCCTGCTGGAACGGCTGTAAAATCTGCTATAACTATGTCAGGCTTTCTTTCAGAAAAAAAATCTTCCATTTCTCTTATTATTTCTGGCATAAGTCCCATATTTTCTTTAAATTGCTTATACATAATCCGAAGATTAGTCTGTTTATCTGTATCAGATATTTTTTCAAAGATAGCAGGCCTATCTCTAAGGAAAACTTTTACAGCAAACCCAAGTTTCTTTACAACTTCCTCTTTTTGACAACCTGTATAAATACAGATATTATATTTGTCCTTTTCTTTCAATAGAGGGAGAACTAACTCTAAAGCTGGATAAAGATGTCCGCTAAAAGGCGGAGCAACAACTGCAATTTCAATTTTTTCCTTGTAAGTATTCATAAATTATTTTTTTTACCTTTCTATCCTTAAAATATTCCAAATGTCCACAATTTACAATTCTGTCAGTCTTGTGAAAATCTAGAAGCCAGCTGTAAATATCTAAACTTCCCTTAATAACTACTGTATTTTTCAAGTTCCCATAACCTTTCCCTACAGGTCCTAAAGCAAACATCGTAATATTCTCATTATTATAATTTGCTAAATCCATAAATTTATTCCAAACATTTAAGCCTGAGCTTAAAGAAATAACTATCACATCTTTTAAATGCTTAACAGGCTCTAAATGCCTTAAAATTTCCTGTTTAAATTTTTTATTAAAAAGAGTACCAGAATAATAAACAATATTTGATAAACTTGCTTTAAAAATACTGATATCTTCATATTCATCATGTTCAAAGTCTTCATTATATGGAAAATTTGAATTTATAATTTTGTATCCAAATTGCTTAAAAATATTTAAAATCTCAAATCTTTCTTGTCCTAAGGCAGCTGTTTTAAGATTACTGCTTCCACTTATAAAAAAGACAATTTTATCTTCTTTTAAAAAAGTTTTTGAAACATCAAGACTTTCCAGCTTTTCTAAATAGTCGTTAAACTTCATAATGTATTTTCCCATCTTTAACTCTAATTTTTTTATTTCTCCATATAATCACAGGCGGTGTTAAAAGAGTATAAACCAGTATAAAAGGCAATAAAAATTCACTTGCTAACTCATACGGCAATTCATCAGCCTTATGAAAAAAATTACCTTTCTTTTGTATTTCTGACTGATAAATAAATAATCTCACTATATGGAACAATCCAACCTTTCCTACAAATAACCCCATTACCATAATAAAATGATTTATTCCCAAATAAAAACTTAAAAATAATAGAATAGCTGGTAAGAATACAGGCAATAACATTATAAATAAAAATTTAATGGAAAAGGCATTTTTCATATAAACATTGCTAAATAAAAGCCACCTTTTCATAAGAAGAATATATTTTCTAAAATTTGGAACAGTATTTCTCACATTGCAAAAAATAGTACTTTGTATAATTTTTACATTTTTGGAAAGTAAATAAGTTGCAAGTGCCAAATCATCACATAGCCAATATTTTATCTCTTCAAAAGCAGAATATTTTTTTAAAATATCAGTCCTTAAAATATAAAACATTCCATTTATAGTCTTATTTTCCTTTAAAAAAGACATAGAAAAGTATGAAAAAATAGAATTAGAATTTATAAAAGCCGAGATTAATTTTGAATAGAAGCCTTTAATATTATAATTATAAGGAATCCCAGTTACTATCCATTCAGCCTTATCTTTTTCATAGATACTTAATTCATCCAGTTTTTTTCTGTCAATAACCGCATCATCATCTAAAATTACCGTATATTCTGTTTTTATTTTCTTTATAGCTTGCGATAATTTAAATACTTTGGGATTTACTTCTTGCGGAACATCATCTAAGTAACAGACTTCAACTCTGCTAGAATAATTTTTATTTTTTAAAATATTTTCAACTGTCTGTCTTGCTAAAGAATCACTTTTATCAACAAGCCAAATAAATTTCATGTCATTAGTATTTTTTAAATTGGCAGACAAATCATCTTCCAATCTTGTATCTCCAGACAAAATAGGTTGAACTACTGTGTATTTGCTCTCATCTATCTTATTTTTTTCCAGACTATTTATTCTTTTAAAATAGACAAAAGAAAATATTAATTTTAAAATGAACAAGATTACTGCCAATATCACTAAAAAATTAAACAATACTGTCATTTAATCACCTTTTTCAATACTAATCCTGCTAGCCTTAACTGTAACGAAATCGGCAATAAATTTATTAAAAACATGGACACTCTATTCCTAAAGCCAATAATAGAAAATCTTTTCCCCTTTTCCATTGCTTTTATAATTTTTTTCGCCGTCTCTTCCGAACTCATCATAAATTTTTGAGAACTTCCGAATTTTTCCTGTGTATTCTTATCAAAAAAATTAGTTGCCGTTGGGCCAGGACAAATTGATAAAACTCTCACATCTTTGTTTTTATGTACCAATTCTTCATCTAATGCCAAAGAATAATGCAATAATGCAGATTTTGTTGAACTATAAACTGCCATATACGGATGCTGATATAAAGCACCCGTCGAACATACATTCAAAATAATTCCTTTTCCTTTTTGCAAAAATTTTTCTGAAAATTTTTTTGTTAAAATTAATGGAGAAACAAAATTCACATTCACAGTATCCAAATCTTCCTTATCACTCAATTTCAAAAAATCTGTAATTTTTCCAAAACCAGCACAATTAATAACCAAATCAACATCACAATTTTCAACAACATTTCCTAAATTATCTATATCTGTTAAATCATATTCTATGCAAATACATTCAATTAAGGGATTTTTTTCTTCCAGTTCTTTTTTCAGTAAATTCAGTTTATCAGAAGATCTTGCCAGCAAATACATTTTTTTACTTTTATTTGCTAATTTTTTTGCCAATTCTTTACCAATTCCTGAACTTGCGCCTGTTATTAAAATCTTTTCCATTATTTATTCATCCTATTCATAATCAAATAATCTAGCTGTCAACAAACTATTATAGTCCTTTATTTATTTGATTTTCCGTATATATTTAAATTTTTTTCAATTTTAGCACTACAATTTCAGGCTGTGCAAAAAATCTTATGAACATTTCAAATGCTCCACCACCAACACCTGAAGTAGTATAAATCTTATTTCCGTCATATTCCTTTAATCCATATCCATATTTCCAAGGATGTTTAATTTCTGCCCATAATATAAGGCCGAACAATGTTATCTGCCCACCGTGAGTATGCCCTGCCAAAGTCATATCTGATCTTTCTTTCTGTTCATTTGTCATTTCTTCAAAATAATCAGGATTATGTGTGATGAAGATATTAAAATCATCTTTTTTTATACCATTAAGCGCCTTCTGTGCATCAGGTTTCCCTTTTAGCAAATCATCAACTGCTGAAATGTAGATACTCTGGTTATTTGCTGTTATTTTGTCATTTTCATTTACCAACACTTTGTACCCAAGGCTTTTCAGTCCAGCCATATTTTTTTCCACAGAATTATAATCGTGATTTCCCAAAACCGCATAAATTCCATATTTAGGCTTTTCTAACTTTTCCATTCCTTTGTAAAATCGTGGAATTTTACCAGTCCAGTTAGTATAGTCACCACCCAAAATTATAATATCCTTTTCCTGCTTGTTTATCAAATCAATAATCCTGTCAAGCTGCTTCTGATTAAATCTCGCATAAGTATCGAGCTGAAAATCCGCCGCAAAGACAATCTTCTTTCCATCAAATTCTTTTGGAATATCTTTTGAAGCAATTTCTATTGTTCTGACTTTGAGCTGTGTATATTCATAATGTGCGTAAGTTAGACAAATCAAAAAAAATATTGCTAAAATTCCTAAAACTGAAAATACTGTTTTTTTAGTTATCATAAAATTTTCCTTTTCAATTGTTTATTTTCTCTCTAATTTTGAGATTTATAACTTTTCTATTTATTTCTTAATCAGCAACTGCACTTACTTCTATTTCTATCATCAATTCCTTATCAATTAATGAAGACACCTCTACCATTGTTGCAACTGGTTTAATGTCCTTAAAAAATTCTCCATGTGCTTTTCCATATTCTTCCCATTTTGAAATATCTGTAACAAACATTCTTGTTCTAATAACGTTTTTTAACCCCAATCCTTCCTTTTCAAGAACCTTTTTTATATTTTCAAGAATATATTTTGTCTGTTCATAGGCATTTCCTGCCGCATAAGGCTTTCCATCCTTAACGGCTATTGTTCCTGCTATTTCAAAAACATTTCCTATCCTTACTGCTCTCGAATATCCTACAATGTCCTCCCATGGAGAATTTCCACTTATATTTTTCCTCATTAATTTAACTCCTTCCAAATTCTGATACTTCTCTTATTTTTCAATAATAACATTCACATTCTGGTGTTTCAATAAAGATTATAATAAAATTTCTAAGTATGCATCTCGGCTTCAACATCCTCAATACTTTTTTCAGGCTGTACAAGCCATTCTAGTGCCAATCTTCTGAAATGAATAATACTTTCATCATAAGGGAATTTCTTATTATTATGATTTTCAGGGCGTATTCTCAGTTCCACTGCACTCCAGTTAAGTCTGTACAAATAATCAAGCATATCCATTATTTCATCTTTTGAGCGTAATTCTGCTTTATTCATCAATGTTTCTAAATCATTTTCCATGAAATATTCTATTGTTTTTCTGAAATCACAAATTGTATTCAAATCTGTCAATTCTTTCAAAGATAATGACCATAATAATACAGGCGGACATTCATAACGCCAGTTAAAATTTGTTTGCACTATCTCATCATCTGTATATTTTTCTAAATATTTTTTTTCTTTATCTGTTAAAATTTCTTTAATTCCATATTTTTGATTAAACATTTCTAAGACTTGATTTATATTTTCTTGTGCATTTTCTCCAAATTCATTATACAATTCTGAAACAACACCTGTCATTTGCATTGCAGCCGCTCTTTTTATAATTGCTTCTTTATTTGGAATAACAGCTTTGCTCTCAGAAATGCTTACAGACATAGCCGGATGAAACGGTAATCCTTCCAATTTGATTTTTTCAATATTTCTAGCCATTCTTTCCTTATCTTTTTCAGTCATTTCAAAATTATCAATTAAACTTGCTGGTATTTTTATATCTAAAATCTCTTTACTGTTTTCCATTTCTTTAGAGTCTGAAGATATAAATAAAGTGCCATCTCGTCCGAATCTTTTAATTATATAATCTGTTGAAGAACCTACTGATGCTAAATATCCTCCAATTATTGATAATATAAAACATATAATAGAAATTATTATCATATCATTATCTAAAATTATATATCTAGCTTTGATAAAGTTTAATTTTCCTACTATTAATATAAATAATAAACGATAAAGCCAAACACTCATTATAGTTGAAATACAAATTAGAGTTATTCCGTTTTTATTAACTTTTTTTCCTAATTTTAAAAATCCATATATTACTCCAAATGATATTAGAATTAATGTAAAAGCTTTTAATAACAGATTTAAGTTAAATATTAATGTTAGTAGCCAAAATACACCTCCAACTAAGCCACCTAATAAAGAACCTAAAAATCCTAATAGCGTCTTCTCTTTTACTGTTTCTTTTTTTCTTCTCAATTCAATTTCATTTCTTTTAGTACAACTATCACACAAATGATAGCCATCATTCCCAATCGCTTTTATTATTATTGTATATTCTATCGGACTATCATCTTTCCCGCAGAAAGCACACTTACTTTTTATTCCTTCTTTTTTTAAAAATTTTAATGATATGTCTATTGCTTGTTGTATATCTTTTGCACTGTCACCGATTTCTAGTTCTATATAATTTTCTGTAAAATTTGCTGATTTAAATTTTTCAACATGTTTTTTTAATCTTTTAAACAATTTTTCTATTTTCTCTTGTTTAAGAGCCATGTCTATTTTTTCGTTATTAAGAAATATCATATCTTTATCTTTCATTTTACGTATATCTACATTTAATATTATCACATAGTCTCTAAATCCATCTTTTTTTATACTTATATAAAATTCATCTATTATTCCTTCTATTGATTCTATACTACCTATAGCAGGTTCAGAGAATTTTTCATTTACATATTTTAAATTATATTTTTTATTTACTTCTTTTAATATTTCGTCCATTTCGTTCTTTTTGCTCATTATTCCTCCATTTAAATTTTCTTCAACTCAAAAATCACAATCTCAGGCTGTGCAAAAAATCTAATAAACATTTCAAGAAAAGCCCCTCCTAATCCTGAAGTAATGTATATTTTATGACCATTATATTCTTTCATTCCATATCCATATTTCTTCTTATCCTTTATCGCCGACATAATAATTTTTCCAAAGAAAGTAACCTGTCCTGCATGTGTATGTCCAGCAAGTGTCATATCCGCCTTTTCCTTCTCATCTTCTGTCATTTCTTCAAAGTATTCTGGATTGTGAGTCAAAAATAATACAAAGTCCTCTTTTTTCAATCCTTCAAGAGCCTTTTTCGCATCAGGCTTTCCGTGCCACAAGTCTGTTACTCCTGCGATATATATATTTTCATTATTAATTGTTATTTCCCTATTTTCATTTACGAGCAGATTAAATCCAAGTTTTTTCATATTTTCAGCCGTTTCTTCTACTCCTGGATACTCATGATTCCCATAAATCGCATATACTCCAAGTTCTGGAATCTTTATATCCTTCGCATCCTCATAAAACTTAGGAATATTTTTCTCCCAAGTCGCATAATCTCCCCCCAGCAGTATCATATCCTTCTTCTGTGCATTAATCAGCTCAATCGCCTTTTTCTGCTGTTTTTTATTATACCGTGCCATCGTATCATACTGAAAATCAGCTACAAACAGCACTCTTTTTCCGTCAAACTCTTTTGGCAAATCCTTAGACTTTATCTCAATTGTTTTAATCTTTATATTTCGATATTCATAATGAGAATACACCAAAAACACTATAATTAATCCTAAAAAAACATATAAAATCTTAAGAAGCCAACTTTTTCCTTCCATTTTTTCTCCTTATTAGTAAATTTACCCCTAACCCTATAAGAAATATTACATCCAATGAATCTACATAAACAAAATAGCCATAAACAATAAATATGATGAATATTCCTGCCTTATCATCTCCAAGCGATGAGTCTGAAAATATACTCTGTACCCATACTAAAAATATCAATATTTTTATTACTATTCCAACTATTGTCAAACTTATCAAGGACTTTTTCCCTATTCTCGCTTTTGCATAAAAATATGATAAAAATATATTAAGCAAAGCCAATACAAGATAACCTATTCCAAAATACGCATCTCCACCAATTTTTAAATTTCCTAAAACCGATTCTCCTAACCAAAACAATAAACTTGATACAAGAATATTAAAACAAAGCAGATAAAGAAAATATGAACTTCTAAGAATTATTTTTTTCATTCTTTCTCCTTCTAAATAAGTTGAACAATAATCCTAAATAAAAGTATAAATTTAGCATTCCCATATACGCTCCAAATCCGAAGAATATAAGATATAAAACAGCTCCTCCTGCTCCTGCATCCTCTGTTTCAGGAATCGACATAAAAAATCCAAATATGCAAAAAAATACTATTACTTTTATCGCCACTATAACTAATGGCGGAATTAATAAACTTTTCTTACTGACTTTTATTTTTGAAATTAAGTAAGCCAAAATTACACAAATTATAATAAAAACAATCTCCATTAGTGAAAATAAGTTTTCTAAAATCCATTCATTTTTTATATTCAAACTTGTTAAAAATTCATAAATACTATTATTAAACCTCATAACCGCCAAAATAATGTCAAAAAATGTTAAAAACAACAAGTAGAATAACCAAAAAAATCCTTTTTTCATTTTTATTTACCACCTAATTTTTTATTTAACTATTTAAGAATTTTAAAAATATTTTACTCATTAGGATTATCATCAAGAACTATCGCACAAATAATATAAGCCAGTAGACCTGTTCCTGCGAAAAGAACCAAAACAAGCCATACTATCCTCACAATACTTGAATCAATGTCAAAATATTCTGCAATTCCTCCACATACACCTGTAATTTTTCTATCTTTTACTGATTTGTACAATTTATTTTTCATAATATAAAACTCCTTATTTTATGTAATTATGACCTTAAAAAAATATAAATCAATGTCATAAAAATTGAAACTATAAAAAAGCCAAATACTTTCCAATATCTATAATATAAAGCTTCACACAAAGCATATAAATTAAAGAAAAGTAATGATAAAAATAATAAATATTCTTTTTCTTTAAAGAAAGATGCTATTCCTGTTATAAAAAACAAACATCCACTTAAAAACATCAACATTACTTTTACTTTAAGTTGGAAAATTGTGATTCCTTCAGGTAATTCTCTATGCTGTAATTTAGCCTTCATTATTTTTTCTTTCCCAAAAAGGTAATATCCATTTGTCATAATTTCTATTAAACCGAAAATTACAATTATAATTTTAAATATAAACATTTCTCCCCCTTTTCTCATTCATTCACAAATTCCTTAACTTTCTCAAGAAATTTCCTCCTATCCTCATCTTTACCTTTTGCCTTAAAACTATAATGAATCCATTTCGTTTTCTTTATTCCAATTCCACCAAAATTAGCCTTTTTCATGGTAATTCCAAATCCTGTAATATTCAGCAAAAATTTTGGTACTGTAGCAGTTGTAATCATTTTTGCCATTTTTATGTTAGTTAAAATACCCTTTATTCCAGTTTGTGTACTTTCATAAGCAAATCCTTTAGTCATAACTTTGTCAAAAAATCCTTTTAATATTGCAGGCATTGACATCCACCAAATTGGAAATACAAGTATCAATTCATCAGTATTTTTTAATATTTCCTGATATTTTTTCACTAAAGGATCAATACTTTTCCCTTGTGAATACAAAGACAATTCTTCTTCTGTCATCACAGGATTAAATCCATCTTTATTTAAATCAATAACTGTATACTTTTCTTTCGTTTCATCTAACTTTTTCACTACTTGGTCTAAAATTGCCTTATTAAAACTTCCATTCCATGGATGTGCAAAAATTACTGTTTTCATTTTTGAATTTCCTCTTTTCTACAAATAATTTTTCAAAATACTTTATTAAAACTTTTTGGATACATTTAAATTTAATACAAAAATTAGCGATTTCCATATTTAAAAAAATTTTTAACCTATAATCTTTGAAATTAATTTGGCGAACAGTGTCCGCCATTTTCCAAAACCATAAAACAATAAAAGTTTTCTAAATTATGCGAACGGTGTTCACATTTTTTGTATTTAAAAAATCAGAAGATTCCTCCATCTCTACCTAAACTAATATTAGTATTTTATCTGTTCTTTTACTTTCAGAACCAAAGGCTTTCCTATAATAAGACACAAATTACCCAATACACCAAGCGTCAAAGCGCTTAAAAGAAATTTACTTGTTTCTATTTCTCCATTTAAAGTTTTAAATAATAAAATTGTAATTGAAAGCCAAAATATCAAAGCAAATAACCAATTTTTCCAATTAAATCTTATTTCAATTTCCATAACTTCTTTTTCAATGTTTATTTTTTGTTCCGAACTTTTAACAAAAAGTGTACTTGCTTTAATTGTATGTTCTCCATAATCTACATATTCAATTTCTTTTTTTGTTCCTTTAAACGTTATAATTTCATCATCTAGAAAAAAATTCATTGAAATATTTTGTCTAATATTTGATTTATCATTTATAATCAATTTAGGCATAAATTTTCTCCTCAATCATTCAGAATTATTTATTATAAAGCCTATTATTCCATTAATATAAGCCTTTATACTTGCTTCCACAGCATCCGTACTTTATCTATTTCCATTTTCATCTCTCCTAAATCAATTTTGGTTACTGTAAAATCTATTACTCTGTATCTTAATTTATTGTGAAATATGCAAAACTTCGTACACTTTTGAATTTTCTACTTCTTTAGGAGCATCTTCAAAAAAATAATACTCTGTATGTTTCCAATTTTCAGGGTTATATACTAATGCTTTTCCAACAATTTTATCATCTGATATAGAAAATTCCATTCTTTTCATTTTTTCCATTGGTTTTGTTTCATTCTCTATTTCTAATAAATATCTTGCTTTAGAAAAGTTTTCATTAAACTCTTGCAACAATGGTATTCCAATATTTATAGTCTGCCAGCCAAAAGAATTTAAAATATTATCATAGAAACCATCAAATATGAATTTATTCATTCCTTTGTTATCTTTCCAAAAGTATAATGGCGAATATTCTTTATTTTCCTCAGAGATTAAATAGGCTTTAAAAAATAAATCTTCAAATCCATCTGTTTTAAACCCATTTTCTTGCACTCTTTTTCTAATATTATTCATATCAAAATCTTTCGAAAGTTTTACTTTATATTGCATCATTATCATATCTTTTATCCTCCAATATTTTCTATTTAATTACTGTATAATCTATTTATTCCGTTAATATAAGCCTTTATACTTGCTTCAACTACATCCGTACTTTGTCCTCTACCAATAAATCTGTTTCCATTTTTCTCGATAATTACAACTACTTGTGCCTGTGCATCAGTATCTCCAGTTATTGCCTCCAGCTTGTATTCTTCCAGAACAAAAGTATCACTTACCGCTAGATTAACGGCATTATAAGCCGCATCAACAGGTCCGTCTCCAAGAGCTTCTTTAACCAGTTTTTCTCCATCCAGTTCAATGGCAACTGTTGCTTTTGGCTTTTTCCCTTCCTGTCTTGAAATTTCAAAGTGAGCCAGTTTTATTCTTCCCTCTATTTTTGCTGCTTCTCCAGCAACTAATGCTATAATGTCTTCATCTAAAACATATTTTTTCTTGTCTGCCAATTTTTTAAACTGTGCAAATAATTCTTCCACTCTGTCACTTCCGACATGATTAAATCCTAATGATTCTAATTTTTGTACAAAAGCGTGTTTTCCTGAATGTTTTCCAAGTACTAAGCTGTCTGGATTTCTTCCAACTGATTCTGGACTCATAATTTCGTAAGTTTCAGGATTTGCTAATACTCCATGTTGATGAATTCCTGATTCGTGTGCAAAGGCATTCGCTCCAACAATTGCTTTATTTGGCTGTGTTGAAACTCCTGTCAAAAGACTTACTAATTTACTTGTTGGGTAAATTTGCTTTGAATCAATGTTTGTGTAATATTCTTCAAACAAGTCTTTTCTCGTTTTCAAAATCATTGCAATCTCTTCAAGTGAAGTATTCCCTGCTCTTTCTCCAAGTCCATTAATTGTACACTCAATCTGAGTGGCTCCAGCCTGAATCGCCGCAACCGAATTTGCCACAGAAAGTCCCAAGTCATCATGACAATGCACAGAAATATCAACATTTTCAATCCCTTTAACATTTTTTTTCAAATAAGTTATAAGTTCAAACATTTCATTTGGAGTTCTATAACCTACAGTATCAGGTACATTAAGTGTAGTGGCTCCAGCTTTTATAGCCGTTTCATATACTTCCACCAAAAATTCCTTTTCAGTTCTAGTCGCATCTTCTGAAGAAAATTCAATATCGTCAATAAGCGATTTTGCATAAGACACCATTTCCTTTACTCTATCTAAAATCTGCTCTTTTGTCATTTTTAGCTTGTATTCCCTATGAATCGGAGAAGTTGCAATAAATGTATGTATTCTTGGTTTTTTCGCATTTTTTACTGCCTCTGCCGCTACTTCAATATCTTTTTTCACAGCTCTCGCCAAACTTGTAACTGTAGATTTCTCAATATTTTCAGCAATTAATTTAACTGATTCAAAATCTCCTGGTGATGCCACCGCAAATCCAGCTTCTATCACATTCACCCCAAGACTTTCAAGCTGTTTTGCAATTCTCAATTTTTCCTGTGTATTAAGATTGACACGTGGCGTCTGTTCTCCATCTCTTAGCGTTGTATCGAATATTTTAATATGTTTCATAATCTTAGTCCTTTCTCGCTCAAAAATTTGTTTATAGAATTTAATATTTTCTTATTTTAAAATTTTTACACAAAACTTTTAAATTCTCCTTTAAGCCCATTTATTTCCTCTTTTTCCAACGGCTCTATAAAAATACTCGTTTCATCAATAAACCTGTACTTTTCTTTTGGTAATTTCCCTATAAACTCGGAGTAGTTTATATTTTCCATAATTTTAGCACCCTCTTTTTCGTCTTGAACTAAAAAATCTATAAACCAGTCTGCTATATTTTCATCCTTTATGCCGTCACCATAATTAATCCTATATCCAAGCGATGGATTAAAATGCAAAATAATAGGAGTTTTTTCTATAAACATATATTTAACAATTAATTCGTTATCTTTCTCATAAATAGCTGGAGTTGGCTCATGTGCCTCAAGATTTTGAATTTCATAAGCTATTTTCTCAAATTCGTCCTGTCGATTTTTAGAATTTTTTATTCTGTCAATCATATCCCTACCAAAAATCATGTCTCTGTGAATTCCTGAAATGAAAACTTTGCCAATTTTCAAAATACCACCAATTCCTGCGGCTATATCAAAATTATTGTCATATTTATCTATATTTTCAGGTTTAAATAGTTGACCATCTTCACATTCAATATCACGTTTCAAATATAAGGATAGTCCTTTCATATATTCAAATGCTAATTCCCAATCTTTTTTTGAACTTGGGAAAGAAATTGATATTTCATATCTTTCTTCATCTTTGTTATAATGTACTTGAAATCCCCTTAAACTTTCTCCTTCTACTCCCACTGTCAAATACATATTTTCCATACTTTGCCGTAAAAATTCTTTTATTTCATTTCCTGAATATGTGTACTGGTTATATGTTTTCTCTGATTTTTCTGATGGAATTATCAATGCTTCTGCAACAGAAAGAACTTTCTGCATACCAAATAATTTTTTCCTATTTTTTACATAAAATTCTTTTGCCATAAAACTCCTATCTTTAAAAATATAAGTTTCTTCAAATTTTTGTAATTTCATTCAATTTTTATTTTATAGAATAAATTGCTGCCTGCTCTGCATGAATAATCGCTGTATCAAATAATGGAACATCAGTATCTTCATTTTTTATAAGAAGCCCTATTTCAGTACAGCCTAATATTATTCCTTCTGCACCTTTGTTTCTAAGTTTATCAACAATTTCTAAAAATTTCTTTTTTGAATTAGAATTTATTGTTCCAAGACAAAGTTCTTCATATATTACTTTATTTATAATTTCTATATCATTTTTATCAGGAATTATGACATTTATCCCTTTTTCAATAAGTTTTGATTTGTAAAAATCCTGTTCCATCGTATATTTTGTTCCAA
>ERZ772924.476-NODE-476-length-19254-cov-22.241158_pt1 | contig 19254 bp, 17 predicted proteins | sample MGYA00512116_ERZ772924 | MGnify/ENA primary metagenome ERZ772924 (study PRJEB29015, sample SAMEA2737920) | human oral metagenome | biome: human oral; feature: human-associated habitat; material: dental | place: China | collected 2134 ...
AGGACACGCTGCTGGTCGTCTTCAACGGCACCCCCGTGCCGCACCACAACTACCGTCTGGGCGCCCCGCAGGGTGGCCGCTGGCAGGAAATCTTCAACAGCGATGCCTCCATCTATGGCGGCACCGACGTGGGCAACCAGGGCTTCGTGGATGCCCTCGACGAAGGCACCCATGGTCGCCCCTACTCGCTGGAGCTGACCCTGCCGCCGCTGGGCCTGCTGGTGTTCAAGCATGTCGACACGCCGGCTGCCAAGGCACTGCCTGAAGCCAAGGCCGCAGCGCCTGCCGCAAAAAAGCCTGAAGCCGCCCCTGTCGCAGCCAAACCGGCCAAGGCTGAAGCCCCGGAGCCCAAGGCCGCTGTCGCCAAGACCAGCGCAGCCCCCAAGGCGGCTGCTCCGAAGGCGGCCGCTCCCAAGACATTTGAAACCAAGGCAGCAGAGCCCAAGGCTGCAGCACCCAAGGCCGCGGCACCCAAGGCCGCGGCACCCAAGGCTGCCACCACGTCACGCACGCGGACCAGCACTGCCAAGACGGCCGCGGCAGGAACAACCGCCAAGGCGGCCACCAAGGCAGCCGCTCCCAAAGCGGCCAGCAGCCGCACCACGGCAACGACCAAGGCCAAGCCTGCCAGCAGCCGCAGCAAGGGCTGATATGACGCAGCCCATGCCCGGGCCCTGCCAGGCTCGGGCATCCGCCCCGGCCAGGGGATGCGAGGGGCGAGACCTCTCGCCCCTCGCATCCCCGAATGAGCCCCCCCGGGCGAACACCCCCGAACGAAAAAGCCGCCGATACGCTTTCTTCCGTATCGGCGGCTTTTTTGTGACCATGGGCCGTGACCTGCGGGCTTCCGGTTGTCACGCCCCGCGCCCGACGATGACGGGCAGGCACGGGCGACAACAACCAGCGTCCGAAGCAGCCCTCCGGCGAGGGTGATCAGTTCACCCGGCCGATGACTCCTTCTGCCAGCCAGTCCATCTTCTGCATGACGGTATCGGACATCACGCCACCCAGCTGACGAACCTTGCCGTCATTGGCGCGCAGCTCGCCCTCGAAGACGTGCCGGTGTCCGCGCATGAGCTGCAGGCGCACGGCGTTGATCCGCCGGCGCACCGCCTGCGACACGGGCGCAGGCCCCAGCTCCAGTCGCACCATGCCGTCGGCCAGACCGCCCCAGGTATGGTCCGGCTCCCACTTGCCTTCCAGCAGCTTGCGGGTGCGCTCCAGGTAGTAGGCATTCCAGCTGGGCAGCACGGTCCCCAGCAGCAGGTTGCGCGGCACGATCTTGCTGTAGTCGCCCTGGAAACCGATCAGCTTCAGCTTGCGGTCACGCGCCACCTCGGCCACCGCCACGGTGTCGGTGTGCTGGGTGAACACATCGGCCCCCTGCGACAGCAGGCTGTAGGTAGCCTCGCGCTCCAGACCCGGATCACGCCAGTTGTTGGTCCAGTACACCCGCACCGTGATCTTGGGGTTCACCGAACGTGCGCCCAGCGTGTAGGCGTTGATGCCCTGCAGCACCTCGGGAACCGGCACAGGGGCAATGTAGGCCAGCACACCGGCCTTGCTGGCGTGGGCTGCCAGCATGCCGGCCAGATAACGGGCCTGGTAGTAGCGGGCGTTGTAGGTGCCCACGTTGTCGGCCGTCTTGAAGCCGGCGTTGCTCTCGAAGCGCACCGAGGGGTAGTCGCGCGCCACGCGCACAATGGCGTCCATGAAGCCATAGGCGGTACCGAACACCAGCTGGCAGCCATCGGCACACATCTTGCGCAGCACCCGGTCGGCGTCCTTGCCTTCGGTCACGCGCTCGGCCGGCACCAGCTCGATACGATTGCCCAGCTGCCGCTTCAGGTACTGGGCGCTGAGCGCATGCAGGTGACTGGCCGAATACGGATCGATCGGGCCGTCATACAGAAAGCCCACCCGCAGCGGCCCGGACGCGGCACGGTTGGCTGCATGCCCTGCGCCCGCCGTGGCGGATTTGCCGGCAGTCGGACTGGCGGCTGCATGATTGCCATGAGCAGCCCCGGCGGCCTTCCGGTCAGTTCCTTCGGCAGCCCGCGCGGACAGCGGCAGGCCGGCCTGCGACAGCAACAGCCCGCTACCAGCAGCCAGCAGCAGGCGACGACGATTCGTTTGCGACATCTTGAGAGATTCCGGATTCATGGACATTGGGCAGAATCAGCGACCGGCAGGCACCTGGCCCTCGACCCCTTTCACATAGGTCATCAGACCTTCCAGGAAACGGTCATCGCCCACCTTGCCGGACGGCAGCAGCTCACGGTCATCCACCGTCACCAGCGGCCCTTTCCAGATCTGCAGCGTGCCGTCGCGCAGCGCCTTGCGCTTTTCCTCGACGGCAGCCCGGGCCTCGGGCGTCAGCTTGTCGGACAGGGCCACCAGGTCCACACGGCCGTCACGCAGCCCCTGCCAAGTGGGCGCGGGCTTCCAGCGCTTGTCCAGCACCTGCTGCACCGTCTGCACATAGTAGCTGCCCCAGTCGAAGACCACCGACCCCAGATGCGCCTTGGGCGCGACCTGGCTCATGTCGGCAGCCCAGCCGAAGGCATATTTGCCCACCCGCTCGGCCTGCTTCAGCGGGTCGGTCGTGGCGGTGTTATAGATGATCACGTCGGCACCACCGCCGATCAGCGTCTGGGTGGCCTCGGTCTCGCGCAACGGGTCCGACCAGCCGTTCACCCAGGCCACCTTCACGCGCGCCGTGGGATTGACCGACTGCGCACCCAGCGCAAAGGCGTCGATGTTGCGGACAACCTCGGGAATGGGTACCGGCGCCACGAAGCCCACCGTGTCGGTCTTCGTCATCTTGCCGGCAGCCACACCGGCCAGGTACACCCCCTCGTAGGCACGCACGCCATAGGAACGGATATTGCCCGCGGACGTGCCCAGCCCGGCCACTTCCCAGCGCACATCCGGGTATTCCAGCGCCAGACGCTTCATCAGCGCCTCGTAGGTGGCGCCGGTACCGAAGATGAGCCGGTTGCCGTCTTCCACCAGCTTGCGGAAGGCCTTCTCGGCGTCGGCATCCTTCACGTTGTCCAGCACCGTCACGTCCACCCGATCACCCAGCTGCTTGCGCAGGGCATCGATGCCCTCCTGGTGCGAGCGCGACCAGCCGCTGCCATCCGGCGTGGTGGGCAGCACGAAGCCCACCTTCAGTTCCGCCTCGGCCCTGGCCGCAGGCTCTGCCTTGGCAGTGCTGTCCTGCTGCGCAGCCGGTGTGCCCTGCGTGGCGGGCGCTTTCTGATCGGCCGGTGCATCCTGTCCGGCCGGAGCCTTCTGCTCGGCCGCAGCACCTTGCCCGGCGGCCGCCTTCTGTTCTGAAGCGGCGCCCTGCTCGGCCGAAGCCTTCTGACCCGAAGCTGCCTCTGCCTGTCCGGCGGCCTTGTCGGCCGCAGCGGCAGAAGGCTGGGCCTTTTCGGGCTGGTCCAGGGCGGGCTGGGCCGCCAGCGGCGCAGCCAGCACCAGCATCACGGCCGCCGCCAGCGGCGCGGTCTTGCATCGACGGGGAAGTTTCATGAAAGGAAGCTCCGCAGGCCCGGGGAATGCCCCCGGGAAAGGGCTGGAACGCCAGAAAGTCAAAGTCATGATTTTATCAGCGCGGCCTGACGACAACAGATACAACCTGAATCGATATCGAACGTTCTGGCAGATATCCTGCCAAAAACTTCGCATGACAGGCCGTTCCGGCACCATGGGAACACCCTGATGCCTGCGACGATGCCAGCCCCCGCAGCGACGGCACCTCGCGCTGCCGCGTGACATAGCCCCACCCGATCAGTCGGACATCCGGGACATCGGCTGCAGGCGGGGCCACAGCGCCGCCAGGAAGTCCTCGTTGGACACCGGTCGCGGGCTGACCGAGGCCAGATCCACCGTGGTGGCGGCCAGCTCGTCGGCCAGCGCCACCGGATGGCCCAGCGTCTGCGCCAGCAGCCGCCAGGGGGCTGGCTGCACCAGCACACCCAGTGCCAGCAGCACGCCATGGCGGCTGCGCCGCTGGGCAAAGCCCACCAGCTTGCGCGCCACGCCCGTGGTCGGATCATCCACCACCACCTCCCAGGGTGCCACACCGGCAAAGCACGCCCAGGCCAGCCGTTCCGGCGCCGGAATGCGCTCGGCCGGCGGCACGGCACGCGCCGTCACGCCCAGCTCGCCCAGTGTCTCCACCATGGCCTCACCCAGCCAGCGATAGCTGTCGGCCACGGAGGTCATCGCCATGCGCGGATCGTCCAGCGGCAGCAGCAGCGAAGCACTCAGCAACCATGGGCCCACCAGCACCGCACCACCACCGGCGCCCCGCTTCACCAGCGGCAGGCGCACGGCGCCAGAATCCGCCAGATCCTCCGGGGACGAGCCTCCCGCGTCGCCGATAGGCGTGCCGCGCATGTCGGCGCCCGCTGGCCTGTCCGCCAGCGCATGCTGCGAGCGCCCCAGCACGATGGCCCCTTCGCGGTAGGTCCAGACCTTCATCCGCGGATGCAGGACCGGTTCTGCCAGCTGACGCTCGTTCCAGCGCTGCTCACGGGCCGCATCCAGGTCCGACACATCCTTCGCCCCAGTCAGGGAGAGACCCTCACCATGTCCTTCATGCGTCGGGGATGGTATGTTCATGCGTTTTCTGCATATTCATCTGTCGTTCAGGCAGAGATGATGCGCCAAAATGGCCGCCATTGTCTCGAGAAGGCCTGCCACGTGCCAGACAGGATCCCGACGCGGCCGGTACATACGTCACCTCGCAAGGAGTTCTCACCCCATGAAAGCCAACAACATTCTTGCCACCATCGGCAACACTCCGCATGTGCGCATCAACCGGCTGTTCGGTCCCGGCCATGAGGTCTGGATCAAGGCCGAGCAGGCCAACCCGGGCGGCTCGGTGAAGGACCGTATCGCCCTGGCGATGATCGAAGATGCCGAAAAAAGCGGCAAGCTCAAGCCGGGCGGCACCATTGTCGAGCCAACCTCCGGCAACACTGGCGTCGGTCTGGCCATGGTGGCAGCCGTCAAGGGCTACAAGCTCATCCTGGTCATGCCCGAATCCATGTCGCTGGAACGCCGGCGGCTGATGCTGGCTTATGGCGCACGCTTCGAGCTGACCCCGCGCGAGCGCGGCATGCCCGGCGCCATCGAACGGGCCCGCGAACTGCTCACCGAGACCCCTGACGCCTGGATGCCGCAGCAGTTCGAGAATCCGGCCAACCCCGCCACCCACGCGGAGACCACGGCCAAGGAGATCCTGGCCGACTTCCCCGAGGGGCTGGACGTGCTGATCAGCGGCGTGGGCACCGGTGGCCACCTGAGCGGCGTGGCCCGCGTCCTGAAGAAGGCCTGGCCCAATCTGAAGGTATTTGCCGTGGAACCGGCGGCATCTTCCGTCATCTCCGGTGGCAAGCCCGGTCCGCACCCCATCCAGGGTCTGGGCGCCGGCTTCATTCCCAAGAACCTCGACACCAGCCTGCTGGACGGCGTGATCACCGTCGACGGCGAGGATGCCAAGCGCTACGCGCGTGACGCCGCCTCCCAAGAAGGCCTGCTGGTCGGCATCTCGTCGGGTGCCACCCTGGCCGCCATTGCCAGCAAGCTGCCCGAGCTGCCCAAGGACGCCCGCGTGCTGGGCTTTGCCTACGACACGGGTGAGCGTTACCTGTCCATCGACGGCTTCCTGCCGACCTGATCTCACAGATTCGGCCATCAAAGGGGGGCTTCAGCCCCCCTTTTTTTCGGCCCCGTTTCAGAGGCTGCCTTTCAAAGGCCGCCATCTCATCTGAAACCGCCCTCCGAGGCCCCTTCAGGCCCCTCGAATGGCCCGTACCAGCATGTAGCCTGCCAGCCCGAACAGCAGGCAGGCAAAGGCCCGCTTCAGGGTCGGCACCGGCAGCCGGTGCGCCATGTAGGCCCCTACCGGGGCGAACAGCATGCTCATCGGCACGACGGTGAACAGCGCCCGCAAGTCCAGATAGGCCAGCGCCCCACCGGGCAACCCCTGCCACCAGCCCATCACCATATAGCCCAGCGTGCCCGAGAACGCAATCGGAAAGCCGCAGGCCGCACTGGTCGCAATGGCCTTGGGCAACGGCACGCCACGGCTATTCAGGAAAGGCACTGTCACGAAGCCGCCTCCGGCACCAAAGATTGCCGACAGGAACCCTATGCCGGTGCCCACGGCCGCCAGTCCCAGGCGCCCCGGCAGTCTCGCCGGCACATCCGGCTCCACACGCCGCGCGCCCCGCAGCATCCGACTGCCCATCCATCCCACGAAGAGCGCAAAGGCCACCGCCAGCACCCGTCCGGGCAGCCACGCCACGATGCGCGAGCCCAGCTGCCCCCCCACCAGGATGCCCGGTGCCAGCAGCCAGACCAGGTGCCACTGCACCGCTCCCTTGCGGTGATGCGCCCGCATGCTGGACAGCGACGTGAACATGATGGTGGCCAGCGCCGTCGCCAGCGCCGTCTGCACCACCAGGGCCGGGTCATGCCCCGCATGGTCAAAGAGCATCACCAGGAAAGGCACCAGCACCATGCCACCGCCCACGCCCAGCAGGCCAGCCAGAAAACCGCCACCACACCCCATCAGCAGCAGCATCACCACGGTAGTTGCCGTCATCTTTCTTCTTTTGCGTCCTTCTTTCTGCTTTCAGCGTCTCGCCGGCGCACCACCGGCAGCATGCCTGAACACGTTGCCTTGCACGGCCGCGGCCGCTCAGGCCCCCTCCGGGCCCGCCTGCCTTGCGCACACGCCGGATCCGACGGCCTATTGTGCGCCATCCGGCCTAGGCCGTCGGTAAGGCCGCCAGAAAACTCCCACGCCAGCACGCGCGGCAATCCCTAATCTCCTGCCATCCGATCAACCGGCCTCGCTCCACGCTGCCCCCACAGGAGATTTCCCATGTCCCGCCTCTCCGCCCGCTGCGACGCATCCCCCATCCAGGCCTCCGGTCCCTCCCCCGTGGCTGCTCGCAGGCCCCGAAACGCCCCCGGTACCCTGCCCGCCTTGCCCGCCCTGTCTACCCTGCTGGCCGCCGTGCTGCTGGCCGGCTGCGCCGTCACGCAGCCCAGCCAGATTCCGGAACGGATGCTGACCCCCGAGGCCGTGCAGGAGGCCGCGCGCCAGGACGCCAATGGCGAGCCCTATTACCTGAGCTATCAGGTAGGTGAAACAGGCCTGACCGCCGCCTTCGATGACGGCAGCCATACCTATGTGGAATTCGAGCGTCCCGTGCCCAGTGACCTGAGCTGCTTCGACAACGCGGGCGCCCTGCTGAGCTGCGAAGCCGTGGGCAACGTGCTGGCCGTGGAAGGAACCCATGCCGGCATCCTGCTGCGCCAGGGTGAGAATGCTAGCTTCATTGCGCCCAACCCCAAGGCGCTCACCCCGCCCCCGCGACAGCTGGGCAACACGCCCGCCTGGGCCGCCCATGTACAGGCCCGCAATCGCGTGCTGCTGAAGGCCCCGCTGCGACAGGCACTGGAACGCAGCGCCGGGGTACAGGCCGACCCGAACCTGAATCAGGCCGCCGGCCTGCGTGCCTCGATGGTGCAGCCGGTTGCCCCTACCCAGCCAGGTGCAGCCGAGAACCTGGCATCGGCCGCGGATCGCCATGGCACACGCCTGCTGCGCCACCGCGAAACAGCGAGCCACCGCGAAACAGCAAGCTACCGCGAACCGACGAACGAACCGGGCTTCAAAGCCCGTGGATCTCTCAAGGCCAACCGCCCTGAAGGGGCCACAGCCACCACCCCGAGCGTTGCGCCTCGCCCCGGCAAGCCGGCAGGCACCACGCCTGCCACGGCATCCGGGCCGCACAACGTCATCGTGTCATCTTCGCGCTGGACTTCGCTGCCTTTTGCCGACAACAGCGCCCAACTGGATGCCCGGCATCCGGTCATGACGCGGCTGGGCAAGAGCCTGGCCCAGGCCGATGAGGTTCGTGTCGAAGTCCTGAGCAGCGCCGAGGATGCGCTGCTGGCCCAGGCGCGCCTGGCGGCCACCCGGGTGCTGCTGCAAAGGCAGGGGGTGATCAGCAGCCGGATCCGGACCAGCACGCGCACCCTGCCGGCCGCCCGCAGCACGCAACAAGGTGCTGCGCCGGGTCAGCCGACACTGCGCATCCAGCTGCTGAAGGATGGATTGCCGCTGGAAGCGGCCTGAGCTTACAGCGAGCGCAGTGCGACGCGCGCTGCCAGCGCCTCTTCGTCCGCGTGCTGAACAGCGGTGCGCTTTCCGGCCGTGGACGACGTGCCGCCCGAAGCGTGCGTGCTCATGTTCGCAGCAGCGTGCATGCCGAACATCGACACCGGCGGCAGATTGCGCGCCACCGTGAACAGGCGCTCGTTCTCCACACCCCGGTCACGCATGCCGTCAAAGAAACGGGCGCTCATGCGATGCGGCAGATAGCGCATCTGCATCACATAGCCCCCGTTGCGACACAGATAGGTGAAGAAGTCGGCAATGTCGTCGGAGTAGAACAGGCCCGCCGTGGGGATGAACGAGGCCAGCAGGACCCGCTTGTCACGCAGCGCCGGGAAGTGGTCATACAGCTTCTCGATGCCGTCGGCAAACACCCGCGCCGTGGGGTGCTGCTGCTGGAAGCGGTGGGCAAACTCTTCCTCGATCTCGAAGAAGAGCGTCTCGGGCAGCAGCTGGTGCACGCGCGAGGCGACCACGCCACTGCCGATGCCGGCCAGGACCACCTGGTCATAGCCGCCAGCCAGACGCCGAACCTCGTGCGCGGCACGCTGGCCAAAAATGGGGGAAGACGGGCACACGCTGCCCGTGACAGTAAACCGCGTCAGATAGCTCATGAGGACATCCGATGGAACAGGTCCGTCCCATCTGAATCGATTCAACAATGCCGGCACAGCAACCGCGATACCGGTACGACGGGCGGACCAACGCACGGACCGGAGCATGGCCCCCGGAAGACGCCATGCCCAGCCCCGGCCGATGAAACCCCTTGCGGCACCGACCCGTGTATCCGCCGAATGTGGCTTTTGTCACACAGCCACTGGTCGGGTCAAAGTTGCGATGGTAACGGATCATGCCCCTGTCACCCAAGAAAACCCCGCCCACACATTCAGTGGGAACCTGAAGAGCCCACTCTGCGGCCAACAATCGCGCCAGCCGGGGGTTTATTATTGGAAAGTAGAGCCCCATATACTTCGGAGCCCCTGCGCCAGGAAAGGCTCGGCCCCGCTGGCTGTCCGGCTTACGGGCAGGATGCAGGATCTGTCCAGGCCTTCCTCAGGAAGTTTCCTTCGACCCGGTGGAGTTCATGGAAAACCAACAGCCCAATCAAGAAGCGCCCGATCACGTCCTCGTCGTGGACGACGACGCAGAGATCCGCACGCTGCTGGCCGAATACCTCAGCCAGAACGGCATCCGTGTCACCGTGGCCCGCGACGCCACCGAAATGCGCCAGGTCTTCGACGAAGCCCGGCCCGACATCATCATCCTGGACCTGATGATGCCCGGCGAGGACGGCCTGACCGTCTGCCGTGAGCTGCGCTCGCGCTCCAACGTCCCGGTCATCATGCTCACCGCCCGGGCCGACGAAGTCGACCGCATCATCGGCATCGAGATGGGCGCCGACGACTACCTCGGCAAGCCCTTCAGCCCGCGAGAACTGCTGGCCCGCATCAAGGGCGTGCTGCGCCGCACCCGCACCCTGCCTCCCAGCCTGGGCGACGCCCAGCAGGTGCGCTTTGCCGGCTGGACGCTTGATTCCGGTGCACGCCACCTCATCTCGCCCGACAACGTCATCGTGCCGCTCTCGGGCGCCGAATACCGGCTGCTGTCAGTGCTCATCCAGCACCCCAACCGCGTGCTGGACCGCAACCAGCTCATGGATCTCACCCTGGGCCGCGAAGCCACCCCCTTCGACCGCAGCATCGACGTGCAGATCAGCCGGCTGCGCAACCGCCTCAACGATGACGCCCGCGAGCCGCGCATCATCAAGACCATCCGCAACGAAGGCTACATCCTGGCCGCCCATGTCGAGCGCGTGGGCTGACGCGGGTCCCCCGGGCGAACAAACCACTCACAACCCTCCGCCCGGGCTCATGCCCGGAGACCGCCCATGAGGCTGCTGCCCGGCTCCCTCTACGGCCGCATGGTGCTGGTGCTGGCCGCCTCGCTGCTGCTGTCGCAGGGCGCCAGCCTGCTCGTCAACTTCTTCGACCGGGGCAGCTCCATCTACCGGCTCAACGCCGAACAGATGGTCAACCGCATCGCCCGCACCGCCAGCCTCATCAACCGGCTACCGCAGAACGCCCGTCAGGCCGTGGTGGCCGAACTGGGCGCCAAGAGCGACTTCCGCGTCCAGCTCGTCAACCAGCCCATCGAGATCGAGAGCGGCTTTGCCGAACTGAACCAGTACGAGAAGAACTTCGCCGCCGCCATCCGCGACGCCATGCATCCACCACTGCTCACCACGGTGGAAATCACCCGCGCCGCCCGGGCCGAAAGCCCTGACGAAGTGGAGCCGCCCAATGCCACCGCCTTCGAGACCTGGCTGGCCCGGCGCTTCTACTTCATGCTGCCGGCCACCTTCTCGGTCGTCGCCCAAGTCGAGCTGGAAGACGGCACCTCGGCCGCCTTCTTCGTGCGCATGCCGCAAGAGCCCCTCAGCCAGCTGGAAGCCCTCGTGCCCCGCCTGCTGATGTGGGCCGCCATCATCCTGCTGATGTCGCTGCTCATCGGCCGCGTCATCACCCGGTCACTGCGCCAGCTCGACCGCGCCGTCCAGAACATCGGCAAGAACCCCGTCGGCGCCAGCGACAAGCCGGTCGTCATCCCCGACGAAGGCCCCATCGAACTGCGCCGCCTCATCGCCCGCTTCAACGAGACCCAGGAACGCATCCGCCGCTACATCATCGAGCGCTCCAGCCTGCTGGCCGCCATCTCGCACGACCTGCGCACCCCCATCACCCGCATGCGCCTGCGTGCCGAACTGCTGCCCGAGGCCCAGCGCGCCAAGTTCATCCATGACCTGAAGGAAATGGAAGACCTGGTGGGCTCGTCACTGGACCTCTTTGCCGATCTGGGCAAATCGCGCAAGCGCTACCCCGTCGACATCAATGCCCTGCTCGATGGCATCACCACCGACTGGACCGACACCGGCCACCAGGTGCTCCTCACCGGCCGCGCCCACAGCGCCTACCCCACCGAGCCCTCCATGCTGAAGCGCGCCATCAACAACCTTGTCTCCAACGGCATCCGCTACGGCAAGCAGGTCGAGATCAGCATCGTCGACAGCCCGCGCCAGCTGCGCATCTTCATCCGCGACCACGGCCCCGGCATCCCCGAGGCGGACCGCGAACGCGTCTTCGAGCCCTTCGTGCGACTGGAGCCCTCACGCAACCGTGACAGCGGCGGCTCTGGCATCGGCATGGCCATCTCGCGCAACATCGCCCGCTGGCACCAGGGCGACATCTATCTCGACAACGCCATAGACGGCGGCCTCATTGCCGAACTGCGCCTGCCGCGCCGCCCGGGTGCCAGCAACTGACCCCACGCGGGCCCGACGCTCCCTCAGCCCCTCGGCTCCCATCCCGGGTCCCGCTCCCCGGCCCGTCAACCCGAATCGCCCTGCCGCGTTCTTCCCCATCGAGGCCTTCGCATTCCGGATGGCCTCATCGCCCGGCGCAGGCCTCCCCTGCCCGGCCCCTGCATACCCTTCCCATACCGAAGGAAAGCCATCATGGCCCTGTACAACGCCTTCCCCCTGAACATGGCGAACGCCGCATCCCGTCCTGCCAGCTCGCCCCGCCACGGCTCCGGCCTGCGACGCGCCACCTACCTGCTGGCCGGTCTTCTGACAGCCGGCAGCACTGGCGCCTGGGCGGCCGGCCCCAGCGTCGACCTGGAAGCCAGCGTCAGCCAGCAGTTCCCCAACGACCAGATGCGCGTGCAGCTCGTGAAGGAAAGCCGGGGCAAGTCCATTGAGGAACTCAACACCCAGGTCATCGAGGCCATCAACCAGGCCCTGGAAAAGGCGCGAACGGCACCGACCGTCAAGGCCTACGCCAACGGCATCAACACCCATCAGGAATGGGACAGAAACGGCCGGCGTGATGGCTGGCAGGTCCGTGGCAGCCTGGTACTGGAAGGTACCGACACCGCCGCCGTCGCCCGGCTGGCCGGCCAGCTCGCCGGCAACCTGCAGGTCGATGGCGTCAATTACCAGCTCAGCACTGCACGCCGCCAGACCGAAGAGAACCGGCTCATCAAGGAAGCCGTGGAAGCCTTCCGTACCCGTGCCGCTGCCACCGCCAGCGCCTTCGGCTACAAGGGCTATGAAATCAGACAAATCCGGCTGGACACCAGCCACCGCTCCGACAGTGACTCGGGTGGTATCTACCCGCTGGCCGCCGCCGCACGCAGCGAGGTCGCCGAAAGCAGCATGCCCAGCGTACCCGGCCAGGGCGGCGACACCACCATCACCCTCACTGCCCGCGGCACCATCGAACTGCGCTGAACCAGCGCCTGAACGGCGCTGACACGGGCGGCAGCCCGGCCACGCCGGCCCTCGCGATCTTTCATAACCCCAGGGGCCCACAACCCGGGGCGACCGGGATCACCCGGCTCCCTGGGCTTGCCCCAGCGCCGTACTGTCCCGGACTCCGCGTCTCAGGCAGCGCGCCCCAGGCAGTTCACCAGATGGGCGCTCGTCTCGCGCAGCCGGTCAGACAGCAGGCTCACCAGCTTCAGCAGCACCTTGTTGCCCAGCACCGGCTCGCGCGTCAGCAGCGCCAGCAGCGCCGCACGGGTCAGCACCGCCACCCGGCATTCCGTCTGCGCCACGCAGGATGCAAAGCGCCGCTGCCCGTCCACCATCGACATCTCGCCCAGCGTCTGGCCGGGCCGCGCCACGGCAATGCGCACGGGATAGTTGTGCTCGTCACGGCGCACCACATCCACCTGGCCTTCCATCACCAGCATCATGTAGTCGCCCGTATCGCCCTCGGTGATCAGCGTCTGCCCGGCCTGCGCTGCATACACGTGCATCACCGCACCCAGCAGGCGCGATTCGGTGTGGCCCAGTCCGGCAAACAGCGGCGTGCGCATCAGAAGCCCATGCAGCTCCTCGGCAAAGCGCGCGCCCGAACCCAGCGACTGCAGGCGACGTTCCGCCAGCCCCTCGGCCACCGGGCAGCGTGCCGGCACATGGTCACCGGCCCCCTGTTCCGGCTGAACATCCTCGCCCGCCTGTTCCAACGTCGCGACTTCCTGAATCTGCTCCATTCGCCCTGCCTTTCCGCAGCACAAAAGGGCCATATTGCCGTGACATGACGCCGTACCCACAGCTCCAGGCGCCGCGACCCGATGGCCGCCCCGGGGCCCGCGACCGAAGGCTGGCCGTGTCGCCCCCGGGCCGCACCCCAGTTGCCCCGTGTCGTGCCGGAGCCCCGCGCCAGTCACACATCAGGCGCCCCGGAACGTACCCGGAACGCCCCCCGTGACACCCCACATGAGGCTCCCCGGGAGCGCACAGGATGCCTCGACCTCGTCCTCAGCCCCGCCGCAGCGCCAGCCGCCGCTCGCTCACCCCTTCGGCCAGCGCCTCCAGCACCGTCACGCTGCTGTCCCAGTCCAGACAGCCATCCGTGATGCTGCGGCCATAAGTTGGCGTGCGCCCGGCCACCAGGTCCTCGCGTCCGCCTGCGATGTTGCTCTCCACCATCACCCCGAAGATGCGCGATTCGCCGTCGGCCAGCTGCCCGGCAATGTCCTGCGCCACCGGCACCTGGTTCTCGGGCTTCTTCTGGCTGTTGCCGTGCGAGCAGTCGATCATCAGCCGGCAGGCCAGTGCCGCATGGCCCGCCTCCACACAGGCGGCCTTCACGCTGTCACGGTCATAGTTGGGCACCTTGCCGCCGCGCAGGATGATGTGGCAGTCCTCGTTGCCCGCCGTGGACACGATGGCCGTGTTGCCGCCCTTCGTCACCGACAGGAAATGGTGCGGCTGCGACGACGCCTTGATCGCGTCCAGCGCAATGCGCACATTGCCGTCCGTCCCGTTCTTGAAGCCCACCGGGCACGACAGCCCCGAAGCCAGCTCGCGGTGCACCTGCGACTCCGTCGTGCGCGCCCCGATGGCCCCCCACGAGATCAGGTCCGCGATGTACTGCGGCGTGATCATGTCCAGGAACTCGGTCCCCGCCGGCATGCCCATCGCATTGATGTCCAGTAGCAGCCCCCTTGCCAGCCGCAGCCCCTCGTTGATGTCGAAGCTGCCATCCAGCCGCGGATCGTTGATCAGCCCCTTCCAGCCCACCGTCGTGCGCGGCTTCTCGAAATACACCCGCATCACGATCTCCAGCCGGTCACTGAAGCGCTTGCGCTGCTCCATCAGCCGCGTTGCATAGTCACGCGCCGCCGCCGGATCGTGGATCGAGCAGGGCCCGATCACCACCAGCAGCCGGTCGTCGATGCCGTGCAGGATGCGGTGGATCGTCTGGCGTGCCTTCGACACCGTGCCGGCCACCGCCGAACTCACCGGAAACTCCTTGATCAGATGCGCCGGCGTGACCAGCTCGTCCAGGGCCAGAATGCGCAGATCATCGGTTGTCGTGGCGGTACTCATCAGCTTGAACTCCTTGGAAAGGGTGCCCCATGATCGTCTTCATCCGGAAAGCCTGAAACGGAAGCAGACCATGAAGGGCCGGTACAGATTGGTTTCGGATCGTCCCGAACCCGCCGCCCTCCGCAACCGACGAAAAAAAACCGCCAGTCGCAGAACGCTGGCGGTTTCTTGGGTTGAAGCCCTCTTCGTGTTACCCGAACATGGCCTGACCTGCCATTCCGCCTGCGGAATTGCACCAGAAAAAGCCAAAATAAAATCGGGCGGCGTGGAACACGAAAACGGATCTCGAAAGCAGAACGCGAAGAAAGCTTCAGGAAGGGAAGTAACGGCCACACGGTGCAGACACGCTGCCGACAGGCACGGAACCCCGTTCACAGTGTGGCCTAATGTAGGACAAAACCCCGGCCGGCGTCAAACACGGGTCAACCCTCACCCGTCAGAGCACCGGCCTGGCACCCATCAGGCCGTTCCTCCCACGGTCAGCCCCTCGATGCGCAGCGTGGGCTGCCCCACCCCCACCGGCACGCTCTGGCCGTCCTTGCCGCAGACACCGATGCCCGGATCCAGACTCATGTCGTTGCCGATCATCGTCACCCGTGTCAGCGCATCCGGCCCGTTGCCGATGATGGTGGCCCCCTTCACCGGATACTGGATCTTGCCGTTCTCCACCCAGTAGGCTTCCGACGCCGAGAACACGAACTTGCCATTGGTGATGTCCACCTGCCCGCCTCCGAAGTTCACGGCATACAGCCCGCGCTCCAGCGACGCCAGAATCTCGTCCGGCTCGTGCTTGCCGCCCAGCATGAACGTATTGGTCATGCGCGGCATGGGCAGATGCGCAAAGGACTCACGCCGGCCGTTACCCGTCACCGGCACCTTCATCAGCCGTGCATTCAGCGAATCCTGCAGATAGCCCTTCAGCACCCCGTCCTCGATCAGCACGTTGCGCTGCGTGGGGTTGCCCTCGTCATCGATGTTGAGCGAACCGCGCCGGTCGGGCAGCGTGCCGTCATCCAGCACCGTCACTCCCTTGGCCGCCACCCGCTCACCAATGCGCCCGGAAAACACCGACGACTTCTTGCGGTTGAAATCGCCCTCCAGCCCGTGGCCCACTGCCTCGTGCAGCAGCACCCCGGGCCAGCCCGGCCCCAGCACCACGCTCAGCACGCCACCCGGCGCCGGCCGTGCTTCCAGATTCACCAGTGCCTGCCGCACCGCCTCGTCCACATAGGCGAACACCCGTTCGTCCGAGAAATAATCCAGATCGAAACGGCCACCACCGCCCGCATGGCCCTGCTCGCGCCGGCCGTTCTGCTCGACGATCACCTGCACCGACACCCGCACCAGCGGCCGCACATCCGCCGCCAGCACCCCGTCCGAACGCATCACCATCACCACGTCGTGCTCGGCTGCAAGACCTGCCATCACCTGCGTCACCCGCGGATCCTTGCGGCGCGCATAGGCCTCGATCCGCTGCAGCAGCCCCACCTTGCCGGCCGCCTCCATCGAAGCAATCGGATCATCCATCCCGTACAGCAAGCGCAGTGCCTTCCTGCGCCCACGCCGCCGCGCCGGTGCAGCCTGCGCATCACCCACCCGCGTGCGGCCCGAACGGCCACTGCGTGCAATCGTGCGCGTTGCATCCGCCGCCGACATCAGCGCCTGCGCATTGATCTCGTCCGAATACGCAAAGGCCGAACGATCCCCCGAGACCGCACGAACCCCCACCCCCTGCTCGATCGCAAAGCTGCCCGACTTGACGATACCCTCGTCCAGGCTCCAGCCCTCGCTGCGGGTGTACTGGAAATACAGGTCCGCGTAATCCACCTTGTGCTCGAAGATCCGCCCGATGGCCCCGTTCAGGTCCTTCACATCCAGACCATGCGGCTCCAGCAGGACACTCCGCGCCACCGCCAGCGGATCACCCGCCGCGTCATTCCGATTCATTACCGTATTCGTTTCCATCAAGGTCATTCAAACATGTCTCTCGGCTTCTGCCCCTGGCCAACCACGGCCAGGACCCTGCAGGTCCGATCATCGTCATTGACTTCGTAAAGCACATATCGCCCCAGCTTGATGATCCGGCGAACCCCAGGCCCGTACTCAGGGACCTCTTGATACAAGCGAGGATATTTTTCCAGAAGGAGCGTTGATTGAAATATCCTGTCGCATATGCCCTGAGCCTCCTGCAAGGAAACCTCATCAAGCAGGTAAACAAGAAAACGCTCCAGATCATCAAGAGCTGCCCTGCTCCACTTGACCTCATAGGTTGCCATTGTGCAGCCGTTCCATGCGGAGCCTGAATTCCGTCATTGCCTCCTCAACCGGAACATCCGGACGAGTATCGTCCCGTGCCGCAGCAACCTTCGCACGTACCCAGTCGATGTGCTGTGCCTCTGCCAACTGCTCATCAGCCAATTTCTGCAGAAGCCGCATATGCTCTGGGCACCCATCCTCCGGGCTGATCCGGGGAAGCTTTTCGGCCAGCTCCCTAAGAAAATTGGCATTCTGATAGTGTAGATCCGGTGTCGTGTTCATGATTCCGCCCGCTCAAAGCACCCGATGCCGCAGCGCCGGCAGGCTCTCGCGCACCGAGGCCAGCCGCTCCGTATCCATCTCCGCCATCACCACGCCTTCCCCTTCGGGCAGCACCGCACACACCTCACCCCACGGGTCCACCAGCATGGAATGCCCCCACGTGCGCCGGCCCGACGGATGCGTGCCACCCTGGCCCGAAGCCAGCACATAGCACTGCCCCTCCACCGCGCGGGCGCGCAGCAGCAGTTCCCAATGCGCCTGACCCGTCGTATAGGTGAAGGCCGCCGGCATCACCATCAGGTCCAGCGGCGCCATCTGCCGGTACAGCTCCGGAAAGCGCAGGTCATAGCAGACCGACAGCCCGACCCGCAGCGCCGCCCCGTCCACCGGCACGTCTGCCACCACCGGCGTGCGCCCCGGATGAATGGCCACGGACTCGTCATACGACTCGTTGCCGCGCTGAAAACCGAACAGGTGGATCTTGTCATAGCGCGCCAGCCGTCGCCCGTCCGGGCCGTACACCAGCAGGCTGTTGCACACCTTGTTGATCTTCGGCGAACGCATGGGCACCGTCCCGCCCAGCACCGTCATCCCGTACCGGTGGGCTGCATCCGACAGGAAGCACTGCAGGGGCACCTCCGCCTCGGCCTGCATCGGCCACTCGCCCGCATCCGGCTCCATGATGCCCAGCTTGTCGCGGTCATTGCCGCTCATCAGGCAGAAATACTCCGGCAGCAGCGCCAGCTTCGCGCCCTGCTTCGCCGCCTGCGCCAGCAGGCCATCGGCCACCTCCAGGTTCCGGTCCACCTCCGGCCCGGACACCATCTGCACCGCCGCCACCTTGATCTTCATAACCATTCCTCGTTGGGTCGGCCTGCATCCTAACGCAAGCGCACTAAAGCGGCAGCCCCAGATGCACCTTGATCACATCTTCCACCGCTCTCATGTCCTCGTTCGACAGACGGCACAGCATGCTTTTCAGCCGGCGCTTGTCAGCCGTCATGATCTGGTCGGCCATGACCTTGCTGCTCTGGCCGCCTGCGGACACGACCGCCTCGCAGGGGTACACCCTGCCCGTATTGCTCGTCATGGGCACCACGACCACGCGCTCGGTATAACGATTGGCCGTGTCATTGCTGACGATGACCGCTGGCCGCGTCCTGCGTATCTCGCTGCCCACCGAAGGGTCGAACTCCACCCACCAGACCTCACCGCGCAGCATCTGCCACATCTCCAGCCAGCGCGTTGCACCATTCAAGCGCTTCTGCCTCCCGCTCCCGGTCGGCCGCCATGGCCTTGTAGCCTTCGTCCAGCGACGCGCCCCCCAGTACGTGAGGGCGCAGCAGATCCTCGATGAATTGGCTCATCCGGCGTTTACCCACCGTCCGGTACAGCCCCTCGTACACCGCCTCATCCAGCGTGATCGTCATTCGCTTATGCATGGACCACCTCTATACGTATACGCATATGCACACTATATCGAATTTCCATCCTGGCGACCAGAACCGCACGACACGCCCAGGTGCGCATTCCTGCCCTTCCCTCACTCGGCGCCCCCCAGCGACCGCCCGACGCCTGCCCTCTACAACGTGTTGCAGAAACTGCCACGATGACACCCGGACGCCTGACACGGCCTTCCGGCATACCGGAACCCAGAGCCGAAAGCCATGACAGGCACCGGACCGATCGCCAACACCGGCAGACGACCATGCCAGAGACAGAACGCCACGACATGGACACGACGCCATCATCCCTTTCGTGAGACAGACTTACATGGCAACCCAGAACAACATGACCAAACAAGCGTCGCAGCCCCAGGCTGTGGCAGCCCGCGCAGCCAGCGCTCAGCCGCATGACATGGATGCGCTGGACAAGCTGGCCGCCCGCAAGGCTGCTCAGCCCCAGACCGACAAGGCCGCTGAAGTGGCCAACGCAGACGCCCAGGCCGTTGCCGAGAACGCTGCACCTGCCCAGGTGGCCAGCGCCGAAGGCACCGTGGCCGCCGACGTTGCTGCCAGTGGTGTGGCTGCCGAAGCCGGCGCAGGCATGGCCGCTGCCGGACTCAGCCCGCTGGCCATCGGTGGTGGCGTGCTGGGCCTGGCCGTCGTGGCCG
>ERZ772924.478-NODE-478-length-19217-cov-22.847876_pt1 | contig 19217 bp, 15 predicted proteins | sample MGYA00512116_ERZ772924 | MGnify/ENA primary metagenome ERZ772924 (study PRJEB29015, sample SAMEA2737920) | human oral metagenome | biome: human oral; feature: human-associated habitat; material: dental | place: China | collected 2134 ...
TGTCGTAGGTCTCGCGCTCGTTCTCGCGCAGCCATGCGGCCTTGAAGGGGAACCACTCGGCGGTCGGCGGCAGGGTGCCGTTTCCGGTGTACCGCCGGGCGGGCGACTTCGTGTCGGCGACGCGGGCCGCCTGCTCCGTTGCCCGGACGTCCATCCACATGATCGCCGGACGCAGGGCTTCGCCGCCATGGTCGAGGGCGACGACGGTCATCGTCGTCGCATCGTAGGAAATGCCCTTGATCTCGTGGGGCTGGACGCCCGAACGCTGCATGACGCTGTGAACCGAGGCGCGAAGGGCGTTCCACCAGTCGGTGGGCGACTGCTCAGCCCAGCCCGGCGCCGGGTGCGTGGTCTTATAGGCCGTCGCTGCGAATGCCACAGGCGCTCCGGTGAGATCGAAGATTCCGACTCGGCACGACTCCGTGCCGAAGTCGATGCCCATGACGTAGGGGCCGCCGGTGAGTGAGTTGGTGTTGTTGAAAACAGACAAGGAAACCTCCGCGCTGAAGTTCGTATGTGTTTGACAGTTCACTCGTCCGCGTCGGACCAGCCCCATTCGAGGCGGACAGCCTCGGGAATGAGATGGTCGATGCGGTCGAGGACGAATGTGGGCTGATCGGCCGGATCCAGGGCTTCTGCCTCTTCCAGCGTCGAATCGCCGGTCAAAAGCAGGCACGAAACCATGTTCGTCTTAATGGCCATGCCGATGTCGGTCATGAGGCGGTCGCCCACCATCATGCAGTTGGCCGGATCGACATCCAGGCCGTCGATCGCCGCCGAAAGCATGGTGGCCTCGGGCTTGCCCATGTTCGCCTGGCACTTGGCTCCGGTGCAGGCTTCGATGGCCGCCACGATGGTGGCGGCGTCGGGTTCGCCGCGCCCGCCCGGGAAGGGGCAGTAGCGGTCGGGGTTGGTCGTGATGAGGAATGCCCTCTTGTGGAACCAGATGGCGTCGAATGCGATCTGGAGCTTCCGGTACTCGAAGGTCCGGTCGTAGGAGGCGATGACGATGTCGATCTTCTCCGGGTCCTCGCTCATGGCGATGCCCGCCTCCGCGAGGGCCTTCTTGAGGGGCTCTTCGGAGATGGGGAAGACGACGGCGTCGGGATGGTTCGCCTTGAGCCAGCGGACCGTTGTGACGACGGTGTTGGCGATTTCCTCAATCGGCGTGGGAATCCCCAGCTTCCCGAGCTTTTCCAGATAAAGCTGCGGGTCCTTCGTCGGGTTGTTCGACAAGAAGCGCACGGGCCTGCCCAGCTCGCGCAGCCCTTCGATGAGCCGCTTGGCGCCGGGCAACAGGTCGTCACCCAGATAAATGGTGCCGTCCATGTCGAAAATGTAGGCGTCGTAGAGCCTGTCAGGAGATGTGCGCCTCACTGCGTTCCTCTCTCGAGTCTTCCGGATTTCGAAATCCTGCTGGATTTCATTCTTTCGACCCTGCGCTTCAGCCTCGCGCTTCGATCGTTGGCGTGACAATGGTTCGAAGTGCGTGAGCTCGAAGTGCGCGACTTTGAAACATGGGCCTCGGGCCGGGGCGGGTCGCTGCCCCGGCCCGAGGGGCTTTTAGAACAGCGCCGCCAGGGAAACCACAATCGTGTTGCAGATCCAGATCGACGCCGCCGGGGGGTCGATGTGGGACGTGCCGCGGTTGTACCAGAGCCTGGCGAAGAACTCGCAGACGAAGGCGTTGAAGATGCCGAAGATGCCTGCGATCACCAAGGCGAGGGTTGCCATGGTCCAAGTCTTCGAATCCCACGTCGCGGTGGCCGTCCACTTGAAGTCGTCACCCATGAGGACGGGAAAAAACTGAACGGCCGCCAACCCAGCGATGTTCGTCACGTGGTGCTGAACCGGCATGTTGCGGTTAGTGATGAGGAACAGGATAATGACTGCCGAAATACCGAACGCGAAGGTGTTGGCAAAGGCTGCACCTCCAGGGACGTTGGCGGCCAGGAAGATCGACACAGCTCCTGCGAAGATGCCGAAAAGCGAACCGATGGCGATGAGAGGGCCGCGGTGCTCCTGCCACTCCAGCCAGCGGCCGTTCGGGCCGGGCTTAATCTTCTCGAGGAAGGTCTTAGCTCCGGGAGCGAAGGCGTGGGGCGAATGCAACGAGCCCTTGACGAGGCCCTTGCCGGGATCGCCGCCGAAGACGATGCGCGCGAGGATGCCGGAAATGAGAACCGTCAGGGCGACGGAATCGGTGTGGCCGCCGAACCACGGAATCTTCGAAATACCGATCTGGACGATGTAGCCGAAGATGCCGAAGATGGAGCCGACGTAGATGACGTCGGGGCGTCCAAGGCCGGCCAGCGGGGAGTTGACGTCCTTGCCGTCTTCCATGTATCCCTTGTATCTGGCGTAAACCGCCGCTGCCGCGCCTCCGGCGAAGGCGATATGCGGGCCCATGAAAGGGCCGAACGATATGTAGTCGAAGCCGAAGGAGTTTCCGGTGGCGGCGAAGACGCCCCACGATGCGAGTACGCAGAAGCCGGTGAGAACGAAGGCGTAGTTGCCTCCGATTGCAGCACCGACAGCGCCGCCCGCGATAGCGGCGAGGAGTCCGAAGAGGAAGACTCCCAGCGAAGCTGTAAACATCGATGTTCCTTTTAGGTCGGGCGGATGAGACATCCGCTAGGTGTGGTCCGCGATTCCCGACAATGGCAATCGCGCGAGTTTTTCGAGGCCCCTTCCCTTCGAGGGGCGTCGAAAGCAGTTCTAGCAGCCAGCCGAACCGTTTTCGTATTCTACAAGGACGTCAACGTTGGCTTTCGAGTGCGACGAAGGGTCAAACTCGTAGCCGAGGAACTCGCGAGCAAGCCTTCTGGCGAGCTCGAGTCCGATGACGCGCTGGCCGAGGCACAAAACGTGTGCGTCGTTTGAAAGGATGAGCCGCTCTACTGAGAAGCTGTCGTGCGCCGTGCTCGCGCGAATGCCGGGAACCTTGTTCGCAGAAATGGCCATGCCCATGCCCGTCCCGCAGCAGAAGATCCCACGGTCGGCCTTCCCTTCCGCGATGAGCCGGGCGCCGGCGACACCGACATGCGGATAGGCGGTCTTCTCGCCTTCCTTGACGCCTGCGTCGATGATCTCGTCGACGCGCTCATCCTGCTCGAGGTCCCTCTTGATGGCTTCTTTGTAGTCGTATCCTGCGAAATCCGCAGCGACGACGATGCGCAATCCCATGTTGTGCCCTTCCTTGCGACACTGTGTCAGCCGATCTGGGAACGCGTGTATTCCCACCTCGTCTGAAGCGACTCATTGTTCAAAAAGACTAACACCGGTCGTGTGAATCTTTTCGCATTCAATGTTAGTTTGAGCATACTTCTAGTTAAGTTAACCGTTTTGAGAGGATGTGCAAACCGTTTCTGCAACGATGTGCTGATCACTTTTCGTTGACATGGCGGGTAAAACGGTTGATTAAACGTTGTCGTGCCCTTCAAGAGCCCTCTATTTGAGCACGCAATAAGGCGACAGCCCGATTCACACCACGTCTGTTAATCGCCCCGACGACGGCGAACTCGACAAACCGCTCGCAACCCCGGTCACTAACTGCCCGCGCGTTGCCCCCGCACGTTGCGACGCTCCCGCGAACCCCGGTTGCCGGCCCTCGTCCGCGGGCCACGCGCGTGATGACCACCGTGCTGAGACGGTCGCCTGCAATCCACTGATTGACCGCGGACCACGCGCGTGATGACCACCGGAAGGATCTGTCGGACGCCGGCGGGCTCGGTTGCGTCCGCGGCGTCACGCCAGGCGGCAGCGGCGCTCTGGGGCACAGAAAGCGCTTAGTTGCCGTATAACGACCGAAGACAGGAAGCTTTGCGCAAGGCACTGACACCGAGCGGCGTCGACGTCACCGCCGAACTCGCACCCAAAGCCGCTGCGGAACTCACGGCGTCAACCGCAGCCATGGCCGCATTGGAAGCCGCCGCCATGGCCGCCGTCAAACCCGCGCGCTCCCTGCCCGCGGCGCGACGGTCACATCCACCCCGGCGTCGCGCATCCGGGCGACGAGCTCCTTCGGCGTCGCCGAATCGACGACGACGGTCGTGAACTCGACCATTTTGGCGAAGCGATAAAGCGCCTTGCGGGCAAATTTCGTGTGATCGAGCAGAAGAATCCGGGTCTCGGCCGATTCGAGCATCGCGCGCTTGACGGCGACGATTTCCTCATAGGGGTGGAAGCAGCTCCAGTCCGAGATTCCCGACGCCGAAACCATCGCGAAATTGGCGTGCATCTGGCTGATCATGCCGACGGCGGCCGTGCCGACGAGGCTCTCGGCCCATTCTCTGTAAACGCCGCCGACGATGATGAGATTTTCGGCGCCTGAACGCCCGGCTTCCTCCGCCACAAGCAGCGAGTTGGTGACGATGGACATCGAGGCTATGTCCCGCATCGCGCGCACCACCCACACGCCCGACGTCGAATCGTCAAGCATGATTGAGCTGCCCGAAGGCACCATTGCGGCAGCGCAGGCTCCGATCTGCTCCTTGGCGGCCTCGCTCTGATCCAGACGAAACCTCGCGGACGCTTCCTGCAGGCCCGACGCCTTGGCAACCACTTTCCCGTTGTGGCGCTGGAGCATGCCGGCTTCCTCCAGCCAAGAGACGTCGCGGTAGATCGTCATCGCCGAGACGCCCTGATCGTCGGCGAGCTCTTCGACGCTGACCGCGCCCTTTTTGATGACCAGCTCCGCCACTCGGGCGCGCCGGCTGCCCGGACTGTCTGCAGATTTGGCAGAACCCTCGTCGAAAGCGATTGGAAGCCTCACGCGCACCTCCTGTTTCACGGCAGCCCAACCGGGCGTTGCAGCCAAGCCGTTTCACGGCTGCCAAGCTTTTCACGGAAGCTTGGCCGTTGCGCCACAGCAAACCAGGCTCGCCGCGCATCGGGCCTGCCGCCAACCCTACCCCGGATTCGCCTTTCGTGCGCAGCCGCGGAGCCAACTGTGCACGGCATGACGGCCGGGCGCAAAGCCGACGGCGGCCGGGCGCAAAGCCGACCGCGGCCGGACGCCAAGCCGACGGCGGCCGGGTGCAAAGCCCCCTTCCCTGAACTTGTGACTCCTTTACAGCGTGGGCTATGGTTTACGTCAATCACGCGATACAGTGCCGTTTCGCCGCGAGAGATCGGGCAGTGCGGCAAACCCATTCCGATCGAAGGAGAACAATGTCGTTCGTTCATCTATCCCACATACTCGACCCTAAGGACGGCGCATTCCCCGGCGAGCCCACGCTGGAAGTCCGCCAGGACTCGGTGGTCAGCGAAACCGGAAAGCCGTTCAACTCGACGATCTCGACGCTGCCCAACCATGTCGGCACGCACATGGACGGCCCCCACCACTTCAACACAACGGGGCTAGATTTCCACGAGCTTCCCATTGAGTTCTTCGCCTACGAAGGCGACGAGGTGCTCGTCGTCGACCTCCCCCACCGCGGCAAGCCCCGCGAAGTCATCCTCAAGGAAGACATCGAGCCTTACGCCGAACAGCTCAAGGGCAAGCGGCTGCTCCTGCTGCGCACCGGGTTCGTCAAGATCAAGTTCACGGACCCGCACACCTACGAGCACGAGGGAGTGAGCATCCATCCAGAATTCTCGAAGTACCTCAACGAGGAGTTCCCCGAGCTCGCCTGCATCGGCGTCGACTTCCTTTCGCTCGGATCGCCGACGAACGACTACGGGCCCGAAGCCCACCGGTGGCTTCTCGGCAACTACACGGGCCACATCATTTGCGCCATCGAGGACATCAACCTCGAGCCGCTGGGCGACAAGAAAATCAAGGCGATCACGCTCGGCCCGCTGCGGGTCAAGGGCGTCGATTCCTCGCAGGTCAACGTCATGGCTTGGCTGGAGGACTAGGCGGGGCTTTGCCGGAAGGCCGAGCCCGGTCCTCGCCGGAAGGGCCAGGTGAAGGCTTTGCCCGAAAACCGACGAAGACTCGGATCGGCGGCTTCTCGCCAGGCGGGCCCGAGCACTTTGGAAGTTCTCGGACAAATGCGCTCGGCCGCTCTTTTGCGGCCGAGCTTTTGGCGATCCGCGGCCGGCTCAAGCGAGCGGCTCGCAACCGGCCCAAGCGACAAATCATGGCCGACCATGCGCGCAAGCCGGGGCGGCTCAGGCGGGCTGGCCGGGGCGGGTCGCCCCAACGCCCACGCACGCATGAAAGGCACAAATCGACGGCGCGCTGCCTTTCCACGCTGCAGCCGACGCCCACTCGGACGTAAAAAGTACCTTGATATATCATTTCGGCAAATTTTTGAAATTTATAATACACCAAGGGTTTTTCATCAGAGTATCATCGTAAGACCAGCGCGTGTTCGCGCCACCGAGACATCAGGCGTCGACAAAACGGCGTGTCCGCAGCTTTTCCCGAGGACACGCCGTTTTACAGCGATTTCATCGCGTCTTGTTGCTTGCAGGCCAACCGTCAGTTTGCGGCGCTCAGTCCGCTCGGCTGGGTGGTGTCCGCGCCTTGGCGTCGATTGTCCACGCCTGCGGTTAGGCCGTCCATCGACTCGGGTTCGGCCACGGCTACGACGTCCTGCGGCAGCTCGGCGTCGGCGTCGTAAGGGGTGAACGTGAACGTCACGGGGATGTTCTCCTCGTCGACGTCGGCCACGATCGTCTGCCCCTTGGCGAAGTCGCCGAATAGCAGCTTTTCAGAGAGCACGTCCTCAATGTCCCGCTGGATCGCTCGCCTCAGCGGGCGGGCGCCGAGCACAGGGTCGTATCCTCGGTCTGCGAGCAGCTCCTTGGCCCGCTTCGTCAGCACGAGGTGCATCTCCTGCTTGGCCAAGCGCTGATCGAGCTTGCCGACCATGAGATCGACGATGCGCAGGATTTCCTCGCGCTGCAGCTGCGGGAAGACGATCATGTCGTCGACGCGGTTGAGGAACTCGGGGCGGAAGTGCTCCTTGAGCGCTTCGCCCACGCGGCTCTTCATCCGCTCATACGAGGTGGTCGTGTCGCCGTCGAACTGGAATCCAGTGGTCACGCCCTTGGCGATGTCCTTGGTTCCGAGGTTCGTCGTCATGATGATGATCGTGTTCTTGAAGTCAACAACCCTGCCCTGCGAGTCCGTCAAGCGTCCTTCTTCGAGGATCTGAAGCAGAGAGTTGAACAGATCGGGGTGGGCCTTCTCGACCTCGTCGAAGAGAACCACCGAGAACGGCTTGCGGCGGACCTTTTCGGTCAGCTGGCCGCCCTCGTCGTATCCGACGTATCCCGGAGGGGCGCCGAAGAGCCGCGAAACGGCGTGCTTCTCCGAGTATTCGGACATGTCGAGCGTGATGAGCGCGGACTCGTCGCCGAAGAGGAACTCGGCGAGGGCTTTCGCCAGCTCGGTCTTGCCGACGCCCGTCGGGCCGGCGAAGATGAACGAGCCGCCCGGGCGGTTGGGATCCTTGAGGCCCGCGCGCGTGCGGCGGATCGCCTGCGAGAGCGCGACCACGGCCTCGTTCTGGCCGATGACCCTCTTGTGCAGCTCCTCCTCCATGCGCAGAAGCTTGGCGGATTCCGCCTCGGAGAGCTTGAAGACGGGGATGCCGGTGGCCATGGAGAGAACCTCGGTGACGAGGTCTTCGTCGACGACGGAGACGATGTCCATGTCGCCGTCCTTCCACGCCTGCTCGCGCTCAGCCCGCTTTTCGCCGAGACGCTGCTCCTCGTCCCGGAGCGAGGCGGCCTTCTCGAAGTCCTGTCCGTCGATGGCGGCTTCTTTTTCGCGGCGCACGGAGGCGATTCGCTCGTCAATCTCGCGCAGCTCAGGCGGGGCGGTCATCTTGCGGATGGCCAGGCGCGCGCCGGCTTCGTCGATCAGGTCGATGGCCTTGTCGGGAAGGAAGCGGTCGTTGACGTATCGGTCGGCCAGGGAGGCGGCCGTGTCGATCGCGTCGTCGGTGATGGTCACGCGGTGGAAGGATTCGTACCGGTCGCGAAGGCCTTTGAGGATCTCCACCGTCTGGGCGACCGTCGGCTGCTCCACCTGAATCGGCTGGAAACGCCTCTCCAAAGCGGCGTCCTTCTCGATGTGCTTGCGGTACTCATCGAGAGTCGTGGCGCCGATAACCTGCAGTTCGCCGCGGGCCATCATAGGCTTGAGCAGCGACGCCGCATCCAGGGCGCCTTCGGCGGCGCCCGCGCCGACGAGCGAGTGGATCTCGTCGATGAAGAGCACGATGTCGCCCCGCGTGTTGATCTCCTTGAGGATCTTCTTCATGCGATCCTCGAAATCGCCGCGGTAGCGCGAGCCCGCGACGAGTGACCCCATGTCGAGGGAGTACAGCTGCTTGTCTTTCAGCGTCTCCGGCACGTCGCCGGAGGCGATGGCCTGCGCAAGCCCTTCGACGACGGCGGTCTTGCCGACGCCGGGCTCGCCGATCAGCACGGGATTGTTCTTCGTGCGCCGGGAGAGCACCTGCATCACGCGCTCGGTCTCCATATGGCGTCCGATGACCGGATCGAGCTTGTGGTCGCGAGCCGACTGTGTGAGGTTGCGGCCGTACTGGTCGAGGACCGTCGAGCCGGCCTTCGTCCCCTCGCGGGCGCCTCCGCCCACGCCCACGGGCTCCTTGCCCTGGAAGCCCGAGATGAGCTGATTGACCTGCGAACGCACGCGCGTCATGTCGGCCCCGAGCTTCGTCAGGACCTGTGCGGCCACGCCGTCGGGCTCGCGCGTCAAACCGAGCAGAAGATGCTCGGTGCCGATGTAGGAGTGACCCAGCTGAAGGCCTTCGCGCATTGCGTACTCGATGACCTTCTTGGCTCGGGGCGTGAAGGGAATGTGGCCCGAGGGCGGCTCCTGGCCTTCGCCGATGATGTCGATGACCTGAGCCCGGACCTCGTCGAGCGTGATGTCGAGGGCTTCTAGCGCTTTTGCCGCCACGCCCTCGCCCTCGCGAATGAGGCCGAGCAGAAAGTGTTCAGTGCCGAGGTAGTTGTGCTTGAGGTTTCTGGCCTCGTCTTGCGCAAGCACAATGACCCGGCGAGCACGGTCTGTAAACCGTTCGAACATTGACTCTCCTTGTCGTGGATTGCACCGCCGAGGCCGCGGGTGGTGCGGGCCCGGCACGGCTCGGACGCGTTGACGCCCGGGCACGCTCATGGTGGTTTCACTCAACTCTATCGACGTTTTCCCGCTTTTTTACTACTGTTCGCCACAGGCGTGAGTACGGGCCCGCGCGGCCCCGGCGAAGTCAGGCTTCGATCAGCAAAGTGAACGGGCCGTCGTTGACGAGCTCCACGTCCATCATCGCGCCGAACTTCCCCGTTTCGACGTGCAATCCGTAAACCTTGCGCAGTTCCTCGGCGACAGCCGCGACGACCGGTTCGGCGACGTCGCCCGGAGCCGCGTGGGACCACCCCGGGCTCCTCCCCTTGCGCACATCCGCATACAGGGTGAACTGGGAAACGAGAAGCACGGACGCCCCTGCCTCTTCCGCGGACCGGCGCGCGTCGTCGTCTCCGTCGGCCCCGCGCAGCACGCGAAGCTGGGCGATCTTCCGCGCAGTTTTCTCAATCTGCGGCTTGCCGTCCCCGTGTGTGACGCCGAGCAGGACGCACAGCCCTTCGCCGACCTCCCCGACGACGTCGCCGGCAACCCGCACCTGCGCGCGCCTGACCCTTTGAACAACGGCTCTCATATTTCCTCCGTCTCAGACATGTTCGCCGCGCGTCCGATCCTATTCCCCAACGCGCGTCCGGACCATCCCCTGGCGCGCGTCCGGGCCATTCCCCGACGTGCGTCAAAGCCAGTGCCCGGCGCGCGGCCTTTTCCGCCGGGTCGCCAACTCGAATCTCGACGGCCTCGGACCGTCAGCCCGAGTCTCCCGACGGCCCCGGAGATCACCGGCCAATTCTCCCGACGGCCCAGGGAATCACCAACCCGAATCGCCACGGCCTCCTCCGCGGCGCCATCCCCCGCCTTTTCCCATTCGACGTCGCTCTGGGCCGACGTAGTAAATGGCGAGGATAAGCGCAACCCACTGCAAAATCCCATGGAGGGGAAGATACAGCGGCATGACGTAGGGCCAGACGAAGACGAGCAGGCTTGCCCCCAGCGCGACAAGCCAGAATTTCTTCGGGCGGGTCGCCGTGAAGTCCGCGGCGGGGCGCGCCAGGCACATGAGGAGCACGCAGGCGAGGAATGCGATGATGACGAGCCACACGGTCTGCCGGATCTCGTATCCAATGCTCCTGAGCGAAAAGGCGAGCACATCGGGGCCGTCGGCAGACAGCCGTTGCGCGAGGGTTGTGGGCGCATCGTCCGGCAGACTCGTCGCCAGTGCATTTTCCAGCAGACTCATAGTGGCTCCATGTTCCTTCTCGTGCGGCCCGGCTCGGCTTCCGACGTCGTGCGGCCCGGCGCAGCCCCCGATTCGACCCGACGGCGCTCGTCGCCCGATTCCGCCGGGCGCGCCTCGGCTCCCTTTTTTGCCCGCCGGAACTCCGCCCCCGGGCGTTCCGCGGGAGAGGCGCTCGACTTGCCCTCGGGATCGACTATCGGCGTCTGCCCGGCGCGGAAATGCCCGACGTCGAGCACAGCCTCGGGATCGAGTGCACGCCTGACGAGGGCCAAGGCGACTGGGCCGTCCTCCGGGTGTCGAACGGCGCTGGCGACCACGCCGACTTTCCGTCCGCCGCTTGTCACGGGGTCCCCCGTCCGGGGAAGCTCGTCGACCGGCCCTTCGAGGAACAGCTCGACGAGCCTGCGCGGAGGCCTGCCGAGGTTCACCAGCTTGGCGACCGTCTCTTGGCCGCGGTAACACCCCTTGTTCAAATGGACGGCTGTGCGCAGCCAGTCGAGTTCATGCGGCAGGGCCCGCTCGTCCACCTCGAAGGCAACGCGCGGCCTCCATCCTGCGACCCGCGCGGCCTCCCAGGCCAGCATTCCGGCGGGGGCCGCGCCGGCGCGTTCCAGCGCGGCCAGCAGCTTCCCGCCCTTGTCGGCTTCGACGACGCCGATCACCCGACGCCAGTCGCGAGCCGGGTGCTCGATGCCGCGGAGGGTGTAGGTCGCTCCCCCCTCGCTCACGCCGGGCCACGGATCGCGCCACACGAAAAGGGCCGTTTCTTCGAGCGCGGCCGCAGCGGATCCGCCCAACGGCAAGCCAATGCCTTCCGGCCCGGAATTGGCGCCGTCCAACCCCAGGCTAGAACTTTCCGACGGCGAGCCGGCGCCGCCCGCCCCGGGGCCGACCCCAGCCGAAGGCGAGACAGTCCCATCCGCCCCCGGGCCGGCCCTATCCGCCCCCGAGCCAGCGCCCTCCGACGGCGACTCAGCCGCCTCCGCTCGCCGAGACGCGCCAACGGGAACGAAGGCTCCGATCGTCAGCAGATCCTCACGCAGATTCACTTCCACGCGCATCGTAAAGACCATGGAGTTCAGGAAGTCCGCCCATCGCCGACCGTCGCCCCGGTCGCACAAAAGCCAGGCGACGTCGCCGTCGTCGTAGACAAACGCGCCGTTCTCGATGTGCCCGGACGGGCTGAAGAGAAGAGCCTCGGTCGAGGCGCCGGGAGCGATGTCCGCGAGCGCCTGGCTCAGCAGCGAGTGCAGCCAGCGGCGCCTGTCCGCTCCGCGCACGGCGACGACGTCAAGCCCCACAACCGTGAATCCGCGCCCTTCTTCCAGCGCGCGCCACTCCCCCGCGGGGTCGCCGTAGTGGGCGGGCACGTGTGCGTCGACGCTCGCAGCGGCCTCGTTTGCGACGACGTCGTCTGCAGCGTCGGCCGGAACGCCACGGCCGTCCACAGCACCGTCGCCTAAAACGCCGTCGGCGCCGCCCTCCGCGCTTTCGCCGCCAGCGGCTCCGCCGCCCGAAGAATTGTCGATGTCTCCGGGGAAGACGGCGCCTTCGAGGACTCCGAGGGCCGCGCCTTCAAAATTAGCGAAGAAGGCCTTTTCGAGCTCGCCCATCAGCCCTCGTCCCGAGAGAGCCGGCCGGCCATATACGTTCGCATCTCGTGCCCGAAGGCAGCGATGTCGTAGGCGTAGAACAGGTCAGATTGCACGAGGCCCGCGACGATCTTCGCGCCCTCGAAAGCCGCGGCCGTGGGAACTGAGGCTATCGCGTCCGCCGCGAACTGGAGGCGCGGACCGTCGATGAGGCCCGCCCATGTGATCGCGTGCCCGGCGGGGTTGGCGCTCACGGCTTCGAGAACCGTCGCGCCGTCGTGCTTTTCCGTTCCCGGAGCCGCGCGCACGAACCCGGACGAGCGCGTCCACAGCGAATCTTTTGTGAGGCGGGAGTATGCGGACAGCCCCGGTTCCTCCCTGTCGACCGCGCCGGCTTCTTCTTGTGCAAGCCACACCTGGGATTCGATGCGCAGGTAGGGGCCGCCGTCGTCGTTGTCGACCGTCAGCTCGTGGAGGTAGGCCGAAGCCTCGACGCCTTCGTACTCGAGGACGCCCGCGCCCTTCCATGAGCCGACGATCCAGGCCATGGGATACGTTTCGGGCGCGAGGCCCTCCGGGATGCTGAACACCATGGTTCCAGGTTAGGAGACGGCGAAGCTGAGGGCATAGACGATGACGCCAAGAGCGCAATGCGGGACGACGGCGAGGGCGGCGGCGCCCGCCTTCGTCGATGCGACACGGCTTCGGGCCGCGCCGTCGGCCAATCCGGAGGTCGCGCCGAAGGCGAGAGCCATCGCTGCCAGCCAGGCAAGGGACCGGGTTTCAAAGCCGAGGCCCGTCACGTACAGGTAGATCGCGCCGCCCGCGAAAGAGTAGAAGAAACTGCGGGCAATAAGCCTGGCGGGACTGCTCGACGCGTCGGAGGCGGAGGCATATCGGCCGAGCCCGCCGATCAGCAGGCACATGCCCGCAAGGACCACCGCCCCTGCTTCGTAATTGCGCAGCAACAGGGGCCAAAAGCCCGAGGCGACGATCAGGATCGACCCGAGGAAAGTCGCCGAAACGCTCCCCAACAGATTCTCGCGACCGTCCTTTCGAAGCATTTCCGCCATGAAACAGAGGAAAATGGAGCCGGCGGCGACGAAGGCGAGGCTCTCATACCCGGCCGACGCCGCGAGCACGGAGGCTGCGGCGACGAGCGAAAGGACTCCGCGGGCGAGCCTCGGGTTGCGAATCCGGGCCGCTTCAGGCCATCCGCCGACGACGACGGCCGCCAAGCCCAACATGACGACGATGCCCGGGATCGACGACGGCGCCACGAGAGCGTCGCCGTTGCACACGTCGAGGTCCACCGTCCCGCAGTTCCCGTCGGGGCATTGGGCGGCGCACGGGCCTTTCTCGTAGACGACGGCGGCGATTATCCCCGCGGCGCCCAGCGCCACGGCCGCGCAAAATGACGTCACAAGCGCCGCCGCCTTGGGCGTGAAGGAGATCGACGGGCGCCTCGACGATGCGCCGCCCCCGCCCTCCCGGGAAACGGCCGACGCGCCGTCCCCCGCGATCCGAGCCTTCTTGGCGCGTTCAGCCGCGGCATAGGGGCTCGACGTTACAGTCGGTTCGTCGGGATTGCTCGAATCGCTCATACTTCGAATTCTTGCACGTTAAGGCGCGCAACGTGGAACCGCGCACGCCCTGCCGCCGAAACCACAACCCGGGCGGCGCGCGGGAGTCCGGGAGGCCCGATCGCATCCCGGCCCAACCGCCGAAAGCACGCGGGCAACGCGCGTCCAATCCGGACGCGCAAGAACGTGACACACCCTACATGACCGTGTTATGCTCGTTTCAGACATCGGATCGCGAAAGCCCCGGGCTCCAACTATTGCCGCTGCGAGCGGCCTTCGCGCCGACTGGCGCTCTCAGGTCCGGTGTCCTTCATGGAGAGGGCCGCTTCTATGCGGCCCTCTCTTAATTGGCTCTTTCTGCAATTGACGACGGAGGCATCCGAGACGATGCAGCCATCCCATTGTCGGCACAGGCACCCCATTGTCGGCACACGCGCCCCATTGTCGGCGCAGGCGCCCGCTTGCCGGTGTATGTTCCCGCTCGACGAGGCAACGTCCGCGGGCGCGGGACTCCCAGGATTCGCCGTCGGGCCTCTCCGCGTCGCGACGCGCAGGCCACAGGCTCCGCACATAGAGTTTTTCCGACATGCCAAGCCTAAAACTCTCAAACACCTCAGCCCTTCCCACCGCATTGTCCGCTCGCATTAGTCAGCAGTCCCCAATGTGTCTTATTCTGAACATTGGACCGCGTCCATACGAATGCGGCACAGGAGAATTCAGGAGATCCCAGTGTCCCCAAAGTTCAAGAAGACCGACACGCTGTTTCAGCTGCTCGCAACTCAAGCTTCCTTCCTTGTGACGGCCGCCGACAGGCTCTCGGACGTCATCAACGCGTCTCCGGCGGACCGGTCGACGTTGCAGCAGAAGCTACACGAAGCCGAGCAAGGCGCCGACGAAGCGTGCCATTCGGTCTTAAAGCTCATCAACCAATCGTTTGTCCTCCCTTTTGACAGGGAGGATTTGTATTCGCTCGCAGACGATCTGGACGACGTCGTCGACCTCATTGACGAAGCCGGAGACAACATCGTCCTCTACAAGCCGCTGACGCTTCCCGACGGCGCGAAGACGCAGATTGAACTGTTGCAAAGATGCGCACAGCTGACCCAGAGCCACATCGGCAACCTCGCCTCGATCAACGAGAACATCCGCGAATACTGGGTGACTCTCAACGAAGTCGAGAACCAGGGCGACAAGCTCTACCGGTCGATGATCGCCGAGCTTTTCAACGGCGGGACCGACGCCCTCGAAGTGCTCAAAATCAAGGCCGTTCTCGACGCCCTCGAGGGCGCCTTGGACGCCTTCGAAGACCTCTCATCGACGGTGGAGTCGATCGCCATAAAGGAGTCCTGACGCATGGAGGGCACCCTCGCTTTAGTTTCAGTCATCGTTGTGGTCGCCCTGATCTTCGACTTCACCAACGGCTTCCACGACGCCGCCAACGCAATAGCCACCGCCGTCGCCACCCGTGCCCTAACTCCTAGGCGAGCCCTCGAAATGGCCGCGGTCATGAACTTCGTCGGATCGCTTCTGGGCCAAGAAGTGGCGAAGACGATCGGGGACGGAATCGTCGAGATTTCGCCCGACGCCGGAAAGGTCGGTCTCGTCCTGGTGTTGGGCTCCCTCATAGGCGCCATCGCATGGAACCTCGTGACGTGGTGGTTCGGCTTGCCGTCGTCGTCCTCCCACGCACTCATCGGATCCCTCGCCGGGGCGGGCTTGGCCGTGTCTTTCGCGGTTCACTGGGGCGTCATCTTCGACAAGGTCATCGTCCCAATGATCGTCTCCCCCCTCGTCGGCTTCACGATCGCCTACGTGCTGATGAAGCTGTTGCTGATGGCGATGGCCAAGGCCGCCTACCGGAAGACCATGCGCGGATTCCGCTACGCCCAGCGCCTTTCCTCGGCGGCCATCGCGCTGGGCCACGGCCTCCAGGACGCGCAGAAGACGATGGGCGTCATCGTCATCGCGCTGACCGCGGGCGGCTACCACACGTCCACCAACGCGGACATTCCCCTGTGGGTCATTCTTTCAGCGGCGGCCGCGATCTCGCTCGGCACGTACTCCGGGGGAATGCGCATCATGAAGACTCTGGGGTCGAAGATCATCGACCTCGACCCAGCGCGAGGATTCGTCGCAGAGTCGGTTTCCGCCAGCGTTCTCTACACCACAGCGTTTCTCTGGCATGCACCCATCTCGACGACGCACACCGTCACCGCCTCGATCATGGGCGTGGGCGCGACGAAGCGGCGCTCGGCCGTGCGCTGGGGCATAGCCGGCAACATCGTCACCGCCTGGGTGCTGACCTTCCCCGCTGCGGGCTTGGTCGGTTTCGTGGCGACGTGGCTGATTCAGGCTGTGGCAGTTTAGCCCTGGCCCTGACCGGCCATTGCTGCCTCAACCCCTGTTGCCGCCCTGGTCGGCTCTGATCTGCTGCGGCGACTCTCCGCTGCTCTGATGTGCCGCTGCCGGCTCCGGCTCGACGCTGCTCGCACTGACTCGCAGTCACTGGCCTTGGCCGCTCTCGCTAACTCTGACTTACTGCTGTCCACCAGGGCGGGCTGCCATCTCTTCGTCGGCCCCAGCCCCCCACTGTTGACTCCCGCTCAACACCGCTCTGACGCTGGCCGACCACTGCTGGCGCTGCGGCCATCGTCGGGGGCTTTACCCTGTTTTGGACAGTTCCTCCGCCGAGCAAGCCTTTGACGTTAGGCTGGCGTTTGCACGGTCGGCTTGCAGGCTCGCCCGTGGATTTGGAACGTCTGTTCTTTCTGGAGTTGGGGAGATTGAATATGGCCGTCCTCAGAAGACGCTTTTCCCGTCTCGTTGTCTGCTTGGCTAGCATCGTCACTTTGCTTTTGGCTGGATGCAAGATCGACGGAACGGTCGAGTTCCAAGCCGATGGGAGCACGAAAATCAATCTGACCTTCGAAGACTCCGACGGACTACTGGCCAAAATCCATCAAACATGTGAAGGGCTCAGACTTTCTATTAAGGCAGAAATGACCTTCATTAAGAATCCGAAGGTAGAAGATATCACGTCCCCTGGTGGCCATCTCACCTGTAGATTGACATCGAACGAAGCTCTAGGAGGAAATGTGCGTTTTAGTGAAAATAATGACACTTACTTTTTTATTCTTCCGAGTATGGAAATTAGCGAAGATTATAGTGATTTTAAGACAAGAATAGTAGTAACTATGCCAGGAAAGATTCTCAAAACCAGTAGAGGACGAATAGATAGAAACAAAGTCATAATCGATAGCTTTGATTTTTTTACTCGCGGAACCTCAATTACGTCAAAGAAGACCCAAGACGCAGCGGACAGTTCTGCCGGTTCCTCGGGTGGGAGGTCTGGTGTGTCGTCGTCTTCGGTCTCTGGCGGGTTTCCCGCGTGGGGGTGGGTCGGCGCCGGCGCCGCAGCCACGGTCGTTGTCGCGGTTGTTGCTTTCATAACTGGACGCAAAAGACGCGCAGTGAGCAGGGTTTCTGGACAGGCCACAGTCCCGCACCAACAGGAGACATAACCGCACAGAGCGCATAAGGAGACCTGCTGGGCCCCGTTTCTGCTGCCCGGCAGTGGCTGCGATCCCCTTTTTTGGATTCGAGAATGCTGCGTTTCGTCGAGGGCCTTGCGTCTCGTCGCGGACACCTTCCTGGCAACCGAATCCCCCGACGAGCAGGGGTCTCGCCCCTGTGTTGTGGACACTGGCCCGACGACCGTGTCCCGCAGGACCTAGCCAATACCTTGCCCCCGTGTTGTGGACACTGGGGGCATTAGGCCGCTTAATTTAGCAGTAGTTCTTTTCTCGTGGATTGTCAAGGGTCGCGGTCGCAGAATGAGAGCAGCGTGTGAACAGTGTGGCGGGCGATCCAGACAACGCGTGCCGCGGCGGGCCGGTGCGGGAGTGTCCCGTGTGGCTTTGCCGGGACGAGATTTCGCGTCTCAGGGCGGCGCGGAATCGGCTCAGCCAGAGCGTTGTCGGCAGGGGACGAGGCGATTCCCATGGATTGAAACGGCCCCGAGATTCTTGCATAAATCGGCACACCTGGCGGAATGTGTGACTGATCGGGACTTCGTCCTCATTCTTGGACGGTTCCTTCGCCAGGCGATTCTGGGCGTTAGGCTGGTGTTTGCACGGTCGGCTTGCATAGGCTTGCCGGTCGGTTTCGAATGCTTGTCCCTTTCTGGGAGTTGAGGAGATTCAAGTATGATTGCCCTAACGAAACGCTTTCGTCGGCTTGTTGTCTGCTTGGCAGGAGTCATTGCCTTCCTTCTCACCGGATGCAAAGTCGACGGATCGATTGAGTTCCAAACCGATGGACGGGTGCTGATCGACCTGATAGTCGAAGATTCCGACGGAAAATTAACTAAAATCAATCAAACATGCGAAGCCCTCCGCATCATGGTCTTAGGACAAGTTAAATTTATCAAAAATCCAAAAATTGAAGACATCACGCCACCAGGTGGACACACGACGTGCAAGGTGACCTCAAACGAACCATTTGTCGGAGGATTCGGTTTTAAAGAAACTAAAGATACGTACTCTTTCGTATTCCCCAATAACCACCTAGAAGAAGACTATAGCGACTTTAAGACAAGAATTGTTGTCACAATGCCAGGAAAAGTACTTAAGACCACTAAAGGTAAGGTAGATGGCAATAAAGTTATCATTAACAGTTTAGACTTCGCCAACACCGGAATTTCTATTACGGCGCGAAAGGGGCAGGGCACTTCTGTTGATAAGTCTGCCGGTTCTTCGGGTGGGAGGTCTGGTGTGTCGTCGGCTTCGGTCTCTGACGGGCTTCCTGTGTGGGGGTGGGTCGGCGTCGGCGCCGTAGCGGTCGCCGTTGTCGTGGTTGTTGCCTTCATAACTGGACGCAAGAAACGCGCAGCAGCCGGGGCTTCCGGGCGGGGCGGGCCAGGGACGGAGCCTGCGGTCCAGCAGGAGCTTGCCCCTCGGGGGCGGCGGCCGCACTAACAACCGCACGGCCCGGTCAACGCGGAACGGGCGGGTGTGGGCACCAACTGGTGCCCACACCCGCCCGTTTGTTGTGTGTTTGTGTCTTATCGGGGTTGGGCGTCGTTATTTTCTTCGCGGCGTCCGGCTTCGAGGAAGGTCACGGTCTTGTCGTCCTCGTAGGGCGAGACCGACGGGGTTGCTCCGCTGTCCCGGCTGCGTGTGTTCTTTTTGTCAGGTCTGCCGGTCAGGCTCGACAGGGCCCGCGAGGAAGATCCGGTGCGAGCCTCGGCCTCGCGGGAGCCTGAACGCGGGGCATTGCCGACCTCGGTCTGGCGCGTGCCCGACTGGGATAACCTGCCGGTAGGGGTTTGCCCCCTGGCGGGGGCGGCGGTTCGTGTTGCGCCGCCGCGACTTGTTTGCCTGGTTGGCGTGCGTTCGACCGATGAGGCGCTGCGGGTGGCCAATCCCCCACGCGAAGAAGAGCCCGCACCTCGCGAGGCACCAGTGCCGTTGGCGGCTGGGGTGCGTCCGCCGGTCAGCACACGGGCCCCTGAGCCCCGGGCCGGGGTTCGCCCACCAGACTGCCCGGCCGAAGCTGCCGAGGTCGTCGGGGTGCGCACGGCGGTGGTCGCGCCACGAACAATACTGGCCGAGCGGCCAGAGGCTGCTGGGGTGCGTACAGCGGTAGTTGCTCCGCGAACAATCCCGGCCGAGCGGCCAGAGGCTGTCGAGGCAGGGCGGGCGATCCCGGTGGCACCGCCCCGCACCGCACCGGCC
>ERZ772924.481-NODE-481-length-19201-cov-120.985428_pt1 | contig 19201 bp, 13 predicted proteins | sample MGYA00512116_ERZ772924 | MGnify/ENA primary metagenome ERZ772924 (study PRJEB29015, sample SAMEA2737920) | human oral metagenome | biome: human oral; feature: human-associated habitat; material: dental | place: China | collected 2134 ...
CTGTCACCCGGTTGGCCTCGATCGCGGCGAAGGCCTCGTCGAAGGCGGCGCTGGCGCACATCACTGCGGTCCCGCCGCACAGCAGCGTCCCCAGGACGCCCGGCTGCGCCAGAGGGAAGTCGTGGGAGCTCGAGAGCACCGCAAGGTAGACGCTGTCGGGACCGATGCCGCAGCGCAGAGCGGCCGCCCTCGCATTGCAGGCATAGGCCTCGTGCACCCGCGGGATGATCTTGGGTTCGCTCGTCGTGCCCCCGGAGAGCAGATTCAGGGCCGCGTCCCGGTGTCCAGGCCCGGCCACCGGCAGCGGCGGGGGCTCGGGATCGGCCGTCCCAGGCAGCGGGGGCAGTCGGTGGCACGGCGCGGGTCCGGCGTGCTCAGGGCCAGCGTCGGCGTAGAGGAGACGGATGCCCAGCTCCTGCGGATCGGCTTCCTCGACCATCGCGACGCAGTCGAATCCGAGCTGGTCCCGCCCCCCGATGTAGGCGACGGGACGAAGCTGCCGGGCCAGCCGGACCAGTTCGCTGTGACGGTGTGAGGGCAGCATGAGCGTCGGGACGGCGCCGATCCTCATGAGCGCGAACAGGCTCACCAGATAGGCGGCGCTGTTCGGCAGCTGCACGAGCACCTGGTCTCCTCCCGACAGCCCCGCCTCAAGGAATGCCCGGGCCCAGTGCGCGATCGTCAGGTCCAGCTGCCGATAGCTCAGCTCTGCGTCTGGGGCGACGACGGCGCGGCGCTCGCTGTGGCGCAGGCAGACCTCGTGCAGTTCCTCGCACAGGCTCCTCCTGCGCAGATGACCGCTCGCCTCATAGGCGTCAAGGATCTCCTGTGCCCTCATCCGCGCCCCGGCACTCATGCGAAACTCACCTCGATGGTGCCGTCCCCGATGCTGCACCTGAGTCGTTCCTCGGCCTGCGCGCCCAGGCAGATTCCCACGGCTGTCTCGCTTCCGGCGTAGCGGATCTCCTCGATCCGCGTGAAACCATTGGGATGGGCTGATGCGCGGTGCGTGTCCACCGCGAACGGGGTGACGAACATCGGCACACTCCAATCGTCCGGCACCAGACAGCGGCAGGAGAGCCGACGCCCGTGCGGGTCCTTCCTGGCGACCGGCGAGATCACCGTTGACCGGTCGTGCACGGCGCACAGATGTTCCAGGGCCGTGAACTTCTCGCGTTCGACCTCGAAGACGATCCGGCTGTAGCCCTGCGGGGCCTGCGCCAAGCGGTCATAGTCCTCGACCATGCGCCGGTGCCCTGTGAGCGCGAGAGCACCGCGCACCACGGCAGGCATGTGGATCCCCGCGATGATCTCCACATAGGGGCCGGTGGAGAAGTAGATCAGCGCATTGTGCGGGTCCTTGGCCTTGCCGTACTCGACCTCGAAACCCTCGGCGCGGAACTCGGCCACGGCCTGTTCCAGATCGTCCGCCTTGTAGATGACATGTCCGATCCTGGCCATGCTTGTCAATCCCCCTGGTCCTGCTCGAAGTGGGTCAGGATCGAGCGATAGTTCTTCTCGGTCAGGCAGTCGGAGTGCGAACCACTGATGATCCCGGTCCGCAGCTGCCCCAGGACGGTGCTGGGCCAGTCGACGTCGCCGCCGAGCGAGGGATAGAAGCCATCGACTCCGCGCTCGGGCTGCAGAGCGAGCACCGTGCCCAAGTAGACATCCGGCCGGTATCCGATCGTCCCGCGCAGGGAGTGCCGGAAGACGTCGTAGAGGATCTCGAGCATGGCTCGGGCGCTGCCCGCATCGTTCTCGTAGCCCTTGACCGTCTCGTAGATCCGCCGGCGTCGATGCTTCGGCGACATGCGCGAGCAGGCAGAGAAATAGGAGCCGAGCGAGGCGTAGCGGCCGTCGAGGGCGCACAGCTCCTCGTCCGTGATGTCCCTGTTCTGGCCACCGAGGATGTGTTCGAGGCCCTCACGGAGCAACTCGATGCTGAAATCAGCGCCGAGAGCCCGTGGGTCGGCCTCGACGACGCACCCGTAGGCGAACTCGCACAGCATCTCGTTGGCGATGCGGTGCGGGCACAGATGGGTGCTCACCGCGACCACCCTGCAGACCCGGCGCCCCAGCTCGGTGAGGATCTTCGCCGTCTCCAACGCGAAGAAGCCTCCGATGCAGTAGCCGACCAGCTCGTAGCTGTCCATGTCCAGTTCCAGCAGGTCCTGTGCGTAGAGGCGCGCCCGTTCGGCGATGAGAGCATCAGTGGGACTGGCCAGGTACTCGTCGGCGTCACCGGAGGTGAAACCGACGTGGGCCGTTGCGGGGCTGCGCTCCATGAGCGCCGGAACCAGGAGATCGTAGTCCTTGATGCGCCCGGTACCGGCGTGGAAGAAGGCCCGGCACGAGCCCTGGTCCTCCCCGAGCCCGTAGACGTGCAGGCGCTGTGCACCAGCAGCAGCCGCAGAAGGCGACGAGACGGCAGGGCCGCTCGGAGCCACCCGCGCTCCATCTGTGGCGACCACGGTATCGGCGGTCGTCTGGGGGTCGGAGACCTCAACCGCCCCACCACCGAGGGCCTCGGCGATCCCGGCGACCGTGGGCTTCTTGAGCATCTCACGCATGATGAGATCCCAGCTCTGGTCCTTCAGCGCGTCGATCTCCTGGCGCATCCTTGTGACGGCCTTGGCCATGAGCAGCGAGTCGCCACCGGCTGCGTAGAAGTCCTCGTCGCGGCCGATCCGCTCGTTCTCGAGGACATCGCGCCACAGGGCCGCGATCCGCTCCTCCAACCCCCCCTGGGGCGCGGCGAGCGGCTGCTCCTCGGATTCCTGACGGGACGTGAACGAGCTCAGGAGAGCCTTCCTATCGATCTTCCCGTTCGCACTCAACGGCATCGCGTCCATCACGGTGAGGGATGCGGGCACCATGTAGCCGGGAAGCATCTCGCGCAGAAAGCCCGTCAGCTCCTCCTCGTCGATCCTGCGCGCACCAGGCTCGGTGAGGACGAACAGGCGCTGGCCGCACTCGCGCAGCGGGTCGAACCGGCCGGGGTACTCGGCGATCCTGCGCAGTCCCGCCCTGGTGAAGACTCCCTCCCACTGCTCCTCGTCGAGGAAGACCCGATGGCCGTCGGCGCGCACATCGGTGAACTCGACCAGGCTCATCTTGATCGATATCGAGATGAGCGCGGCGTAAAGCTCGGTGACCGGTTCGATCATGACGATCACGCCGTCGGGCCGCCGCAGCTGGTTCAGCCGGGCGAAGGTCTGGTCGATGTTCACCGCATTGTGCAGGACGTTCGCACAGACGATCACGTCGTAGGCGCCCAGCTCGACGTCCTGCCCGGCACACTCGGCGTTGATGTCGAAGAGCCCGTAGCTCATGAAGCCGTAGTCGCGATAGCTCTCCCTCGCATTGCGCAGGAAGAAGGTGGACAAATCGGTGAACCGGTACTCCGCGATGTTCTCGGGGAGCTTAGGCAGGATGTACGTGGTGCTGGCGCCCACGCCCGCCCCGATCTCCAGGACACGGATCGGGCGGTCCCCGCGTGACTCGGCGACTCTCGCCACCGCCTCCGCGACGGCCGCATTGGTGGCCTCGCTGATCCTGTTCTCCGCGTAGATGGCGTGGGCGTTGTCGGTCCTGCCGCCGGGGAAGAACAGCTCAAGAGGATTCACCTCGCCACGGATCTGGCGCAGCAGTGTGCCCGCCGCGTAATGCTGGTACTCGAACAGAGCGGAGCTGTTGAGCACCCGGGCCTCCATGGCCGCGAAGTGGTCCCAACGTTCGGCCATGCGGTAGTGCTCGAGGCTCTCGGACGTGAGGGTGAAGCCCCCCTCGTCGGCCTGCAGGACGCCCTCAGCCGTGAGCATGCCGAGCCAGCGACCCACCAGCTCCCGGTACTCGGGATCGGGCCTGAGCCTGGCGACGATCTGCTCCTGGGAATGAACCGCCCCTGGCTCGGTGAAAAGCCCAGCCTCGACGAAGGCCGCCAGCAGAGCGGCCAGGGCGGCCTCGTTGCCGGCCTTCGTCCATGCCGCATAGCATGCGGCGTCGGGACCGCCGGCGTCACCCGAGGACCAGCGCTCACGCAGCGCCGCGCCCAGCGCCTCGGGTGTGTCCGCCCGCTCTTCATCTGCCGCAGAAGAGCCCTGCTGCTGGGCGGGCGTCACGAAGGCCCTCAGCTTCTTACGGCCGTCTGTCTCTTCCACGACTACGACGGCACGGCCGATGTCCTGGTGCTCTTCAAGGACGGCCTCGATCTCACCGATCTCGACCCGGTAGCCGTTGATCTTGACTTGGGTGTCCGCCCGGCCGTGGAAGTCGATCACCCCGTCCGGGCGGTAGCTGCCGATGTCGCCGGTGTCGTAGAGACGGCGGCCCTGCTTGGCCGAGAAGAAGAATTTGCGTTCCGTGGTCTCGGGATCGTTGAAGTAGCCGCTCGCGAGGCTCTCGCCGCTGATGTGGATCCTACCCCTGACCCCGTCGGGGCACTCGTTCATGAATGCGTCGAGTACGTACATGCCCTGACGGGACAGGGCGCTGCCGTAGGGGATGTTCTCCTCGCCGGTGTGGCCGTTCATCCGATGGTGGATCGACCAGATCCCTCCCTCCGTGGCCCCGCCGAGGCTCACGAGTTCGGCGCGGGGGAAGTGCGAAGCGGCCTGGGCGGGCAGGGTGCGGGCAATGAGATCACCCGAGAGCAGGACGAGCCCAAGAATCTCATCGGGTGCCAGGCCAGCAGCCACGCGCTCGGCCAGGAGCATCTGGAACAGGGCGGGCACCGAGTTCCAGGTGTCCACCCGCCAAGTGCGCATCAGTTCGATCCAGCTGCTCGGGTCCTTCGCCTCGGACTCAAGGGGCAGGACGAGGCGTCCCCCGCTCGCGAAGGTCCCGAAGACGTCGTAGACGGACAGATCGAAGGACAGCTTGGACAGGCCGAGCACCGTCCGCGGAGTTGCTCCCGCGAGGCGCTGGTTGACGTCCTCGATCGTGTTCATGGCGGCGGTGTGTGTCATTACGACGCCCTTGGGCGTTCCCGTACTGCCGGAGGTGAAGATGATGTAGGCCGTGTCCTCCGCCGGACCGGCCACCGGAACCGTCCCGTCCCAGGACAGTGGGCCCAATGCGTCGACGTCGACGACGGCCAGCTGCCCGTCCGTCGCGCGATAGTTCGCATCGGCGATGATCGCCCGGGGGCGGCACAGCGAGATCATCCGGCGCTGGCGCGCCGACGGCTGGTCGTGGTCGACGGGGACATAGGCCGCTCCTCTGGAGACGACGGCGAGAACCGCCGCCACCTGCCAGACGCCCTTACCCAGGACGATCGCGACCCGGTCCCCTCTGCCAACCCCGGACAGCTGCGCGTCCACGGCTTGGACGTGGCCGGCGAGCTCGCTATAGCTGAAGCTCTCGCCGCCGCACACCAGTGCGCACGCCTCGGGCTGGCTCTGGGCCCTTCCCCAGAAACCAGTCTGGAGTGTCCGGGGCGCCAGCGGCGCGTCTCTCCGGTGGATCCGCTCACGCACCTGCTGCTGCCGCTCGCCCAGCTGCACGATGTCCTCGGCATGCCAGGGCTCCTCCTCGGCGCCGAGCAGCCGCTCGAGCGCCTCGGTGAAGGCCTCCCACATAGCCTCGAGGACCGCGGGCGCGAGGATGCCCTCGCGGACGTCCCAGTTGATGTTGCAACCGCCGGCCTCCTCGAAGGCCTGGCAGTCGATCCAGACCTGCGGTGTGCGACTGACGCCATGGACGAGTTCAAGGGCTCGTCCTTCCCTGCGTCGCAGACCGGCACCCAGCGCCCCGGTGAAGACGATCGGCACGACGGCACTTCCGCCTCTGGCCCGGCCGAGCTCGCGCAGTACGTCGAGGCCGCCGAACGCCGAGTGAGAAAGCTCGTCGACGAGCTGCTCCTGGGTCTTGCACACCCGCTCAAGGAAGCTACCGGTCTCCCGGCGGCTGGCGTGAACGCTCACCTCGGTGAAGTCCCCTATGATGCGCTCGACGCCCGGGAGCTCATCACCGCGGTTCATCGAGGTGATGTTCACGCAGAACTCCGGCTGGGAGGACCAGCGCCGGATGACATCGATGTAGGCGGTCAGCAGCACATTCGACGGTGTCACGCCGAAGGCAGCGGCCCGTTCCACCAGCAAGGCCCACTCGGCAGGGCCGCACCGCCAGCTATGACGGGTGAAGCGGACCGTCTCCCCCTCGCATCTCTGCGGGGCGGTGAGAATCGGCAATGAGGGCCTCTCCGGCATGGACCCGATACGCCCGAGCCAGTACTCCTTCGCGCTCTCGTACTCGGCGCGCCCGGCCGGGGTCTCCTCGCGGATAGCCCGCGCAACCAGGACGTCCCTGAAGGTAGCCCGAGGCAGGGGCTCCAGCGGCTTGCCCTCGTAGAGGTCCATCAGTTCCTCGACCATGACCGAGACGCTGATGAAATCGGCGATGATCATGTCGATCGAGAACTGCAAGATGCTGCACTCTTCGAACTGGAGGATCCGGAAGCAGTGAAGGGGCCAAGCTCCCAGCGGATAGCTCCGCTCCTCCATCTCGCGGCGGTGGCGCAAATGCTCCTCGTCAGGCGACTGCGGATCATGGCCACGCAGATCGATTTCCTCCAGCCGCGGCATCCTCTCGACGGGCAGTTCCTCAGGAGGGACAACCCGCAGCGAGTCCGGGGGCAGCACGAATGCCGAGAGCATGTCGTGGCGGCGGATCAGTTCGTGCCAAGCCCTCTCCAGCCTCTCGCGCCCCACTGGCTGTGTGCGCAACTCCGCATAGCTGTGGCAGCCGGTCCCACCGAGTTCGTAGCCGGCGTGCTGGCCGGTGGCGTAGGCCCGCTGAATGTCCGTCATCCCGAAGGGCATGAAGCGCGCGGCGCTATCATGCTCGATAGCTTTCTCGGCCCTCAGGTACTCAAGGATCTCGGCCTTGTGACTCCTCAGGCTCGCCAGGTCTGCTGGGCCCAGCGCGCCCTTGGGTGACCGGTAGCCCAGTCTGTCCCCGTTGGCCCACAGGACGATGCCCCGCTGCTGGAATTCTTCAACCAGTATTGCGATGTTCACTGGAAGCTCTCCTGACATTCTCGAAATCACGAGCGAGTCGCTCTGGGCACCGTCATCTGGGTGCGCCATCTGGCATCCGCTCCGTGAGGTGCGCGAGGGAAAGGAACCGGGGAGGTGTCTCAGCACCCAACGGTTCGGCCGGGCCCATGAGCTGGCCTGCATGGGCCCACACCGCGCAGAGGGTCAGCATGTACTCGGCCTCGCGGGCCCGAGCCGCCGGGCTACCCGTCTCCTGGCGGAGCGCATCGAGGAATCCGGCAACGGCTGAGGGCCAGATGCGCTCGAACTGGCAGCGCCTGGTCACCTCGGTCTCGACGGCGAGGCTCTCATGCAACCGGACGGTGCTCAGGGCCTCGTCGGCCTCGATCTCCAAGAGACCCTCCGTAGTGCGGGGGGTTGTGACATTGGGGTGCCAGATGATCTGCCCATCGGTCTCGGTCAGCACAAGATTGCCCGTCACCGTGAAAACGGTGATCCGATGGCCCACATGGGCGAAGTCATCGGGGTTGAGAGGATTCATCCGATTGACGACGCGCAGGCTCACGGGGACACCCCTGAAGGATCCGCCCAGCTGCGTAAGCACGCCGGCGACGGTGCCCTGCGCCTGGATCTCCCAAGGCGTGAAACCACCGGTGATCCGACCTACGAGGTCGATCATCGAGAAGAGGAAGTGGATGCTGCACTCGGCCTCGACGCCAAGGATCCCGTGGTCCTCGCGCAGGACCCGCGCCATCTCCAGATAGCTCGCAATGGTGGGGCTGTGACGGTAGAAGGGGTTGATGAAGAAGGCGCCGCCGCTCCTGGCTGCCTCGCGATAACACTCCACCGCGTCGTCACGGTGGATCGGGTGCTCGAGAACGACGTGCCGACCGTCCGCAAGAAAACGCCTGGCCAGCTGGGAACCCTTGCCGCCCACGATGCCCGAGCGGACCACCACGCAAGCCATATCGAACTCGGGCAGCTCCTCAATCGTGGTAAACAGCGGCAACCGCTGCCGGCTGGCGAAGGCGCGGGACTGCTCGCTCCCGCGCGAGAGTATGCCGACCAGTTCGTAGTGCTCGGGAAGTCGGCGGACACCCGCCACGTAGACGCGGCCGAAGGTGGTTCCGCACACGACCACGCGTGTTCTGTTCATAATGCGCCTTCCTTCTCGGGCAGAGCACGATCACCGCGGCACCCGGGCCGGGGCGCGACGGTTCGGTGAGGGACGAGGTCCGGCGGGGAGGGGCTCACAGGAACCCGGACTCGACCGCCCCGGCATGCTGATGGCGTTCTGTCATCAGCTCGTCCGGCCCGCTCTCGCTCAGCCGCATGCCAGCCTGCCGCAGCGCGCCCATCACCGGTTCGACCTCCAGGAAGCGGTAGGCCCAGTGGGCTCCCGGGGGGCAGCCGGTCTCGAGTGCACGGAGCACGGTCTGCGCGAGCACGACTGCCGTCAGCTCGCTGCTGTCATCGGAGCACACGGCGACAGAACTCCGCTTGAGCACGCCCGCCGTGTGTCCGCGCGCGCTCACCTGCATGGCGGACCAGTTCTTCCTGTCCTCGTCTAGCCCCGACTTGGCGGCGTCGATCTGTGCGAAGAATCTCATCAGCTCTTCAGGCTCACCACTCTCGCTGAGGCTCATGGCCTTCAGGAGCAGCTGCAGTGAAGCTTGATCGGGGATCACCAGGAATCCGGCTAGCTGCGCGATGGCGCAGTCACGAACCACCCTGTACAGCTCGTCGGTGACGAAGGGAGAACGCAGGTTCTCCGGTTCCTGCGGGAAGGAGGCGGTGTCCTGCATCTGCCAGTCGCTCTCGACATGGGGGCAGACACGCCCCTCCACCAGCATCTGACCAGGATGACCGTATCCGTCGCGGGTGCTGAGGATGACGTCAGCGAAACCGGCGAGGCCGCCCTGTTCCCTTCCGCCGCAGCAAACGACCGCTGTGGTGCACTCGTCGAAGGACCCCGCCAGATGCCTCGTCAGGAGGCCCGCCAGTCCGGGAGTGCAGCCCGCATTGATGATGCTGGGGCAGACCCCTGCGTAGTGCTCGAAGCAATTCCCTCCGAAGGGGTCGACGTAGATCGCATCTGCAGGCAGCGCAGCGGCGACACGGTCCTTGATTAGGCACGAAGGCCCGGCGCAGTTCACCACCACCGCGCAGCCTCGGGCGAACTCGCGCACGCTGTCTGCCTTGTGAGCGTCGACGAAGAGGGTGTCCTCATCGGGCGTTCTCCTGGTCCTGTTGCCGCAGATGACCTCACACCCCTCGGCGCACAGGAGTTCGAGCAGGGCCCTACCGACGGCTCCGTGCGAACCGATGACACCGATTCGACGTCCTCGAGCACTGCTCCCCACATTGACTCCTTCACACATCAGCAACTGGGCCACGGACGCATCGGATGCGGCGAACTCAAGCCCCGTCATCCGCTTCCCCTGAAACGAAGAGGCAGTCTGGATGTAAGTTAGGTAAAGCTTACCTAAGCTCAACACTGCAGTCAACGATGTCTCAGACCTGAATTGGGCCTCTTGAGGCGGCTTGGGTGTTTCTGGTGTGCTTTGCTGCTTGTCAGGACGTTTTGGGTGGGTGGTGTGGGTCACTGATGGCGGGGTGGGATCCGGTGGGTGGGTCCGTTCTTGCGGAGGGTGAGGACCGCGTCGGGGGCGACGGCCGTGCAGATCGTGGCCAGGGACGGCCGCATCAACCGGGTCGTGGAGCATCTCGGCTCGGCCCATGACGAGGCCGGACCGGTCTCGTTGATGGCCGCCGGGAGAGCCGGACTGACCGCGCCGGACCAGCAGATGGTGGAGTTCGACGCTGCCGCGGTGACGCACCCGGCGGTGGTGACCGCGGCGGCTCGGCCGTACTGGTCGGTGTTGTGCAGGTGGCGTGGTCGGCGTTGGGATTCGATCAGACCCGTGACGGGGCCTTCTTCCAGCTCGTCCTGGCCCGTCTGAGTCGTCTTGGGTTGCTTGGGGGCTCCTGATCTTGGAGACGAGGACGGGGTCATGGGAGGCAAGAGCACGTCGGGGAGGCCGACACGGCGGCGGTACCCGCCCGAGGAGAAGGCACGGGCTGCCCGACTGGTACGACGGGCGCAAGGAGCTCGGCACGACGCACGGGACGGCCCAGCAGGTGGACCGACCAGACCGGCTGCAGGGGTAGAGCCACTGCGCGCCCGGGTCGAGCAGGCCGACACCGACAAGGGCATCGAGCCCGGCCCGAGGACGACTGAGGCAAAACGCACCAAGGAGCCGGAGCAGGAGAACCACGGGCTTCGCCGGGCCAACGATCCACTGAAACGGGCCCCGGCCCTCTCCGCGGCGGAACCCGACCGCCCCTCGAAATGACCATCGAGGTCATCGACGAAGACCGTGCCGAGTTCGGAGCCGAGGTCATCCGCAGGCACCCGCAGGCGCCTCCGAGCAGCCACCACGCCGCGAAGAAACGGCGGACCGTCATCGGCCCGCGCGGCCCGGGACACGGCCACGACGCAGACCCCGCTCACCCTGCGGGCCGCGAACCGGAAGGCCCACGGAGCCCACAAAGGGAATGACGTCGCCCTCAGAACCCAGAACGGCGGCAAGCGCCCTCATGACGTGCCGTCCTCACCCTGCCCGGAGGCGGTCAGCAGCCTGTCCTGGGGGCCGAGCCCGCGGATCACCCGACAGGGAGGCTTATTCATAGGGTTGATCCAAGTTGTTGTCGGTGATTTCGCGGAGGCGTGTCGCAGAAGACGAAGGGCGGCCTGCCCCGAGATAATTAATGCGTGACCAGAAACAATCAAGGAACAGGCCGTGGACCGCATGCTATCACACGACTGCCCCGGGCCCGGATGCAAGACCTGGACCGGAGAATCCACGCGGCGGTCAATGGCGACCTGCCGCCGGCCGGTTCACGGCGACTCGGCCCCACCAGGGCATCCGGCCCGTTCTGGCCAGTCTGCGACTCTTCTCGAGAGTCCATGTTCACTCCTCGATTGTGCATTGAATCGGATGGTGGATGGGATCGGGCGATGACTGGTTTGCCTCGCAATGGCCCGCGCGAGGAATCAGACGACGATCGCTCACGGCCATGGCCCCGCCGTTGGCACGAGCACGGCCGCTCAGGGATCGGTTCTGCCCTCCTGCCCGCCGAGGGCCGCCAGGAAGGTCCGCATCTTGGCTGCGGTCTCGCGCAGCTCTGCCTCTGGTTCGGAGGTGGCGATGACGCCGGCTCCTGCGAACATCGTCGCCCGGTCCCCGCGGAGCACACCTCCGCGCAGGGCCAGCGCCCACTCGCAGTTCCGATCGGCGTCGATCCATCCGATCAGCCCCGCGAAGAGGCCTCTGTCGAACCCCTCGTGGTCGACGATGAAATCGCGCGCACGTTCATGGGGCCAGCCGCACACGGCCGGCGTGGGATGCAATTCATAGAGCAACTCGAAGGGGCTGGCTCCGCCCCTGAGCGTTCCCGTAATCTCGGTGCCAAGGTGCCACACGGCCGGGGTGGGCACCAGTCGTGGACGCGAGGGGATCCTCGGATCATCGGTGCGCGCGCGAAAGACCCTGGCGATCGCCCGTACGACATATGAGTGCTCAGCCAGGTCCTTCCCAGACTCAAGGAGGGCCTCGGAGGCCCGCTCGTCCCGCTCGGGCTCACTCCAGCGGGCGGTGGTGCCGGCCAAAGGCACAGTGCGCACCCGTGAACCCGAGCAGGACAGCACAAGTTCGGGGCTGGCGCCCAGGAAGACCCCTTCCTGGGCGAACTCGCCGTCATAGCCTCCGGGCACGTCAATCAGGTAGACGAAGGCGTCTGGATTCTGTATCCCGAGTCGGACGAAGACCGACTGAGGATCCCAGGGGGCCGCTGCGCACACCGTCACGCAGCGCCCCAGAACCACCTTGTCCAGCCCCCCTGAGCGGATCGTCTCGACGGCCTTGGCGACAAGGCACCGATAGCCCTCGTGACTGGGCCGCCGATCGGTGACGGCGGTCGTGGACGCAGAGGGAGCGAAGGGCTCGGGCCGACCGGGAAAAGCGCAACTCCTCCAGCAGGCCTCCGCAGGACGGTAGAGCATCCCCGGCCTTGCACTGTCGAAGGGAAGCACCCCCACCACGAGCTGGGGGGCCTCAAGGGGAGCAGCCAGCACCTCCTCGACGGCCCTGGCAACCCCGGTACCGACCCATGAGCGCGGCTCGACGTGCCGCACGACTCCGGTGGCGACCAGATGACGCCCTGAGGAGGCGAACTCGAAGCGGGGCTCCCGCGCCGCGGACGAACTGCTCATCACAGGACCCAACGCCGCAGACCGCTTGCCCGGCGCCGCAGCGCCAAGAGGCTGAGCGCCACGAGACCGCCGAACCAGAGGACGAAGACGAGCAACTGCTGGCCTTCAAGGCCCCCGCCGATGATCGCATCGACGAGTTCGATGACAGCGGTGATCGGTGAACCGTCGACGAGGGGGCGCAGCACAGCCGCGTACATCTCGCGGGGCATCATGGCGGTGTTGAAGAACATGGCGGCCATCACCAGCGGCGCGAAGCTGAAGGCGCCTTGCGGGGTCTCCACGAGATGACCGAGCATGACGCCCACAGCACCGGCCGAGACCGCGACGAACGCCAAGACGACGAGCACGCCCAGCAGATGCACCGCACCACCGAACTCCGCGCCGAGGACAAGACCGAGGGCCACGGCCGCCAGTGTTGTAGCGAAGGCACGCGCTGCCTCGGCGAGGATACGCCCGACGATCGCCGCACTGCGCGGTCCCGGCATGCTGGCGAGGCGCTGCGGCAGCCCCTCGTGACGCTCCTGGACGATCGCCCCTGCACCGAGCAGGCCCCCAGTGAACGCCTGGGAGACGCCGACCATGACGGCCACACCGGTCATGTCCATCTCAGCGCCGCTGAACTGCTCGACCATGCCAGCGAACATCACCCTGATGATCACGATCATGACCACGGGCACACCGAGCGCGGCGCCTATCGTCACGGGCGATCTGCGCCAGCGCCTCAGCAGACGCCCGGCGTGCACAGCGACCGCGCCCGCCCATCCAATGTGGTTCTGCTCGCCGCTACTCATACCGACCTCCTGAAGGTTCGCGAGACCCACCAGGCGCCGAGAACGAGCCCGCCGGTCAGCCATACCAGCGCCTCCCAGCCCGAGTCGCCGGGCGTCTCACCGTTGAGCAAGGCCCGGTTCGTATCGATCATCGGGGAGAAGGGCATGTGGGCGATGAGCGGTTCCAGACGATCAGGCAGCGTGCTCAACGGGATGAAGGCCGTCGAGACCATGAGCAGGGGAAGTTCCACGCCTTGGATGAGTCCAGCCATCTGGACCGGCTGTCTCGAGCGCAGGGCTAGCCCGGAGAAGACCAGCACCAGTACCTCACCCATCGCTAAGGCGACGAGGAATGCCAAGGCCAGCCCGGACCAACTCGCTGGTTCAGCCCCGCACAGCAGCCCCAGGGCGATCACGGTGCACAGGGAGAGGATCGAGCGGATCAGATCGCAGATCATGCGCCCCATGATCACGCTCAGGACGTGGACCGGCATCGCGCGAACCCGGGCCAGAAGCCCCGACTCGACGTCGACGGCCAAGGCCATCGCCGATCCCCCGGCGGTAAACATGACAGCTTGGAACATGGCAGCCGCCATGAGGAAAAGGGCGTAGTCGAAACCGGAGCCACTAGCAGCGTGACCGAAGACCACCCAGAAAGCGAGCATCGACATGCCGGGGATCACCAGCGCCGAGACCAACGAGGCGGAATTGCGCATCAGGCGCAGATTGTTGCGCCAAGTGGCTCCGCGTACAGCGGTGAGAGCACTCGACCGCAGCTGGGCAGACGAGGAGTTGGAGAGCGCCATCCCTCAGTCCTCCTGCGTGTCGGCGAAGGCTGTGCCGAGGAAAACCTCGTCCAAGGAGGGCGGGTTGAGCGAGGCCGAGACAGGCTCCAGTTGCGCATCCGCCAGTGCAGCCACGCACCGGGACAGATCTCGGGCCCCGTTGTGCGTGATGAACAGGACCTCGAGAGCCTCGGCCCGGAAATCCTCGGCCGGACGCGAAAGCACGCCCGGCAGCAACTCGATGGCACACCGTTCGGCCGTCTCGGCCTCGTCGAAACCGAGTCGGCAGATCGGGGCGCCGAAGCGGCGGCGCAGTTCGCCTGGGGCGCCCTGGGCCACGGCCCGTCCCCCGCGCAACAGCACGATGCCGTCGGAGAGCCGTTCGGCCTCGTCCAAGTACTGGGTGGTGAGCAGCACCGAGACCCCGCGGTCGCGCAACTCGTCGACGGTCTTCCACAATTCACGCCGCGACAACGGGTCCAGACCGGTGGTTGGCTCATCGAGGAAGAGCAGTGAGGGCTCGACGACGAGGGAGGCCGCGATGTCGAGCCGACGGCGCATGCCCCCTGAATAGTTCGCCGCACGCCTACCGGAGGCATCGGTCAGGCGAAAGGTCCGCAACAGTTCATCGGCGCGGGCCCTGGCCGCGGACGCGCCGAAACCGTGGAGTCGGGCGAAAAAGACGAGGTTCTCGCGGCCGGTCAGTTCACCGTCGACGGCCGCGAACTGACCTGTGAGGGAGATTGTGCGGCGCACCGCGGCTGGTTCATCGACGACATCGGCTCCGCACACCCGCACTGTGCCCGCACTGGGCAGCATGAGGGTCGAGGCGATGTTCACCAGCGTCGTCTTGCCGGCACCGTTGGCGCCGAGCAGGGAGACTACCGAGCCTCTCAGGACCTCGAAGGAGAGCCCCTTGAGCACCTCGGTGGCTCTGTCACCCCGTCCGAAGGTTTTGCAGAGCTCGCTCACGCACAGCACTACCTCGTCGTCGCGTCCGGTCGTCCGGGACTCGAGCATGAGCATTCCTCCCATGGGGTACGGCCACGGCGGGGCTGTTCGTCGCCGTTCCATACAGCCTGTCAGCATGACAATGGTTAGCATAGCTTTACCTAACCATTGATGTCACTGAGGACTGTCCCCGAAACGGTGTAGGTGGTTCCATCGCCCGACAGGGCAGGAGGAGCCACATGATGACCGAGACAATCAGCAGCAGTAGTTGTCGACCCCGGGGTCGGTCAGGTGCTCGTCTCGGTCGGCAGCATCGCACCCGAGGAGTTCCAGCAGTGGAAGGCAGACGGGTTCACCCTCATCGCAAGGGAGCTGAACCCCACCGTTCGGGGTGCCCTTGAGGCCGAACGCGCCGACGCGGACATCATCGTCACGACGGTCTGCGACGAGGGCGGCTCGATGCCCTGACGATCGGGACGACGCCCATCACCGCGCTGCTCGCCGACGCGGTGAGCAGCGCTGTGCTCGCCTCCGGCGGCACCGACGACGCGGACCCGGGCGGCCCGCCTCGTCGGTGCCGAGGGCGACTTCGTCGGGGCACGGTTCATGCTCTCCAAGGAGTGCCGCGCGGCCGACACCGTCAAAGCGGACGTCATGGCGACCCCCGGACGACTCCATCGTCTTCACCACGAGCAGTGGCAGGTCGAGGACGCGGACGACGCCGCACCGGATCGGCCGGGAGGGCCTGGAGCCGAACGCGCGAGGCGACCTCAACGCGTCGGTCGGCAGCTGCTTCGAGGGCGTCACCACGGCGAGCGATCTGGCGTCCCTCATCAGGAGCATCGACTCCTGCGCCGACATCGTGGCTTAACCGGCGCCTTCACCGACTGACCGCGCACGGCTCCGGGGCGTCCCGTCGACGACCCCGCGTCGCGGGATGGCCTCGGGGTCTGGTGTGCTGTGGCCTGCTCTTCGTACGGCCTGACGGAGTCTGCTCTCCCCCGGGCGCACGATGAACGACTGCCGACGCGACAGGGGTCACTCGTTGGTGATGCGCCAGCCCTGCGCCTTCACCCGCTCGTTCCAAAACGTGGCGTAGCGCCCTGGCCGGCCGACGAGTTCCTCATGGGTGCCGAGCTGGGTGATGCGGCCGTCCTCGAGGACGGCGATCTGGTCGGCTGCGGCGATGGTGGACATGCGGTGCGCGATGACCATGACGGTGCGGTCGCGGGCCAGCTCGTGCATGGCCGCGACGATCGCCGCCTCGTTCTCGGCGTCGAGCGCAGCAGTGGCCTCGTCGAACAGCAGAATGGGTGCGTCCTTGAGGAGTGCGCGGGCGATGGACACCCGCTGCCGCTCACCGCCGGACAGGCGGTTGCCGCCCTCGCCGACCCGGGTGTCCCAGCCGTCGTCCAGCCGGTCTGCGACCTCGTCCAGGCCGGCGAGGCGGGCGGCGCGGCGCACCTGCTCGTTGTCGGCGTCCGGGCTGCCGAGCCGGATGTTGTCCTCGATGGTGCCGTCGAACAGGTAGACGTCCTGGAACACCAGGGCGATGCGCGCCATGAGATCCTCGGTGCTCATGTCGCGGATGTCGGTTCCGCCGATGCGCACGCTGCCATCGGTGACGTCCCAGAACCGCGCGACGAGCCGGGTGAGTGTCGTCTTGCCGGAACCGCTGGGGCCGACCAGCGCGGTGAGGGTGCGTTCGGGGACAGTGAATGTCACGTCGTCCAGTACGGGGCGCTGACCGTCGTACGAGAAACTCACATGTGCGAACTCGATGCCCGATCCTCCTGGCACCGCGGGTGTCCTCGGCTGGGGAAGGGGTTCCTCGTCGAGGACGCGCTGTGCGGCGTCGAGGGCGTTCTGCGAGACGCGCAGGTTCATGCCCTGCTGGCCGACCGCGTTGAGCGAGTCGACGGCCCGCAGCCCCAGGACGGCGACGAAGATGAAGTCGGCGACGCCGATGCCCCCGGAAGCCAGGACGAGCGCCGAGACGACGAGCAGTAGCGCGTAGATGGCCTGAACGAGCAGGGTGTGCAGCCATATGGGCATGCTCGTCATGCGCAGGGTGCGCACTGTCGCTTTGCGGTCTGCTGTGATGGCCTCCTGCAGGGCGCCCCAGGCCGACTCGTTGCGGTTCGCCGAACGCAGGGCCGGCTGCGCCTGAGCGAACTCCAGGATGCGGGACGAGAGCTCCGCGCCGGCCCGTTCCTCCTCGAGATGCCCGTCGCCCGCGGCCCTGGCCATCCAGCGGGAGCTGGCGTACAGCGCGGGTGTGAGGACGAGGAACGAAAGCCCCACCCGCCAGTCCACGACGAAGAACAGGACGGCGACCGTCGCCGGGGTCAGCATCGAGAAGATGAGCTGCCGCATGAAGTTGCTGGGCATGTTCATGATCATCTGCAGGTCGTGGGTGAGCAGGGTCGACATCTGGCCGCTGCGTTCCTTGGTGAACCAGCCGAGGGGCAGCTGAACCATGTGGTCGCCCAGCCGGTGCTGGATGGGCCGCAGCACGTGCTTGATGCCGATGAAATAGCCGCGGTTGTCCGCCCAGTACAGCACGATGCCGTAGGCGACGGCCACCACCGCCCCGATGGCGAGCAGGACGAGGGCCCGGCCGAGGTCACCGCCCACGAGGCTGCGCAGCAGCGGCAGCAGCAGCGCGAAGATGGCGGCCTCCAGCAGGCCCGTGACGACGTAGGCCCCGGCCTGCGGCAGCACGCCGGTCCTGCCGGCGGCGAGCCGGTCCATCTGGTCGATGATCATCGCGCGTCGCTCCCCTCCTTGACCGTCTGTTTGCGCCAGAGCGCCGTATATCGCCCGTCCCTGGCCAGCAGCTCGTCGTGGGTACCGCGTTCGACGATGCGCCCGCGCTCCACGACGAGGATCTGGTCGGCGTGGGTGATGGTGTTGAGCCGGTGCGCGATGACGACGGTCGTGCGGCCCCGGGCCAGGTGCGCGAGCGCGTCCTGGATGGCCACCTCGTTCTCGGGGTCGGCGTGGGCGGTGGCCTCGTCGAGGATGAGGATCGGCGCGTCCTGCATGATGGCGCGGGCGATGGCCACGCGCTGGGCCTCGCCGCCGGAGAGCTCGCCGTCGTCGGAGCCGATGACGGTGTCGTAGCCGTGGGGCAGTTCCATGATGCGGTCGTGGATCTGGGCGCTCCTGGCCGCCGCGATGACCTCGTCGTCGTCCGCGTCGGGGCGCGCAAGGCGGATGTTGTCGCGGATGCTCTGGCGCAGCAGCATGCTGTCCTGCAGCACCATGGCCGTCCTCGACAGCACCTGCGTGGTCGTCACGTCGCGGAGGTCCAGGCCCCCGATCCTCACCGCTCCCGACGCCGGGTCCCAGAAGCGCGGGATGAGGCGGGCGAGGGTCGTCTTGCCGCTGCCCGAGTCCCCGACCAGCGCCGTCACCGTGCCCGGGCTCAGCGTGATGTCGACGTCGGTGAGCACCGGCGCCGAGTCCGTGCCGTAGGCGAAGCTCACCCCATCCATCTGCACGCCCAGCTCGCCGTCGGGGAACTCGCCGGGCTCGTCGGGCTCGGTCAGGGGCTCGGCGGCCAGGACGGCGCCCAGGTGTCCGCTGCTCTGCAGGGCCAGACGCAGGAAACCGAGGGAGGTTGCCATGTGGAGCAGGGCGCTGGGAATGCCGACGCCGAGGATGAGGAAGGGGACGCAGTCGACGAGCCCCAGCCAGTCCCGCGAGACGAACAACATGGTCAGGGCGGAAAGCAGGATGAGCATGACGGCCGGCGAGAAGAGAGCCATGACGGTGCTGAACGGCGCCGCTGTTCTGATGGCCCAGAGGTAGGCGATGGCGGACAGCCGGTCGACGGCCTGCGAGAAGCGCCGGTTGGCGCGGGCCGAGGTGCCGTAGGTCTTCACCACCTCGACGCCGTCGATCATCTCGACCGACGCGGCGGACAGCTCGACGATGGCGTTGTTGTACTCGCGGTCCAGGCGATCGTGGTCCTTGCTCATGAGGATGAGCGAGACACCCAGGCCCACGACGACGTACAGCAGCAGGACGAGCGCGAACCGCCAGTCGACGGTGAACAGGTAGACCAGCGGGATCAGTGGGGACAGGAGTACCGCGGTGATGTCAGCCGGGGCGTGCCCGACCGCCTGGTGCATGGACAGCACGTCGTCGGAGGCGGCCTGTTTCACCTCACCGGACGGGTTGTCGAGGAACCACCCGAGGCGCACTCCGGGATAATCTCCGTTGTTGTATCCCAGTTGGTACAGCGTCCGATAAGCATAATACGAGTCTTCGTCTGAATCGCTAGCCCAAGAGATGAGGTCGTTACCCGTCTGTCCGATAGAGGCACGGAGTTTCAGCTCATCGAGCCAATCTTTTTTCGCGAAGGCTTCCTGGGCGAGGTTCCAGCCGGCACCGAAGGACCAGAAGTTACCC